>Ga0302263_10000140_pt1 | contig 30319 bp, 26 predicted proteins | sample II_Fen_N1_4_FD_194564 | JGI IMG/M metagenome (GOLD analysis project Ga0302263, IMG submission 194564) | Peat permafrost microbial communities from Stordalen Mire near Abisko, Sweden - II_Fen_N1_4 | ecosystem: Environmental > Terrestrial > Soil > Wetlands > Permafrost | place: Sweden: Abisko... | reverse complement strand
GTACACCCGGCCGACCCAGTCGACCACCTGCACGCGGTGGCCGGCACCCTCCAGCCACGCCGCCAGGGCGGTGATGCCCGGGCGCACCCCGAGCACGGACGGGAACAGGACGACGTCGCTCATGGCGGCGATCGTCGCACCCGGCGCCGACACCCGCGCGGTCGAAGGACGTCCTGCGAGCACCTCGCCCGACCGCCCAGTCACGGGAGTCCACGAGCGCCTCGCGCGTCGGTGGCCGCCGCTAGCCTGCCGCCATGGGCGTACGCATCCAGGAGGTCGTCGTCGACTGTGCCGAGCCGGCGGTGCTCGCCGCGTTCTGGGGCGACGTGCTCGAGGCCCGGTGGGCGTTGCTCGACGAGGACTGGGCGGCGGTGGACGCCGACCCGGTGCTGCTGGCGTTCCAGCGGGTCCCGGAGCCGAAGTCGTCGCCGAAGAACAGGCTGCACCTGGACGTGGCGGTGGACGAGGCTGCGTCGGCGATCGCCCGGGCGCAGGCGCTCGGCGCGCAGCTGACGGGCGCCGCGGAGCTCGGCCCGGAGGGCGACGGCTACGTGGTTCTGCAGGACCCCGAGGGCAACGAGTTCTGCTTCGTCGTCGACAACGGCGGGCGGTGGGCCGCGCACGTGCGCGCGGCCCTCGACGCAAAGCCGTGACGGCCCCGACCTTCCGGTTCGCCGCACCGCTCTGGGCGAGCGAGGGCACCGGTGCGTGGGTGCTGCTCACCGTGCCGTTCGACCAGGCCGACGCCATCGACGACCTGTCGCAAGGGGTGCGCCACGGGTTCGGCTCCGTGCGCATCGAGGCCCGGCTCGGCACGACGACGTGGCGCACGTCACTGTTCCCGGACAGCCGCCGGAAGAGCTTCGTGATGGGGGTCAAGCGCGCGGTGCGGGAGGCGGAGCGCGTCGACGTCGGCGACACGGTGCACGTCGAGGTGACGCTCCTCGAGGTCGACGGCGCCACCGCCGGCTGAGGGTTCACGCCCCGGCGGGGACGTTCGTCACCCGCGGACGGCCTGCCGCAGCGGCAAGGATCGGCACATGAGGTCCACCCGGTGAGCACCGTCCGCTCCGGTCCGCCCGGCACGCCGTGCCCGCCGTGCCCGCGCTGCGGCTACCCCGCTGCGCCGCGGGTGCCCCGGCCGTCGTCGCGGCTGATCGCCGCCGCCGCGGTGGGCGGACTCGTCGCGAACATTCCGTTGCTGCGCACGTGGGGCCTGCACTGGGGCGCCACCGAGCAGGAGTTGGACGCGACCCTGCCCGGCGACGACCTGGTGCGGGACGCGGACGTGGTCGCCACCCGCGCCATCGCCATCCGGGCCGACGCGTCCCGGGTGTGGCCGTGGATCGCGCAGCTGGGCCAGGGCCGCGGTGGCCTGTACTCCTACGACTGGGCGGAGAACCTCGTCGGCTGCGACATGCACTCGGCCACCACGGTGGTCGAGGAGTGGCAGCAGCCCCAGGTGGGCGACGACTTCCGGCTGCACCCGAAGGCGCCCGCGCTGCGCGTCGCCGTGGTCGAGCCGGGCCGCGCCCTCGTCGTGCACGGCGCGGTCTCGCCCGGCCAGGCCCCGCCGCCGTACGACTTCTCCTGGGCCTTCGTGCTGTCCCGGCGCACCGCCGACAGCTGCCGCCTCGTGGTCCGCGAGCGGTACGGCTACACGCGCCGTCGCGCTGCTCTCATGGTCGAGCCGGTCGCGGTGGTCAGCTTCGCCATGAGCCAGAAGATGCTCCGCGGCATCCGCGACCGGGCCGAACGCAGCTAGCCGGACATCTCCACGGAACTGGGGACTGCACGGCGACGGGCAGATGCCGTAGCATGGTCCCCGTAGTCGCAGTGCCGAGTTTGCCGTGAGGTTCTTCCCAACGGACGACGACCACCGTGATTCACCGGTCCCGGTCGTCGGGGTCGACAGACAACCGCAAGGAGAACAACATGGCTACCGGAACCGTGAAGTGGTTCAACGGCGAGAAGGGCTACGGCTTCATCGCTCCCGAGGATGGCGGACCGGACGTCTTCGTCCACTACTCGGCCATCAACTCGAGCGGCTTCCGCTCGCTCGAGGAGAACCAGCGCGTCTCGTTCGAGGTCCAGGCCGGCCCCAAGGGCCCGCAGGCCACGAACGTCACGCCCGCCTGATCTCAGGCCCGCAACGCCCGAAGGGCGCTGACGACTACGGTCGTCGGCGCCCTTCGTCGTGTGTGGCGTGGCCCCGCTGCCGCGCCACGCGCCGCGGACTGACGGCGCAATCGCGCCCCGACGCACCCTAGACTCGCCTCCGTGATCTTCAAGGCGGTGGGGGACGGCCGTCCGTACCCCGACCACGGGCTGACGACGGCCAAGCAGTGGGCCGACGTTCCGCCGCGCCAGGTGCGCCTCGACGAGCTCACCACGACGAAGCGGACGCTGGACCTCGACGACCTGCTCGCTGAGGACTCCACCTTCTACGGTGACCTGTTCGCCCACGTCGTGCAGTACCGCGGGGTGCTCTACCTCGAAGACGGCCTCCATCGCGCGATGCGCGCCGCACTGCAGCAGCGGCCCATGCTGCACGCACGAGTGCTGGTGATCGAATGAGCGATGCCGACCGCGCCCGCAAGCTCCGCCGGCGCCACATGCACGAACGTCAGGCCGTGGTCTTCGGCATCCTGCTGTCGTTCATGGCCCTGGCGTTCGCCACGGCCGCCGGTGTGTACACCGGGACCCTGGAGCTGCCGTGGGCGCAGCGCACCTTCGATGCGAAGCCCACGCCCACCGAGACGAAGCCGCCGGCTCCGTGCCCGCCCGCCGGCGCCGTTCCGGTGGCGGCCGGCACGATCACGGTGAACGTCTACAACGGTGCCGGCACGGCCGGCCTGGCCGCGCTCACCGCGTCGTCCCTCACCGAGCGCGGCTTCCTGGTCGGCGTCACCGAGAACGCGACGAGCCGCTACACCGGGACCGCGCGGGTCTCCTTCGGCCTCGCCGGCACCGCGCAGGCGTACACCGTCGCTGCCCACATCCCCGAGGCCGTGCTGTTCCTCGACGGTCGCGCCGACGCCACCGTGGACGTCACGCTCGGCTCGTCGTTCGTCTCCCTCAAGGACCCCACCGCGGTGGGCCTCGACCCCGCGGTGCCGCTGGTCGGCGCGAAGAACTGCGTGCCGTTCGAGCAGTTCACCCCCACGACGCCCACCGCCACGACCACCCCGGTCCCCGCGCCCTGACGAGGCCCGGCCCGGCAGCCTGACCTTCCGGCAGCCTGACCTTCCGGCAGCCTGACCTTCCGGCAGCCTGACCTTCCGGCAGCCTGACCTTCCGGCAACGCGAACCGGCCGGGCCTGCGCGAGGTGCGCGGGCCCGGCCGGTGTCGTCTGGCGTCGTGGTGTCGTGTGAGGTCAGACCTCTTCGTGCACCGGGTGGGCGGCGGGCTCGTCGCCCCCGGGGACGGAGGCCGGCGTCGCCGGCTCCTGCGAGGTGCCGCGCCACGCGGCGATGACCCGCATCAGGTGGTAGATCCCGATCGCGGCGGCGGTGCCGAGCGCGATGCCGGCGAACGTCATGTCGCCGGCGACCCAGGTGAAGTTCGCGATGCCGATCACCAGGGCCACCGCGGCCGGGAAGAGGTTGACCGGGTTGGAGAAGTCCACCTTGTTCTGCACCCAGATCCGGGCGCCGAGCAGGCCGATCATGCCGTACAGCACAGTCGCCGCACCGCCGAGCACCCCCGCGGGCACCGTGGCGATCGCGGCACCGAACTTCGGCGACATCGACAGCACGAGTGCCGTGGCACCGGCCACCCAGTAGGCGGCCGTCGAGTACACCCGGGACGCCGCCATCACGCCGATGTTCTCGGCGTACGTCGTCGTACCCGAACCGCCGCCGAGACCGGCGAGGGTGGTCGCGAGGCCGTCCGCGAACAGCGCGCGGCCGATCATCGGGTCGAGGTCATGGCCCGTCATCGCGGCGACCGACTTCACGTGGCCGACGTTCTCCGCGATGAGCACCAGCACCACCGGGACGAACAGCCCCAGCACGGAGAGCTGGATGGTCGGCGTGACGAACTCGGGCAGCCCGAACCAGGCCGCCTTCGAGATCGACGCGTAGTCCACCTCGCCGCGAATCGCGGCGACGGCGTACCCGACGAGCACGCCGAGCAGGATGGCCAGTCGGCCGATGATGCCGCGGAACAGCACGGTGATGAGGATGATGGAGCCCAACGTGACCAGCGCGGTCACCGGGGAGCCCTTGAAGTTGTCCCATGCCGCGGGGGCGAGGTTGAACCCGATGAGGGCAACGATGGTGCCGGTGACCACCGGCGGCATCACGGCGTCGATCCAGTGCGAACCGGCGAAGTGCACGACGAGCCCGACCAGCGCGAGCAGCACACCCGTGATGAGGATGCCGCCGACCGCCACGGACTGGCCGCCGCTGGCGGTGGCTGCGCCGATGGGCGCGATGAACGCGAAGCTCGATCCGAGGTAGCTGGGCAGCCGGTTGCGCGTGATGAGCAGGAACCCGATCGTGCCGATCGCGGAGAAGAACAACGTCGTCTGCGGTGAGAACCCGGTGATGAGCGGCACCAGGAATGTCGCGCCGAACATCGCCACCACGTGCTGCATGCCGATCCCGATGGTGCGTGGCCAGGACAGTCGTTCGTCCGGCGCCACCACTTCACCTGGTCCGACGGACCGCCCGGTCCCGTGCAGCTTCCAGCCCCACGCCGCCATGTCTTCTCCTCGTCGAGGTCGCGGGCCCCGGTGGGCCCGCACGAACACTAGTGATTCACGTTCTCCACGGGAACAACACAGGCTTCGCGCCTACGCTGGACTCGTCCCCAGAGCCGCAGGAGGCCGCCCTGTCTCGTTCCCTGATGCACAGCCGTCCCGCGCTCTGGACGGCCTTCTTGGGCGTGCATGCGTGGCTCGCGGTGGTCGGGGTCGTCATGATCCCGCAGCGGGCCTTCTGGGACCTCGACCTCTACCGGTACTGGATGTGGCAGGGCGTGTACACCGACCAGTGGCCGGTGCTCGACACCTCCTCGGTGTACCCGGCCGGCGCGTTGGTGCCGATGCTGATGGCCGGCATCGGCGGGCTCGGCTACGGGGCGGGCTATGCCATCGCCTGGTGCGTCATGATCACCGGGCTCGACGCCGCCGCGCTGGGGGTGCTGCTGCGCCGACCGCGGGGCACGGACGGCGGCTGGTGGTGGACGGCGTTCCTGCTGCTGCTGGGGCCGATCGCGATGGGTCGGCTCGATGCCGTGCTCGTGCCGATCACCCTGGTCGCGTTGCTCTGGGCGTTGGACCGGCCCGCGGTTGCCGCCGCACTGCTCACCATCGGCGCATGGATCAAGGTGGCCCCCGGTGCACTGCTCGCCTCGGTGTTCCTGGCCGCGCGCCGGCCGTGGCGTGACGTGGTCGCACCGGCGGCTGGGGTCAGCGCGCTGGTGGTCGGTGCGGTCGTCGCGCTCGGCGGGGGCGACCACGTCGCGTCGTTCCTGCTCGAGCAGGACCAGCGCGGCCTGCAGATCGAGGCGCCCGGAGGGACGCCGTGGCTGATCGTCGCGCTGTTCACCCGCCGGGTCTCCCGGGTGCTCAACCAGGAGATGGTCACCTGGGAGCTGCACGGACCGGGAACTCAGGGGATGGCGGACACGCTCGGCATGCTGTTCTTCGTCGCCATCGCCGGCGCCTTCGTCCTGCTGTGGTGGCGACGCGAGACGCTGGGCCACCGGATGTGGACCGACGCTGTGGCGCGCGGTGAGCTGCTGCTGCGCGGCGCGATGCTCCTGACGCTGGCGACGCTCGTCTTCAACAAGGTCGGATCGCCGCAGTACATGACGTGGCTCGCGGCCCCCGTGGCCGCGGCGCTTGGCCTGGGCCTCCCCGGCTGGCGGTTCACCGCACGGTGGGTGCTGGTGGTCGCCGCCGCCACCCAGATCGTCTTCCCGTGGTTCTACACGGAGATCACCTACGGCGGTGCGGGCACCACGGCGATCCTCGCCGCGCGGAACGTGCTCCTCGTAGTGCTCCTGGTGGTCACCGTGCGCGACCTGATCCGGCGCTCGGCGCCGCTCCCGGCCACCGAGGTCGCCGACGCCGTCCGGTTGGCGCAACGGGAGCGCGAGGTCGCGGCGCCGCGGCGCTGACCTCCTCGGGCCGGACTCAGCGGCTCAGGCTCAGCGGCTCAGGCTCAACGACTCAGGCTCAGCGACTCAGGCTCAGCGGCTCAGCTGAGTGGCTCAGGCTCAGCGCGCGGCGGGCTCGCGCAGCACCGCACGCAGCGCGACGATCTCGGCGGCGGCCAGGCCCAGACCGTCGGACAGGTAGCCGGCGAGCGAGCCGAACTCCGTCCGCATGGCGTCCAGCGCGGCGTCGAGGTACTCCGGGCGCACCTCGAGCAAGGGTTCGAGCAGGGCGGCGTCCCCGCCAGCTGCCGCGAACGCGGAGATCACCGGCGCGAACGCCTCCTGCACCGCCGGGTTGACGCTCAGGTACTCGTCGCGCACGGCGTCGTCCGGCACGCCCGCGACCAGGAGCAGCACCGTGACGGCCCACCCGGTGCGGTCCTTGCCGGCGGTGCAGTGGACGAGCACCGGGCGCGCGTCGTCGGCGAGCAGCAGGCGGGCCAGGGCCGCATAGCCGGTCCGGGCCGGCGACGAGACGACGAGCTCGACGTACGTCGCCAGCATCTGCTCGACGGGCGGCTGCGCGGCCAGCGAGGCACTCAGCCGCGCCGGCTCCTGCAGCAGCGAGGCCAGGTCGGTGGCGGGGGCGTCGGGGTCGGCAGCCAGCACGTCGAGGTGCACGCCGCGCGCGCCGGCCGGAAGCACGTCGGGTGCCAGCCGCGTCTCGGAGAGCGTGCGCAGGTCGACCACGGTGCGCAGTCCCAGGCCGGCCAGCACCTCGTCGTCCGCCACCTGCGGTGCGGCCAGCTCGGCGGAGCGGTACAGCAGACCGGCGCGCACCCGGCCGCCGTCGGCCGTCGGGTGACCGCCGACGTGCCGCAGGTTGGCGACGGCGCGGGACGGGATGCGGTACGGGTCGACGCCTGTCACAGCACCGAGCCTACGGGCGTGGCCCTGCGGCCCGCCCGCAGCACGCGGAACGGCCCTGACCTGGGCATGCACCCGGTCAGGGCCGTTCGCTGCTGGGCGGTAGCGGTGGGATTCGAACCCACGGTGGACTTTCGCCCACACACGCTTTCGAGGCGTGCTCCTTTGGCCGCTCGGACACGCTACCCCGGCGGCACGAGGGTACCCGGTCACCGACACCGGGGCCGAATCCCGCGTCCGCCGAGCTGCCCCCGCCGGACGGCCAACGCCGACGACGAGCCCCGCGTCCTTCGGGCGTGCAGGTCAGCGGGAACGCACGGGTGATGTCCACGGGCGAGAAGACCCCGGCGCTCCCCGAGCGTGTACGTCAACCAGGCGTACAGGTGACGTACACGGGTGAGAGGACCCCGGCGCTCCCCGAGCGTGTACGTCAACCAGGCGTACAGGTGACGTACACGGGCGAGACGACCCGGGCTTCCCCGGACGGGCGCGCCGAGCCCACCGCGGCCGTGCGCGGCCCGGCCGTACGCGGCCCGCGCGCGACGCGTCGGGTCAGTCCTTCACGCGGTGCACCTCGAAGAAGTGCTGGAGCAGCTCGGCCGACTCGGCGGCGCGCACCCCGCCGACCACCTCCATGCGGTGCCCCGCGCGCCGGTCCCGGATCACGTCCCACTGCGAGCCCACGGCGCCGGCCTTGGGGTCCCACGCGCCGAACACCAGCCGGCTGACCCGCGCCAGCACGGCCGCGCCCGCGCACATCAGGCACGGCTCCAGCGTCACCACCAGCGTGCAGTCCTCGAGCCGCCAGCGTCCGAGGTTGGTTGCGGCGTCGCGCAGCGCCAGCACCTCGGCGTGCGCCGTCGGGTCGGTCTCGTCCTCCCGGGCGTTGCGGCCCCAGCCGACGACGTGCGCCCCCGGCGCCACCACCACCGCGCCCACGGGCACGTCGTGGGTGAGCGTGGCTCGGCGGGCCTCGTCGAGAGCTACGCCCATCGCCCAGGCATCGACGGCCTGTACGGGGCGGCCTCGGTCGACGGTCATGAGGTCATCCTGCCCGTCGGGCCGCCGCTAGGGTTGGATCATGCGCCTGCACGTCGCGGACCACCCGCTGGTCACCCACAAGCTCACCGTCCTGCGGAACGCCGCGACCCCCTCGCCGACCTTCCGGTTGTTGGTCGACGAGCTCGTCACGCTGCTGGCGTACGAGGCGACGCGGGACGTCGTCACGAAGCCCGTCGACATCGTCACGCCGGTCGGGCCGACCACCGGGCGCAAGCTCGCCGACCCTGCGCCGATCGTCGTGCCGATCCTGCGCGCCGGGCTCGGCATGCTCGAAGGCATGACGCGCCTGCTGCCCACCGCCGAGGTCGGGTTCCTCGGCATGCGGCGCGACGAGGAGACGCTCGAGGCGATCACCTACGCGAACCGGCTGCCGGACGACCTGTCCGGGCGCCAGGTGTTCCTGCTCGACCCGATGCTCGCCACCGGCGGCACGCTCGTCGCGGCGATGGAGTACGTGCTGGCGCGCGGTGCGCGCGACGTGACGGCCGTGTGCCTCATCGCGGCGCCGGAGGGCCTGGCCACGGTGGAGGCCTTCGTGGGCGACCGCGCCGACATCACGGTGGTCGTCGCCGCCGTCGACGAGCGGCTCAACGAGAAGGCCTACATCGTGCCCGGGCTCGGCGACGCGGGCGACCGGCTGTACGGGGTGGTCTGACCCCACGCCGGCACGTCTCCGGCCGGCCGACGGCCGGTGCGGTCAGCCGGTGCGGTCAGCCGGTGCGGAGCGTGACGACGCCCAGCAGGTACTGGTCGCCGCTCGTCGTCGCGGTGAGCGAGCCGATCGTGCCCGCGACCTTGGCCAGGACGAAGCCGTGGGCGTCCACCCCGAGCGAGCTGCGGTCCGACCAACCGGTGGCCGTGGAGTCCATGGCGTTGGACGGCGAGCCCGGCGTCCCGTCCCGGCGCAGCGGCGTCAGCGCCACGCCGTCGAGGCGCAGCTGGTCGCCGGACTGGGCCGCGTCGCCCTCCCAGGCGACCACGCCGATGCGCGCGGTGGCGCCGGCGGTCATCGCGAACCGGAACGTCGGCTGCGTGCCCGCGCCCACCCACGCGCCGCCGTCGTTGACGGTGAGGCTCTTCGCGTCGGCCGCGTTCGACGGCTCACCGACGACGACCACCAGAGCCCAGCCGGCGTAGTACGACGGGTTCGCGTCCCGGCGGCTGGCGCTGACGGCGGTGTCCGCCACCGACCAGGTGCCGCCGCCGCGCTGGGCGACCAGCGTCGTGACATCGGCGAACGCCTGGTAGTACGTGCGCCCGGCGTTGTCCGTGCGGGTGATCACCTGGGTGGCCTCAACCGGCACGTACTCACCGCCCGGTCCGCGGATCAACGCGGTGCTCTGTGTCCGGCTCCACGTGTCGCCCGGGCCGATGTTGCCCGACCAGTACAGCCCGGCGAACTGCACGGGCCGGCCAGCCCCCAGCGCGAGCGAGGTGGACGACGAGACCGGCACGTCCGCACGTGCGCCCGTCGGCGGCGCGGCGTCGAGCGGCACCATGGTGAGGTTGTTGTTGTCGGTGGTGCCCTTGGTCGTCGCGGTGAGGCACGTCGACGACGGTGCACAGGTGAGCAGCGGTGCGCCGACCTCGACGACGTCGAGGTCCCCCGTGTCCTGGTAGCGCACCGAGAGGTTGGCCGAGCTGGTCCGCGCGGTCCGGGACGCGACGACGCTTGCGGCGCCGGTGGCGCTCGCCGTCACGCTGACGCGCCCGCTACCGGCGACGTCGGCCACCTGCACGGGTAGCAGCACCGACGCCTGGGCGCCGGCGGCGAGCCGGCCGAGGGCGCAGGTGGCGGTCCGGTCGTCGTGCGTGAACCGGCAGGACGGCGCCGATGCGGCCGCAGACCCGGTGTCGAACGTCAGGCTGATTGGCAGGGTGAACGTCGCGGTGACCGCGTCCGCTGCCGCGGCGGGCGAGACCGTGATGCGGGCGTCCACCGTGCCCGAGGTGGCGCCCAGCTCCACGACCGGGTCGGCCGTGCCCAGCGTCAGCACCGGGAGCACCACGTGCGTCGGCACCCGCAGCGTGCCCGCGACGTCAGCGCCGGGGGCCGCGACGGCCACGACCAGCGAGCCCGGCGCGCTCTCCGAGGGAACCTGAGGGTCGAGGGGCACCACGAGCCCGGCCGACGCGCCGGCGGCCAGCTGAGGTCGCACGCAGGTCACCTCGTCGCCCGCCGGCGGCGTGCACGTCCACCCCGCACCGCTCACCGGCGCGGCCCACGTGGCGCCCGTGGGCGCCGTCAGGTTGACCGTGACGGGGCCGGCGGGCAGATCCCCGGAGTTCGTCACGGTGACCGGCACATCCACCCGCGTACCGAGCGCCAGCGGCACATCGGCCAGCCCCGAGGTGACCTTCAGCGACGCCGGCGAGAGCACGGTGTACGGCACGGTGAGGGCCGCGTCGGTCCGTCCGCCGGCGGGAGACAGCTGCACCGTGAGGTCGCCCGTGACCTCCGTGCCGACGACCAGGTCCAGCCCCAGCGTGGACGAAGCCCGGGCGCCGAGCGCCGCGTGCGTGCACCGCAGCGTCCCGTCGACGGTGCCAGGGCGGCAGGCCCATGCGGCCGACGACGACGCCAGGCTCACGCCCGTCGGCAGCGCCACGTCCACCGTGGCGGGAACGGAGGCGCTCGTCGCCGTGCCGCCCGCGTTGACCAACGCCAGGTCGAGCGTCACCGATCGACCGCGCACCAGGGTGACGGGTTGCGGGACCGCCCCGAACGCCAGCCGCGCGGGCGCCGGCGCCACCCGGACCTGCATCGGCCTCGTCACGGCGTCGATGGCGGCACCGCTGACGCGCCACGTCACCTCGCCGTCCTCGCCCTGATAGGCCTCGTCGACCGACACGACGACGGCCAGCCGCGTCGTCTGACCAGGAGGGAGCGTGGGCAGGGTGCAGCGCACGACGTCCGCGCTACCGCCGCAGGCCCACGCCACGGCATGCACGGCGAACCGGCCGGTCACCGTCGAGCTCGACACCACGTCGTCCAGCACGACGCCGGCCGGCAGCGTCACGGTGGCGACCAGGTCGCTCGCGGCCGTGCCGCCCGTGTTCGCCACGCCGATCGCCAGGCTCTGGCCCGAGGCGCCGGCCGTCAGCTCGGTCCCGCCGCTCAGATCGTTGAGCACGACGTGCGGACCGCTCGGCGGCGGGACGGCCGGTGTGGTCGGCGCCGTCGTGGCCGCTCTCGTCGGCGCTCCGGACGACGATCCGCCCGGCGACGCCGCGCCACCGCCGCCGGTCGTCCCGGCGGCACCCGGCACGGTCGCCTCGGCGGAGGGCTGGTCGCTCGCCGTGTCGGACGGGTCGCTCGTCTGCTCGGTGCCCTCGCTCGGCGAGGTACCGTCACCGGGCGTGGCACCGGCGCTCGCGGTGACCCCCGCAGAGGCGGGCTCGTCGTTCCCGCCGAGCAGCTGTGCGGCGGCGACGCCGGCGACCACGAGCAGCGCGACGACGCCCGCGGCCACGGCCACCGGCATCCCGCCCAGCACGGCGAGGATCCCGCCGACGATCCCCGGTGCGGCGGCACCCGCACCGGTCGCTCCACCGGCGCCCGCCACCATCGCCAGGCCGCCGACACCCGCCACACCACCGACTCCGGCGGCCCCGGCACCGACGCCGCTGCCGGCGGCACCAGTGCTCGCGGCTCCAGTACCCGCCGCGCCACTTCCCGCGGCACCGCTGCCCGCCGCACCGGCCCCGCCGCTGCCGTGCACGGGTCCGTTCGCCAGGCTGCCCGCGCCCGCGGCCAGCCCGCCGGCGGTCGGCAGCAGATACTGCAGGGCGCCGGCGCCGGCCGCGCCCAGCACCAACGGCGCGATGACACCGCGCATCCCGTGGTTGACGTCCCCCAGCTCCAGGGCCAGCGACCGGCACTGTCCGCAGCCCTCGAGGTGGGCCTCGACCTGCGCAGTGTCGCGTGCGCCGAGCCCGCCGCGGACGAAGCCGCCCAGTCGGTCGGCGATCGTGCGGCAGGCCGGGTCGAGCGGCTCCTGCAGGTGCTCGCGCAGGTAGGCCTGGCGCAGACCCTCGCGCGCCCGGTAGGCCAGCGCGGCCGTGCTGTTGGCGGTCAGGCCCAGCAGCGGGGCGATCTGCGCCGGCGCCAGCCCCTCCACCTCGCTGTGCCAAAGCACGGCCTGCCACCGCTCGGGCAGCGTCGCGAAGGCGCGCGCGACGAGCGAGCGTTCCAGACCGGCCAGCGCGGGCTCCTCGGCGCCGGGCACCGGCGCCGCCCCGGCCTCCAGCACCGTGATGTCGTCCGTCGGGGACACCCGGCGCCCGGTGGTGCGTCGCGCTGCGGCGCTGCGGCGGACCACGGTGAACAGGTAGGCGCGGAACGCCTCCTCGGGGCCGTGGCCGCGCTGGAGTGCAGACCACACCGCCGCGAACGAGTCGGCCACCACATCTTCGGCGTCTGCCGCGGAGTCGCAGTACTGGCGCGCGACGACGAGGGCGGCGCCGGAGTGGCGCTCGTAGAGCACACCGAACGCGGCGGCGTCCCCGGTCCTGGACGCGGCGATGAGGTCGACGTCGGCGCGTAGGCCCGACTCAAGGCCGGTGCTCGTCGTCACGCGGCCCTCCATTTCGCCCGTATTCTCCGTACACAGAGTGCCACATTCGCCTGTGCGGGTGAATCTGGGGCATGTTCCGCCGTTCGCGCGTCACACCGAGGGCAGTCGGCCCTCTCATCCGGTGTGAAGCCCTCGATCGGCCCCGACACCCCGTTGCCCGACGGGTTGCGCGACACCTGGCGGCAGACCAGCCTCGCCTCGGTCTGGCTGCGGCCGGCCGACTGGTACCACCCCGCCGTCGACGGCCTGGCAGAGGCCGTGCTCACCGGCGCGGACCCCGTCACGCCCGCGCACGACCTCGGCCGCGCCCGGGGCATCGACGGCGTGGGCGTCGGTGAGGCGCTCGACGACCTCGCGTGCCTCTACCGCTCCACGGGCGCGAGCACCCCACCCCTCGCCGCCATCCAGGCGCTCTGCGAGGGCTGGTCGGACGCGCAGCTGATGCCGTTCGTCGAGGCGTCCGGCGTCGACCCCGAGACCGGCCTGCCCACCCGCGAGTACCTCGAGGTGCGGCTCGCCGAGGCGTACGCGGCGCCACTCACCGTCGACACCCATCACCTCGTCGTCATCGACGTCGCCGCCGGGGAGCTCTCGGGCTTCCTGCGGGCGGCCCGGTCCGCCGCCGTCGGAGCCGCGCTGGCCACGGCGTTCGGCGCCGGCCACCCGATGGCCGGGCTCGGCGGCGGCACCTTCGTCGTCCTGGCGCGGCCGGACGACGACCTGACCGAACCGCTCGCCGTGCTGCACGACGAGCTGCACCGGCGCTGCGACGACCTCGAGGTCCGCGTCACCACCCGGCAACCGGTGCGGGTGTGGACGCATCCGCTCCCCGCCACCCACGGCGAGGCCGTCGCGCTCCTGCACACCCTGTCGCGCCCGGACCGCTGACACCGCCCGCGGCCGCACCGCGTCGCCTTCGGTAGGTCAAGGGTTCGTCATGGGCGTGTCGCGGACTGCCCCGGTGCAGGTCAGCGACGAGTTTGCCGCGTACGGTTTGCACCGGTGCGCGCAGCGCCTACCGTCGAAGGATGGCCCCCACCGGACTTGCTCCGCAGGACGACCCGGCGGCCGCGCCCGGCGCGGTCGCCCGTGGCGTGCCGACCCCGGCCGGCCCGTCGTTCCCGCCCGCCGGCTCGCCGTTCCCGCAGCCCGCAGGGTCGTGCCCGCCGGCAGACGTGCAGCCCGGCCAGCTGATCGCCGCTGGTGTCTCGGCCGACGTCTACGCCCTGTCCGAGCACCACGTGCTGCGCCGCTACCGCGAGGAGCGCGACGTCACGTACGAGCTGGCGGTGCTGCGGTACGTCGTCGCGCAGGGCTTCCCCGCCCCGGCATCCGAGCGTGCCGGGAGCTCCGAGCTGCGGATGGAGCGCCTGCACGGCCCCACGCTGCTGCAGGCCCTGGCGGCGGGCGAGGTCGGGCTGCGCGAGGGTGCGCGGGTGCTGGCCGACCTGCACCGGCGCCTGCACGCGATCCCCCTGCCGCCGACCTGGGGGGACCTCGGCCCGTCCGAATGGGCGCACGCGACGGGTGGCCCCGTGATCGTGCACCTCGACCTGCACCCCGGCAACGTCATCCTCTCCGAGGCGCACGGCCCGACCCTGGTCGACTGGGCGAACGCCCGCACCGGCACCGCCGCCCTGGACGTCGCGCTGACCACGCTCATCCTGGCGGAGGTCGCCGCGGACGCCGGGGGCGCCTACTCCCAGGCGGCGCGCGCACTGCTCGCCGCCTTCCTGCACGCCGCCGAGGTCGACCCGGCGGCGGAGCTGAGCAACGCGGCGGCGCTGCGACGCCAGGACCCGGCCCTGGTGGACGGCGAGCGCGAGCTCGTCGAGCCGGCGGTCGCCCTGGTCAGGACGCTGCTGGCCCTGCGCTCCCCGCGCTGAGGGGCCCCGGGGCCCGTCCGGGAAAGCGGTGACGCGTCAGAAGTCCCAGTCCTCGTCCTGCGTCGTGACGGCCTTGCCGATGACGTACGACGAGCCCGAGCCGGAGAAGAAGTCGTGGTTCTCGTCGGCGTTCGGGCTGAGCGCCGACAGGATCGACGGGTTGACGTCCGTCTCGTCGCGCGGGAACAGCGCCTCGTAGCCCAGGTTCATCAGCGCCTTGTTGGCGTTGTACCGGAGGAACTTCTTCACGTCCTCGGTGAGGCCGAGGTCGTCGTACAGGGCCTGGGTGTACTCGACCTCGTTGTCGTACAGCTCGAAGAGCAGCTCGAACGTGTACTCCTTGAGGGCGTCCCGCTCGGCCTGCGACACCAGCTCGAGGCCCTTCTGGAACTTGTAGCCGATGTAGTACCCGTGCACGGCCTCGTCGCGGATGATCAGCCGGATGAGGTCGGCCGTGTTCGTCAGCTTGGCGCGGCTGGCCCAGTACATCGGGGCGTAGAAGCCCGAGTAGAACAGGAACGACTCCAGCATGGTGGAGGCGACCTTGCGCTTGAGCGGCTCGTCGCCCCGGTAGTAGTGCAGGACGATCTCCGCCTTGCGCTGCAGGTTGGGGTTCTCCTCCGACCAGCGGAACGCCTCGTCGATCTCCCGGGTGGAGATCAGCGTGGAGAAGATCGACGAGTACGACTTGGCGTGCACCGACTCCATGAACGCGATGTTCGTGTAGACGGCCTCCTCGTGCGGCGTCAGCGCATCCGGGATCAGGCTGACGGCGCCCACGGTGCCCTGGATGGTGTCCAGCAGGGTCAGCCCGGTGAACACCCGCGTGGTCATCGTCTTCTCGGCCTCGGACAGCGTCGCCCAGCTCTGGATGTCGTTGGACACCGGCACCTTCTCCGGCAGCCAGAAGTTCCCGACGAGGCGGTCCCACACCTCGAGGTCCTTGTCGTCCTCGAGGCGGTTCCAGTTGATCGCCTGGACGCGGTCGATCAGCTTCAGCTTCGGTGCGGGGCTCATGACATCTCTTCTCTCTCAACGATTGATGCCGCGTCCTGCTGGCAATAGGCGCACGCCGGGCTCTGTTCGGCCGTGTGAACCCGCCCGAAGAACGGGTTGTCTTCCCCGAAGCGGGAGACGCCGCGACGCCCGGTGGATCTGAGGCGCGCGGCCTCCCGTTGGTCGTCCGACCACACGACACCCCGGGGACCCAGCCCACCCACCGCCAGATTCAGCAGTCGGTCTCCAGATGCGCGACGATCGTCGATCCACCTGACTTCGGCACGCCCCAGGTCGTCGCGTGACGTTCGCACCTCTTCGAGGACGTCCACCACGATCTCGCTCGCGTACTCCCGGCGCAGCCAGTCGTAGAACGGCGTACGCCGTCCCGCTCTGGCCTCAGCCCGGTGACGCGCCATCCGACGGGCAACAGTGAGCTCGGTCAACCCGACGTAGCGGTACTCGTTCGAGGTCGCGAGTCGGATGCCGTAGACGTAGCCCACGGCCCCTGACCCGTCCGGCGCCTGACTCATCGGCCTGGGCTCGTCACAGCATGCACGAGACGCAGTTCTCCACTTCCGTCCCCTCCAGGGCCATCTGGCGCAGACGGACGTAGTAGATCGTCTTGATGCCCTTCTTCCAGGCGTAGATCTGGGCCCGGTTGAGGTCGCGCGTGGTGGCGGTGTCCTTGAAGAACAGGGTCAGCGACAGGCCCTGGTCGACGTGCTGCGTCGCCTCGGCGTAGGTGTCGATGATCTTCTCGTAGCCGATCTCGTACGCGTCGTCGTAGTACTCGAGGTTGTCGTTCGTCAGGAAGGGCGCCGGGTAGTAGACCCGGCCGATCTTGCCCTCCTTGCGGATCTCGATCTTGCTGGCGATCGGGTGGATCGAGCTCGTCGAGTGGTTGATGTAGCTGATCGAGCCGGTGGGCGGCACGGCCTGCAGGTTCTGGTTGTAGATGCCGTGCTCACGCACCGAGGCGGCCAGCGCGCGCCAGTCATCCTGCGTGGGGATGTGCACGCCGGCCTGCGCGAACAGCTCGCGCACCCGCTCGGTGCGCGGCGCCCACTCCTTCTCCAGGTACTTCTCGAAGTACTCGCCCGACGCGTACTTCGAGTCCGCGAAGCCCTCGAAGGCCTGGTTGCGCTCGATCGCCAGCCGGTTGGACGCGCGGATCGCGTGGTAGGCGACCGTGTAGAAGTAGATGTTGGTGAAGTCGAGGCCCTCGTCGGACCCGTAGTGGATCCGCTCGCGGGCGAGGTAGCCGTGCAGGTTCATCTGGCCCAGGCCGATGGCGTGCCCGCCGGCGTTGGCCTTCTTCACCGACGGCACCGACTCGATGCTCGTCTGGTCGGACACCGCGGTGAGCGCCCGGATCGCGGCCTCGACGCTGGCGCCGAAGTCCGGCGAGTCCATGGAGAGCGCGATGTTCATCGACCCGAGGTTGCACGAGATGTCGCGCCCGACCTCGGCGTACGACAGGTCCTCGTTGTACGTCGAGGGGGTCGAGACCTGGAGGATCTCCGAGCACAGGTTCGACATCGTGATCTTGCCCTTGATCGGGTTGGCCCGGTTCACCGTGTCCTCGAACACGACGTACGGGTAGCCCGACTCGAACTGGATCTCGGCGAGGCGCTGGAAGAACTCGCGCGCATCGATCTTCGTCTTGCGGATGCGCGGGTCGTCCACCATCTCGTGGTAGCGGGCGCTGACGTCGATGTCGGCGAACGGGACGCCGTGCACGCGCTCGACGTCGTAGGGGCTGAACAGGTACATCGGCTCGTTCTTGCGGGCCAGCTCGAACGTGATGTCCGGGATGACGACGCCGAGGGACAGCGTCTTGATCCGCACCTTCTCGTCGGCGTTCTCCCGCTTGGTGTCGAGGAACCGGTAGATGTCCGGGTGGTGCGCGTGCAGGTACACGGCGCCGGCACCCTGCCGCGCACCGAGCTGGTTGGCGTAGCTGAAGGAGTCCTCGAGCAGCTTCATCACGGGGATGACGCCGGAGCTCTGGTTCTCGATGTGCTTGATCGGCGCGCCGTGCTCGCGGATGTTGGAGAGCAGCAGGGCGACGCCGCCGCCGCGCTTGGACAGCTGCAGCGCCGAGTTGATGCCGCGCGCGATCGACTCCATGTTGTCCTCGATGCGCAGCAGGAAGCAGCTGACCGGCTCCCCGCGCTGCGCCTTGCCGAGGTTGAGGAACGTCGGGGTGGCCGGCTGGAAGCGGCCGGAGACCATCTCGTCGACCAGCGACTCGGCGAACCGCTCGTCCCCCTGTGCCAGGGCGATGGCCACCATGCAGACCCGGTCCTCGAACCGCTCGAGGTAGCGCTTCCCGTCGAACGTCTTGAGCGTGTACGACGTGTAGTACTTGAAGGCGCCCAGGAACGTGGAGAACCGGAACTTCACCGCGTAGGCGCGCTCGAAGAGGGTGTGCAGGAAGGCCCGGTCGTACTTCGCCAGCACCGCCGGGTCGTAGTAGTGGTTCTCGACGAGGTAGTCCAGCTTCTCGTCGAGGTTGTGGAAGAACACGGTGTTCTGGTTGACGTGCTGCAGGAAGTACTGCCGCGCCGCCTGCCGGTCCGCGTCGAACTGGATCTTCCCGTCCGGGCCGTACAGGTTGAGCATGGCGTTGAGGGCGTGGTAGTCGAGGCCCTCCGTGGCCACGCGAGGCTCGCTGAGGCTCGTCGACACGGTCGTCTCCATCCGTCACGGACGCCGCGGGGCGTCCTCGGGTGTCTTCCTCGGGTCCGTCGCGGTCCGGGCTGCGGCGCCCGTCGGGGACACCGATGCCCGGGACGGGTGGTGCGGATGCGGTCCGGGTGGGCCGCGGAAGGTCCGCCGGACCGGCGCGACGAGCCGCCTGCGCCGATCCGGGGAGCCGCTGGGGCACCCGGTCGGCGGGCGCCCGGTCGGATCAGGCGACGATGCCCGCCATGCGGCCCTCGAGCGCCTTGATGCGGTCCGGACGGTAGCCGGACCAGTGCTCGCCGCCGACCATGACGACCGGCGCCTGCAGGTGGCCGAGCGACATGACGTAGTCACGCGCATCGGCGTCCTCGGTGATGTCCACCACGGTGTAGTCGTAGCCCGCCTTGTCGAGCGCGCGGTAGGTGGCGCTGCACTGCACGCACGACGGCTTGCTGTAGACGGTGATCGTCATCCTGGTCTCCCTCTGCCGCACTGTGCGTGCGATCCGTGCCGTGCGATGCGTGTGCTGCCCTGATCAAGTGCGATGCCCGACTGCTGTTCCAGCTGCTGTGCCGGCTGCCGTGCCCGGCCGCTCCAGACACTCGGCCTTTCGGCGAAGCATCGGGTTTCGACACTACACCTAGTGGTCGGATCTGACACCTACCACAAGGGCTTGTGTTACAGCGATGTCGTTTTTCACCCTGTGCGTGGTGCTCCGACCCTACTGTCCACCACTGACACGCACCCCTGACGTGCACCGACGCGGTCCGGGTGGCGCTCCGTCCACCGCCCGTCCCCAGCCCTACGCGGCGCACGCACAGCCGCGCCCACCGGCGTGTCACCGCCGTCCCCAGGGCCGTCCACAGCCCCGCGGGTGCGCGATGCTGTCCCGGTGCAGATCACCACGCTCGGCGGGCTGGCGGTCGACGGCCATCCTGTCCCGGGGCGTCGGCTGGCGGCCCTGGTCCGCGCGCTGGTGGACGGCCACGGCGCTGCGGTCTCGGTCGCCCGGCTGACGGAAGCCGTGTGGTCCGACGACGACGAGCCGGGCGAGGCCGCCGGCGCGGTGCAGGCGCTGGTCTCGCGGGCGCGCCGGCTCGGCCTCGCCGTCGTCGCCGTGCCGGGCGGCTACCGGCTCCCGCTCGACGACGTGCAGGTCGACACCGCCACGGTGGGTGCGCTCCTCGAGCGCGCCGCCGCGGCCCGGCGGGCCGGGGACCTCGCCACCGCCCTGTCCTGCACCGATCAGGCCCGTGCCCTGCTGCCGGCGGCGGGCGACGACGACGCGACGGCCCGGCTGGTTGCGCGCGTCACCGGTGAGCGGGCCGAGACGGCGCTGGCCGGCCTCGCCGCCGGATCCGAGGCGGCCGACGTGGTCGGCCTGGCCGGTCTGGTGGACGAGCTGCGGGCGCTGGCCGCCCGCCGCCCGCCGGACGAGCTGCTCGTCGCGCTGCTGGTGCGACTGCTCGCCGCCCAGGGCCGGGAGGCCGAGGCGCTCGAGCTCGTCGAGACCATGCGCACGGACCTGGCCGACCGCTACGGCACCGACCCCTCGCCGGTGCTGGCCCGGGTCCACCTCGCCCTGGTGCGCGGGGAGCTCGCGGCGCCGGCGCCGGTGGGGCAGGGCGGCCCGTCGACGCCCACGCCGGCCGCGCCGGCCGCGCCGGCCGCGGCAATGCTCGCGCGCCTGCCGGCGGGTTGGCGCCGGCCGGCCGCTCCTCTCGTCGGACGGAACGGGGAGCTGGCCGCCGTGGAGGCGGCGCTGGCCACCGCACCGCTGGTCAGCGTCGTCGGCACCGGCGGCGCGGGCAAGACGCGACTCGTCGCGGAGGTGGCGCGCCGAGCCGTCGGCCGGGGCACACCGGTGCGCGTCGTCGAGCTGGCCGGCGTGCACGACGTGGCCGAGGTGGCGCCGGCGGTGGTGGCCGCGGTCGGCGGGGCCGACACCGCCGCCGCGCGGCCGGACCTCGTCGAGCGCCACCCGCTCGCGCCCGAGGACCGGCTGCGGGCCGCGGCCGGCGAGCTGCACGGGCTCCTGGTGCTCGACAACTGCGAGCACGTGCTCGCCGCCGCGGCCGACGTCGCGGCGGCGCTGCTGGCGGTGGCCGGGCCCGACGTGGCGGTGCTGACGACCAGCAGGGCGCCCCTGGGCCTGGTCGGGGAGGTCGTCGTGCACCTACCCGCCCTGCCCGACGACGAGGCGCTCGCGCTGCTCGCGGCCCGTGCCCGCGCCGGCCGCGAGGGCCTGGGCTGGGACACCGACGCGGCAGCAGCGCTGTGCCGCCGCCTGGACAACCTGCCGCTCGCCCTCGAGCTGGCCGCCGCACGGCTGCGGTCGATGCCGGTGGCCGACGTGCTGACCGGCCTCAGCGACCGGTTCGGCCTGCTCGACGACGCGCTGCGTGGCCTGCCCGAGCGGCAGTCGAGCCTGTGGGCGATGGTCGACTGGAGCCACGAGCTGCTGGACGCGGACGCGCGCACGGCGCTGATCCGGCTCGCCGTCTTCCCGGCGCCGTTCACCGCCGACGCCGCCGAACAGGTCGCGGGGCTGCCGGCCGAGCGCACGCGCCGGGCGCTCGCCGTGCTGGTCGAGCAGTCGCTGCTCGGGCTCGACGACGCGGCCGACGGCCCGGCGCGCTACCGGATGCTGGAGACGGTGCGCGAGTACGGCCGGGCCAGGCTGGACGCCGCCGGCGACACCGGCCGCACCCTGGACGCACTCGTGGCGTGGGCCGCGCGGGCTGCGCCCCGCCTGGCCGCCGACGTCCTCGGCCGGAGCCAGCTCGCCGCGCTCGCTGTGCTGCGCGCCGACCACGACACCTTCGTCGCGGCGCTGCGCCGGGCACTGGACTGCGGCGACGAGTCCTGCGCCGTCGACGTGGCGCTCGGACTGCTGCTCCTCTGGACGATCCAGGGCCAGCACGCCGAGGCGACGTCGTGGGCGGTCCGGCTGCTGGACGCCGACGAGCCGGCGCGCCGCGTCACGTCGGCGCTGCTCGGCACGCCGCCCGCCGACACCGTCCGGCCGAACGGCGGCCGAGCCGCGCTGGTCGCACTGCTGGTCCTGGCCAACGCCGCGGGGATGCAGTACGCACGGGTGGCGGCCCTCGCCGTTCGGGTGCTGCGCCGCCTGGTCGCCGACCCGGACTCCCACCTGACGCCAGGCGTCCGAACCTTGTCCGAGGCCATGGCGACCATGCGGGTGAGCGACCCGGACGCGACGGAGCGGGCGACCGCGCTCCTCGTCGCGGCCGACGATCCGTGGGTGCGCGCGATCGGCCTGCTGATGTCCGCCGCTGTGGCGGACGACTCCGAGGACCGCGAGGGGCAGCGTGCGACCGCGCTGGCCGCCTACGACCTGTTCGAGCTGGCCGGCAACGTGTGGGGCATGGGTATGGCCGCCCAGGCCATCGGCCAATGGACCCTCGGCCGCCCGGACGGCTCAGGCGAGGAGTGGCTGGCGCGCGGGATGCGGCTGCTCGAACAGGTGGGTGCGTACGAAGACGCGCACGGAGCCCACGTCGCCCTGCTCGCGCACCGCGCCGCGGGCGGCGACGACGAGGCGAGCGCAGCCCTGGACGAGATGCTGACCTCCGGTGCGCGACTGCCCGCCGGCGACGCCGCGCAGGCCCATCTCGGCCTGGCCTCCGCCCACCGGCGGGCCGGCCGCATCGAGCAATCCGTGCGGCACGCGAGCGCGGTGGCCGCGCTGACCGACGACCCGGCGATGCCGCCACCCGCACGGGTGATGTTCGCGGTCATCACCGCGCTGCACCTGCTGCGCTCGGCGGCGCATCCGTCGGCCGACGCGGCCGCGGCCGCACGGGCGACCGCGCTCGCCGCGCAGCTGCTCACCGGGATCGTCGCGCCCCCGGCGACCGGCCGCGACCTGCCGGCACTCGGCGCCTTCGCCCTGGCGGCCGCCCAGCTGGCCCGTGGCCAACGCAGGCCCGACCTGGCGGCGGAGCTGTGGGCCCTGGGCGCCCGGCTCGGCGCCCCCGCCACTCTGGAGGTGTGGGCCCCCGGCACCCTCGACGACAGCGAAGCGCCGGACGACGAGCGGGCCGGGCGCGTCACCTGGCTGGAGCGGTGGCACGCCCGGCCCGTGGCGGAGGCCGCCCGGCGGGTGCAGGAGCTGGCGGCCGATCAGACCTTCCTGCGGTAGGCCCGCAGCGCCAGCGGCATGAAGACCACGACGAAGCCGGCCGACCACGCCAGGGTCCACCACACGTGGCCGTCGAGCGGCGTGCCGAGGAACAGGCCACGCATCGCGTCGACCAGATGCGTCAGGGGGTTGACGCGGACGAAGCCCTGCATCCAGCCGGGCAGGGTCGTCGGGCTGACGAAGACCGAGGAGGCGAACGTCATCGGCATGATCAGCAGGAACATGATCCCCTGGACCGCCCCCGAGGTGCGGGCGACCATCCCGATGAACACCGGCAGCCACGACAGGCACAGCGCGAACAGCACCGCCAGCAGGCAGCCGGCCGTCGCTCGCCACGGGTCGGTCTCGATGCGGAAGCCCATCGCCATGCCGACCGCCAGCGTGGAGATCGTGACGATGACGTAGCGCACCACGTCGCCGAGCACGGCGCCGACCAGGGGTGCGGAGCGCGGCATCGGCAGCGACCTGAACCGGTCGAAGATGCCCTTCTCCATGTCGGTGTTGAGGTTGACGCCGATGGCGATCGCGCCCATCGCGATCGTCTGCGCCAGCACGCCCGGCAGCAGGAACTGCAGGTAGTCGTGCGTGGAGCCGGCAACGGCCCCGCCGAAGATGTAGACGAAGATCACCAGGAAGATCGCCGGTTGGATCGTCACGTCGACCAGGGCCTCCGGCGTGCGCCAGGTCTTGATCAGGCTGCGCCGGGCCAACGCCAGGGAGTGGCGCACCAGCGGGAAGGGCCGGTGCACGGCGCCGGCGCGGGCCCCGGCCGGCGCGACGGGGCCCGGGCGGGCGGTGGTCAGGGTCGTGGTTGTCATGCCGCCACCTCCTTGTCGTCGGAGGCCGTGCGCCCGGTGAGGGTGAAGAAGACCTCGTCGAGGCTCGGCAGGTGCAGGGACAGCTCAGTGACGCCGATCCGGGCGGTCGCGAGCGCGGACACCAGGTCGGTCAAGGCGCGGTCGTCGGACACGGGGACGGCCAGCAGGCCCTTGCGGACCTCGTCGGCCCGGGCGGCCGACGACACCGCGACCAGCAGGTCCGCGACGGCCGGCAGGTCGGCCGCGTCGGAGGGCCTGACCTGGAGCGTGAGGCCGCCGACGATCCGCTTGAGCCCTTCGGCGGTGTCGTGCGCGATGACGCGGCCATGGTCGATGACGACGATGTCGTCCGCGAGCACGTCCGCCTCGTCGAGGTACTGCGTGGTGAGCAGCACGGTGGAGCCGGCGGCGACCAGGGAGCGGATGACGTCCCACATGTCGCCCCGCTTGCTGGGGTCCAGACCCGTGGTCGGCTCGTCGAGGAAGATGATGTCCGGACGTCCGACGAGGCTCGCCGCCAGGTCGAGCCGTCGGCGCATGCCGCCCGAGTACGTCTTGGCCTGCCGGTCGGCCGCCGCGGTCAGGTCGAACCACTCGAGCAGCTCGGCGGCCCGCGCGGTCGCGGCCCGCTTGCCCAGGTCCAGCAGCACGCCGAACAGCACGAGGTTCTGCCGGCCGGTCAGGTCCTCGTCCACCGAGGCGTACTGGCCGGTCAGGCCGATGGACTGGCGCACCCGTTGGGCCTGGTGCACCACGTCGTAGCCGTTCACGCGGGCCGTCCCGGAGTCCGGGGTGAGCAGCGTGGACAGGATGCGGACCGCCGTCGTCTTGCCGGCCCCGTTGGGGCCGAGCACGGCGAGCACAGTGCCGCGACGCACCGCGAGGTCGATGCCCCGCAGGGCCCTCGTGGTGCCGAAACTCTTGGTGAGGCCCGTGGCCTCGATGACGAGATCGTTCATGGGACCACTATCGGCGACCCCGCCGACATATCACCGATATATCGCCGACATCTCGTTCGGCGGGCGCCGGCTCAGGCGATCCGCAGGCCAGGGGATGGAGCAGGTGCGAGGCGGGCCGCGAGCGCGGCGTCCAGCGCGTCCGTGATCTCGTCGCCGACCAGCTCGTGGCGCTCCAGCAGCGCGTCCCGCAGCGCCTCGACCAGGTCGCGGTTCGCGGCGAGCAGGCGGCGCACCACGGCCCTCGCCTCGTCGAGCACCTCCTCGAGACGATCGCGGGCCCGGGTGTCGGCCAGCACGGCCTCGACGACGTCACGTCCGGTGGCCTCGAACGAGACCAGCGATCCCGCCATGCCGGCCGCGCCGACCATCTGGGCAGCGGTGCGGGTGGCCGCGGCGAGATCCGACGCCGGGCCGGTCGTCGTGTCACCGAAGAAGAGCTCCTCGGCCGCCCAGCCGCCCATCGCGATCTGCACCAGAGCGCGCAGGTCGTGCGACGAGTGCGTGTAGACCTCCTCGCCGTCGTCGTGCGCCAGCATCCCCAGCGCCGAGCCGCGCTTGACGATGGTGAGCACCTCGAGCGTGCGACGGGGCGCGACGAGCCACGCGGTGACGGCGTGCCCGGCCTCGTGGGTGGCGATCAGCCGCTGCTCACCCTCGGTGTACGTCACGGGGTGCCCGATGCCGACGAGCTCGGTGATCCGGGCGTGCTCCACGTCGGCGAAGCTCATCGCCGCGGCGCCGCGCCGCAGCGCGTTGACCAGCGCCTCGTCGAGCAGGTGCTCCACCATCACCGGGGTCCAGCCGTTGGTGGCGGCGGCGACGCGGTCGCGCGCCGCGGGCGCGTCCAGGTCGGCCTCGTGCGCGCGCCGGGCCAGGAAGTGGTCAACCAGCGCGCGCCGGCCGCGGGCGTCCGGCGTGGGGAAGGTCAGCCGGCGGTCGAACCGGCCGGGGCGCAGCAGCGCCGGGTCCAGCGAGTCGGCCCGGTTGGTCGCCGCGATGAGCAGGATCGGGGCCCGGCGGCCGGGGTGCGCGCGCAGCCGACGGTGCGCGGGCAGGAAGAGGTTCACCAGCTCGCGCCACTGGGCCGCGAACCGCTCGGCCCCCACCGGGGTGTCGAACGACTGCATCTGCACCAGCAGCTCGTTGACCACGCCGCCCGTGCCCTCGGAGATGATGGCGTGGCGCACCGGGCCGGGCGTGGCGCCGCGGGCGAGGTCGGCCGGCGACGAGGCCGAGGACATCAGCCCGCCACGGCGCATCGCGATCGCATCGATCTCCTCGATGAACCCGATCGCGCCACCCTCGCGCCTGGCCGCGGCCCGCAGCGCGCGGAAGTACGCCCGGATCTTGCGCGCCGTGGCGCCGTAGTACATCGACTGGAAGCTGGTGGCCGACACGTAGAGGAACGGCACCCCGGCCTCCGCCGCCATCGCCTTGGCCGTCATCGTCTTGCCGGTGCCGGGCAGCCCCTCGAAGAGCAGCCCCCGACGCGGCGAGCCGCCCATCAGGTCGGCGAACTGCCGGTAGGTCCAGAACAGCTCGATCGACCGGCGCACGTCCTCGATGATGGGGTCGATCCCGATGACGTCCGCGAGCGTCACGTCCACCTGCTCCGGCCGGAACAGCACGTGCGGCGAGCGGCCCGCGCCCACCTGCGTGCCGACCAGCAGCGCGATCAGCGCGACGAAGAACAGCACGGGCGTCAGGAGCAGCGGGTCGACGTGGAACACGGGCACCTGCGGCCGACCCTGCCACGCGCGCACGACGAGCCACACCCAGGCCACGGCCAACGCCGCCGCCAGCCGCAGCAGCCGCCGCTGACGGGCCCGCTCCCGGCCGAGCGCGACGTCGTGGGTCGCAGGGCGGTGGACGACGGCGGGGACGTCGGCGGGGACGGCGACGTCGGCGGGGACGAAGCCCGGCACGGCGCCGGAGGACGATCGGGGCGCTGCGCTCATCGTGGGCTCCGCGTGCTCGGCGGGTCGCCCGCGCATCACCGCCCGGGCGGGAGACCCATCGTCCCCCGCCTCCGGGAACCCGACAAGTCGGACGAATCAGGCACCGACGGCCACCCCGGAGGGGCCTCGGCGGCGCGGGTCAGCCGCGGCGGGCGCTCGGGCCGGCGAGGAGCTGGCGGGGCACCCAGCGCGGCGCGCGCGGCCCCACTGGCGGCTCGGGGGCGAGGGGGTGGCGCCGGTCCGCGACCACGTTGCCCGTCGGATCGGCGGTGAAGACGCGCCGGCCGGGGTCGAGCAGCGTGCGCAGGAACTCCACCTGCCGGCGGGCCGTGGCCAGCTCGAGCTCCAGCTCGAGGATCCGCTTGATGCCGGCGAGGTTGACGCCCTCGTCCTGGGACAGCCGCTGCACCTCGCGCAGCAGCACGATGTCCCGCCGGGAGTAGCGCCGGCCGCGGCCGCGGGTGCGGCCCGGCTGGACGAGGCCGAGGCGGTCGTACTGGCGCAGCGTCTGCGGGTGCATGCCCGCCAGCCGGGCCGCGACCGAGATCACGTAGACCTTGCCGTCCTCGTCGTCCATGGGCCTACACCTTCGCCTGGGCCTGCAGGTGGGCGCGCACGTCCTCGTCGGCGGTGGCGGCGGCGAAGGAGTCGACGGCAGCGCGGGCGGCCGGCGTCAGCCGGTTCGGCACGACCACCTGGACGGTGACCAGCAGGTCTCCCGTGCCCTTCGCGGTGCGCAGGCCCTTGCCCCGCACCCGCAGCGTGCGGCCGGACGGCGTGCCGGCCGGCACCTTGACCTTGACCGGCCCACCGTCCAGGGTCGGCACCTCGATGGTCGCGCCGAGCGCGGCCTCGGAGAACGAGACCGGCACCGTGACCTTGAGCTGCTCGCCCTCGGCGGAGAACACCGGGTGCGGCGTCACCTGCACCGTGATGACGAGGTCGCCGGGCTCGGCGCCGCTCTCGCCGGGACGGCCCTTGCCGCGCAGCCGGATCTTCTGCCCGTCGCGTACGCCGGCCGGGATGCGCGCGTTGACCGTGCGCCCCTCGACGGACAGCGACACCTGGGACCCGGTCGCCGCGGTGCGGAACGGCAGCGTGGTGGTCGCCGCCAGGTCCGCGCCGCGCTGGGGTCCGCGCTGGGTGGTGAACCCGCCGCCACCACCGCCACCGCCGAACAGCCCGCCCAGCAGGTCCTCGAACCCGCCGCCGCCCGTGGAGAACCGCACCCGGTTGCCGCCCTGGGCGCCACCCTGGGCGCCGAACATGCCGCCGAACAGGTCCTCGAAGCCCGCGGTCCCGCCGGCGGCCCGGCCACCCGCGGTGAACCGGGCGCCTCCCGCCATCGCGCGCAACTGGTCGTACTGCTGGCGCTGCTCGACGTCGGAGAGCACGGCGTACGCCTCACCGATGTCCTTGAACTTCGCCTCGGCCTTCGCGTCGCCGGGGTTGTGGTCCGGGTGCAGCTGACGGGCCAGCTTGCGGTAGGCCTTCTTGATCACCGTCGCGTCGGCGTCCTTGGGCACGCCGAGCAGCGCATAGAAGTCCTTCTCCAACCAGTCCTGGCCCGTCACCGCACTCCTCCCCTGCGATCGTCCCCCGTGGTCCTCACGCCTCCGCGGCGGGGCCGCCCGGGCCGTCCGGGTCGACGACGGCCACCCGCGCCGCCCGCAGGATGCGCTCGGCCGTGCGATAGCCCGGCTGGAGCACCATCTGCACCGTCGGCTCGGACACCTCGGCGGAGTGGGCGTGCATCAGCGCGTCGTGCACCGCGGGGTCGAACGTCTCCCCCACGGCGCCGTAGCGCTCGATGCCGAACCGCTCCAGGGTGCCCTCGAGCTTCTCGGCGATGGACGCGAACGGGCCGACGAGCTCGCCGTGCTGGCGGGCCAGCTCGATGTCGTCGAGCACGCCGATCAGGGCCTCGGCCAGGGTGGCGACGCCGCGGTCGTGCGCGGCGGCCAGCTCCGCCTTGGTCCGCTTGACGTAGGCGCTGTAGCGCTGGTCGAGGTTGTAGAGGTCGGCCTGCGCGCGCTGCAGCTCCTCGAGCCGTTCGGCGGCCAGCTTCTGGGTCGCGACGAGTCCCTCCAGGACGATCTCCTCCTCCGCCCCGGCCGCGGCGGCCTCGGCGTCGGCCAGGACCGCCGCCTCACGCTCGCGCAGCTCGAACGTGCGCGGGTCGATGCGGCGCTTGTCGGTGACGTGCGGGGCGTGCTCGTCGGGGTCCGGGGTGACCGGCCCCGACGAGTCGCCCGTGCTGGGAGCCATCACTTCGCGCTGTCCTCGTCGTCGACGATCTCCGCGTCCACCACGTCGTCGTCCGACGAGGCGGCCGGACCGCTGCCGGCGCCGGCGCCCGGGTCGGTGCCCTGGTCGGACGGCTCGTCGCCCTGGTGGGCGTACACGGCCTCGCCGATCTTCTGCGCCGCGGCGACCAGCGCCTCGTGCGCCGTCTTCACGCGGTCGACGTCCTCGCCCTCCAGGGCCGTGCGGACCTCGGCGATCTTGGCCGTGACGTCGTCCTTGACGGCGTCCGGCACCTTCTCGGCGTTGTCCTTGAGGATCTTCTCCGTGGAGTAGGCGAACTGCTCCGCGGAGTTGCGGGCGTCGGCGTCGGCCCGGCGCTTGGAGTCCTCGGCGGCGTGCGCCTCGGCGTCCTTGACCATCCGGTCGATGTCGTCCTTGGGCAGCGCGGAACCGCCGGTGATCGTCATCGACTGCTCCTTGCCCGTGCCGCGGTCCTTGGCGGACACGTGCACGATGCCGTTCGCGTCGATGTCGAAGGTCACCTCGATCTGCGGCACGCCGCGCGGCGCCGGCGCGATGCCGGTCAGCTCGAAGGTGCCGAGAGGCTTGTTGTCCCGGGCGAACTCGCGCTCGCCCTGGAACACCTGGATCAGCACCGACGGCTGGTTGTCCTCCGCCGTGGAGAAGATCTCGCTGCGCTTGGTGGGGATCGCGGTGTTGCGCTCGATGAGCTTCGTCATCACCCCGCCCTTGGTCTCGATGCCCAGCGACAGCGGCGTGACGTCGATCAGCAGGACGTCCTTGCGGTCGCCCTTGATGACACCGGCCTGCAGCGCCGCGCCGACCGCGACGACCTCGTCCGGGTTGACGCCCTTGTTCGGCTCCTTGCCGCCGGTGAGCCCGGTGACGACCTCGGTGACCGCGGGCATCCGGGTGGAGCCGCCGACCAGCACGACGTGGTCGATCTGACCGACCGTGATGCCGGCGTCGCGGATCACGTCGTTGAACGGCTTCTTCGTCCGGTCGAGCAGGTCCTGCGTCATCTGCTCGAACTGCGCCCGCGTGAGCTTCTCGTCGAGGTGGATCGGCCCGTTCTCGCTCATGCCGAGGTACTGCAGGGAGAGGTTGGTGCTCGTCGCGGACGAGAGCTCCTTCTTCGCCTGCTCGGCCGCCTCACGCAGCCGCTGCAGGGCGACGCGGTCCTTGGCCAGGTCCTGGCCGTAGCGGTTCTTCACCTGGCCGACGAGCCAGTCGACGATCCGGGCGTCCCAGTCGTCGCCGCCGAGGTGGTTGTCGCCGGACGTGGCGCGGACCTCGATCGTCGAGAAGCCGTCGTCGTCCTTGCCGACCTCCAGGAGGGACACGTCGAAGGTGCCGCCACCGAGGTCGAAGACGAGGATCAGCTCGTCCTCCTTGCCGCGCTCCAGGCCGTACGCCAGCGCTGCGGCGGTGGGCTCGTTGATGATGCGCAGCACATTGAGTCCGGCGATGGTGCCGGCGTCCTTGGTGGCCTGGCGCTGGGCGTCGTTGAAGTACGCGGGCACGGTGACCACGGCGTCCGTGACCGGCTCGCCCAGGTACGCCTCGGCGTCCCGCTTGAGCTTGCCGAGGATGCGGGCGCTGATCTCCTGCGCGGTGTACTTCTTGCCGTCGACCGTGGTGGACCAGTCGGTGCCCATGTGGCGCTTGACCGACGAGATGGTCCGGTCGACGTTCGTCACCGCCTGGCGCTTGGCGATCTCGCCGACGAGGACCTCGCCGGTCTTGGAGAACGCCACCACCGAGGGCGTGGTGCGGGTGCCCTCCGCGTTTGCGATGACCGTGGGCTCGCCGCCCTCCAGCGTGGCGACCACGGAGTTGGTGGTGCCGAGGTCGATGCCGACTGCTCGTGCCATCTGCGTGCCTTCCTTCGTTCGATGCTTCG
>Ga0302263_10000136_pt1 | contig 30842 bp, 29 predicted proteins | sample II_Fen_N1_4_FD_194564 | JGI IMG/M metagenome (GOLD analysis project Ga0302263, IMG submission 194564) | Peat permafrost microbial communities from Stordalen Mire near Abisko, Sweden - II_Fen_N1_4 | ecosystem: Environmental > Terrestrial > Soil > Wetlands > Permafrost | place: Sweden: Abisko... | reverse complement strand
CGCGCAGGGCGTCGCCGACGGTGAGGTGCTCAGCCTCGAGGTCGGTGCGCTGGCGCCCGAGCCGCGGGTGTACGACGACCTCGTCGAGGCGGTCGCCGACGCGGTGGAGGAGCGCTACCGCCCGTGGACCGCGCGGGACACCGCGCTGGGCGCCGGCTGGGCGGCGGTCGCGCTGGTCGCGGTCGCGGCGGCGCTGCTCCTCGGTGCCTCCGGAGGCCGCACGCTCGCGGCGGCGGTCGCCGGCGTCGGGGCGCTCCTGGTGCTCGGTGCCGGCGCGGTGGTGACCCGGGTCGGCCGGGAGCCGGCCACCGGGCAGCTGTTGGTGCCCGCCGCCGGGCTGCTCGCCGCTGTGGCTGGCGTGCTCGCGGCGCCCGCGCCGCTGTCGTGGGGGTGGCCGGCCGCGGCCGGAGGCGGCGCGCTGCTGCTGGCGGGGCTGCTCGGCACGGCGGCACTGACCGAACGTCGCGAGCTCGCCATCGGACCGGCCGTGCTGGGGCTCGTCCTGCTGACGGTGGGGCTCGTCGTGGCGCTGAGCGGCGCGGAGCCGGGCCAGGTGCTCGCGGTGGCCGTCGCGGTGGTGCTGACCGCCAGCATCGGCGTGCCCTGGCTGGCGCTGTCGGCCACCCCGCTGCGGGTGGTCACGCCGCGTAACGATGCCGAGGTGCTGGCCACGCCGCCGCCCATCGAGCCGGAGGCGGTGGGTCGGGCGCTCGACGGCGGACACCGGCTGCAGGTCGCGATGCGCTGCGCGCTCGGCGCGTTCACGCTGGCCGCGGTGCCGGCCGTCGTCGGGACCGGGTTCTGGGGGATGGCCCTGCTGCTCGCCGGGTTCACCGGGGTGCTGCTGGCCACGCGTGCGGCGTACGCGCGCACCGACGTGCTCGTCGTCGTCGCGCTGGCCCTGCTCGGACTGGCTGTCACGCTCGTCGCGGCGGCCGCGGCGCACCCGCTCTGGCGTGGCGCGATGACCGCTGCGGTCGCGGCGTCGGTCGTCGTGGTGGTGGCCGTCGGCCTGCTGGCCCCGCGCTCGCGCGTCGGCCTGGCGCGGCTCGGCGACGGCCTGGAGGTCATCGTCCTCGCCCTGCTGCTGCCGCTCGGCGCCCTCGCCGCGGGCCTCGTCTAGCCCGCCGTGGCCACCAAGCGCGACCTCGTCGAGGGTCAGGAGTTCGCCCGGCGCCGGCTGCTGACCGCCTTCACCTCCGGGGCGCCGGCGGGCCGCGAGCTGGAGCCCACCAAACCGCTGCGCGGGGTGGCGGCCGGGCTGCTGCTCACCGCGCTGCTGGTGGTCGGCTCGCTGGCCTGGGGCCTGCTCGCGCCGACCCTGCCCGATGGCTGGGACTCCGGCTCGCTGGTCATCGTCAAGGGCGTGGGCGCCCGGTACGTCGGCGTGGACGGCACGCTGTACCCGGTGCTCAACGCCACCAGCGCCCGGCTCGTCGTGCCGTCGGCCAGCTTCCACGTGGTGCAGGTGGCGGCGGACGCCATCGAGGACGCGCCGCGCGGGGCGACGATCGGCATCGTCGGGGCGCCCGACGCGCCACCGGCCGCGGACCGGCTGGTGGCGACCGGCTGGTCAGCGTGCGTCGCCGCGGACGGCGGCACTCGGCTGTGGGTCGGCGCGAGCGCGGTCGGGACGGCGCCCGCCGTGGTGGACGGGCTCGGCGCGCTGGTCGAGGCCGGTGACGACCTGTGGCTGGTGGCGGACGGTGTGGCGCACCGCATCCCGGTGCAGGACCGCACCGCGGTGATCCGCGCGCTCGGCCTCGAGCAGGCGACGCCGGTGCCGGCGTCGGGGGCCTGGCTGACCCTGATGGGCACCGGCACGGACCTGGAGCCGCTGGTGATCGACGGTGCGGGGGACCCGGTGCCGGCGACGTCCGCCCTGCCCGCCGACGTGCGGGTCGGCACCGTCGTCGAGGTGGCGGGTGCGGGTGACGTGGTGAGCCGGTACGTGGTGGACCGGCGTGGCCAGCTGCTGCCGATGTCCGACCTCGCCGCGGCCCTGTACGCGCCCGGTTCCGGCGCGCAGTCGGGTGCGGCGTGGCAGGCGACCGCTGCCGAGGTCGCCGCGGTGGCGACCGCGACGGGACAGGCCGGTGCCGCAGACTGGCCGGCGCAGGTGCCCGACCTGCCGGCGGCCGGCCGGCTGCCCTGCGTGACGCTCACCACTGGCGACGAGGCGGTCCTGAGCATGGGCGCGGTCGACGCCACCGCGGCGGCCGACTCGGGCGTGAGCGTGCAGAGCGGCGGCGGGGCGCTGGTGCGCGCGCAGTCGGCGCCGGGCGCGGTGTCGGTGGTGTGGCTGGTGGACGAGGCGGGCACGGCGTTCCCGGTGCCGGACGCCTCCGACGAGGTGCTGGCCCGGCTGGGCTTCGCCGCCGCCGACGTCACGGTGGTACCCCCGGCATGGACGGCGCTGTTCCCGACCGGCCCGGCGCTGACCACGGCGGCGGCCGGCACGCCGGTGAGCGCCGAGGTCAGCGCCGGGACGACGACGCCGGACGGTGCGGTCGCCTCGGACGGCGCGACGGACGGTGTGACGCAGGGCGCGACCGACGGCGCGAGCGCGACGGCGACGGCGACGGCGACGGCCGCGGCCACGACCTCGGCGACGGCGGGCCGGAGCGGGCTCGTGGGGGACGGCACGATCTCCGTCGACGCCACCGTGCTCGCGGAAGGCACGGCGTGCAGCGTCGAGACACCCGCCCTGGTGGCGACCGCGCCGGCGGCACTGAACGTGCTCGCAGCGCAGCGGGCATGGCGCACGTCCACCGGCGCCGGCGTGCTGGTCGCGGTCGTCGACTCCGGCGTGGCCGCGGACAACGTGCACCTGGCGGACGCCGTGGTGCCGGGTCTCGACCTGGTGGGCGTCGACGTGGAGGCGAGCGGCCGCAGCGACGTCGACGGTCACGGCACCGCGATCGCCGGCATCGTCGCCGCCCGCCCGGTGGACGGCTCCGGCCTCGTCGGTATCGCCCCCGACGCGTCGATCCTGCCGGTCCGGGTGTTCTACGGCCGGACCGACGACGCCGTGGCGGCGGGTACCGGCCCGGACACCGCTCGCCTGGCCGCCGGGATCGTCGCCGCCGCGGACGCCGGCGCGCAGGTGATCAACGTCTCGTTGAGCGTGTCGAGCCCCGACCCGGCGCTGGAGGCGGCGGTGGCGCACGCAACGACCGCCGGCGCGCTCGTCGTCGCCTCCGCCGGCAACCGCACGACCGTCGACACCCCCGACGGGCCGCGTTGGCCGGCGGCGTACGACGGGGTGCTGGCCGTCGCCGCCATCGGCGCCGACGGCTCGGGCACCGCCGATGCCATCCACGGCCCGCACGTGCTCGTCGCCGCGCCCGGCACGGACGTGCTGACCACCTACTTCGGCGCCGGGGACTGCGTGCAGGGGGCCACCTCGTCCACCTCGTGGGCCACCGCATACGTCTCCGGCGCGGCCGCGCTGGTCGCCGCCCGGTACCCGGAGGAGACCCCGGCGCAGTGGGCCTACCGGCTGGAGGTCACGGCCGCCCGGCTCGACCCGGCCGCCCGCGACGACGTCGTCGGCTGGGGCGTCGTCCGCCCCGACCTCGCGCTCGCGTTCGTCGACGACGGCACCGCCGCCGGCCCGGCCAGCCCGAGCCACGCCCGCCCGGCGGGCGTCGAGCCGGTCGTCGCGCAGGTGGCCGGCGGGACCGTCGCCCGGCCGCTGGCCGCGGTGCAGCGCCACGCGACGTGGTGGGCGTTGGTGAGCGTGGCGGCCGTGCTGTCCGGCGCGCTGGCGCTGCGCCTGGTGGGGGCCGGCCGGCGGTCCGGGCGCCACGGGGGACCGGCGTGACGCTCGCCCGCGGCGCCGCCGACGGCCCGCCGCCCGTGGTCCGGGTGGGGCATGCCAGCGTGGTCGGCGGGCGCGACCGCAACGAGGACTCCTGGTGCGCCGCCGACGGCAGCTACCTCGTCGCGGACGGGATGGGCGGGCATGAGGCCGGCGAGGTCGCCAGCGCCACCGCGATCGAGGCGCTGACCGGGCTGGGGGCGGGCCGGCCGACGATCGCCGACGTGCGCCACGCCTTGCGCGCCGCCCATGCGCGGGTCCGGGCCCTGCCGGCGACCGGCCCGCGCCGCCCGGGTACTACGGTGTCGGGTGTCGTGCTGTCCGCGCACGCCGGGGTGTGGTGCTGGCTGGTGCTCAACGTCGGCGACTCCCGGACCTACCGGATGGCCGGCGGCATGCTCGAACAGCTCACCACCGACCACTCGCGGGTGGCCGAGCTGGTGGCCGCGGGGTTCGTCGACCCGGCGGACGCCGTCCACCACCCCGAGCGGCACGTGCTGACGCGGGTGCTGGGCGGCGGCTCGGCGGCCGTCGAGCCGGACGTGTTCTGGCTACCGGTCAGCCGTGGCGACCGACTGCTGGTGTGCAGCGACGGCCTCTACGACGCGCTGCCGGACGTGCAGGTGCAGGGCGTGCTGCGCGCCCACCCCGGTGCGCAGGTGGCCGCCGATGCGTTGGTGGCGGCGGCTCTCGCGGTCGGCGCGCGGGACAACGTCACCGTCGTCGTCGTCGACTCCTGACCGCGCTCGCGGGAGGGGCCGGACTACGCCCCCGCGGCCTCGGCGGCGGCGCGCGCCTCGAGCACGCGGGAACGCCGGTTCCGGGTCCCGTCGATGGCGAGCACCACGAGGCCGACCCACACCAGCGCGAACCCGACCCACCGCGCGGGCGGCATCTGCTCGTGCTCGACCAGCACCCCGATGCCGAACTGCATCACGGGCGCCAGGTACTGCAGCAGCCCCAGAACGGACAGCGGCAGGGTGCGGGCCGCGGAGTTGAACAGGAGCAGCGGCACCGCGGTGACGACGCCCGTGGAGGCCAGCGCGACGGCGTGCCACGTCCCGTGCGCGGCGAACGACGACCCACCGCTCAGCTGGAGCCAGACGAGGTACCCGCCGGCGACGGGGGCGAGCAGCGCGGTCTCGGCCGCCAGCCCGGGAGCCGCGCCCACATGCCCGCCGAGCCGGGACTTGATCAGGCCGTACACGCCGAACGAGACGGCGAGCACCAGGGCGATCCACGGCAGCCGCCCGTACCCCGCGGTGATGACGACGACGGCCACCGCGCCGAGGCCGAGCGCCGCCCACTGCACGGGCCGCAGCCGCTCGTGCAGGAACACCACCGCGAGCGCCACGGTCACCAGGGGGTTGATGAAGTAGCCGAGCGAGGCGTCCACGACGTGCCCGGCCAGCACCCCGTGCACGTACACCAGCCAGTTCACGGCGAGCAGCGTCGCGGCCAGCCCGAGCAGGGCCAACGTGCGCGGCGCCCGCCACAGCGCGCGGAACTGCGGCCAGCCGTGCGTCGCCGTGAGCACCGCGGCGCAGAACAGCAGGGACCAGATCACCCGGTGCGCGATGATCTCCACCGGCCCGGCCGGCTCCAGCAGCGGGAAGTACAGCGGCAGCAGGCCCCACAGCACGTACGCGGTGACACCGGCCGGCAGCCCGGCGCCGAGGTTGGGCCGGCGACGCGCGCCAGCGCCGGGGGTGGGCTCGTCTGGCACGCGAGGAGCCTACGGGCTGGCACCCACCCCCCGAGCCCGGCGTCCGGCCCGCTCGGGGCGCGCCGCGGGGTCCGGCCTAGACTGGGGGGCAGCGCCGTCCCCGACCGGAAGGTCCCGCGAACCCGTGAGCACCCCCGCCCTGCGCGTGGCCGTCGTCGGCGCGGGTCCCGCCGGCATCTACGCCGCCGACATCCTGGCCCGCAGCGTCCCGGGCGTCGCGATCGACCTCATCGAGCGGCTGCCGGCGCCGTACGGCCTGGTCCGCTACGGCGTCGCCCCGGACCACCCGCGGATCAAGCAGATCATCGTCGCGCTGCACAAGGTGCTCGAGCGCGGCGACATCAGGCTGCTCGCGGACGTCGACTACGGCACCGATCTCACGCTCGACGACCTGCGTCGCTGCTACGACGCGGTGATCTTCGCCACCGGCGCCCTGCGCGATGCCGCGCTGCCCATCCCGGGGATCGACCTGGAGGGCTCGTTCGGCGCCGCGGACTTCGTCTCCTGGTACGACGGGCACCCGGACGTGCCGCGCAGCTGGCCGCTGACCGCCCGCGAGGTGGCCGTGATCGGTGCGGGGAACGTGGCCCTGGACGTGTCGCGCATGCTCACCAAGCATGCGGACGACCTGCTGCCCACGGACGTGCCGGCCAACGTGCACCGGGTCCTCGCGGCCAACCCGGTCACGGACGTGCACGTGTTCGCCCGCCGCGGCCCGGCTCAGGTGAAGTTCTCCCCGCTGGAGCTGCGCGAGCTGGGTCATGTGCCGGACGTGGACGTCGTCGTCTACCCCGAGGACTTCGACTTCGACGCCGGCTCGATGGCGGCGATCCACTCGTCGAACCAGACGAAGCAGGTGGTGAAGACCCTCACGGACTGGACCCTCAAGGAGCCGGCGGACCTGCACGCCAGCCGGCGCATCCACCTGCACTTCCTGAACCGGCCGGTGGAGGTGCTCGGCCACGACGGGCACGTGGTCGCCCTGCGCACCGAGCGCACCGCGCTGCGCGGCGACGGCAACGCCACCGGCACGGGCGTCATGACGGACTGGCCGGTGCAGGCCGTGTACCGGGCCGTCGGGTACTTCGGGTCGCCGCTGCCCGGCATCCCGTTCGACGACGTCTCGGGCGTGATCGCCAACCGCGGGGGCCGCGTGACGGGCGTCGACGGATCGCCGATCCCCGGGCTGTACACCACCGGCTGGATCAAGCGCGGACCCGTCGGGCTGATCGGGCACACGAAGTCCGACGCCACCGAGACGGTGGCGCACCTGCGCGAGGACGCCGCGGCCGGGCTGCTCGCGCCGGCCGTGGACCGCGACCCGCAGGCGGTGCTCGACCTGCTGGCGGAGCGGGGCGTCGAGCCGGTGCGATGGGACGGCTGGATGACGCTCGACGGCTACGAGCGTGCGCTCGGCGAGGTGCAGGGCCGGGAGCGGATCAAGGTGGTGCCGCGCGAGGAGATGGTGGACGTCGCGCTGGGTCGCCACAACCGGCCCTGACCGGACCGCCCGGGGAACGTCCGCACGCGCCGGCTCGTTCTGCCTGGTGCAGGCATGCCTGCCGGATGCCCGGTGCAGGCAGGCGCGAGGGGCGGGACGGATGACGCAGCAGCACGGCAACGGCCTCAAGACGGCGGCGCTGTTTGGCGCGCTGTGGGCGGTGCTGCTCGGCGTGGGCTGGATGCTCGGCGGTGGCACCCCGAAATACCTGTGGATCTTCGCCGGCATCGGCCTGCTCGGCACCGCGTACAGCTACTGGAACTGCGACAAGATCGCGCTGCGCACCATGCGGGCCCGCCCGGTGTCCGAGCTGGAGCAGCCGGTGATGTACCGGATCGTGCGGGAGCTGTCGACCGCGGCCCGCCAGCCGATGCCGCGGCTGTACGTCTCGCCCACCGCCGCGCCGAACGCCTTCGCCACCGGCCGCAACCCGGCGCACGCGGCCGTCTGCTGCACCGAGGGCATCCTGGCCCTGCTCGACGAGCGCGAGCTGCGCGGCGTGCTGGGCCACGAGCTGACGCACGTGTACCGCCGCGACATCCTCACGTCGTCCGTCGCGGCGGCGGTGGCCGGCATCATCACGTCCCTGGCCCAGGCGGCGCTCTTCTTCGGCGGCGGCTCGGACCGCCAGCGCGGTGGCAACCCGTTCGCCTCGCTGCTGCTGGTGTTCCTGGCGCCCGTCGCGGCGATGGCGGTGCAGCTGGCGATCAGCCGCACCCGGGAGTACGACGCCGACGCCGGCGGCGCCGCGCTGACCGGCGACCCGTTGGCCCTGGCGTCGGCGCTGCGCAAGCTCGAGACGGGTGCGGCTGCCCGGCCGCTGCCGGCCGACCAGCGGCTGGTCGACGTCTCGCACCTGATGATCGTCAACCCGTTCCGCGGCGGCGGGATGGCCGCGCTGTTCGCGACGCACCCGCCGACGTCCGAGCGCATCGCCCGCCTGGTGGCCCTGGCCCGCTGACAGGTCGGGTCACCACGCCTCGGCGCGGCAGGCGTCAGCGCGACGTGCGGCGGTACCGGGCGATGGACAGCGGCGCGAACACGGCGACCAGGATGACGATCCAGATCAGCGTGTAGAGGATCGGGTTCTGCATCGACCACGCGTCCGGCACCGGTGCGTCCGGGTTGGTGTTGCCGAACAGCTCGCGCACCGCCTGGGTGACGGCCGACACCGGGTTCCACTCGACGAATGTCCGCAGCCCGGGCGGGAACGACTCCAGCGGCACGAAGGCGTTGGAGATGAACGTCAGCGGCATGATGACGACGAAGGACGCGTTGTTGATCACGTCCACGCTCGGCACCATGAGCCCGACCAGCGCCATCACCCAGCTGAACGCGTAGGCGAAGGAGAGCAGCAGGGCGAACGCCGCCACCGCGTCGAGCGCCGAGCCGCGCACCCGCCAGCCGACCAGCAGCCCGGTGAGCGCCATGATGATCAGCGACAGCAGGTTGTAGAGCACGTCCGAGGCGGTCCGCCCGGCGAGCACCGCGGAGCGTGACATCGGCAGCGACCGGAACCGGTCGATGATGCCCTTCTGCATGTCCTCCGCGATCCCGACCCCGGTGAAGGTGGACCCGAAGACGACCGTCTGGGCGAAGATGCCGCCGATGAGGAACTCCCGGTAGTTCACGCCCGCGCCGGGATCGATCGCGCCGCCGAAGACGTAGGCGAACAGCAGCACGAACATGATCGGCGAGATGAGCACGAAGACGAGGATCTCCGGCACCCGGATGATCTTCACCAGGTTGCGCTGCGCGACGATGTGGGCGTCGCGGACGGCCCGGACGAGGGGGTTCATGCGCGCTCCCGAGGGGTCGAGCCGACGGCGGCCACCGGCGCGGCCTCGTCGTGGTCCGCATCGCCCGCCGGGGCGCCGCTGCCGTGGCCGGTGAGCGCCAGGAACACGTCGTCCAGGGTCGGCCGGCGCAGGCCGACGTCCAGCACCTCGACGCCGCGCTCGTGCAGCCCGGCCAGCACGCGGGCCAGCGACCGCGCGCCGTCGGCGGCCGGTGCGGACAGCTCCCGTCCGGTGGCCCCGGACCGCACGTCGTCCCGGCCCGGGCCGGCGCCGGCCGCGGCCAGTGCCTCGCGCGCGGCGGGCGCGTCGGCGGCGTCGGCGAGCACCAGCTCGACGCGCTCGCCACCGATCGCCGTCTTCAGCTCGTCGGAGGTGCCGTGGGCGATGGCCCGGCCGTGGTCGATGACGACGATGTCGTCCGCCAGCCGGTCGGCCTCCTCGAGGTACTGCGTGGTGAGCAGCAGCGTGGAGCCCTCGGTGACCAACCGGCGGATCACGTCCCACATCCCCATCCGGCTGCGGACGTCCAGGCCCGTGGTCGGTTCGTCGAGCACCAGCACGGGCGGTGCCGCGACCAGCGCCGCCGCCAGGTCCAGCCGACGGCGCAGGCCCCCGGAGTACGTCTTCGTCGGCCGCCCGCCGGCCTCGACGAGGTCGAACGCGTCGAGCAGCTCGTCGGCGCGGACGCGCGCGGCGGCGCGTCGCATGCCGTACAGCCGGCCGACCATGACGAGGTTCTCGAATCCGGTGAGGTACTCGTCCACGGCGGCGTACTGGCCGGACAGCCCGATCCGGGACCGCACGGTCTCGGCCTGCGTGCGCACGTCGGCGCCGGCGACCTGCGCGCTGCCCTCGTCGGGCACCAGCAGTGTGGTGAGGATCCGCACGGCCGTCGTCTTGCCGGCGCCGTTCGGCCCGAGCAGGCCGAGCACGGTGCCCGCCGGCACCGCGAGGTCCAGCCCGTCCAGGGCGCGGACCGTGCCGTAGTGCTTGACGAGGCCGGTCGCGGTGATCATGTCGGTCATCGGCGCTCCTGGTGGTGGCGGGTGGTCTCGGGGGTTTGGACCGCCGCCGGCGCCAGGACTCATCGCCCGGCGGCCGACCAGGCGATGAGGCCCGGCTGCGGCTCGCCGATGTCGGTGCTCGTCGGCACACTCGGTGCATGGACCCCAAGGAAGCCTTGCACCACTACCTCGTCGAGCAGCGCGCCGACCTCCTGGCCAAGCTGGACGGCCTGGGGGAGTACGACGTGCGCCGGCCGCTGACGCCCACGGGCACCAACCTGCTCGGCCTGGTCAAGCACGTGGCGTACGTGCAGCTGGGGTACTTCACGACGGTGTTCGGCCGTCCGCCGGGCCGGGGGTTCCCGGACGACGTCGAGGGCGCCGACCCGGACGACGACCTGTGGGTGCCGGCCGACGAGTCCCGCGAGGACATCGTCGCGCTGCACCACGAGTCAGCCCGCCGGGCCGACGAGACGATCGCCGAGCTGGCGCTGGATGCGCCGGGGCTCGTCCCGTGGTGGCGCCCGGGCCGGCAGGAGGTCACCCTCGCGCGGATCATGACGCACGTGCTGGTGGACACCACCCGGCACACCGGCCACGCCGACATCCTGCGCGAGACGATCGACGGGCAGGCCGGGATGCGTCCGGGTGACCCGAACGTGCCGACCCGCCCGCCGGCCGAGTGGGCGGCCCGTCGCGCCGTCATCGAGGCCGCCGCGCGCGTGGCGGGCGGGGCCGGGTTCTGATCCGCGGTCAGGACGTCCGGACGTCGTCGGCCGGGCGCGGCGCGAGGGTCTCACGCCCCGGCGCCGCGGCCCGCGGGCCGACGCCCTTCCAGAGCAGGTAGCCGACCATCCAGAACTCCCCGACGGTGGCCGGGGCGGTGAGGACCGAGGACGACCCGGCGAGCCCGGGCGCGAGGTAGAGGACGTAGGTGCTGAGGACGTACCCGACGCCGCCGGCCATGAGGATCCAGCCGAGCGGCCGCGGCAGGTAGCCGGAGCGCCAGGCCAGCCAGCCCATGGGGATGAGCCACAGGCCGAAGAACAGGCCGCCGACGTCCCATGCCGCCCCGCTGAGCTCGTACAGCAGCTGTGCAGTCGCCGCACGGTCTCCCGGCGCCGCGGCGGCGCCGAGCGCCACGTTCAGTCCGGTGGCCGAGAACGCCACCGCGACGAGGATCATCACGGCATTGACGAGGCCGAACGCCGCGATCGCGCCGGCGGCGAACGAGTTCACGCTTCGGAACAGCTGGAAGAACAGCAGCGCCACCAGCGCCTGGGTCAGCACGCTCCCCAGGTCGAGGGCCACCCCGATCCGGGCGAGCGTCTCATGCTCGACGAGGTTCGCCATGGTCGCGGCGGCGTCACCGGGCACGAAGAGCTGCCCGCGGACGAGCAGGAACCCGAGCAGACCGAAGACGGCCAGCCCGAGGTAGGCCAGGCCTGTGAGCCGGGCCGTGCGTTGCACCGTGGTCATGGGAGTGCTCCTTCACTGGGATGTGGGCAGGCAACAGGAAGGCCACCGCCACGTGCCGGCGGCCTGGTGGTGTCGGGGGTGAGGCGCTACCTCAGGGGAGCGCCTCGGTGGCCTCGTACTGGAAGACGTCGTCCAGGGGCCGGCCGAAGACGTGGGCGATCTGGAACGCCAGCTCGAGCGACGGGGAGTAGCGCCCGTGCTCGATGGCGATGACGGTCTGGCGGGTGACGCCGATGCGGCGGGCGAGCTCGGCCTGGGTCATCTCGCCGGCCTCGACCCGCAAGGTGCGGATCCGGTTGGTGACGCTGGTGGGCTTGGGGCCCATCAGAAGCCACGCCGATAGAGGCGGATCTTGGTGGTGGTCTCCACGATCGCGCCGATCGTGCCGACCACGAACAGGAGGTTGCCGATCCAGAACGTGTCGGCATCGAGCATCGCCAGCACCAGGGCGCCGACGAACCCCGCGCCGAGCACGCCGACCAACGCGCGGTCGCCGATCAGGTCGATCTCCTTGTCGCGGGCGTCGGAGCCCGTGTCGATCTCGACGACCGGCACCGGTACCTCACCGGGCGCGCCGCGACGCGCCGAGGTGATCGAGCGGGCGATCGTGCCGGAAATGGTGCCGGTGATCGTGCCGGCGATCGTCAGGACTATCGTGCCGACGACCGACGCGCCGATGGTCCAGAGCATCGGCCCGACCCACGCGATCTGGCCGGCGGGTCCGCCGGCCAGGCGCGTGACCATCAGCGTGAGGTACACACCGGACGTGATGATCACCGTGACGAGGTAGGCCCACACGGTGCGCTCGTTCATCGTCATCGGGACGGGCTCGTCGTCGTCGGGAAGGCGAGGTTCGGCGTCGTCCATGATCGCTCCGAATGTTAAGGATCTTTGACACACTCACCGTAGGAGACCGTCGGCTTCGTGTCAAGAATCTTTGACTAAGAGGAGTTGATCACCGAAGGCTCGACGCGGTCATCGGGTGGAGCCCTGGGTGGGGCGGGGCTCTGCCGGGGGAGGTCAGGCGGTCGGGACTTCGTCGTCCGTGCGTGCCTCGACCCGGAACACCGGCACGTCCGCGGCGATGCGGACGAAGTCCTCGAGCGGTGCGCGACGGTCGACCGCGATGTGCGGCCTGGCGCCGGGCGCGATCTGCAGGTAGCGCTTGAGCAGGGGCGGTCGGTCGCCCACCGGGACGTCGACGAGGCGGACCGGCTCGACGCGCCCGTCGTGCAGCACCGCCCGCCCACCGTCTGCGCGCACGTTGAGCACCCACTGCGCCTGCTCGCCGAGCATGGACACCAGGTAACGCTCGCCGCCCTGGCGCAGCACGACGAGCGGCAGTCGCACCGTGCGTCCGCTGGTGCGTCCGCGCACGTCGAGGACGACACCGCGGGAGCGGAACAAGGGGCGTAGGGCGATGAACTGCCACGCCGCCACCCGGTTGAGCACCCGGGTCCACCGGTGCGTGCGGCCGCCCCGGTACAGCTCGCGCTTGCGCCGGTACCACGGCGCGGTGAGCCGGTTCACATCGGTCCTCCTGGTACTTTGGTACTTGGCATCCCAAGTTCCAAGAAAGGTAACGGCATGGACCACGGGGGTCAACCCACCCGCCGGCCTCGTCGGTTCACCGACGAGCAGACGGCGCGCCAGGTGCTCGACACGGCGCTCGCCATGCTCGCCGAGGAGGGGATCAGCGTCGGGCTCGAGCGCCTGCGGTTCGAGGACGTCATTCGCGCCGCCGGCGTCTCGCGCTCGTCCGCGTATCGCCGCTGGCCCAGCCGGGACGCCTTCGTCGCGGACGTGCTGGTCGAGCTCGCCCAGGGCACCGGTGCGCCCGGCATCGGCGCGGTGATCGAGCGGCGCGCCGCCGACGCCATCGCGAGCCATGCCGGACGGGCCACCGACCTTGCCGGCCGTCGCGACCTGTTCATCGAGATGGTTCGTCTGACGTTCGAGATCGACCTGGCGGCGACCGTGGCGTCAGCCGAGTTCCGCAGCTACCTGGCGCTGCGTGCCGCGGTGGCGGGTGTCGACTCGGCGTCCGTGCGGGAACGGGTCGCGGGCGCCTTGGCCGTCAGCGAGCGGCGGACGGTGGCGCGGGGCGCCGCGATCATCGCCCGCGCGGCGGAGCTGTTCGGCCTGCGGCTCGTCGCCCCGCTGACCGCGCCGGGCGGGTTCGAGGTGGTGGCGCGGGGGGTGGCAGCGGCGAGCGTCGGCTTCATCGTGTCCGCGCAGACCGATCCCGGCCTGCTGACGACCACCCGAGACGTCGCCGCCTACGGCTCGGCGCGGACGGCCTCCTGGTCCGTGCCCGTTTACGTGCTCGCCGGGCTGGTGCTCCAGCACCTCGAGCCGGACCCCGACGCGGGGGTGCTGCCCGCTGAGGAGCTGCTGGCCGCGCTGGCCGGCCTCGTCGGGCTCGGTGACGAGGCCGCCGCCGCTGCGGGGGCCGTGCCGGGAGGGGTCAGCGGTAGTTGACGAACTGCAGCGCGGCGTCCACCTCGGCGCCCTTGAGCAGGGCGATCACGGCCTGCAGGTCGTCGCGGCTCTTGCCGGTCACCCGCAGCTCGTCGCCCTGGATCAGGGCGCGGACGCTCTTCGGGCCCTCGTCGCGCACGAGCTTGGAGAGCTGCCGCGCGATGTCGCTGGACAGCCCCTCCTTGATCGTGGCGCTCAGGCGGTACTCCTTGCCGGACGGCTTCGGCTCGCCGTCGCCGGTGTCCAGCGACTTCAGGGAGATGCCGCGCCTGATCAGCTTCGTCTGGAAGACGTCGAGCACCGCGAGCACCCGCTCGGGGGAGTTGGCGACCAGCAGGATCGACTCGCCGCTCCAGGCGATCGAGGCGCCGACGCCCTTGAAGTCGTAGCGCTGGGCCACCTCCTTCGCCGCCTGGTTGAGGGCGTTGTCGACCTCCTGGCGGTCGACCTTGCTCACGACGTCGAACGATGCCTCGCCGGCCATCTGCGTCCCCTCTCCGGGCCCTCGCCCGGGTGGCACCCCGGGCACGGACCGCGCTGCGTGCGGTGCCGGCGCCATCCTCCCACCGCGTACGACGTGCGCGCCGCCGCTGCTATCCTTGCGAACCGCGCGCAGCGCACCCTGGCGGGTTACCCGAGTGGCCAAAGGGGGCTGACTGTAAATCAGCTGGCAACGCCTACGGGGGTTCGAATCCCTCACCCGCCACGCGTCGAACGGGGCGTCCTCCTCACCGAGGGCGCCCCGTTCGTCGTCTCGCCTCGACGCGTCCGCGCCGACGGTGCACGTGCGAGCCCGAGGTGCACGCGCAGGTGCGCTTCCGGGATGGTTGTGCACCGCCGGCCGGCGCTCTGGGCTGGATTTCGTGGGCGCCGTGGCGCTCCTGTACGCTGATCCGCGCTGCCCCGATAGCTCAGTCGGCAGAGCGTCTCCATGGTAAGGAGAAGGTCAAGGGTTCGATTCCCTTTCGGGGCTCTCTGGTGCGCCGCAGGTCAAGCCGCTCGTCGGTGCGGCCCGGCCACCGGCGATGGCGGGGTAGCTCAGTTGGTGAGAGCGCACGACTCATAATCGTGAGGTCGCGGGTTCGAATCCCGCTCCCGCTACCAGTTCCCGGACAGCACCACCACGCGTCGGCCGGCGCGTGATGAACGAAGCATGCGCCCCGCGCGCGAGAGGTGGCAGGACATGGCCAGCAAGTCCCAGGACGTCCGTCCGAAGATCACGCTCGCGTGCACGGAGTGCAAGGAGCGGAACTACATCACCAAGAAGAACCGGCGCAACGACCCCGACCGGCTCGAGCTGAAGAAGTTCTGCCCGCGCGACGGCAAGCACACCGTGCACCGCGAGACCCGCTGACGCCTGCGGCACCCGCCGTGAGCGTCGAGCAGTCCTTCGCCGGCCGCAGCTACCCGGCGGCAGCACCGTTCGAGGTGACCCGTGACCACGTCGTCGCGTTCGCCGAGGCCGTCGGGGCCACCCACCCGGCCCACACCGACCCCGCGGCAGCGCGGGCGCTCGGGTACGCCGACGTCGTCGCGCCGCCCACCTTCGCGGTGGTGGTCGCGCAGGCCGCCGAGGCCGCCTACGTCCAGGACCCGGCAGCCGGCATCGACTTCTCCCGCGTGGTGCACGCCGAGGAGCGGTTCACCCACCACCGGCCCGTCGTCGCCGGAGACCGGCTGGTCGCGACGCTGCACGTGGAGTCGGTGACCGAGCGCGGCGGCGTGGCCATGGTCACCACCCGCACGGCGATCGCGGACGACGACGGCGCGCCCGTGGTCGACGTGCGCTCCAGCCTCGTCGTGCGACCGGAGGAGGGCTGATGGGGCGGCCGCGCCTCGCGGACCTCGTCGTCGGGCAGGAGGTCGCCCGCGCCACGGTGAGCGTCGACCGCGCCCGGCTGGTCCGCTACGCCGCGGCGAGCGGCGACCAGAACCCCATCCACCAGGACGAGGACGCGGCGCGCGCCGTCGGGCTGCCCGGCGTCATCGCGCACGGCATGTGGACCATGGGCGCGTCCGTGGCCGTCGTCGTCGACTGGCTGGGCGACCCCGGCGCCGTGGTCGACCACCAGGTGCGCTTCACGCGGCCGGTGCCGGTGCCCGAGGACGGCGCGACTCCGGTCGAGGTGGTCGCGACCATCGGTGCGCTGGACGAGGCCGCCGGCACGGCGCGCGTCGACCTGCAGGTGTCCACGGGGGGCGCCCGGGTCATGGCGAAGGCGCAGGTCGTCGTCCGCCTGTAGCCAGGGCGGCTACGCGGCATGCACCGGCGAACGCCCGGCAGCTAGGCCGGAACCGGGCCGGTCGTCGTGCCGATGACGAGCTCCACGGGCAGGTCCAGCGACTGGGGGGCCTCGCCGGCGAGCAGCCGCTGCACCTCGTGTCCGACGGCCCGGCCCTTCTCGGCGAGCGGCTGCGCCACGGTGGTCAGCACGTCGGGCGCGATCCAGGCCAGGTCGAGGCCGTCGAAGCCGGCGATCGACACGTCCTGCGGCACCCGCAGCCCGAGCTCACGCGCCGCGAGCACCACGCCCGACGCCAGCAGGTCGGACTGGCACAGGATGGCCGTCGGACGGTCCGGCGCCGACAGCAGCGCGCGGCCGGCTTCGACGCCGTACTCGACGAGCGAACCCGGCGTCTCGTACACCGCGACGGGTTCCACGCCGGCGTCGAGCACACCGGCCAGCCGGCGGCGGGTCAGCTCCCAGGTGATCGCGGACCGACGGGCCGCGTCGGCCGGGCCGAGCTGCCGGTCGTTCGTCATCGGCAGGGTCACCGTGGCGATCCGGGTGTGGCCCAGGCTGAGCACGTGCCGGGTCACCTGCGCCATGCCCTCGCGGTCGGCGATGCCGATCACCGAGACGCCCGGCTCGCGGCTGCCCTCGACGAGCACGGTCGGGATGGAGCGCCGACTCAGCGCCTGCGGCACCGAGTCGTTGCTGCAGCCGCCCCACAGCAGCACGGCCACGTCCATCGCCGCGGACTCCACCAGCGGGTCAACCGGGCCGGCCGGGATGCCCACCGGGCCTGGGATGAGCAGCACCCCGAGCCCCAGGGGGGCGAGGGCCCCGGTGAGTCCGTCGAGCACCTGCACCGCGACCGGGTCGCGGAAGGCGCGCTTGAGGGCATCCCCGACGACGACGCCGACGATGCCCGACCGGCCGCTGCGCAGCTGACGGCCGAGCGGGTTGGGACCGTGGTAGCCGAGCTCCTCGGCCGCGTCCAGCACCCGCCGGCGGGTCGGCTCGGCGATGGGCCCGGCGCTGGAGAACGCGAGCGACGCGGTGGACACCGAGACGCCGGCGGTGGTGGCGACGTCGGCGAGCGTGGGGCGGTGCTGCGACATGCCGAGCACCTCCCTCACCGGTCCGTCGTCGGCGTGACGTTTGACGCCTGGTCAGCCTACCGGTCAGAATAGTCGAATCCTCAAATCGATTCGATATGCTGTCTCGTCGCCCTGTCGAATCGATTCGACCTTCGATCCACACGCAGGAGCCACGCTGTGTCGATAGCCCGCCCCGGCCTGGTCCCGGTCGCCCGAGCCCGGGTGCTGCTGCTCGGGCTGTACGCCCTGGCAGGGCTGATGTTCTCGGCCTGGCTGGCGCGGCTGCCCGCGGTCCGCGACCTGCTCGACCTGTCCACCGCGGCTCTCGGCACCTTCCTGCTGATCGGGTCCGTCGGCTCGTTGGTCACGGTGGCGCTGTCCGGGATCATCGTGCAGCGGCTGGGCAACGCCCGCGTGCTGCTGGTCTCCTCGCTGGTGCTCGGCGTGGGCTACGCGCTGATGGGCATCGGCCCCGGGGTCGGCTCGCGCGGGCTGCTCGCGGTCGGCATCTTCCTCAACGGGGTGTCGGTCGCCCTGTCCAACATCGTCCTCAACGTCGAGTCCGCGCGCATCGAGCGCGCGGTCGGCCGCACGGTGATCCCGCAGTTCCACGCGGCGTTCTCGCTGGGCGCCGTCGCCGGGTCCGCGGTCGGCGCGCTGGCCTCGGGCGCGGGCATACCGGTCACGGTGCAGCTGCCGGTCATGGCGGTGGTCGCGGTGTGCTGGCGGCTGGTCTCGCTGCGTGGGGTCGTGCTGCCGGCCCGGCCCGACGAGGTGAGCGGGCCCGCACCCGTCGCCGGACCCGCGACGGGCACCGCGGCGCGCCACGGTGGCGCGCTCGGCGCGTGGCGCGAGCCACGCACCCTGCTGATCGGCGTCGTCGTGCTGGCGGCCGCGCTGTCCGAGGGCTCGGCGAACACCTGGCTCTCGCTGGCCGTCGTGGACGGCTTCGGCAGGCCGGAGTCCGTCGGCGGGGTGGTGCTCGGGCTGTTCGTCGCCGCGATGACGGCGGTGCGACTGGCGGGCACCCGGCTGATCGACCGGTACGGCCGGGTGCGGACGCTGCGCGCGTCGGGCCTGGTCTCGATCGCCGGGCTGCTGGTGTTCGGCCTGGCCCCGACCCTGCCGCTGGCGGGTCTGGGAGTGGTGGCGTGGGGCTTCGGTGCGGCGCTGGCCGTGCCGATCGGCATCGCCGCCGCGTCGGACGACCCCCGGCGGGCGGCCGTCCGCGTCGCCGTGGTCTCGACGTTCGCCTCGTTCGCGTCGCTGGTCGCGCCGCCCGTGCTCGGCCTGGCGGCGCAGTCGCTCGGTGCCCGGCACGCCCTGCTGCTCGTCGTCGCTGCGATGCTGGCCAGCGTCGCGGTGGCGCGCCAGGTCACCCGCCCGGTGCCGGACGAGGTGGCCCCTCCCGAGGCCGTCGCGGACGACGTGGCCCGGGCGGGGGTGGACTCGACAGCCCCTACCCTCCGGCGGCATCATCCGGGGACGGCCCGTCGACGGACGTTGCCGACCGAGCGCGTCGGAGGGCGGCGATGAGCACCCCGCGCCTGGACCGGCCGCCGGTGGACCGCACCGTCCGCACCGCGTCGACCGCGGTGTTCGCGGTGTTCTTCCTCAGCGGGCTGAACTTCGCCTCCTGGGCGTCCCGGTTGCCGGCCGTCCGCGACGGGCTGGGACTGACCCCGGCCCGGATGGGGATGCTGCTGCTGGTCGGGTCGGCGGCGTCGCTGGTGGGCCTTCCGCTGGCCGGGGTCATCGTCGAGCGGATGGGGGCCCGGCGCACGGTGATGACGTTCGCCTCCTTCAACGCGGCCGGCCTGGCGATCGCCGCGGTCGGCGCCGAGCTCGGGCACATCGTCGTCGTCGGGCTCGGCCTGGTCATCTACGGGTTCGGCACCGGCCTGTGGGACGCGGCGATGAACGTCGAGGGAGCCTTCGTCGAGCAGCGGCTGGGCCGCACGGTGATGCCGCGCTACCACGCGGGGTTCTCGTTCGGCACCATGGCGGCGGCCGGGTTGGCCGCGCTGGCGGCCGGCGCCCACATCAAGGTGGGCGTGCACCTGCCGGTGGTGCTGGCGCTGTCCACCGTGGCGGTCGCGATCAGCGTGCGCAGCATGTTGCCGGACACCGGTCAGCTCGCCGCGGTCGACGGCGACGCCGAGGCCGACCCGCACGCCGCACCGCGGGGTGCGCGCGGCAGCTGGGTGGCCTGGACCGAGGCGCGCACGCTGCTGATCGGCCTCGTCGTGATGGCCGCGGCGCTGACCGAGGGCTCCGCCAACGACTGGCTGAGCCTCGCGGTGGTGGACGGCTTCGCCACCTCCCACGTGGTCGGCGCCCTGGCGTTCGGGGTGTTCGTCACCGCGATGACGGCGATGCGGATGTTCGGCACCGGCCTGCTGGACCGCTACGGGCGGGTACCGGTGCTGCGGCTGTGCGGCGCGATGGCACTGGTCGGGCTGCTGGTGTTCGGCCTGGCCGGGCCGCTGTGGCTGGCGCTGCTCGGGGTGGTCGTGTGGGGCATGGGGTCGGCGCTGGGCTTCCCGGTGGGCATGAGCGCCGCGTCCGACCAGCCGCTGCGGGCGGCGGCGCGCGTCGCGGTCGTCTCGACGATCGGGTACGCCGCCTTCCTCGCCGGGCCGCCCCTGCTCGGGCTGCTGGCCCAGCACGTCGGGTACCGGCACGCGCTGCTGGCCATCGCGGTGCCGGCCGCGCTCGGGCTGCTGGTGGCGCAGGCGGCCGCCCCGCCGCGGTCCGGGGCAGCGGCCGGGCAGCCCTCTACCCTGGACGAGTGACCGCGTCGACGCCCCCCCGCACCGGACCGTCCCTGGCCGCGCTCACCACGCTGCGCGTCGGCGGGCCCGCGGCGCGTTTCGTCGAGACCACCACCGAGGCGGAGCTCATCGACGCCGTGCGCGGCGCCGACGACGCCGGCGAACCCTTGCTGGTGCTGGGCGGCGGGTCCAACGTGCTGGTGTCCGACGACGGGTTCGACGGGCTCGTCGTGCGCGACGCCCGCACCGGGATCACGGTGCCCGACCACTCCGCGTGCGCCGGCGTGACGTACACCGTGCCGGCGGGCACACCCTGGGACGAGGTGGTCGAGCACGCGACGTCGCACCGGCTGTACGGCCTGGAGGCGTTGTCCGGCATCCCGGGGTCCACCGGCGCGACACCGGTGCAGAACGTCGGGGCGTACGGCCAGGAGGTGGCGCAGACCATCGCCACCGTCCGGGTGTGGGACCGCGCACGCGGCCGGGTGCGCACGCTGCCGCTGGCCGACCTGCGGTTCGGCTACCGCTCGTCGCTGCTCAAGCGCTCGATGCTGGACCCGGCCGACGACGAGAGCGCTGCGCCCTGGCGCCCGACCCCCCGGTACGTGGTGCTCGACGTGACGTTCCAGCTGCGGCAGGGCGCTCTGTCGGCGCCGATCGCCTACGCGGAGCTGGCCCGCGCGCTCGGCGTCGCGGTGGGGGAGCGGGCCCCGCTGCTCGAGGTCCGCGCGGCGGTGCTGGCGCTGCGCACCGGCAAGGGCATGGTGCTCGACGCGACCGACCACGACACCTGGAGCGCCGGCTCGTTCTTCACCAACCCCGCGCTGGACGCCGTGCAGGCCGCGGCGCTGCCCCCGGAGGCGCCGCGCTTCGCGCTGCCCGACGACGGTGCGCGCGACGGTGTGCCCGGCGGCGCCAAGACGAGCGCCGCGTGGCTGATCGAGCACGCGGGCTTCGGCCGCGGGTTCGGCGCCCCCGGCCCGGCGATGCTCTCGACGAAGCACGCCCTGGCGCTGACCAACCGCGGCGGTGCGAGCGCGGCGGACCTGCTGGCGCTGGCCCGCACGGTGCGCGACGGTGTGCGGGACCGGTTCGGCGTCGAGCTGCGCCCCGAGCCGGTGCTCGTCGGCGTCACCTTCTGAGCCCAGCGGATGCTGCGGCTGAGCGCCCCCGATCCTGCGGCGCCCTACCGGGCCATCAGGGCGCCGCGGACCAGGTCGATCGCGGCGTCGTCGGACAGGCCGGCCGCGCGGGCGGCCCGGGCGTAGGCATCGGCGGCACGCCGCGGTGCGTCGTCGGCCGGGACCACACCGGGCGCCACCACGGTGCCGGTGCGTCGTCGCGTGAGCACCACGCCGGCGCTCTCCAGCTCCCGGAAGGCCCGGGCCACCGTGCCGGGGGCGATGCCCAGGTCGGTGGCCAGCGCCCGGATCGTCGGCAGCCGGTCCCCGGTGCGCAGCCTGCCGGCCGCGACGTGCGCCACCACCTGGCCGCGGATCTGCTCGTACACCGGGACTCCGGAGGTCAGGTCCACCTCGAGACGCGCCTCGGTGGCGGTCACGGCGCGTCTCCGGCCGGAGCGTCGACCGTGCGGCCCACGGGCCGGTCGACCGGAGGTGCGCCGACGGGAGCCGGCCCGGCCACGGCGGGACCGGCCACCGGTGCGCCGACCGGCGCTGTCCCGGCTTCCGTGGCAGCCTGCGCGAGCGCGACCATCGTCACGACGATGCCGGCGATGGCCACGGCGACCCCCAGCACCGCCGCGACCACCCCGGCCGCCATCACGCCGGGCGCGACCAGAGTCGCGCTCACCGACTGGGTCCCGTCCGACCAGCCGTACGTGGAGGTCGCGGCGTTGCGCAGCGCGATGCCGGTGTATGTCAGCACGCCGGAGAGCGTCCCAGCGATCACCAGCTGCGCACCGGCGAGCACCCGGCGGGCGGAGACCCGCCGCAGCCGCTCGTCGTCGACCGTCACGGTGTCGGCGACCGCCGGACGCCGGGCGACCAGCCGCAGCACCACCTCAGCCACGACGAGAACGACGAGGCCCGCGACGAGCAGCGGCCCGGCGTAGGGCCACCCCGGGTACGGGCCGCTCTCCGAGGTGACCCCCTCGGTCACCCACTCCACCCGGAACGAGCGCCCCCCGGGCGTGGCGGTCAGGCCGGTGACCAGCAGCACGATGGTCAGCGCGCCGGCCCAGGCCCAGGTCAGCAGGCGCAGCCCGCGCGGCGCCAGAGCACCGAGCGTGCGCGGCGCGAGGGCGGCGCTGCGCACCGACCCTTCCGGTCGCGGCCAGGTCAGCTCGCCGACCGCCGCGATCGCCAGCAGGGTCAGCCCGAAGGTCGTGGGCAGCAGGGCCACCCCCAGCCCGGGGGCGCCGTCGAGCAGCCGGTCGCCCCGCGTGAGCAGGCCGCCGAACGGCAGCGCCACCACCAGGGCGACCCCCCAGGAGAGCAGTGCGGTGGCGGTCGCATGCCGGCGGGCGCGGCGGTACGCCACCGAGGAGTCGCGCGGGGCGGGCCCGCCGACCCCCGGCTGCACCTGCCGACGGCCGGATGCCGCCAGCACCGCGGCGACGACGGCCACCGCGACCGACACCACGCCGACCAGGGCGGCCATCGCGACCACCGCGAGCACGAGCAGATGGGTACTCATCACCACGCCTTCCCGTCAATGAATCAATACATCGACATATTGACGGAGGGGGCGCGGGCTGTCAATCCCCGGGGCCGGCCAACCAGGCGTCGACACCGGCCAGCAGGCGGTCCTTGGTCGTGCCCGACGCCCGGCTGGCCAGGATGGATCCGCGCGCGAGGCGGGCCAGGGCCTCGTCGGAGAAGCCGTGCACCTCGCGGGCCGTGGCGTACTGCGCGACCAGGCGGGACCGGAACAGCAGCGGGTCGTCGGCGCCGAGCGCCACCACCGCACCGGCGTCCACCAGGGCACGCAGCGGCACGTCCGCGGCCGACGGGTACACCCCGAGCGACACGTTGGAGGCGGGGCACACCTCGAGCGCGACCCCTGCGTCGACCACGCGGGCCAGCACCCGCGGGTCCTCCACCGACCGCACGCCGTGCCCGATCCGGTCCGGGGCCAGGGCGTCGAGCACCTCGTCCACGTGGGCCGGGCCGAGCAGCTCGCCGCCGTGCGGCACGGAGGCGAGCCCGGCGCGCCGGGCGATCGCGAACGCGCGCGCGAACGACGACGTGTCGCCGCGCCGCTCGTCGTTCGACAGACCGAACCCCACCACCTGGCCAGGACCCTCGCCGGCGTGCCGGGCCGCGAGCCGGGCCAGGGTGGCCGCGTCGAGCGGGTGCCGCAGCCGGGAGGCCGCGACGACGATGGCCACCTCCACGCCGTGCCGCGCGCTCGCCGCCGCCGCCTCGTCCAGCACGATCTCCAGCGCCGGCGTCAGCCCACCCACGCCGGCCGCGTACGAGGTCGGGTCCACCTGCAGCTCGAGACGGCCGGAGCCCTCCGCCGCGTCGTCGGCGGCGGCCTCGTCGACCACTCGGCGCAGGTCCGCCTCGCCGCGGACGCACGAGCGCGCCGCGTCGTACAGCCGCTGGAACCGGAACCAGCCGCGCTCGTCGGACGGCACGTGCACGCCGCGCGGGTCGAGCAGCGCATCCGGCAGCGACACCCGCCGGGCGGCGGCGAGGTCCGCCAGCGTGGTGACCCGCAACGACCCGGTGAAGTGCAGGTGCAGGTGCGCCTTGGGCAGCAGGGTGAGGTCGCGCACGTCAGCGGCGCCCAGCGGCCCGGGCCGCCGACCGGGCTGCCACCCGTGCCGCCGATCGCGCCACCGCCCGAGCCCCACGCATGCTCGACAGTATGTCGGCCTACGGCAGGATGCCGCGCTCCATCGCCGTGGTGACGGCGCGGGTGCGGTCGTCCACGCCCAGCTTGGCGAACGCTCGCAGCAGGTGGGTCTTCACGGTGGCCTCGGTGATGAACAGCTCCCGGCCGATCCCCGCGTTCGACAGCCCGCGCGCCACGCCAGCCAGCACCTCCAGCTCGCGTGCGGTCAGCCGCTCGGAGTCCCCGCGCAGCTGGCGCACCAGGCGTTGCGCCACGGACGGCGAGAGGGCGGACTCCCCGCGCGCCGCGGCCCGCACGCCCTCGACGAGCTGGTCGCGCGGGGTGTCCTTGAGCAGGTAGCCGGTGGCGCCCGCCTCGACGGCGCGCACGATGTCGGCGTCCGTCTCGTACGTCGTCAGGACGAGCACGTGCACGCCCGGCAGGGACTCGGTGATCCTCGCGGTGGCGGCCGCCCCGTCCAGGCGCGGCATCCGCAGGTCCATGAGGACGAGGTCCGGGCGCAGGCTGGACGCCAGCGCGACGGCCTCCTCGCCGTCCGACGCCTCGCCGACGACGTCGATGTCCGCCTCCACGCCGAGCATGCCGGCCAGCCCGGAACGCACCACCGGGTGGTCGTCGGCGATGAGCACGCGGATCGTCACGGTGTTCCCTCCCGGTCGTCGTCACGGTCCGGCCGGACCGCCACGGGCAGCGTCAGGGCGACGCGCGTCCCTGCCCCGGGTCCGGGGCCGACCCGCAGGTCACCGCCGCCACCACGGGCCCGCTCGCGCATCCCCCGCAGGCCATGGCCGTCCGGGGTGCCGTCGGGGATGCCGCGGCCGTCGTCCGTGACCTCCAGCCGCACCTCGTCACCGGTCCGGGTCAGCGTCAGCGTCACCCGCGTCGCAGCGGCGTGCCGGCGCACGTTGGCCAGGGCCTCCTGCGCCGCCCGCAGCAGCACCACTTCCTGGTCGCGCCCGAGCCCGGCGGCCGCCGCCGCCGCGCTGGGCGGCACGTCGACCCGCACGCCCGTCTCGGCCGTGAACCGGTCGGCGAGCCGGGCGAGCGCCTCGACCAGGGTGGCGTCCTGCAGGCCGGCGGGGCCGAACGCGGCGACGAGCGCGCGCGCCTCGGCGAGGTTGTCCCGCGCCACCCGCTCGATCTGCTCCACCCGGGCGCGCGCCGCGTCCGGCCGGCCGCGGTCCAGCTCGGCGGACATCGTCTGCGCCAGCATCACCACCGAGGTGAACCCCTGGGCGAGCGTGTCGTGGATCTCCTGCGCCATCCGTTCCCGCTCCGCGAGCACGCCGGCCGCGTGGTGGCTGGCCGCGAGCTCGTCCTGCGCCGCGCGCAGCTGGTCCAGCAGCTCGGCGCGCACCTCGCTGCGCTCCGAGACCGTGGTGATCCACAGGCCGAGCCCGATGGCGAACACCAGTGCGATCGACATGCTGCCCACGAGCTCGGGGAGCACCGCCGGGTCCAGGCCCTCGCCCACCAGCTCGCCGCCGACCACGCCGACCGCCAGCGCGACGCACCACAGCGTGCCCGTCGTCCGGCTGCTGGCGAAGAACCAGATGTGCGAGAAGGACACGAACAGCAGCACCGCCCCGAGCTGCACCGCCGGCACCTGCGCCGAGGTCGCCACGACGAGCAGCACCAGGTAGGCGTTGGTCAGCCGGCGGTCGTCGCGCCGGGCGCCTGGCCGGGCCAGCGTGAGGTAGCCGACGACGATCGCGGAGAGCGCCGCCAGCGAGATCGCCTTCTGGGTCGGCGTCGAGCCGCTGACCAGTGACATCACCGCGACGATCGCCATCAGCACGGCAAAGGCCTGGTCCCACGAGGCGAGGCTGCGGCGCCAGAACGCGCCGCGGTCCCCGCCGTAGGGCTCGACGTCGTCCGGGTCGCGTCCCGGCGCGCCGGCGTGCGGCCGCCCTGTGTGCAGGACGGCCGCACGACCCGTCGGCTTGCTCACTCTCGTGACCCTAGTGGTCGTCGTGCCGGAGCCAACGGAACGTGCGCACGCCGACCACGAGCCCGACCACGAGGTAGGCCGCGAGCACCGCGGCGGTGACCCCGTGCTGCCACGACCCGGACGGTTCGAGCACCAGCGCCTCCTCGGGCAGGAACACCGAACGCATGCCCTGCGCCATCCACTTGAGCGGGAACACCGACGCCAGGCTCTGCATCCAGCCCGGCAGCTGGTCGAACTGGAAGAACACCCCGGAGATGAACTGCAGCACCAGGACGACGGGCGTCACCACGGCCGAGGCTCCCCGCCCGGAGCGCAGCACCGACGAGAACGCCACCCCGCACACCGCGCCGGACGCGGCGCCGAGCACGAACACCCACGCGAACGTCGCCCACCGCCCTGCGTCGGTCGGCAACGGCACGCCGAACGCCACCGCCGCCACGACGAGCAGCAGCGCGACCTGCAGGACGCACGCCACGAGCACCTGGCCCACCTTGCCCAGGAAGTACGACGCGGGCGGCAACGGCGTGCCGTACAGCCGCTTGAGCGCACCCTCGTCGCGTTCCACCGCGATGGAGGTGGCGACGTTCTGGAAGCTCGACAGCATGACGCCGGTGGCGATCATGCCGGGCAGGAAGTACTGCGGGAACGTCAGGTCCAGCTCGCCGAACGAGCCCGGGCCGGTGCCGAAGGCCGTCGCGAAGATGACGAGCATCAGCACGGGGTAGATGAAGACGAAGATCAGCGTCATGCGGTCGCGGAAGAACGCCCGCAGCTCGTAGCGGGTCCGCAGCAGGCCGAGGCGCAGCACCCCGGGCAGGGCGGTGGGCCTCGCGGCCCGGCCCGGCCGGTCCTCGCGGGTCGTGCTCGTCGTCGTCACGGCGGTGGTGCTCATCGGTCGACCTCCATCAGCTCCGGGTCGGCCGCCGCAGCGGCAGCGCCGCCGAGCAGGCCGAGGTAGATCTCCTCCAGGCTCGGGCGCTGCACGCGCAGCCCCGGCACCTCGGACAGGCCGAGGGACGCGAACCGCGTGGCCAGCTCGGCCACCACCCGCGTCGGGGTGTCGGTGGCCACCGCGTGCTCGGCGCCGTGCTCGGTCCATCGCACGGAGGTGCGGTGGGCCTGGTCGCCACCGAGCGAGGCCGGCGGGCCCTGCGCGATCACGTGGCCGTCGTTGACCACCAGCACGCGGTCGGCCAGGTGCTCGGCCTCCTCGAGGTAGTGCGTGGTCAGCAGGATCGTCGTGCCCTCGGCACGCAGCGTCAGCACCAGGTCCCAGAACGCGTGCCGCGCCTCGGGGTCGAAGCCGGTGGTCGGCTCGTCGAGGAACAGCAGCTCGGGGCGCCCGACGATGCCCAGCGCCACGTCGAGCCGGCGACGCTGGCCACCGGACAGGTTCTGCGCGCGGGTCCGCCGTTTCTCGACGAGCCCGACCGCCTCGATCACGTCGTCGACGTCGCGCGGGTCCGGGTAGAGCTGCGCGAAGTGCCGCACCAGCTCCTCGACCGTGGCCTCGGCCATGTCGTTGACCGACTGCAGCACGATGCCCAGCCGGGCGCGCCACGCCAGCCCCGCCGTCTGCGGGTCCTCGCCGAGCACGTGCACGCGGCCGGAGTCGCGGTGGCGGTAGCCCTCGAGGATCTCCACGGTGGTCGTCTTGCCCGCCCCGTTGGGGCCGAGCACGGCGACGATCTCGCCGGCGTCGACGTGCAGGTCGACGCCGTCGACGGCGAGCTTGTCGCCGTAGCGCTTGTGCAGCCCGGTCACCTCGATGACCCGGGCGGGGGAGTGGGATGTCGTCATGCGCCAAGGCTGCCTGCCTGGTGCCGGGCACCGCGACGACCGGGCGACCGTCCCCGATGTCCACCGATCGGTGGACCTTCGGACCGACCTTTCGGTGCTGCTCAAGGTCCCGGAGGGGCGTGCCGATCCACAGGCGACTCTCAGCCGTGCCCGTGCGATCCCGCGCGCGCCGGGTCCGCTCCCACCACGAGGACAGGCACCGCGATGACGGACGGCACGGCAGGTTGGCGCGGACCCCTCGACCATGAAGCGGCGAGCGATCCCGCAACCTCGGGCGCCGAGCTGGCGCGGATCGCCGCCTCCCGGCCCGACCTGAGGCCGGCGTTGGCGGCGAACCCGGCCACTTACACCGCGCTGCTGGAGTGGCTGGCGGCCCTGCGCGACCCGGCGGTCGACGCGGCCCTGCGCTCGCGGTTCACGGCGCCCGTGGCACCCGTGGCACCCGTGGCACCACCGGCACCCGTCGCGCCGCCGGCACCTGCGGCACCTGCGGCCCCGGTGACGCCTGCGACCTGGTCGCCGGAACCCACGTGGGGCCAGCCTGCCGCAGCGCCCTGGGCCGCCCAACCCGTTGCGCCGGCGAACCCGGCGTGGTCGTCCCAGCCCGCAGCGCCCTCCTGGTCGGCACAGCCCGGTGCGCCCGTGGACCCGGCCTGGTCCGCTCAGCCCGGTGCACCCGTGGACCCGGCCTGGTCCGCCCAGCCCGGTGCACCCGTGGACCCGGCCTGGTCCGGGTCGTCGACCTGGTCCACCCCGGGCGCCCCACCCGTCGCCCCTGCCCGGCGACGGACCGGGATGTGGATCGCGATCGCCGCGGTCCTGGTCGTCCTCATCGGCGGCGGGGTGGCGGCCTACGTGCTGGTGCTGAGCAAGCTCGGCGGGGCGGCCACCCCCGAAGCGGCGGCGACCGGCTTCGTCCAGAGCCTCGCGGCCAAGGATCTGCTGGCCACCTACGGCATGCTCTCCCCGGCCGAGGTCGGGTCGCTGTCGGACGCCACGCACGGCGCCACGAGCAGTGAGGCCCCGCAGGAGACGCAGGACGCGATGACCGCCCTCCTCGACTCCGTGACGATCACGGTGGACAACCTGGCAACCACGGCCGACGAGATCGACGAGGGCCTGACGAAGGTCGAGATCACCGACGGCACGCTGACCGTCGACGGCGACCCGGACGAGATCGCGGACGCCGTGATGGACCTCGCCCGCAGCTACTCCGACCAGTTCCCGGCCGGCGAGAGCGTGCTGGGGACGGACCTCGAGGGGTCCCGCGCCGAGCTCGTCGACACGCTCACCGAGGAGCTGCCGTACTCCGTCGACCTGGCCGACGACCTCGCGGTGGACGGTGAGGCGCCGTTCGTCATGACGGTGCAGGAGGGTGGCCACTGGTACGTGAGCCCGCTGATGACCGCGGGCGAGTACGTCACCGTGCTGGCCCACCTGGAGCGTGGCGAGATGCCCGACCCCGCGGACCGCGTGCGCTCGGCGTCGCCCGTCGAGGCCGCGGCGGCGTACTCCGAGGCGCTGGCCGCCCTGGACGAGCTGGACGTGGACCCCCTGATCGCGACCCTGCCGACCGCCGAGCGGCGGTTCGTCTCGGTGTACGTGGCGGGTTGGTTGTCCGACGTCCGGGACCAGATGGACGGCTCGGTGAGCATCGACTCGACGGCCAGCGACTTCGCGCTGCTCGACCAGGAGCGCGGCCGCGCCCGGGTGGTCGCCACCGACGTCGGCTACGACATCGACGTCGACGGCGAGGGCGGCTCGTTCTCGTTCGACGGCGACTGCTTCGCCGTGTCCGCGGAGTCCGGCGAGGACTTCGAGGCGTGCCTGTCCGACCTGCCGCTCGCCGCGTCGCTCGGCTTCGACGAGCTGCCGCTGGTGACGGTCCAGGAGGACGGCGGCTGGTACGTCTCGCTCATCGAGACCTCCGCGTCGATCGGGTCGACGATGTCCGAGAACCTGACCCGGCTGTCCGCCGACGGCTCGATGGAGGACCCGGACTGGTGGGCGGAGCAGGTGCCCCAGGACTGGGCCGAGGGCCTGATCGGCGACCAGGCGTGCGCGATCGGAGGCCTGTGCGACTACTCGTCGAGCGACTGGGGCGACTCGGGCACGTCCGGATCGAGCGGGTCGGGTTCGTCGACGGCGTGGAACGACGACACCTGGTGGCAGGACCCGGCTGCCAGCACGCTGTACGAGGAGTGCTCGGCGGGTGTCTGGAGCTCGTGCGACGGGCTGTACTTCGGCGCGGAGCCCGCGACGGAGCTGTCGGTGTTCGCCAGCACGTGCGGCTACGCCTCCGAGAGCGAGACGTTCGGCGAGTGCACGTACTGGATGGGGGAGTGAGCGACCCCGTCAGCGGCCGTCGCTGAGCCGTCAGTCGACCTCGCTGAGCAGGGAGACGATCCGGCCGACCCCTTCGGCCAGGTCGTCGTCGCCCAGCGCGTACGACAGGCGGAGGTACCCGCTCGGCCCGAACGCCTCGCCCGGCACGACGGCCACCTCGACCTCGTCGAGGATGAGCGTGGCGAGCTCGGACGACGTGCGCGGCACGACGCCCCGGATGGTGCGACCGAGCACGTCCTGCACCGAGGGGTAGACGTAGAAGGCGCCCTGCGGCAGCGGCACCGAGACCCCGGGGGCGGCGGACAGCATCGAGACCATCGTCCGGCGCCGTCGGTCGAACGCCGCGCGCATCTGCTGCACGGCGGACAGGTCGCCCGTGAGCGCGGCGATCGCCGCCCGCTGCGAGACGTTGGAGACGTTCGAGGTCAGGTGCGACTGCAGGTTGGTGGCGGCCCGGATGACGTCGGACGGCCCGATCATCCAACCGACCCGCCAGCCGGTCATCGCGTAGGTCTTGGCGACGCCGTTGAGCACGATGCTCGTCTCGGCCAGCTCGGGGACCACGCGCACGATCGGGGTGGCGACGGCCCCGTCGTAGGTCAGGTGCTCGTAGATCTCGTCGGTGATGACCCAGATGCCGTGCTCGTACGCCCAGCGACCGATCGCCTCGGTCTGCTCCGGCGGGTACACCGCGCCGGTCGGGTTGGACGGGGAGTTGAACAGCAGCACCTTGGTGCGCGGCGTGCGCGCCGCCTCGAGCTGCTCGACGGAGACGAGGTAGCCCGCGTCCGGCCCGGCGAACACCTCGACCGGCACACCGCCGGCGAGGCGGATCGCCTCGGGGTACGTCGTCCAGTACGGCGTGGGCAGCAGCACCTCGTCGCCTGGGTCGAGGAGCGTCGCGAACGCCTGGTACACGGCCTGCTTGCCGCCGTTGGTCACCAGCACGTCGGCCGGCCGCACCGGGTACCCGGAGTCGCGAAGGGTCTTGGCCGCGATGGCCTCGCG
>Ga0302263_10000135_pt1 | contig 30942 bp, 36 predicted proteins | sample II_Fen_N1_4_FD_194564 | JGI IMG/M metagenome (GOLD analysis project Ga0302263, IMG submission 194564) | Peat permafrost microbial communities from Stordalen Mire near Abisko, Sweden - II_Fen_N1_4 | ecosystem: Environmental > Terrestrial > Soil > Wetlands > Permafrost | place: Sweden: Abisko... | reverse complement strand
AGGCGCGGTGCTCGACCTGCAACACCGCTGCCAGCCAAGAGGGCGTCATCGTTTCAAACTGGACTTCGACGGGGTGCAAAACTGCGTTCATGGCAAAAAAGGGCGGCTTCAGCCAGCCTGGTCGGGGGTGGAAGGAATCGGCGCCGCTGCCAGCGCCAGCAGCGCGGCCTGCGCGGCGTCAGCCTTGATCTGGGCGCGCTCGTCGGTGGTCAGCGCAACCTTGTCGCGCACGTACAGCGGCAGCGCCAGCGCCGCCTCGACGCAGTGCCCGGCGGCGGCCAGTGCGGGCGCCAGACGCAGCATCGCGGTGGCCGTCGGCAGCGCCTCGACGCATTCAAACGCAGCCACGCCCGCAGGCAGGCACGCCGCATAGACGCCAAACACATTGCCCGCCAGCAGCCGGTCGGCGGCGTTGGGCTGCAGGTTTTCGGGCCGGATCAGCGCGCAATCGCCCAGCGACTGCCACTGGCCGCCGCTGAATTGATAACGCTGCACGTACATCTCGTCCATGCGCGCATCGAGCAACGCCGTCACGGTGAAGGACGGCGGCGTGCTGGCGCCCGCAGCGGCGCCCGCTCCAGCGCCATCGTCAGCGGCGCCAAACTGCGCAAAGCGCGCTTCCTCGGCCACGGCCATCAGCGTATCAATAGGCAGCACGGCAATCCCGGCGCCCTGGTTCGCGCCAAAGGCCAGTCCCTGCGCCACCGCGCAGGCCGTGCGCAGGCCGGTGAACGAGCCCGGCCCCCGGCCAAAGGCAATCGCGTCGAGCTCGCCCAGCGTCAAGCCAGCCTCGGCCAGCAGCGCCAGAATCGCCGGAATCAGCTGGGTCGAAGCCAGCGCGCCGCCGGGGCTGCTCTGCTGCCAGACGCGGGCGCCGTCAGTCAGCGCCACCGACAGGCGGTCGGTGCTGGTGTCAAAGGCAAGAAATTTCAGGGGTTTAGACATCAAATAAGGCGGTTTCGCATAAGAGACGGGCGCAGGCTGCAATCAAAAATCATCGGTTTCAGGCGTCGGCGGCTGCCGCGCGGCCAGAGCCGCTCATCATGGGCATGAAACAGCTGATTATCCCGTCTGGCGCCCGCGCCGCGCAAACCTGCCCCTTGCCCTCAAGCAACCCCGCCGCCGCACGCGCCAAAACGCCGCGTCAGCGCCAGAAAATCCCGGTGGCGCCGATAATCAGCCCATGCTTTTTACCTCCCTTTGCGTTCGGCCCGGCGCCGGTTTTAGCGCCCTGCCCACGCTGCGCCTGGCCGCCAGCGTGCTGATGGCGCTGGCCGGACTCCGCGCCCTGCCCGCCCGCGCCCAGAGCCTGCCGCCCGAAGTCCAGACCCTGCTGGCGCGCGCCAAAGTGCCGCCCGACGCGCTCGCCGCCCTCGTCATCGACGCCACTCCGGCGCCCGGCGGCAAGGCTGCGCCGCTGCTGAGCTGGCGCGCCAGCAGCGCGATGAACCCGGCCTCGGTGATGAAGCTGGTCACGACTTACGCCGCGCTGGAGCTGCTCGGCCCGGCCTATAGCTGGAAAACGCCGGTCTATGCCGACGGGCCGATTGCCAACGGTGTGCTCAAGGGCAACCTGATCATCCAGGGCCAGGGCGACCCGAAGCTGGTGATGGAACGCCTGTGGCTGCTGTTGCGCCGCGTGCAGGGGCTGGGCATCAAGAACATCACTGGCGACATCCTGCTGGATCGCAGCGCCTTTTCCAGCGCCCCCCAAAGTCCCGGCGATTTTGATGGCGAGGCGCTGCGCCCCTACAACGCCCAGCCGGACGCGCTGCTGGTCAATTTCAAATCGGTGGTGATGACTTTTGTGCCGCTGCCCGGCGGCACCAGCGCCAGCATCAACTACGACCCGCCACTGACGGGCGTACAAATGCAGGCCAGCGTGCTACTGTCAGCCGCCAGCCCCGGCGCGGCGCCAGCCGGTTGCGGCGACTACCGGGCGCTGCTGAAAGCCGATTTTGCCGACCCGCTGCGCATCGCCTTCAAAGGCAGCTACCCCGCGTCCTGCGGCGAAAAAGTCTGGTCCGTCGCCTACCCGGATCCGGCCAGCTACGCGCCGCGTGCCATTGCCGGGCTGTGGCAGGAAATGGGCGGCAAGCTGGGCGGGCGCGTGCGCGATGGTTTGGTAGCGCCGGGCCTGAAACCGCTGTTTGAACTGGAATCGCCGCCGCTGGCCGAGGTGATCCGCGACATCAACAAGTACAGCAACAACCTGATGGCCCAGCAGCTCTTTTTGACGCTGAGCCTGCAGCGCCCCGGCGGCGCCAGCAACGAGGCGTCCCGCGAAGTGATACGCAACTGGTGGCTGACACGTTTTGGCCCGCAGGAACCCGCGCCGGTGCTGGACAACGGCTCGGGTCTGTCGCGCCAGGAGCGCATCTCGCCGCAGGCGCTGGCGCGGCTGCTGCAGACCGCTTACGCCTCCGGCGCGATGCCCGAGCTGATGGCCTCGCTGCCGATTGCTGGCGTTGATGGCACGTTGAAGCGCAGCAAGTCGCTGGTTTCACAGGGCGGCGCACACCTCAAAAGCGGCACGCTGCGCGACGCCACGGCGCTGGCCGGTTACGTGGACGCCCCCGGCGGACGGCGGCTGATCGTCGCCGCCATCATCAACCATCCGAACGCGCCTGCCGCCCGCCCCGCCCTGGAAGCACTGGTGGACTGGGCCGTTCAACAAGGCAAGCCATGAGTTTTTCAATGTTTTCCAGCCTGACCGACGTGGTCGGCACGCTGGCCGCCTGCCTGACCACGGCCAGCTTTGTGCCGCAAGTCTGGCTCAGCTTCAAGACCCGCGATGTCAGCGGCGTGTCGCTGAGCATGTACAGCGTGTTCACCGTCGGCGTCGCGCTGTGGCTGGTTTACGGCCTGCTGCTGGGCGCTTGGCCGGTGGTGATTGCCAACATCATCACGCTGGTGCTGGCGCTGCTGATTCTGGGTATGAAGCTCAAATACGGCGGCAAGCCCGCCGCGCCGCCAGGCGCAGCCGCTTTATCCAGCGCCCCGGCGCCAGAGCAGCCCGTCTGCGGCAAATGAGCCGGGGTCGCCCGCCATCAAGCCCCGCATCGTCAGACACCGATAATTGACAGTCCGATCCGCCGCCAGGCCCGCAGCGCCTGTGGCGGCTTTCTTTTTTTCTAGCCCCTAAAAAATACCATGACCCAAGCCATCGCCTGCCCCCAATGCACCCTTGAAAACACCTACCCGGACGGCGCCAACTACGTCTGCGCCGACTGCGGCTACGAATGGCCGATGGCCGCCGCCCCGGACGCCGAAGACGACGCCGACGCCGTCGTCAAAGACTCCAACGGCAACGTGCTGGCCGACGGCGACAGCGTGGTGCTCATCAAAGATCTGAAAGTCAAAGGCTCATCGACCACGCTGAAGATGGGCACCAAGGTCAAAAGCATCCGCCTCGTCGGCGGCGACCACGAGGTGGACTGCAAGATGGACGCGGGCAGCTTTATGCTGAAAGCGTGCTTTTTGAAGAAGGTGTGAGGCGCAAGTCACACCACGTCCCGGCTGACATGATTGCGTCATGCTGATCCAGGAAAATCTGGCATCCTGCAAGCTATTATTCGCCCCTCATGAAAAGCACCTCCCCCCAATTGGCCATTAACGGCAGCTCACCCGGCTTCACCTGGGTGGACGGCCTTGTTTTACTGACCCTGTTTGGTGTGCTCTGGAGCGTGATTCACTTTGGGCAAGGCATGCTGGTCGCGTTCAATCCGGCCTCGGTTCCCGAACTCGATTTTTCGACCAGCCAGATTCCTTACTATGCCGGTCGCACGCTGCTGCGCATGTGGATTGCTTTTTGCTTTTCCTTGTTCTTTGCCATTTCGCTGGGTTACCTGGCGGCTAAAAATGCAGCGGCGCGGACCGTCATTCTTCCGGCTCTGGATATTTTGCAGTCGGTGCCGGTGCTGGGCTTTCTGTCGGCGACGGTGGCTGGCTTCATGGCACTTTTCCCCGGCAGCCTGCTGGGCGTGGAGTGCGCGGCCATCTTTGCCATCTTCACCGGCCAGGTCTGGAACATGGCCTTTGGTTTTTACCATTCGATGGTGACCATTCCCAACGATATGCAGGAAGCCGCATCGACCTACGGCCTGAGCCGCTGGCAGCGTTTCCGCACCGTTGAGCTGCCCGCCTCGGCGCACAGCCTGATCTGGAATTCCATGATGTCTTTTGGCGGCGGCTGGTTTTTTGTCGCCCAGAGCGAAGCCATCAGCGTGATGAACAAAGACATCAAGCTGCCAGGACTAGGCTCTTACATGGCCAGCGCGATAGAAAAAGGCGACAACCATGCGGCCCTGCTGGCCGTGGTCGCCATGCTGGCGCTGATCCTGATGAGCGACCAGTTGATCTGGCGGCCACTGCTGGTCTGGGCTGACAAGTTCAAGATTGAACTGACGGAGTCGGCGCTGTCGCCCACGTCGTGGGTGTATAGCCTGCTGCGCGGCAGCTACCTGTTCACCTGGCTTGACCTGCGCATCTGGCAGCCGCTGGGCGATGCGCTGGATCAAGGCATTCGGCGCCTCAAGCCACGGGGCCGCAAGAAACGGCCGGGGACGGGAAACTGGCCGCTGCGCATTGCCGGACTGGCGCTGACGGCGTGGCTGGGCTATGAGGCCGCTGTGGGTATTTTTGCCGCGATTGCCACCCTGCACGGTGTGCTTTCGCTGGCCATGACCGGGCACATCGTCTGGCTGGGTTTTTTGACGCTGCTGCGCGTGCTGGCCATGACCGTGCTGGCCACGCTGATCTGGACGCCTATTGGGGTCTGGATTGGATTTCATCCCAAAGCGGCCCGCTTTGCCCAGCCGCTGGCGCAAATCGGCGCCTCATTTCCGGTGAATATGACGTTTCCGATTGTGGTGGGCCTGTTTGTCGCCACGCATACGTCCATGAACTGGGGCAGCATTTTGCTCATTGCGATGGGCACGCAGTGGTACATCCTGTTTAACGTGATTGCGGGCGCGATGGCCATTCCCAATGAAATGAAGGAAGTCGCCAGCATCTACGGCCTGCGCAAATGGCAGCTGTGGCGCACACTGATCCTGCCCGCCATTTTTCCCTTCTGGGTCACGGGCGCCTGCACAGCCGCTGGCGGCGCTTGGAACGCCAGCATTGTGGCCGAATTTGCCACCTGGGGCGACACCACGCTCAAGGCCGACGGCCTGGGCGCCTTTATTGCCGAAGTCACCAAAAGTGGCGACACCCCGCTCATCATCGTCAGCATCGGGATCATGTCGCTGTTTGTGGTTGTCATGAACAAGCTGGTCTGGCGCCAGCTATATGGCTATGCAGAACGCCGCTTCCGGCTGGATTGATCCTGGACTGACTTTCCCTATCACATGAACAACCTGATCAACACAAACGCATCCGCCCCTCCTATCGCAGAGCTGTGCGCGGTGAACAAAGCTTTCATCACGGCTGGCGGCCATGAACTGAAAGTGCTTGAGCAAATTGACATTGCAGTGCATGAGGGCGAACTGCTGGCCTTGCTCGGCCAGTCTGGCTCGGGCAAATCCACCATCCTGCGCTGCCTGACCGGACTGATTGAGCCCACATCGGGACGGGTGCTGCACAAGGGGGAAACCTTGCGTGGCGTCAACGAAGACGCCTCGGTCGTGTTTCAGACCTTCGCGCTCTACCCGTGGCTGACCGTGGCGCAAAACGTCGCCGTCGGCTTGATGGCGCACAAGCTCAGCCGCGCAGAGCGCGACGCCGCCGTGGACCGGGCCATCGAGCTGATTGGCCTGGGCAACTACCATGCGGCCTATCCGCGCGAACTCTCCGGCGGCATGCGCCAGCGCGTGGGCATTGCCCGGGCGCTGGTGTCGCAGCCCAAGCTGCTGTGCCTGGACGAGGCGTTCAGCGCCCTGGACGTGCTGACTGCCGAGAACCTGCGCCAGGAACTGATCAGCCTGTGGCGCACGCCTGGCACCGGCCTGAGTTCTATTTTTATGGTCACGCACAGCATTGAAGAGGCGGTGGAAATGGCCACGCGCATCGTGGTGCTGTTTCCACGGCCGGGCCGGCTCGGCCTGGTGCTGGAAAATGCCCTGCCCTATCCGCGCGACAGCAGAAGCCCGGAATTCCAGCGGCTGGTGAGCCTGATCCATGAATGCATCACCACCACCACGCTGCCCGACATCCCGGCAGAAGTGTCGGTGGCGGGCCAGCCCATATCGCGCGGGCGCAACCGGATGGAATCGATTCCGCTGGTGCCGGTGGGCCAGATTCTGGGCTTGCTGAGCATCCTGCACGACTCCCCCGAGCTGTCCAATATCTACGATATTTCCGATGAGATCGGCAAGGAATTTGGCGAAACCATTGCGCTGGTCAAGGCCGCCGAGATTCTGGAGCTGGTTGAAACCCCGAAAGACCAGGTCCGCTTCACCCCGCTGGGCCAGCGCTTCGTGGCCGCAGACCGGGCCGACAGACACGCCATTTTTGCCGAACAGGTGTTCAAGCTGCGCCTGTTTCACATCATCATTGCGCTGCTGCATGAGTACGACGAAGTGGATTCAGCGCGCGTGATCAAGGATATTGGCAGCGCACTGCCTTACGACAATCCCGAAAAAACCTTTCAGACCATGATTGCCTGGGGGCGCTATGCTGGCCTCATGGACTTCAACGCAAAAACCGGCATGGTGTTTGTGCCGAAGAATGAGGACAGCGCCGAAGAGGTTTCTTGACGGCACCGGACTCGCAGCGCCTCTGGCCGGGCAGCTTTATGCTGAAAGCGTGCTTTTTGAAGACGGTGTGAGCGCCTGAAGCTGCTGCAGCACCAGGCGGGCGGTGGCAAGATTGGTTGCGCACGGCAGGTTGTGTACATCACAGGCGCGCACCAGCGCATTGATATCGGGCTCGTGCGGCTGCGAAGTCATCGGATCCCGAAGAAAGATGATGGCATCGACCTGACGCATGGCGATTCGCGCCCCTATTTGCAAATCGCCGCCGAACGGGCCGCTTAGCAAACGCTCAACCTGCAGGCCGGTCTCGTCCATCAGTCGCTGCCCGGTGGTGCCGGTGGCGCAGAGCTCGCACGTTGAAAGGTAGCAGAGGAATTCCTTGGCCAGCGTGATGATGTCGGTTTTCTTGCCATCGTGTGCAATCAGTGCCAGCCGGGGTGATGTCATGAAAGTAGCGCCTTTCGTGTTGAAGCAAAGAACTGTCGAAGAACTGCGAGCCACTTTACCTTTTCCTGCAGAGCGCCCGGCGCATGCGCTCTGAAAACCTGAATGCGGCAAAGTATTTGCCGATTTCTATCGGCCAACGCAGCTTTTTATGGCAGCGGGTTCTCCAAGAAAAACCGCAGCATCTCCTCGGTAGCGTCCGGTCCCTGCGCGTCGGTGTACGAGCCCTGCGCGTTGCCGCCCGACCAGGCGTGGCCCGCGCCATGCACCACCCAATGTTCCGCCACCACGCGCCCGTCGGCTTGGCGGTAGCTGCGCTGGCTGTACTCGCGCCCGTTGCGGCTGCGCTTGCGCTGGTGCTCTGACTTCAAAGACCCGGCGCTGGCCGCCACGACATGCGCGCCGTTCGACGGATGGACGACGGCGTCCTCGTCGCCGTGAAAGACGATGGTTGGCGGGCTGGCCTTGGTGCGCCGACTGGCGGCGGCGGCGCCGTTTTTCATCGCGCCGAAGGCCGAGGGCATGTCCGTCGCCGCGCCCGTCACCAAGCCGGAATGCACGCCGATGGCAGCAAACAGCTCGGGGTAGGCATCGCCCAGAATCGCCGCCATCGCGCCGCCCGCCGACAGCCCCGCGACATAAATGCGCTGCGGGTCGATGGCGTGGCTGGCCATCACCGCCCGCGTCATGCCCGCCAGCAAGGCGGGCTCGCCCCGGCCACGCTTTTGGTGGTTGTGCTTGAACCAGTTCCAGCAGCCGGACGTGTTGGCGCGCTGCGTTTGCGCCGGATACAGCACGTAAAAGCCGCGCTGGCGTGCCGCCTCGTTCATGCCGGTGCCCGCTGCGAAGTCATCCGGGTTCTGCGTGCAGCCGTGCAGCATCACCACCAGCGGCAACGGCTGGCCGTCGGCGGCGGCTGGCGGAATGTAGAGCTTGTAATCGCGCTTGCCCGCGCTGGCGTCGCTGTGGCTGCCGGTGATGAACTGGCCCGCCGGGCCGGGATTCAGCGGCGCAAGCGGCGCGCTGGTGCCGCCCGCTGCGCTGGACGCTGGCGCCGCCTCCCCACCCACCGCGTTCGATGCAGGCGCTGACTCTGGCGCCGCCGCTGCGGGCGACTGTTGCGGCCACGCTTCGCGCCAGACTTCACGCGCCTGCACGTCAATCACATCGCGCATGTCGAAAGCCGTCGGTGCGCTAAAAGCCGCAGGCACGGCGGCGGCAGCGCCGCTGAGCGCGGCCTGAATCGCCGCTGTCGCCGCTTGCAGGTCGCCGCTTTGGGTCAGCCGGGTCGCCTCGGCCATCAGTTGCTGAAAGGACGCGCTCGCCGGATGGCCTTGCAGCGCCTCGGGCAAAGACACAGCGGGAAATCCGCCGGGCAAACCAGACTGGCCGGACTGGCCGGACTGGCTGGCAGCCTGCGCCAGCCGGGCGGCCTCACGCATCAAGCGTTGAAAAGTGGCGTTCATGGCATTTCCTTTCGGTTTCAAAAGAACAGGGGAAAAAATCAGCGGATGCGGCCCGCCAGCGCCGCCTTGACCGCCGCGCTGGCATGCAGCGCGCCGAGCACGACGACCGAATCAATCGCCGCCAGCGCCAGCTCCGGGCTCACGTCGAGCGCGATGCTGGCCAAGCCCAGAATGCGAATTTGCAGCGTCTCGCCGGACGCCTGCACGGCGCGCAGGTCGGCGGCGCTGAAGTGCTGGATGCCCAGCACCAGCGTTTTGCGCGCCACCACCTGTTTCACCGCGTCCGCATGGACGGCGAGCTGGTTGCGGATGGCGGTGCGGATCAGGTCGGTGCGGTTGGCGTAGAAGCCTTCCTGCACCAGCAAGTCGATCTGGCCCAGATCGACATAGCCGAGATTGATGGTGATTTTTTCGTCGGCGGGCTTGGCGGCGGCGACGGAAGAAGCGGTTTTAGGTGGCATGGAAGCCATCCTATCACCATCCAAGTGGATGGTAAATAACTATTTTTTCAATAATGCGGCGGCAAGTCGTCGCCGGCGCGGCTAAAGCCCGCCGGGCCGGGTTCGGGCATTTGCTGGCGCAGCTGGGTGACTTCGCGCAGCAGCGCGTCGATTTGCTGCTGCTGGCGGATGATGACCTGGTTGAGCTGCTCCAGCAGGTCTTCGCTGAAGCTGGCCTTGATTTCGAGTTCGGTCAGGCGGTGCTCGATGGCGTCGGGGGTGATGTCGGTGGATTGCATCGGGCTATTGGACACGAATCGGGCGGGGCCGATTCGGAGCAAGGCTTCAGCTCGCCGCCGCCCGACCCAGCCGGTCGCGCACGCCGTCCCATTCGGGGCTGGCGGGCGGGTGCTCAATCCAGATCAGCCGGGCGCCCTGGGCGTCAAAACCGCGCAGCACGGCAAACAACTGCTGGGCCGTGGCCAGCGCGTCGTCGGGCATGCGCCGGAACAGCACTTTTTCAGACTGGATGCGCAGCACGTCGCGGGCGTACACCGCGATGTGGGCCGCGTCGGTGCCAAGCAGGTCGAGCGCGGTTTGGATCGCGCCCGCGTCCATCAGCCGCACCTTGGCGTTGGGCGCGTAATGCGCTTCCAGCGTGCCGGAGGCGCGGGGCGCGCTGCCCGCTTCGCTCAGCAAATCGTCTTTTGAAAGCACCGGCTCGCCGCAAGCGGCTTCCAGCTCGGCGCGGGTCAGCACACCGGGGCGCAGCAACACCGGGCGGCTGCGCGTGCAATCGACGATGCTGGACTCAATGCCGACTTCGCACGGCCCGCCGTCCAGCACCAGCAAATCATCGCCAAACTCCTGCGCCACATGCGCCGCCGTGGTCGGGCTGACGCGGCCAAAGCGGTTCGCGCTGGGACCGGCCACGCCCGTCGCACAGGCTTTTAAAAACGCCAGCGCCACCGGATGATCCGGGCAGCGCAGGCCAATCGAGTTCTGCCCGCCCGCCGCCGCCGCCGCCACGCCGTCGCGGCGCGGCAAAATCACCGTCAGCGGGCCGGGCCAGAAGGCGGCCATCAGCCGGGCGGCAAACGGCGGCACGCTGCTGGCGTAATCGCTGACCTGCGCCGCGTCGGCCAAGTGAACAATCAGCGGATGGTCCGACGGCCTGCCTTTGGCGGCAAAAATCCCGGCTACGGCGGCGTCGCTGGACGCATCGGCGCCCAAGCCGTAAACCGTTTCGGTCGGAAAGCCGACCAGCTCGCCCGCTTGAATGCGGGCGGCGGCTTGGGCAATCGCCTGCGGGTCGGTGCCGGAGAAAATCATGATGGAGCGCCCACGCTGAAACGCACCGTCTTCATGACAAGGCGTCCAGGCCGGGCAGGCCCAGAATCTGCGCCGCCTGGCGCGCCGTGGCCTTGACGCTGGCGACGTCAAAGCCGGTGATCGTCAAATGGCCCATTTTTCGGCCGGGCCGGGCGTCGCTTTTGCCGTACAGGTGCAAATGTGCGCCGGGCAGCGCCAGCACCGCCGCCCAGTCGGGCATGCGGGCATTGCCAGCCGCGTCAAACCACACGTCGCCCAGCAAATTGAGCATGATGGCGGGCGAATGCTGGCGCGGCGCGGGCAGCGGCAGGCCCGCCATTGCATGCACCTGCAAATCAAATTGCGAGGTGTCGCAGGCGTCAATCGTGTAGTGACCGCTGTTGTGCGGGCGCGGCGCCATCTCGTTGACCACCAGCGCGCCGTCGGCGCTGCCGTCGTCAATGACGAAAAATTCCACGCAGAGCACGCCGATGTAATTAATGTGCATCGCGATGGCCTGGGCGGCGGCTTGGGCGCGCTCGGCCAGCGCGGGCGCCATCGCGCCGTCAAACGCTTCGGTGACGGCCAAAATGCCGTCCACATGCACATTGCGCTGCGGCGCAAAGCCGACGATGGCGCCGTTCCAGCCGCGCGCCACGATGACCGAGCATTCGACTTTCAGCGGCAACAGCTTTTCCAGCACGCAGGGCACTTGCGCCAGATTGGCCCAAGCGGCGGCGAGTTCGGCGGCGTTTTTGACGCGCACCTGGCCTTTGCCGTCATAGCCCATACGGGCGGTTTTCAGGATGCCGGGCAGCAGCTCAAGAGCCACGGCGTCGAGCTGCGCCTGCGTGGTGATGACGGCGTGCGGCGCGCAGGTCACGCCCGCGACACCGGCGCTGGCGGTGAAGTGCGATTTTTCTTCAATCCGGTCTTGCGCGATGGCGACGGCGGCGGCGCCGGGCGCGACTGGCAGCGTCGCGGCCAGCGTTTGCAGCGCGCTGGCGGGGACGTTTTCAAACTCGGTGGTGACGGCGGCGCACAGCGCGGCCAGTTGGGCCAAGCCAGCAGCGTCGCTGTAGCCGGTCTGAATGTGGTGATGGCTGACGCGGCCCGCCGGGCTGTCAGCGTCCGGGTCGAGCACGGCGGTAAAGTAGCCGAGGCGCTGCGCCGCATGGACAAACATGCGCCCGAGTTGGCCGCCACCCATCACGCCCAGCGTCGCGCCGGGCAGGATCAAGGGCTTCACGGCGGGAACGCTGACCGCGTTCGCCGCGCCCTCGCCCAGAGAAAGAGAGGACAACGCGCTCATAGCGGCGGCAGCGTCATGGCGCGGGCAGCGGCGGTTTGCTCGGCACGGAACGCCTGCAGTTTTTCGGCCAGTTCCTTGTCGTGCAGCGCCAACATCGCCACGGCAAACAGCGCCGCGTTCGCCGCACCGGCCACGCCAATGGCAAACGTCGCCACCGGAATGCCTTTGGGCATTTGCACAATGCTGTGCAGCGAATCGACGCCCTGCAAATGCTTGCTCGCCACCGGCACGCCGAGGACGGGAACAATCGTCTTGGCCGCCAGCATGCCGGGCAAATGCGCCGCGCCGCCTGCGCCCGCGATGATGGCTTGCAGGCCGCGCCCGGCGGCGCCCTCGGCATAGGCAAACAAATCATCGGGCATGCGGTGCGCCGAGACGACGCGCGCGTCATGCGCCACGCCAAACTTCTCCAGGATTTGCACCGCGTGCTGCATCGTGTCCCAGTCGCTGCTGGAGCCCATCACCACGCCCACGAGAGGGCTTGCCGGGTTGTTGGTTGTCGTCATAAGGGGGGTTTCAAGTCGTGTGAAGGGAAGAGCTGTGCGCCGCGAAGCGGGGATTTTAAAGGCCAGTGCCTGCATGCTATCGTCTTGGCTGTTGCGAATCGGCGGCGCGCCCGCCATTTTCCCGCTTGAAAAAGCCTTGACCACTCTTGAGTTCAGACACACCATGATCGACGCCACCCTTGCCAATTTCAAGGACGAAGTCCTGACCGCCTCCAAAAACCTGCCCGTGCTGCTCGAATTCTGGGCGCCCGGCGGCGACCCGGACGGGCTGCTCAGCCCGCTGCTGGCGCAGCTGGAAACCGCTTACGGCGGCAGCTTCAAGCTGGTTCGGGTGGACGCCATCGGGCAGGAAAAACTCAGCGCCGCCTTTGGCATTCAGAGCGTGCCGACCTGCATCATGATGATCAACGGCCAGCCGGTGGACAGCTTTGCCGACATCCTGCCCGAGAGCGACATCCGGGCCTTTCTCGAACGCTACGTGCCGCCCGCCGCCGAAGAAGCACTGGCGCTGGAAACCTTCGACGCCAACGACCCGCAAGCGGTGCTGCAAAAGCTGCAAGACGCCGTCACCGCCAATCCCGCCGACGACAACGCCCGCTTTGACTACGTCCGGCAACTGTTGCTGCGCGGCGAAGAAGACGAGGCCAAAGTCGCGTTTGCGCCGGTGATTGCGCAAACCAGCATCGTGCGCCGCTTTGACTCGCTCAAACGCTGGATGGACGCGCTCGATTTCGTCACGATCAAGGCGCTTGGCGCGGACGCGAGCGCCGCCTTTGACGCCAGCATCGGCGCCAACAAGCGCGATTTTGACGCCCGCTTCGGCAAGGCGCGCTGGCTGATGGCCCAGCAACGCTGGACCGAGGCGCTCGACGAGCTGCTGGACATTTTGATGCGCGACAAGAGCTGGTCCGACGACGCGGCGCGCAAGACCTATATCGCCATTCTGGACATCATGGAGCAGCCCAAGCCGAAAGTGGCCGACGGCCAGATTCCGCCCGAAGACGCGACCATCGCCACCTACCGGCGACGGTTGAGCAGCGTGGTGTTGAGCTGAAGCGCGGCGCCTCAATCGGGTAATGAAGCCATGAAACTGGGGATGCAACAGCACCGCACCCGCCTTGCGGCCATCGCCGCCGCTGGTGTTGCGCTGTTTTTTGGGGTCGTGCTAGCCTTGTCTCTGGCTCAGCCCGGCTACGATTCGCAAAACCAGCTGATGAGCGAACTGGCCTTGGGGCGGCACGGTCAGTTTCTTGTGATTGCGTTTCTGGCGCTGGCTGCTGCTACGGGGGCGGTTTCTCTCAGCCTGTTTTCTTTTGGCGCGCCTGTCGCTGTCGGCCTGCTGCCCGCCATCGCGGCCACGTCATTCGTCGGGGCTGGCTTGGTTTCTCTTGGCGCGTCGATAGAAATTCATGTTTTTTTGTGGCCGCCGCCTTCATCCTGTGCGGTTTGAGCATGTGCCTGCTGCCAATAAAAGTGGGAATATTCTCTGGATGGCGCGACCGTGCGGTGTGCTGGGGCTCTTTCGCCGCCATGCTTTCCTCTACCGCACTGAACGGCGTTTGGCTATCCGCCGGGGTGGCTCAGCGGCTTGCCGCGCTGGCGCTGCTGGTCTGGCTGGTGCTGGTTGCCCGGCAACTTTCCCGCTGACGCGTGGGCCGCGTGGTGCTGAGCTGAGGCGGGTGAAAGTGTCAAGCGGCCTGCGCGCAGCCCGCCGCGTCAAAGCGCGCAAACGACCGCTGCTCGGCGGCCAGCACGCGCTGGGCGTTGAGGCTGGCAATCGGAATCGACGCGTCGCGCGGAATGCCGCCGGACAGCTGCAGCGCCAGATAGCGGCCACAGCACACGCGCAAAAATGACGCGAAATTTTCGATGTCGGCGCGCTCGGCCATCAGCTCGTCGTGCAGCCGGGTGCAGAGCTGGGGCACGCTCAGGCGGTCACGGCGGGCGATGTCACCCAGCACATTCCAGAACAGGTTTTCCAGCCGGATGCTGGTGGCCATGCCGTGCAGCCGCACCGAGCGCACCCGGCTTTCGTACAGCGCCGGATCAGCGCCAATAAACACCTGACACATAGTACATCTCCAGCTTGCTTGCGTTGTCGGACGGCCCCGGCGGGCCAGCCAGAATCATGCAGCAGCCGCTGGGCGGCGTCAATGCGTGATCTGCGTGCCCAGCAACGCCAGGAACTGGGCAATCCAGGCCGGATGCGCAGGCCAGGCGGGCGCGGACACCAGGTTGCCGTCGGTGTAAGCGGCGTCGATGGCGATGTCGGCGTAAGTGCCGCCCGCCTGCTCGACCTCAAAGCGACAGGCAGGATAGGCCGAGCAGGTGCGCCCTTTGAGCACGCCCGCGCCCGCCAGCAGCTGCGCGCCGTGGCAGACGGCGGCGACGGGCTTGTTGGCGTCAAAAAAGTGCTTGACCATCGCCAGCACCGCCGGATAGGTGCGCAGATACTCCGGCCCCCGGCCACCGGGCACGACCAGCGCGTCATAGCTTTCGACCGCGATGTCGGCGAACGTGGCGTTCAGCGCAAAGTTGTGGCCGGGCTTTTCGCTGTAGGTCTGCGCGCCTTCAAAGTCGTGGATGGCCGTCTTGATCTGGTCACCGGCTTTTTTGTCCGGGCACACCGCATGCACCGTGTGCCCGACGGCCAGCAGCGCCTGAAAAGGCACCATCGTTTCGTAGTCCTCGCAGTAGTCGCCGCAAATCATCAGAATCTTTTTCGCTGCCATGTCTGTCTCCTGGGGTTGAGGCTTGATTCTTGGCCAAAGCGGGCCGCCCGTGGTGTTAGCGGGCTGTGACATCGGAGACAAAGCGGGCGTCAGGTCACGCCATCAAGGCAAACCGCTCATCGTTCTCGGTTTCTTCTACCGTCGATGACCACGCCTTGCCGGTCGTCTGCGCCACGATGCGCTGATGCACCAGTCGCTCCACGGTCGTGATGCGCTCGCAAACCTCGCGCAGCGAGTGGTTTTTGGACGCATGCGCCATGTAGAGGAATCGCATCAGGTTGTCATTGGCCTTGGGCACCTTGCCGTGACGCTCCCACAAGCTGATGTTTTGCTCCGAAACGCCCTGCATTTTTGCCACTGCCGCTTGAGACAGCTTGAGCGCCACCCGCAGAAAGCGAAATTCCTTGCCCGTCAGCCGCGCAGGCTTGCCGATCAAGTCTTCAGCCAGCAACTTGTGCAGGGCATCGGCGTCCGTGATGGCGACAGCTTCGCCGTAAGCCGTTTTCTTTTTGATGAATCCATTGGCGAGCCAGACATTGTCCAGCCCACATTCCGTGTAGTGGTACATCGTGCGCTCCAGTTAATTTTAAAAAACAGTGACCACGATCAGCGTCGGATCGTCGTCATCTAATGCGACACACACCTGCAAATTTCTTCCGCAAACATAGCGTTCCATGCGGCAAACCAGATGACCCGTCTTCATGTCATCTTCAGGCGTCCGATGGATAACGCCCTGCCGAATGCATTCGTAAACCTCATCGAGCAACACCTTTCTTTTCTTCATCCGCTCCCTGGAGTGAAGGGTCAGGAAGATGTTCTCGGTGTGCCTGGCAATTTCCCGGATGTGTTTCTGAAGCTGGGGAATGGACTGCTTTTTGAAGCTCTTTTTCACCGGAAACCTTGTGTCTTTTATGCGTGAATGATAACGCGATAACCCATAAAATTTATGGCATTACATCGCTTGAGTCCTTGGCTGACAAAGTGCAGGGAGGAAAAGTTGCACTTCAAGATTGACCCGCTGCCAGCGTCAGGGCCAATGCGAATCTTGGCCGACGTACTTGAATTTATACGGCAATGCCGTATTATTAAAGCCATGCATACAGTTTCTGAAACCGAAATTTTTCAAAAGTACGCGCAAGGCGTGTGGCTTGAGGCTGAACGAGTCGAGTTCATCAACTAGATTGCGGCCAACCCGCTGGCTGGCGATGTGGTGCCGGGCTCCAACGGCTGCCGCAAAGTGCGCTGGAGCCGCAGCGGCATGGGCAAGCGCGGCGGTGCGCGGGTGATCTATTTCAACGAGCTTGAGGGGCGCATCTGGCTGCTGATCGTCTATGCGAAAGCAAAATTTGACAACCTGCCAGCTGAATTTTTGGCAAAACTTAAACACGAGGTGGAACATGGCTAAACCAATCGACGCGGAAATGGAACAATTCCAAAATGACCTGCTGGCGTCCGTCCGGCAAATGAAGGCGGGCAAGGCGGCGCGCACCACCGTTGTCACCCTGACGGCTGCCGCCGATGCGAGGGCGAAGGTCGGGGTTTCACAGTCCGCATTTGCAGCACTGCTGGGCGTGTCGGTGCGCACCTTGCAGGACTGGGAGCAAGGCAGGCGCGAGCCATCCGGCGCGGCCAAGACGCTGCTACGCATTGCGGCGCGCACGCCGGAGGCGGTCAGGCTGGCCGTCTGATAAGGAGAGCGTGAAATCACGCCGAAAAATCTTCAATGAAATCAATGCGATTTGATGACAAAACGCTTGATGCCACAGAGCCAAACGCCGTGTGCCGCCTCAATGCATCCGCCCCGCCGCCAAGCCTGCCGGATTCGGCTTGCTCGCAGTGCAGGCGTCGTGCAAAACGGCGCGGCGCAAACCAGCCGGGTCGAGCTTCAGCACAGCGCAGGCGTTGTCCAGCGCGGAGCGATTGACGTGCTGGCCGGTGCGCTGCTTGTTGACGATGGCGACGGCCCAGCCGGGGGCATCGGGCGCTATGCAAATTTCGCGGGCGCCGGGCGGCATGGCGGGAATCGTGGGCATCGTGGGCACGCCGCGCATGGTTTGGCGGATTTCTTGCAGGCGCTGGCGGCCAGCGGCGACGACTTCGGGCGTGGCCCGTTTGGGCGGCGCAAGCGGCGCGGGCGGCGGGCCTGCGGGCGGCGTGGATACGCTGGCGCTGGCCGGGTTGACGCTGGCGCTGCTCGCCGGGCTGCGGCGGGTGTCTGTCAGCCAGGCGGCCTCGAAGCGGCCCCAGTTGCGGGTGCAGCAGAGGGTCAAGACTTGCGCCAGCGTCAGGCCCGCGATGGCGGCTTGGCTGCACAGCGCGTCCAGCGCGGTGGCGTTGAGCGCGCCCAGCTTCTTCTTGGCCCGTATCGCCGCGAAGTCGGCCAGGACTTGAGGATGGACACCATCGGCCAGCAGCACCGCGTCCGGCAGCGCCGAGGCGGCTGTTACTGCTGCGTTTTTAGACGATATATCTCCTGTTAGGGTGCAGATTTCGACAGGTTTTATGTCGTTTTCTGCGGCTTGCGTGTCGTTGGCTGCAGGTTTTTCTGCAAAAACTGCGGGGGTCGGCGCCAGCGCATCCAGCACCACGGTGTCGGTGCTGAACGCCAGCGGCGTCAGGCTGTCGGTGTGGATGCTGTAGCGCGTGGTGCGGCCCGTGCGCAGCCGGGCGCGCAGGATGCCAGCGCGCTCCAGGGCGCGGATGTGGCCCTGCACCGTGCGCTCGCTGATGCCGCACATGCGCGCCACGCGGCTGACGCTGGGCCAACTCAGGCCGAAATAGGCCGCGCCCTCCCTGGCGTTGAGGTGGTGGACGAAACATTGCAGCACCAGCTTGTTGACGCCCGGCGGCAAGGCGCAGCGCCAGATTTTGGCGGCCATGTCGAGGTCGGGGCGGCTCATGCGGCACCGCCGTTCAGGGCGCAGGAATCAGAGAATTTGCCCGTGAAGACGGGAATGAGGGCGGACGCGCCCGTGACGAAAGCAGCCATGAATGGCCTCCAAGAGTGCAGTTTGCAAAAACTGACGCACCCGAGACCAATCAGGGGCGGCAGCTCGAACGGGTTGGTCTACCGGGCACTCTTGCGAAAACCGGCGGAGCCGAAGCTCCCCCATCCGAGCCGCCAAAAACTGGAAGCCGAAATGATGAAGCCGCAGGTTCTGCGGAGAGGCTGCGGCTTTCGTCGCAGAGTGATTCGAGAGACCAATCTCGGCCCCGCACGATAGCAGGCGGGGACTTGGGGTGAAGTATAGCCGGTGAGGTTGTGGTGACTCACGCAGGTTTCACGTAGCTTATGGCAAGTGAGACCTTGCGCTAACCAAGAACTATCAAAAAGCTATGCACCCTTCCAAGTGCGAAAAACTAAGCATGTAAAAACATCAGATGTTGATTTTTTTTGACTACAATGTAGGTTGAAAAAATCAACATCGAGGTATTGATGCTCAATCGCAAACTTGTCATTGTCAACGACGAATCCGAAGTCAAATCGAGCCTTCACGCCCTTGTCGGATTGACCCCAGAGATTGTCCAGAATGTTGCTACGGCTGTATCGGTGGCCAGGAGTAACTCATTGGCGGTTGACCCTTGCAATTCCCCTGGTATACAAGCTTATATTTATGGCGTTAGAAACATTCGCCTTCAATTATTGCCGCTTGGATGGCGAATGAGTCGAGTCGGGAATATTGAGTCCACAGTCAATGATGAATTAGGTATACAACTTTGCTTTCAAAACGTGGACCAAGCTTGCAGAGATCGGGATCCTGAGGCAATTTCAGAAAAAGGATCCGGCTCTCGAAAACTGATTTATAACGGCCGACAATCTGAACTATTTAAAAATGTCAGTAAGATCGTGCCAGAAAAGTATGGCTCAACACCAACTGTTTGGGTGATTTGCGTGAGCGTGGATGAGAAAAACAATGTATGTGCTGAGGTTTCTTGTCCCAAAGTTTTTGATGGGAAACGGTACAACGGTTTCAGTAAGCGTATCTTTGTTGTGGATGATTTATCTGCTCCAAAATCAAAATACGATAAAAAATCTGACATCAATGATGATTCTGAAGATTTTGAAGTACGGGTTTCAAAAAAGTGAAGGTTTATGTTTAACGCTAGCAGACTTGCCATCGCACGGAAACGTCGCCAGCTAACAAAGAAAGATTTGGCTGAGAAAGCCGGTATTAGTGCGCTCACTCTCACGCGTTTAGAAGGGGGTGAAACATTTGATCCAGTCAAAGAAACTGTGCGAGCTCTAGCTAATGCACTTAAATATCCAGTCGATTTTTTCTACTTGGATGATGATTGCGAAGAACTCGCAACGGAGGCTGTAAGTTTTCGAAGTTTGTCATCATTGACTGCACGACAGCGTGATGCGGCCCTCGCTGCTGGCTCTATCGCTTTTTTATTTGATGACTGGGTCACTAATCGTTTTGATCTCCCAAAGCCTGACCTGCCTGATCTGCGCGACGAGGAACCAACTGCCGCAGCAGAGGCACTGCGTGCATATTGGGGTATTGGGACAAAACCCATCCCATCAATAGTTAAAATTTTAGAATCGAAAGGCGTTCGTGTATTTTCTCTTTCTGAGCAACATAAGAGCGTTGATGCTTATTCATGTTGGAAAGATAATGTACCTTATATTTTTTTGAATACTTTTAAATCTGCTGAAAGAAGTCGATTTGATGCTGCACACGAATTAGGTCATCTTGTATTGCATATTCATGGAGCTTCTGGAAGTCGAGATGTTGAGCGGGATGCCGATTCTTTTGCATCTTCTTTTTTGATAAATAGAGGTGACTTGATAAGTAATTTATCAAGAGTTAATTCTCTAAAACAGTTGGTAGAAGCAAAAGAGCGTTGGGGCGTTTCAGTCGCAGCTCTTGCCAGAACTGCATTTGATGCCAATTTGATTTCTGATTGGAACTATCGCGAGCTATGCAGGCAAATGAGCACTTTAGGGTATAGAACCAAAGAGCCGATGGGAAGAGAGCGCGAAAAATCTGTACTTTGGAAGAAGATATTTGAAGAGCTATGGAAAGATGGTGTAACACGAGATTGCATCGCAAAGGAATTAAAGCTTCCTTTTGATGAAATTCAATCGTTGGTTGGTGAGTTGATTACAGAAGCGCCAATTTTCGTAACACCCACGACGGATCGGCGTGCGTTGAGAGTAATCTAGACACTTACTCCGAGGACATTGCTTTCGTAAGGCTAGGGCCAACTTTTTTCAGCAGCAGACTAAAAGGGTCTGCAAGAAAAGGGGTTTCCATTACTCTATCTAAACCTCTTTTGAAGGAGCCTGAAAATGACCCGCAAAATTAACGCCGCTGATCTGCCCCAGTTCGATCTGGCGGAAATGCTCAAGACCGAACAGGATATTGCCACCTACCTGACGCTGGTCATTGAAGAGGGCGATGTCTCGGAGCTGTCGCCCGCCTTGGGCATTGCCGCCCGTGCGCGGATGACTGATGAACAGCTCAAAGCCCGCGATGCCGGGCGCGACATTGGCGCCGAACTGCTGCAATCGGTGCGCGAAATGACGGCGGGCCGCTGGACACGCAAAACAACGTTCGAGCCTTTGGCCGATGGTCGCGTGCGCCGCACCGTGGTGCGCGCCGATGGCACGCGGGAAAAGCAGGCGGTTCTGGTGGGGCCGCGCAAAGCCTTTTCAAGCTAATCAGCCGCCATAAACCGTCAGGGCTTGAGGCTGTCGGCTTGCCGCTTGTAGCTGTCGTAAGACGTGCCCGCGTTTTTCAGGCAGCGCCCGCGCTCCTGGCTGTCGAGCAGCTTGTTGCATTCATTGCGCTGCCATTCCTGGCCCGACGCATAGAACTGCTCCGTCGAGCAGCCCGCCAGCAAAGCGGCCAGCGTCACACTGGCAAAAATCAGAAAATACCGCATCAAGCACTCCTTGTTAAAACTGGCAGCCTTGGCCGCCCGCGCCGCCTCAAGCCGTCAGCCGCGTCATCGCTTCCTGGTACTTGGCGGCGGTCTTGGCGATCACGTCGGGCGGCAGGTGCGGCGACGGTGCGGTTTTGTCCCACGGCTTGCCGTTGATGCGCACGGCTTCCAGCCAGTCGCGCACGAACTGCTTGTCGTAGCTGGGCGGGTTCTGGCCAGCGGCAAACGCCGCTTCGTAGCCTTCAACCGGCCAGTAGCGCGACGAGTCGGGCGTCAGCACTTCGTCCATCAGCGTCAGCGTGCCGTTGTCGTCCAGGCCAAACTCGAATTTGGTGTCGGCAATGATGATGCCCTTGGTCAGCGCAAAGGCGGCGGCGGTCTGGTAAATCTCGATGCTGAGCTTTTTGATCTGCGCGGCCAGCTCGGGGCCGACGACTTTTTCGACCTGCGCGTAGTCGATGTTTTCGTCATGCTCGCCGACTTCGGCCTTGGCGGCGGGCGTGAAAATCGGCTCGGGCAGCTTGCTGGCGTTTTGCAGACCGGCAGGCAGGGCCACGCCGCAGACCGACTGGCTTTGCTGGTATTCGGCCCAGCCGCTGCCAGCTAAATAGCCGCGCACCACGGCTTCGACTGGAATCGGTTTGAGGCGCTTGACCAGCATGGAGCGGCCCGTCACTTGCGGGATTTCGGCGGCGCTGACCACGCTTTCGGGCGCTTCGCCAGTCAGGTGATTCGGGCAGATGTGGCCGAGCTTGCCGAACCAGAACAGCGCCATCTGCGTCAGCAGCGCGCCCTTGCCGGGAATCGGCTCGCCCAGGATCACGTCAAACGCGCTCAGGCGGTCGCTGGCCACCATCAGCAGCCGGTCCTGGCCGACGGCGTAGTTGTCGCGCACCTTGCCGCGCGCGAGCAGGGGCAGGGAAGTCAGGGCCGAGGTGTGAAGTGCTGTGGTCATGGTGGTCATGCAGGTGATGCAGGTAGGAAAAGTAAAAAAGCCCGTGCGACTCGGGCAGAGTCCACGGGCTTTGAATTATCGCCAATCCGGCGCAGCGGATGGCACGGGCGGATTACTGGACGACTTGCGCCAGTTCGCCGTTGGCGTACTGGGCGGCGACGACGGACAGGCTGCGGCCCTTGATCGTGGCGGCCTGACCTTCGCAGCCGAACTCAAGGTAACGCTGCTTGCAAATCGCCTTGGCCGCTTCGCGGGCGGGCTTGAGCCATTCACGGGCATCGAACTTGTCTGGGTTTTCAGCCAGAAACTTGCGCACTGCGCCGGTCATTGCCAGACGGATGTCGGTGTCGATGTTGATCTTGCGCACGCCGAACTTGATGGCTTCTTGGATTTCTTCGACGGGCACGCCGTAGGTTTCCTTCATCTTGCCGCCGTACTGGTTGATGATGGCCAGCAGGTCTTGCGGCACCGACGACGAGCCGTGCATCACCAAGTGGGTGTTCGGGATGCGGGCGTTGATTTCCTTGACGCGGGAAATTGCCAAGATGTCGCCGGTGGGCTTGCGGCTGAATTTGTAAGCGCCGTGGCTGGTGCCGATGGCAATCGCCAGCGCGTCCAGGCCGGTGGCCTTGACGAACTGGGCGGCTTCTTCGGGGTCGGTCAGCATCTGGCTGTGGTCGAGCTTGCCGACGGCGCCGATGCCGTCTTCTTCACCCGCTTCGCCGGTTTCCAGGTTGCCCAGGCAGCCAAGTTCGCCTTCGACCGACACGCCGGTGGCGTGGGCCATTTCGACGACCTTGCGCGTCACTTCGGTGTTGTACTCGAACGAGGCCGGGGTCTTGCCGTCTTCGTGCAGCGAGCCGTCCATCATCACCGAGCTAAAGCCCAGGTTGATCGCGCCTTGGCAGATGGCCGGGCTTTGGCCGTGATCTTGGTGCATCACCAGCGGAATGTGCGGGTAGGCTTCGACGGCGGCCAGAATCAGGTGCTTGATGAAGGCTTCACCGGCGTATTTGCGGGCGCCTGCGCTGGCCTGCAAGATGACGGGCGCGCCCACCTCGTCGGCGGCGGCCATCACGGCCTGAACCTGTTCCAGGTTGTTGACGTTGAAAGCTGGAATGCCGTAGCCATTGGCGGCGGCGTGATCCAGCAGCTCGCGCATCGAAACGAGTGCCATGTTGGGAGTCCTGAAAGTTAAAAAAGCGGTGAAAACGGGGGCTATTTGACGGAAAACTGCTGCGTACAGCCCACCTGACGTGCGCCGTAACCGCGTGGTAACTGCGTTGAAACCCGGGCCTTTATTCTACCGTTTGACGTCCGGCTGGCGCCATTTCTTCGAGCACCTGCAACACCCGCGCCGCGCTGATGTCGTTCAAACAGCGCGTGTGGCCCAGCGGGCAATCGCGCTCGAAACAGGGCGCGCAGTTCAGCGGCGGCTGGTAGGCCGGGTCATTTTTCAGCCAGAGCACGGCGGCTTTGTCGTTCAACGGCGGCGTGTGCAGCGGACTCGACGAGCCAAACATCGCCACCTGCGGCACGCCCAGCGCGGCGGCAACGTGCATCAGGCCCGAATCGTTGCTAACGGTGGCGCGGCTGGCGGCAATCAGGGCCAGCGCCTGCGGCAGCGAGGTTTTACCGGCCAGATTGACGCATTTGCCAGCCTGAACGGCGTTGACCGGCGCGGCGATTTCCTCGCACAGCGCCGCCTCTTTTCCTGAACCGAGCAGCACCACGGGCACCGTCAATTTGGCCGCGAGTTCAGAAAAATGCGCCGCTGGCCAGCGTTTGGCCGGGCCGAATTCTGCACCCGGCGCGAACACGACGTAGCCGCTGCGTTGCAGGCCGAGCGCGTCCAGCGTGGCGCTGATCTCTGCCGCGTTGATTTGCAGTTGCGGTCGGTCGGCGCTCAAGCCGCCCTCGCCGCTCAGCGCCGAATAAAACGCCACCATCGGCGGCTTGTTTTTCGGATTCGTCAGCCGATGCGTCAGCAGCCCGACGCGGGTTTCGCCCAGGTAGCCGATGCGCTGCGGAATACTGGCCATGAACGGCAGCAGCGCGCTTTTCAGCGAGTTCGGCAGGACGTAAGCCTTGTCGAACTGGCCCTGAATGCGCTTGGCGATGCTGCGCCGCGCCCGGAACTGCAGGCCACCGTGGGCAAACGGGAACTCAATCACCTCGGCGACTTGCGGCATGGCGCGATACACCGGCGCCACCCACGGCAGCGCGCCGACGGTGAGGCGCTCGCCGCGCGCGTGCAGGCGGCGCAGCAGCGGCTCGGTCATGACGGCGTCGCCAATCCACTGCGGGGCAATGATGAGCGAGTTCATCGCGCTGGGGTCAGTGGTGGCCGCCGAAGTGCTCGCCCGGCTTGAGCTTGTACAGCGTGCCGCAGTACGGGCATTTGGCTTCGCCGCTGCGGGCCACGTCCAGATAAACCTTCGGGTGGCTGTTCCACAGCGCCATGTCGGCCTTGGGGTTCGGGCAGAACACGCCGCCCTGGTGGTTGAGGTCGCTGGCCAGCAGCTCGATGGTGGAGGATTTGCTCATAATTTTTGACTCAGTCAGGATGTCGAAGCGGCAAGCGCGGGAAGGTTGGCAGGTTCAGACCCGGGTCAGCCAGGAGGCATACGCGGGATTGCGACCGTTGACGATGTCAAAGAAGGCCGCCTGGATTTTCTCGGTAATCGGGCCGCGCGAGCCGCTGCCGATTTCGATGCGGTCGAGTTCGCGAATCGGCGTGACTTCAGCGGCGGTGCCGGAGAAGAAGGCTTCGTCTGAAATATAGATTTCGTCGCGGGTGATGGGCTTTTCCTTGAGCTCGATGCCAAGGTCTTTGCAGATCGAAAAGATGGTGTTGCGCGTGATACCGTTGAGCGCGCCCGCGCTGGAGTCCGGCGTATAGACCACGCCCTTGCGCACGATGAACAGGTTCTCGCCCGCGCCCTCGGAGGCAAAGCCCTGCGGGTCGAGCAGCAGCGCCTCGTCGTAGCCCTCATCGGTCGCTTCCATGTTGGCCAGAATCGAGTTGGTGTAGTTGCTCACCGCCTTGGCGTGGATCATGGTGATGTTCACATGGTGGCGCGTGAAGCTGCTGGTCTTGACGCGGATGCCGCGCTTCATGCCTTCTTCGCCCAGATACGCGCCCCAGGTCCAGGCAGCAACCATCAGGTGAATCTTGTTGCCCTTGGGGCTGACGCCGAGTTTTTCCGAGCCGATCCAAGTCAGCGGGCGGATGTAGCCGCTCTCTAAATGGTTCTCGCGCACCACGGCGAGCTGGGCGGCCATCACTTCCTGCGGCGTGAACGGGATTTTCATGCGCAGGATTTTGGCGCTGTTGAACAGGCGCTCGGTGTGCTCTTCGAGTCGGAAAATCGCCGTGCCGCCGTCGGGCATTTTGTAAGCGCGCACGCCTTCAAAAGCGCCGCAGCCATAGTGCAGCGTGTGGCTCAGCACATGGATTTTGGCGTCGCGCCAGTCAACCATCTGGCCGTCCATCCAGATTTTGCCGTCGCGGTCTGCCATCGAAGGGGTTGCTGGAGCCATGTGTGATCCTGTCATGAGTGTCGTAAAAGAAGATTTCAGTTCGGTCCCAAACCAAGCGAGACCCTTGCCCTGCATGCAGGCAGCTCGCACAGGCTGGGAAAACCTGAAATGTTAATTTTACGGTCAGCTACAGAGCCGCCTTGGCCCCATTGAAGAATTCTAAAGTTCCCCCAGCGTTCTCCTTCCCAAAAACCTCCCTACAACTTAGTCACAATTGAAACTTAAAATCACTAATTAGTAAATTAAGTTCTAATACGTTTCAATGCAAGGCGGGATGCGGTCCAGCCAGACTCTCAACAAGGTTCCACCGCGCACCGGAGAACTCTGCGGCGTACCGGCCATAAAAAACGGTTTGGGTTAGTTAGGAGCAATTTCGCTCGGATTTTTATAAAGGAATTTTTAGCATGACCGGAAAAACAAGCCAGCTCGCACTGGCAATCGCTGGATTGCTGATGATGGCAGGCAGCGCAATGGCGCAGTCCACAGCCACCGCAACGAGCACGGCCAATGCCACCGTCGTCGCTCCCATTGCCATCACGGCAGTCAATTCGCTGGAATTCGGCAAACTTATCCCATCGAATTACACGGCGACGATTGGACTTGACAACACCCGAAGTGACAGCGTGGCTAACAACTACGCAAAAGGCACCCTCCAGACCGCCACCTTTACGGTGACGGGCGAGCCTAGCTTCACTTATGTCATCGCACTTCCAGTCTCTGCTCTGATTGCCACGCCCTCAGGAACAGTTAAAACAATGACGGTTGACGCTTTTACAGTGGGTGCAGGTGCAAAGGGCACTGTTTTAAGTTCAATTGGAACGCTTGACGGTTCAGGTAACGGAGATCTGAACGTGGGTGCCAAGCTCACTGTCAATACCAGTCAAGCTCCTGGGGCTTACACCGGAACTTACCCAGTGACCGTCACCTACAACTAATTCATTGCTAGCCAGGCACCTCCCCTGCGGCGGCTCATGCAAACCGTTTTAGCATGTTTTGTCCGCAGAAATTGCTAGGACGGTTTATGCTTGGGGCCGCTGATCTCGTGCCAATACAGTTTTTTCAGCCCCATGCCTTACGCCTGCTTCCGAGCTGCTTACCTGCCGCAGCACTAGTGACTGCGGCCTGCCTCTTCAAGGCTCCGACTGCACAGGCGCAAACCCTTGCCAGCACGGTAGGCTTGTCCTTCGGTGCCTTTATCGCTGGCACAGGGGGAACTGTCACCGTGAATGCAAATGGCTGGCGCAGCAAGACCGGCGGCGCGGCCCTGATTGGGCAAGCCAGCAGCACGGCAGCACAATTTTTCGTCCAGGGTACGGCGGCGGCAACCTATGCCATCACCTTGCCTGCCGATGGAAGCGTCACCTTGATGGATACAAGCGGCCACAGCATGGCGCTCAACGGGTTTGTCAGCTATCCCAGCGCCACAGGCACACTTTCGGGCGGTGGAATGCAGACGCTCAGCGTGGGTGCCACGCTGAGCGTGAATAATGCCCAGCCACGGGGCAGTTACAGCGGCTCGTTTCCCGTGACCGTGCATTACAACTAAAGCCCATGACCAGGGCCACCTTTTCAGACTTCAGAAAGTTCAGAGTTTTCATGATGCGTTTTTTGCCTTTCTTGCTGTCCATCCGAACCGGGCTGATGGCCTTGGCTTTGTGTTTGGGTGCCCCGCTGGTATGGGCCGACCTGACCCTGTATCCGACCCGCATCGTCCTGGAAAAAAACCAGCGTGCAGCACAAGTCGAACTCATGAACAACAGCACCGCACCCGAGACCTACCGCATCACGCTGGTGAACCTCCGCATGAGCGAGACCGGCGAATTCATCTCCATTGAAACCCCAGGCCCTGGCGATCAGTTTGCCGACGCGTTCCTGCGCTACTCGCCCAAGCAGGTCACCGTGCCGCCCGGCGGCTCACAAACCGTGCGCATACTGGTGCGCAAGCCCGCCGATCTGGCGCCTGGCGAATACCGTTCGCACCTAGTATTTAACCGCGTCGCCGACACCACCAGCGCCAGCAGCATCGACCAGACCCGCAACCCCGACGACAAGACCATTGGCGTGACCCTCACGGCGCTGGTCGGCGCCTCCATGCCCATCATCATTCGGCACCGGGACACGCAAGCCAGCGTCACGCTGTCTGACCTAGCGCTGCGTCCGGCAGGACGTGAATCGGGGGCGGCACTGGATTTTCAGATCAACCGCAGCGGCACCCGCTCGGTGTATGGCGACCTGTCAATCACCTTTACTCCCAAGGCAGGCAAGCCCGTCGATCTGTCCCAAGCCAACGCCCTAGCGGTCTATACGCCCAATGCCCTGCGCCGCGTGCGCATGCCGCTGCAAGTACCGCCGGGCACGGTGCTGACGGGCGGCACCTTGAGCCTGAGCTACCGCGAACGCCCGGAAGCCGGTGGCAAGACGATGGCCGAAGCTAATCTAGCCTTGCCCTAAGCGTTTGACGAGCGCTGCTTCAAGCCGCAGCCATGCTGCCAATGCCCCCCTTCCTGCCTCATTGCTTGGCGGTGACTCTGTGCTTGGCACTAGCGGCACCAGCGTGGGCGCAACCAGCGACAAGCCCCGCCGCCAGTTTGAGCACAAAGCCAGCAAGTCCCGATAACCAAGCCAACCTGCTGATTCTGGAGGTGCAGCTCGATAGTTTCGTCCTGTCCGACGGCTTGAGCGCCTACCAGGATGGCCCACAGATTCTGCTGCCCCTGGGAGAACTAGCCCGTTTGCTGACGCTGGCCATCAGCGTGCAGCCCAAAGCGGGCAGCGCCAGCGGCTATGTGCTGCGCGAAGATCAGACATTCGAACTGAATGTCGCCCAATCGCTGGTGAGTCTTGCGGGCCATGAGGTGCGGTTTGAAACGAAACACGCCCGCGTCATAGACGACGAGATTTATGTGAACAGCGAGCTGCTCTCACACTGGCTGCCGATTGACTTTGACCTGAACATGTCAGCCCTGCAATTGCAGGTCAAGCCACGAGAAAAGCTCCCGCTGCAAGAGCGCTTGGAGCGCGAGCGCGCCGCCAGTCGGCTGGGCAACGCCAGGCCCAGCCGACTGGCCGACCCCGGCTATCCGCGCGTGATAGCGCCCTACCAGTGGATTGACCGGCCTTTTATTGACCAGACCTTTGGCTCCAGCGTACAAACCACGCCCGGTGCTCGCCAGCTCAGCGCCGCCTCCACCACCTACCTGACCACCGACATGCTGGGCATGGAGGGCGCGGCCTACATCAGCAGCAGCCGCGACAAGCCCGCCCCCGACTGGCGCATGACGCTGGGCCGCAACGACCCAGATGCTGGCTTGCTCGGGCCGCTCCATGCGCGCTCTTTGGTCGTGGGCAACATCTCCATGCCCAGCATCGCCAACGTGATGAGCACCAGCGGCAGCGGCCGAGGCATCGCCATCAGCAACCGTCCCCTGGACCAGCCCACCAGCTTTGACCGCCAAAGCCTGCGCGGCGATCTGCCGCCGGGCTGGGATGTGACGCTGTACTACAACGACGCCTTGGTGGGCTTTCAGGCCTCCCGCGCTGACGGGCAATATGCCTTTGACGACTTGCCGCTGTCATTTGGCCGCAACGAATTTTTGCTACTCTTCAACGGCCCGCTGGGCCAGATGCGCAGCGAGCGCAAGAGTTTTTTACTGGACCAGTCCATTGTCAAGCCGGGTGAATTCCTCTACGCCCTGACCGAGCACCATGCCGACATCGGCGGTGTGCGCAGTGCAGCCCAACTCGATTGGGGGCTGACCAAGACGCTGGCGGGCAGTGCCGGGCTCGTCCGCATGCCCCGTCCGGTAAGCGGCCAGAGCGATGCCGAAGAGCGCAGGTATGCACAACTGGGACTGCGCGGCTTCTGGAACTGGGCCATCGTGACGTCCGAGCTGACCTTTGCTCAGAGCGGTGGCATGCTCGCCGAGCTGGGCCTGAAAACCCGGCTTGGAAACTACGCCGTGGACTTCCTGCACACGCAGCGCAAGGGCGACTTTGACAGCGATATATTCAGCGCCGCTGGCGACCCCGTCAGGATGCGCGACAAGCTGCGGGTGCAGGGCACGCTGGCGCCAACCGACCTGCCCCGGCTGCCTATCGCTCTGGAAGCCCAGCGTGAGGTGCTGGCATCCGGCGCGACCAACGCCACCGTGTCCGGGCGGCTGTCTGCGATGCTGGCGGGCAGCTCCTTCACCAACAGCCTCAACTGGCAACGCACCGGCGGTGCCAGCGCCAGCAGCGGCAACCTGCAACTGAGCCGGCGCGTGGCCGACATGGGACTGAGCGGGCAACTGGATTATTCGCTCAGGCCCGAGGCGCACCTGGGCGCCTTGGCGCTGACAGCCGACCGCACCTTGGCCAGCGGTTACCGGGTCAACACGGGTTTCCTGCGCACGTTTTCCAGTGGAACGACCCTGGTTTCAGGGGGCTTTAGCAAGAATTTCGGCCGCTTTGCCATCGCGCTAAGCGCCAGCTATTCGAGTCAACATGAACTAGCCTTGGGCCTGCAGCTGTTTATCGCACTGGGCCATGAACCGCGCACCGGCCAGTGGTTCAGCAGCGCGCTGCCTATGGCTGGCATGGGTGCGGTATCGGCCCGCGCCTTCGTGGACCGCAACCTTAACGGCATACGTGACCCGGATGAGGAACTGGTACCCAACGCAGGCTTCATCCTCAACAGCGGCAGTTACCACCCGACTCACTCTGCCGAGGACGGCACCGCCTTTCTGGATCGGCTGACGCCGGGAAGCTACGTTGACATTGCACTGGATCCCGCCACGCTCGAAGACCCTCTCTGGAAACCACGGACCGAGGGCGTGCGTGTACTGCCACGCCCAGGCCGGGTGCAAATGCTGGAGTTTCCCGTGGTATCGACCAGCGAGGTAGATGGCACGGTGTATCTGACAGGAAAGAGCAGCCGACGCGGCATTGGCGATGCCGTGGTCGAGCTGGTAAATGACCAGGGCGCCGTGGTGATGAGTACGCCCAGTTCATCAGATGGTTTTTATCTGTTGCGCCAGGTCATGCCAGGGCGCTACACACTGAGAATTTCGCCAGCGCAGACGGCCAAACTGGCGCTGGAATCCACCCGGAACCGGCCTATTGAGGTGATGCCCGATGGCGACTTCATCAACGGACAGGATCTGGAATTGACACCCGCCAAGCCCTGAGTTGCAGCCTGCGCTGCAGCCCGCCTGCCGCCCAAACCCGTGCTGAGCCAGCTTGCCGCCCGGCTCAAGCCAGGCTGCGCACGACTTCCAGCGCTTCTTCGATGCGATCCACCGCGTGAATCGTCAGGCCTTCAATCGGCTTTTTCGGCGCGTTCGCCTTGGGCACGACGGCGACGCTGAAACCCAGTTTGGCCGCTTCTTTCAGCCGCTCCTGGCCGCGTGGCGCGGGCCGCACTTCGCCCGCGAGGCCGACTTCGCCAAATGCAATAAACCCCTTGGGCAGCGCCCGCCCGCGCAGGCTGGAGGTAATCGCCAGCATCACCGCCAAGTCTGCCGCCGGTTCGCTGATGCGCACGCCGCCGACGGCGTTGACAAACACGTCCTGATCCATGCAGGCGACGCCCGCGTGGCGGTGCAGCACGGCCAGCAGCATGGCGAGGCGGTCTTTGTCCAGCCCGACGCTCAGGCGGCGCGGGCT
>Ga0302263_10000134_pt1 | contig 31053 bp, 27 predicted proteins | sample II_Fen_N1_4_FD_194564 | JGI IMG/M metagenome (GOLD analysis project Ga0302263, IMG submission 194564) | Peat permafrost microbial communities from Stordalen Mire near Abisko, Sweden - II_Fen_N1_4 | ecosystem: Environmental > Terrestrial > Soil > Wetlands > Permafrost | place: Sweden: Abisko... | reverse complement strand
GCAGATCCTGCACACCGGCATCAACGAGGCCGGCTCCGCGTCGGCCTTCCAGGCGGTCGGCACGTCGTACGCGACGCACGGCGAGCCGCTGATCCCGTTCTACTTCTACTACTCGATGTTCGGGTTCCAGCGCACCGCCGACCAGTTCTGGGCGGCCGGGGACCAGATGGCCCGCGGATTCCTCATCGGTGCCACCGCCGGCCGCACCACGCTGACAGGCGAGGGCCTGCAGCACGCCGACGGGCACTCGCCGCTGTTCGCCAGCGCGATGCCGCACGTCGTGCACTACGACCCGGCCTACGGGTACGAGATCCGGCACATCGTCCGGGACGGCCTGGAGCGGATGTACGGCGACGGCTCCGACGGCCGGGACCAGGACGTCCTCTACTACCTCACCGTCTACAACGAGCCGATCCTGCAGCCGGCCGAGCCGGCGGACGTGGACGTCGAGGGCATCCTGCGCGGCATCTACCTGCTCTCCCCGGCCGAGGGCGACGGGCCGCGCGCCCAGATCCTCGCCTCGGGCGTCGCGGTGCCGTGGGCCCTGGAGGCTCGCCAGCTGCTGGCCGACGACTGGGGCGTCCGCGCCGCGGTGTGGTCGGTGACCAGCTGGAACGAGCTGCGGCGCGACGGCCTCGCGGCCGACCAGCACGACTTCCTGCACCCCGGCGAGGAGCCGCGCACCGCGTACCTCACGGCACGGCTCGCCGACGCGCAGGGGCCGTTCGTCGCGACGACCGACTACGACCACCTCGTCGCCGACCAGGTGCGCGCCTGGGTGCCCGGCCGGTACGCGACGCTCGGCGCCGACGGGTTCGGCTTCTCCGACACCCGTGCGGCCGCGCGCCGGCACTTCAAGATCGACGGCCCGTCCGTCGTGGTGCGGGTGCTCCAGCAGCTGGTGGCGGAGGGGGCGGTCGACCCGTCGCTGCCGGGCCAGGCCATCGAGCGCTACCGCCTGGAGGACGTGGCGGCCGGCACCTCGGGCAACACCGGCGGGGACAGCTGACGGCGCGGGGACGGCTGGCGGCTCAGACGCCGGGCAGCTGACGGTTCAGACGCCGGGCCGGGCCTGCTCGTCCTGCGCCACGGCCTCGGTCAGCTCGGTACGCAGGTCGTGGATCGCGACCTGGTCGGGGTAGTCCGCCAACGCGGCCAGGTGCGCCCTGGCCTCCAGGGGCCGCCCCGCCTCGAGCGCGGCGTACACCAGGTGGCGGGCGACGTCGGGAGAGTGCTCCTGGGGGCGCCAGTGCCCCACGCCGAGGCCGAGCGCCTCGACCGGCTGGTCCGCCTCCCGCAGCAACCGCAAGCCCTCGGCGAGCGCCCGGCCGCTCGGGTCGCGCTGCGTCGCGGTGATCAGCCGGCGCATCGTCGCGTCGTGGTCCTCACGCACGGACAGGCGGGCCAGCTCGATGAGCGGGTACCAGCCACGGGGGTTGCCGGCGAACTCCTCGGCCAGCGCCCAGACCGCCAGGTCGGCCGCCTGCCGGCGCTCCAGCTCATCGACCGGTGCGGTCAGCGGGTCCTGGTCCTCGTAGGCCTCCGCGGCCCGTCGCCGGACGATCTCGGCGAGCGCCGTGAAGGCGCGTTCGTTGTTCGGATCCTCCGCCAGCATCGAGCGCAGCGCGTCCTCGTGCAGCGTGTCCCCGCGCCGTCGCGCGGTCGTCGGACGGCGCACGCCGATCCGGGACGGCGTGGCCGGCCGCCGGATCAGCAGGCGCAGGCGCGGGAGGAGTGCCATGCAGCGACCATAGCCGAGCGGCCCGCCGCCCACCCCGTGAGCGGCCCGGCCGAGCCCCCGCCGCCTTCGATTTGTCGACTCCCCACAACCTGCTGCGTATGCTCAGGCCATGTCGAGCCCGACGACGCCCGCAGGCGCCGACGCGACGAAGCGTCCCGCACCGGCGTCGGCCCCCGCGAGAACCGTCCGCACCACCCAGCACCGCGCCCCCGGGCCGCGCGTCGCCCCGTCGCCGATGACCAGCGCCGAGACCCAGCGCCGCGTCCGTGGCTCGGCGGGCGAGCTCGCCGCCGCCACCATGCGCCGCCTCGAGGCGGAGCTCGACTGGTACCGCGCGCTGCCCGCGCAGGACCGGTCCTGGGTGGGCCTCGTCGCGCAGAACGGCATCACGGCCTTCGTGGAGTGGTTCAGCGACCCGTCGCGCGCACCCGCCGGCGCTGGGGAGATCTTCTCCGGGACGCCACCGGAGCTCACCCGGTCGATCTCGCTGCAGCACACCCTCCAGCTGGTGCGCATGGGCGTGGACGTGGTCGAGGCGCACAGCGACCGGCTGGCGGCGCCGGGCGAGGAGCGCGAGCTGCGCGAGGCGGTGCTGCGCTACTCGCGCGAGGTGGCGTTCTCCGCGGCCGAGGTCTACGCCCGCGCCGCGGAGGTCCGCGGCGCGTGGGACGCCCGGCTGGAGGCCCTCGTCGTCGATGCCCTGGTCCGCGGCGACGTCGACGGCTCGCTGCGCTCCCGGGTGGCGGCGCTCGGCTGGACCGGCGTCGGCAACATGGTCGTCGTCGCCGGCACCACGGGCACCGCGCTCGACGAGGTCCGCGCCGCGCACCTGCGCCGCGGCAGCCGACGCGAGGTGGACGTGCTGGTCGGCATCCTCGGCGACCGGTTGCTGGTATTCCTGGCCGGCAACGGCGAGCTCGACGAGGCGGTGCAGGCGCTGCTGGGCCAGTTCGGTCCTGGCCCGGTGGTCCTCGGCCCGCCCGCGCACGACCTCACCGAGCTGTCCCGCTCGGCGCGGGCCGCGCTGGCGGGCCTGCAGGCCGCACCCGCGTGGTCGCACGCCCCACGGCCGGTGCAGGCCGACGAGCTGCTGCCCGAGCGGGTGCTCGTCGGGGACACGGTCGCCCGCACGCAGCTGGTGGAGCGGGCATTCACGCCGCTGGCGGGCGGCCAGGGCGGCCTGCTCGACACGCTGTCCGCCTACCTGGGCACCGGTCGGTCGCTCGAGGCCGCCGCCCGCAGCCTCTACGTGCACCCCAACACGGTGCGCTACCGCCTGCGGCGCGTCGCCGAGGTGACCGGCTGGGACCCCCTCGACGCCCGCGACTCCTATGTGCTGCAGACGGCGCTCGCCCTGGGCCGACTGAGCACTTTGTAGGACTGCGACAACGCCTCACGACGAGGTTGGTGCCTGCCGCCACCGGGAGGCGGCAGTCGCACCGGCAGAGTGGACGTGTGCTCGCCGTCGTCTGCCCCGGTCAGGGCGCCCAGTCCCCCGGCATGCTCACCCCGTGGCTCGACGTCCCCGGTGTGCGCGCCGCGCTGGCCGACGCCGCGGAGGTGACCCGACTGGACCTCGTCGCGCTGGGCACCACCGCCGACGCGGCGACGATCCGGGACACCGCCGTCGCCCAGCCGCTGCTCGTGGCAGCCGCGCTGACCAGCCTCCGAGCGCTGCTGCGGGGCGCGCCCGACGCGGCGCCGGTGGACCTCGTCGCCGGCCACTCCGTGGGCGAGCTGGCGGCCCTGGCGCTGGCCGGCGTGCTCACCGACGACGAGGCACTGGCGCTGGTCGCGGTGCGCGGCGCCGCGATGGCGCGAGCGGCGACCACCGGACCGGCCACCGGGATGAGCGCCGTGCTGGGCGGCGACGGCGACGAGGTGCTCGCGGCCATCGCCGCGCACGGCCTCGTCGCGGCGAACGTCAACGGCGGCGGCCAGGTGGTGGCCGCCGGCCCGCTGGACGCCCTCGCCGTCCTGGCCGACGCCGCGCCGGCCCGCTCCCGCGTCATCCCGTTGCAGGTGGCGGGCGCTTTCCATACCGCCGTGATGGCCCCGGCGGTCGACGCGCTGCAGGCTGCGGCCGGCCGCCTGACGCCCCGTGACCCCCGGCCCACGCTGCTCGGCAACGCCGACGGCGCGGTGGTGACCCGTGGCGTCGACGCCCTCGCGCGCGTCGTCGAGCAGGTGGCACGTCCGGTCCGGTGGGACCTGTGCCAGGCGACGATGGCCGCCCGCGGCGTCACCGGGCTGCTCGAGCTGGCGCCGGGCGGGGTGCTCGTCGGACTGGCGCGGCGCACGCTGCCGGGCGTCGAGACCGTCGCGCTCCGGTCGCCCGACGACCTGCCCGCCGCCCTCGACCTCGTCCGCCGGCACGCCGGCACCCCCGCGCGCCAGCAACCGAAGGAGCAGTCGTGACCCGACCGACCCTCACCCAGGCCACCGGGGCCCCGGGCTCCCGGATCCTCGGCATCGGGGGGGTGCGTGGCGAGCTCGTCGTCCCGAACGACGACCTCGTCGGCCCCATCGACTCCTCCGACGAGTGGATCCGCCAGCGCACGGGCATCGTCACCCGGCATCGCGCCGGACCGGGCACCGACGTGCTCGACCTCGCCGAGGGCGCGGCCCGCGCGGCCCTCGCCGACGCCGGGCTGACCGGCGCCGACATCGACGCCGTCATCGTCTCCACCGTCACCTACGCCTACCAGACGCCCTCGGCGGCGGCGGTGCTCGCCGACCGGCTCGGCGCCACCCCGGCAGCCGCCTTCGACATCTCGGCGGCGTGCGCGGGGTACTGCTACGGCATCGGCCAGGCGGACGCGCTCGTGCGGGCCGGGGCGGCACGCCACGTGCTGGTGATCGGCGCGGAGAAGATGAGCGAGTTCATCGACCCGACGGACCGCACCATCTCCTTCCTGCTCGGCGACGGCGGTGGCGCCGCCGTCATCGGCCCGTCCGACGTGCCCGGCATCGGCCCGACGATCTGGGGCTCGGACGGCAGCCAGGCGCAGGCGATCCGCCTGACGCACTCCTGGCTGGACGTCCGCGACCAGGGCGCCGGCTGGCCGACGCTGCGCCAGGAAGGCCCGTCGGTGTTCAAGTGGGCCGTCTGGCAGATGGCCCCCGTCGCCCAGAAGGCGCTCGACGCCGCGGGTGTACGCGCCGACCAGATCGACGTCTTCGTCCCGCACCAGGCGAACATGCGGATCATCGACCAGCTGGTCAAGCAGCTCAAGCTGCCGGAGAACGTCGTCGTGGGGCGTGACGTCGCCGACACCGGCAACACCTCGGCCGCCTCCATCCCGCTGGCCACCGAGCGGCTGCGGCGCGAGGGCCTGGCGCCCAGCGGTTCGCTGTCGCTGCAGATCGGCTTCGGCGCCGGCCTGGTCTACGCGGCCCAGGTGGTCGTGCTGCCCTGATCCACCGCCCGCTTGTTACCGTTCGCACCATCCGTCCCGAACCCGACCGCACCACACCGAGGAGAGCACCCATGGCATACACCGAGCAGGAGATCCTGTCCGGCCTGGCCGAGATCGTCAGCGAGGAGACCGGCGTGCCGGTCGAGTCCGTGCTGCCGGAGAAGACCTTCACCGACGACCTCGACATCGACTCCCTGTCGATGATGACGATCGTCACCGTGGCCGAGGACCGCTTCTCGGTGACCATCCCCGACGACGAGGTGAAGAACCTCACCACGGTCGGTGACGCCGTCGCGTTCATCCTCGGCGCACAGGCCTGATCGTTCCGTCGCCCCGCCCGACGGGCACCCAGGTCACCGGCCGGACCCCCGGCCGGTGACCGGACCACGCACACCCGGATGGAGAACGCCATGAGCGCTCGACCCGACGTCGTCATCACCGGCCTGGGGGCCACCACGCCCCTCGGCGGTGACGTGCCCTCGACCTGGCGGGCGGCCCTCGCGGGCACCTCCGGTGCGCGGCCGTTCGACCCGGACTGGGTGGAGCGCTACGGACTGCCCGTGACGTTCGCCGCGACGATCGCGGTGTCACCGGGCGAGGTGCTCTCCGTGCCGGAGATGCGCCGCATGGACCCGTCCGCGCAGTACGCGCTGGTGGCCACCCGCGAGGCGTGGGCCGACGCCGGCGCGCCGCAGGTGGACCCGGTGCGGCTCGGCGCCGTCGTCTCGTCGGGGATCGGCGGCATCTGGACCACCCTCGACGCCTGGGACACCCTGCGCGAGAAGGGCGCCCGGCGCGTGCTGCCGATGACGGTGCCCATGCTCATGCCGAACTCCCCCGTGGCGTTCGTGTCGCTCGAGCTGGGCGCCCGCGCCGGCGCGCACGCCCTGGTCTCCGCGTGCGCCAGCGGCGCCGAGGCGATCGGGTACGCGGCAGAGATGATCCGCTCCGGCCGCGCCGACGTGGTGGTGGCCGGCGGCACCGAGGCGACGATCCACCCGATGCCCATCGCGGCCTTCGCCGCGTCGCGCACGCTGTCGCTGCGCAACGACGACCCGCAGGGCGCCTCCCGGCCGTACGACGTGGACCGTGACGGCTTCGTGCTCGGCGAGGGCGCGGGCATCGTCGTGCTGGAGAGCGCCGAGCACGCGGCCGCGCGCGGCGCCCGGGTGTACGCCCGGCTGGCCGGCGTCGGCCTGTCCGCCGACGGCTACCACATCACCTCGCCGGAGCCGTCCGGCGACGGCCAGATCCGCGCGATGACCGCGGCCCTGGCGGACTCGCAGGTGTCCGTCGCGGACGTGCACCACGTCAACGCGCACGCGACGTCCACCGTGGTCGGCGACCTCATCGAGGCCCGGTCCATCCAGGCGGCGCTGCGCGGTGACGCCGACCACGTGCGGCTGTCCGCCACCAAGTCGATGACCGGTCACCTGCTCGGCGGTGCCGGCGCCCTGGAGACGATCTTCTGCGTGCTCGCGGTGCACCATCGCCTGGCGCCGCCGACCATCAACGTCGCCACCCCCGATCCGGAGCTGGCCCTGGACCTCGTCCGGGACACGCCGCGCGCGCTGCCCGACGGCCCGGTGGCGGCGCTGAACAACTCCTTCGGGTTCGGCGGCCACAACGTGGCGCTGGTCGTCACCTCCGTCTGACGCCGACCGGTAGCGGGCCGGCTTGCGCGTCCCGCGACGTCAGCCGACGCGGTGCAGCCAGCGCACCGGCGCGCCCGCGCCGGCGTACCGGAAGGGTTCGAGCTCGTCGTCCCAGGCCTGCCCGAGCGCCAGGTCCAGCTCCGCCCGCAGCCGCTGCGCGTCGCCCGCGTTCTCGAGCGCGGCCCGGATCCGGTCCTCCGGCACCACGATGTTGCCGTGCACGTCCGTCGCGGCGTGGAAGATTCCCAGCTCGGGGGTGTGGCTCCACCGGGACCCGTCGCAGCCGTGGCTGGCCTCCTCGGACACCTCGTAGCGCAGGTGGGCCCAGCCGCGCAGCGACGAGGCGAGGCGCGCCCCGGTGCCCTGGGCGCCCTGCCACGAGAGCTCGGCGCGGTAGAAGCCGGGCCCGGCCGGCTGCGCGGTCCAGTCCATGCTGACCCGCTGGCCCAGGGTGTTGCCCGCCGCCCACTCGACGTGCGGACACAGGGCGCGAGGCGCCGAGTGCACGAAAAGGACACCGCGGGTGATAGCACCGGCCATGTCGTCCTCCTGAGCGGTTCGAGGGTCGTCTTCCCCAACGACCTCAATCCGCTGCCCGGAACTGCACAGCGCGCACGGCGTACAGGCACAGCATGCCTGACGATCCCCCGCTCGCGCCAGCGACGCGGCCAGCCGGCTGCCCGGGCGACCCCTCGCGCCGGCCCTACATCCGGTCCCGGACCGCCCGCATCGCCTTCTTGCGGACCGAGCGCTCCAGCCGGTCGAGGTAGAGCAGACCGTCCAGGTGGTCGACCTCGTGCTGCAGGCAGCGCGCCATCAGCTCGGTGCCCTCGACCACCACCTCATGCCCCTCCAGGTCCGTGCCCACCACCCGCGCATACCAGGCACGCCGGGTGGGGAACCACAGCTCCGGCACGGAGAGGCAGCCCTCGTCGCCGTCCTGGTACTCCTCCTCGGACACCTCGGCGATCACCGGGTTGAGCACGTAGCCCACCTCGTCGTCGATGTTCCAGGAGAACGCCCGCAGGCTGACCCCGATCTGGTTGGCGGCCAGGCCGGCGCGGCCGTCCTGATCGACGGTCTCGAGCAGGTCGGTGACGAGGCTGCGCACGCGCGCGTCGATCGTCGTGATGGGATCGCAGGGGGTGCGCAGCACCGGGTCGCCGACGATGCGGATGTCACGCAGGGCCATGCGTCGATCCTGCCATGCCGCCGGCGACGTCCGGGCAGACGAACGCCGGGGCGGCTGGCGGGCCACCCCGGCGTCGGGTCGAGCTGGTGCGGTGAGAGCTCACTCGCCGATGCGCTGCTGGGGCACGCCCTGGAGCAGGCCGCGGACCTCGTCCTCGTGGAACCGGCGGTGCCCACCGAGGGTGCGAACGGCGGACAGCTTGCCGGCCTGCGCCCAGCGGGTGACGGTCTTCGGGTCAACGCGGAACAGGACGGCGACCTCACCGGGGGTGAGCAGAGCGCCCTGCTGGAGGGTGGAGTGGTTGGTCGATGCCATCGGATTCTCCTGTCGTTCGGTAGCTCGGCTGGCCCTGTAGGCCCCGTGGCTTTGCGTCCCCGCCTTGCAGCGGGTTTGCCCTTTTCGCTGACGGTGGAAACTATGCCGTAAACCGGACAACCCCGCAAGAACCGCCCTGTTGCTGGACAGGCGTCCGACCGGGTGAAATCGCGGACGGCCTGTCACCCGCGGTGCACCGCCGGGGTGCCGGCCCCCGTGCCCTAGCCTGGGGGCGACCCGCCGACGACGACGGGCGCGCGGGGCGGTAGCTCAGCCGGTCAGAGCAGCGGACTCATAATCCGTCGGTCGCGGGTTCAAGCCCCGCCCGCCCCACCGGGCCTGACCTGCGCGAACGAGTCACTGATCGGCGTGTCCGCATCGGGCAGAGCTGCCGCCCGAATCGGCCGCCGATCAGGGACAGGTCTCGTCGAGCTTGACGGCCGCCAGAGTCACCAGCGTGGCGATCTCGACGACGGCCCCCGGCGCCGGGTCTTGCGCGCACACCTGCCAGTTCGAGTCGTTGATCTGCACACGGCCGAGCCCCGAGGCGTCCTGCTGGTCCATCAGGTAGGAATCGAGCGCCTGCAACGTGTCCTGGGCGAGCTGGAGGTTCATCCCCACCACGGCGGGCATCGTGAAGACCTCGACCTGCGCCGGGGCATCGGCCGCAGCGGTCGGCGCCGGGGACGGCGACGCCACGACGGCCTCCGTCCCGGTCTCGGCGGACGGCGCAGCCGACGGGGCCGGCGCCTCGACCGTGACGGTGACGGCCGGCGGGGTGACCGGCGCGGACGTGCACGACGACAGGGCGACCAACAACAACGGTGTGAATCCGGCCATGGCCATTCTCGATGAACGCATGAGCGCGGATCGGCACCCTCCTCTGGACGCTTGATGGGACCCGGCTCGCGGGCTGGTCCTGTCCGGGTGCTCAGAACGCGCCGGTACGGTGGACGGATGTCCGTGCGCCACCGCCCGCCGTCCACCGTCGTCGCCCGCCTGGGCCTGCTGCGGGGTGACGCCGTCCTCGCCGGGGTCGACCTGGGCGCCGCAGGCTGGGCAGTCGCCTCGCGGGCGGGCCTGCACCTGCTGGCCGACGACGCCGGGCGGTCGACGCCCTGGTGCGACGTCGACCACGGCACGCTCGACCCCGCGACCAGGACGCTGACCGTGTGGTGGGTGACCGGCGCCCGCGCCGACCTGGTGCTGCCGGAGAACCGCGACGCGCAGGCGTTCGCGCGGGTGTTCCGCGAGCGCGTGGACCAGTCGGTGGTGCACTCCGCCGCCGTGCGCCTGCCGGCAGGTGCCGGGTCCGCGCGGGTCGCCGTGCGGCGCGACGCCCACGGCGGCCTGTTCACCCAGGTGCTCGCGGACGGAGTGGTGGACCTGGACGACCAGCGCGTGCGCACGGCGGTCGACGAGGCCGAGGCGCAGGCGCGCGACGCCACGGGCCTGCCCCGCTGACGCACCCCGGGGCGCGGTCGGTTCGGGGCCCCCTGGACGGCTGCTAGAGTTCTGCGCGCGATCCCCCGTAGCTCAATTGGCAGAGCATCCGACTGTTAATCGGAGGGTTACTGGTTCAAGTCCAGTCGGGGGAGCAACGTTTTCCCAGGTCAGTGGGTTGCGCGCTGGCCGGAGGCCGCCATGGCGGAGGCCTCGTGGAACGACTCCGTTCGCCGTGGTCGCTGACCTTCCGTGGTCGTTGACAACGCTGTCACCGGCGCACGGTTCGTGGCCGCCGTGGTGCGGCGGAGAGTCAGGTCGACCGCGCCGCATCGCCACCCGCGCGACACCACGGGCTCGGCGCGACACCACTCGTCCTTGCGTGACACCACTTGTGGTGTCACTATGACGTCATGGATCTCACGCCCTACGTGGACGACCTGCAGCACCGGCTGGCCACCGCGGCCGGGGCCGGGGGCGAGGACGCCCGGCAGCTCGCCGAGCGTCTGACCGCGCCGCTCGACGCCGCCGTGCGCCTCGTCCTGCTCGACGCGCTCAGCGCCGCCGCCGGCGAGATCTCCGCCGAGCTCGCGCCCGGTTCGGTCGACGTGCGGCTGCGCGGCGGCGACCCCGAGTTCGTCGTCGCCGCACCCAGCGCTGTTGCCGAGCCGACCGCGGCCGCCGGACTCGCGCCGTCGTCGGCCTCGTCCGCCGCCGGGCTGCCGAGCGCAGACGCCGACGCGGGCGCCAGCACCCGCACCACGCTGCGTCTGCCCGACCACCTCAAGGCCCAGGTGGAGGTGGCCGCCGCTCGTGACGGCATCTCCGTCAACACGTGGCTCGTCCGCGCGGTGGCCGCCGCGCTGGACCAGCCGACCGGCCGGCCCGCCCTGCAGCCCCACCCGCAGCAGCGCGGCGCCACCCGCCTCACCGGCTGGGTGCGCTGACCGCACCCGCAACGGGTGTCGGCGCCGCACCGCCACCCCGTCCCCCGTCCTGACCCCGGAGGCTCTCATGCCCACCTTCCCCGCTCCCGTCCCCGTCCCTGTCGTCGTCGACCTGGTGGTCGGCAGCCTGCACGTCGTCGCCGGCGAGCGGGACGACGTGGTGGTCACCGTGCTGCCCGCCGACCCCTCCAAGGCGCGCGACGTGCGGGCCGCGGAGGAGGTACGCGTGGATCAGGTCGCCGGCTCGGTGACCATCACCGGTCCGCGCTGGAAGCAGTACCTGGCCTTCAACGCCGGCACGCCGGCCGTCACCGTCGAGCTGCCCGTCGGCACCGACCTCAGCGGCACCGCCAGCAGCCTGTACGCCGAGGGCACCCTCGGCACCGTCGCCGTCACCGTCAACGCCGGGGATGCGCGGGTGGAGGCGGCCGGGCGGCTCGACCTCAAGGCCTCGGCAGGCTCGATCGTCGTCGGGCGCGCCACCGGTGCGACGTCCATCAAGGCCAGCGCCGGCTCCGTGCGCATCACCGAGTTCGCCGGCGAGGGGACCATCCGCGCGAGCAACGGGACCACCACGGTCGGGTCCGTCACGGGCTCCCTGCACGTGGCGGGGGCGCACGCCGATGTCGCCGTCGGCACCGTGCGCGGCGCCCTCACCGCCAAGGCCGCCTACGCCGGCATCCGCGTCGACCGCGTGGAATCGGGCACGGTGACGCTCACCACGGCCTACGGCTCGATCGAGGTCGGCGTACCCGAGGGCACCGCCGCGTGGCTCGACGTCGCCTCGGACCACGGCACGGTCCGCAACCAGCTGAGCCCCACGGACGGCCCGGTCGAGGACGAGGCCACCGCCGAGATCCACGCCAGCACCGGGTACGGCGACATCCTCGTCCGCCGCCCCTGACCCTCGCCCCCGAAGGAGGACCACCATGACCAGCGACCTCGCGATCGACGTCCGCGGACTGCGCAAATCCTTCGGTGACCTGTGCGTGCTCGACGGCGTCGACCTCGCCGTCCGGGCGGGCACCGTCACCGCCCTGCTCGGCCCCAACGGCGCCGGCAAGACCACCACCGTGGGCATCCTGTCCACGCTGCTGCGGCTCGACGCCGGCACGGTCCGGGTCGCCGGGCACGACGTCGTCACGCAGCCCGCGGCGGTGCGTGCCGCCATCGGTGTCACCGGCCAGCTGTCCGCCGTCGACGACCTGCTCACGGGCGCCGAGAACCTGCGGCTGATGGCCTCCCTGCACCACCTCGGCCGGCGGGAGGGACGCGAGCGCGTCGACGCGCTGCTGACGCAGTTCGCCCTCACCGACGCCGCCCGCAAGCCGGTGTCCACCTGGTCGGGTGGCATGCGCCGCAAGCTGGACCTGGCGATGACGCTCGTCGGCACGCCCGCCGTCGTCTTCCTCGACGAGCCCACCGCGGGCCTGGACCCGCGCAGCCGCCGCACCCTGTGGGACGAGGTGCGCGCCCTCGTGGCGGCCGGCACGACGATTCTGCTCACCACGCAGTACCTCGAGGAGGCCGACCGGCTCGCCGACCGCGTCGCGGTGCTCGACGGCGGCCGGATCGTCGCCGAGGGCACGCCCGCCGAGCTCAAGACCGCGCACGACGCCGGGTCGCTGGACGACGTGTTCCTGCGCCTCACCGAGCCCTCGTCCGACCCGACCGCGAAGGAGGTGGCCTGATGACCACCCTCACGCTCGCCCCCACGGCCGGTCCGCGCCCGCTGGCCGACACCCTCACCATGCTGCGCCGCAACCTGCTGCGCGCCCGGCGCTACCCGGCCCTGACGAGCTTCACCATCGGCATCCCGGTGGTCCTGCTGCTGCTCTTCGTGTTCGTCTTCGGCGGGGCACTGGGCGCGGGCGTGGCGCCCGGCGTCGCTCCCGGCGCGGACGGCCGGGCGGCGTACCTCGACTACATCACCCCGGCCATCCTGCTCTTCGCGGTGGTCGGCGCGGCGCAGAGCGTGGCGATCACCGCGGCGATGGACGCCACAGGCGGCATCATGGCCCGCTTCAAGACGATGGCCATCTCCTCCGGCTCCGTGCTGGGAGGCCCGGTGCTCGGCACGGTGATCCAGGCCGTCCTCGCCGGCGCCGTGGTGCTCGGCCTGGCGGTGGCGCTCGGCTACCGGCCGCGGGCCGGGGTGCTGGACTGGTGGGCGCTGGCCGGCCTGATCGCGCTGGCCGCCTTCGCCCTCAGCTGGTTGTGCGTCGCCATGGGCCTGGCCGCGAAGTCGGTGGAGACGGCGTCGAACACGCCGATGATCCTCACGGCGCTGCCCTTCCTCGGCAGCGGGTTCGTGCCGGTGGAGACCATGCCGGCGGGGGTGCGCGCCTTCGCGGAGTACCAGCCGTTCACGCCGATCATCGAGACGGCGCGGACCCTGCTGGCGGGTACGGCGCTCGACGCGGCGACGACCGTGCAGGCCGTCGCGTGGTGCGTGCTGATCGCGGGCGTCGGCTACGGCTGGTCCCGCTCGCTCTACCGCCGCGAGCGGCGCTGACCGGCGGCGCGCACCGGCGGGCCTTGCGGGCTCAGCTGGACTCGCGCAGCGTCCGGCGGCGGCCCTCCAGGGCGACCAGCTCGGCGAACACCGCCGAGTACGCCGCCGGGTCGGCCTCGGCGTCCATCCGCTGCAGGCGTCCGCGCAGGTCGGCGATCTGCCGGGTGCACCCGATCTCGACGAGACGGCGCACCACGCCCCGCACGTAGTCGGCCAGCGCGTCCGGACGGTCCTCCGGCAGCGGCGCAACGGCCAGCTCGGTGATCAGCGGGTGCAGCGCCTCGACGGCCTCCTCCAGGACGAGGCCCACCCAACCGGTGGCCACGCCGCCCGCGGCCTGCACCACGGTGCGCGCGCCGGCCGGGCCGCCCGCCGCGCGGATCGCGTCGTGCACCGCCCGGTACGCCGGCACGCCGAACGCGTCGGGACCCAGGTCGTCCGCGTCGACGGGCACCAGGGCCGGCTGCTGGAGCAGCACCTCCAGCGCCGTGCGCTCGACGGACGCGACGGGGTCCCGGCGGTCCGGCACCGGCACCCGGTCCGTCGCCTGCGACGGCGGCAGGCCCTCGCCCCGGCCGGCCGAGCCCGCGGCGCCTCCGTTCCTGCCACCGTGACCCGCCGCACCCGGGGTGCCGTGCGTGCCCGAGCGGCGGGCCGCGTCGGTGACCGCGGCCTGCACCTGCCGCTCGTCGGCCAGCCCGAGCCAGCCCGTGAGCAGCCGCGCGTACTCCGGCCGCAGCGCGGCGTCCCGGATCGAGGCGACCACCGGCGCAGCCGACCGCAGCGCCGCGACGCGGCCCTCCGCCGTCGCCAGGTCGAACGAGCGCAGCGTGGACCGGATGACGAACTCGAACAGCGGCTGGCGCCCGGCGACCAGCGCCCGGACCGCGTCCGGGCCGCGCGCCTGCCGCAGCTCGCACGGGTCCATGCCGGACGCCTCCACGGCGACGAAGGTCTGGGCGGAGAACGCCTGGTCCTCCCCGAACGCCCGCAGCGCGGCCTTCTGGCCGGCCTGGTCGCCGTCGAACGTGAACACCACCTCGCCGCCCACCGAGGTGCCGGACGCCAGCTGCACCCCGCCCGCTCCCCCGGCGTCGCCCATCAGCCGGCGCACGATGCGCGCGTGCTCGGGGCCGAAGGCGGTGCCGCAGGTCGCCACCGCCGTGCCGACGCCGGACAGGTGCATGGCCATCACGTCGGTGTAGCCCTCGACCACGACGACCTGGTGGTGCCGGGCGATCTCACGCTTGGCCAGATCGATCCCGTACAGCACCGTGGACTTGTGGTAGAGCGGCGTCTCGGGGGTGTTGAGGTACTTCGGGCCGGTGTCCTCGTCGAACAGGTGCCGGGCGCCGAACCCGACCGTCTCGCCCGTCACCTCCCGGATGGGCCACACCAGGCGGCCGCGGAACCGGTCGTACACGCCGCGCTGACCCTGGCTGACCAGGCCGGACGCGGACAGCTCCGCCTCGGTGTAGCCGCGCCCGCGCAGGTGGCGCATCAGCGCGTCCCACCCCTGCGGCGCGTAGCCGACACCGAACTGGTCGGCGGCGTCACGGTCGAAGCCACGCTCGGACAGGAACGCCCGCGCCGCGGCGGCGCCGGGGGTGGCCAGCTGCTCGCGGTAGAACTCCTCGGCCAGCCGGTGAGCGTCGAGCAGCCGACGCCGCCGACCCGGCTCCTCGCCCGGCCGCGGCGCCCCGCCCTCCTCGTACCGCAGCTGGAGGCCCACCTGCGCGGCGAGGTACTCCACGGCCTCCGTGAAGCCGAGCCCGTCGACCTTCTGGACGAAGGAGATGACGTCGCCGCCCTCACCGCAGCCGAAGCAGTGGTAGCGGCCCACCTGGGGACGGACGTGGAACGACGGTGACTTCTCGTCGTGGAACGGGCACAGGCCCTTGAGCGACCCGACGCCCGCGGCCTTCAGCGCGACGTGCGCCCCGACGACCTCCTCGATGCGCGCACGCTCGCGGACCGCCTCCACGTCCTCCCGCCGGATGCGCCCCGCCACGGCGCGAGTCTAGGTGCTCCCGCCTCGCGGTCCGGGCTGGAGCCGGACCCCACTCCAGCCGGAGCGCCCTACAGCCGGGGCGGCGCGGCGATGCGGCCGTGCAGCTGGGCGGCCGAGACGTCGGTCAGCGACGCGACCTGGTCGACGACGACCCGCAGCCGGGCCGCGTCGTCGTCCGCCGCCTGCCAGTCCGCCGCGAACGGCGGCTCCAGGGCCAGCGGCGCGCGCTCCGACAGCACCCTGACCAGGTCCGCGAGCATCTCGCGCTGCCGCGCATACAGGGGTTCCAGCTCCCGCGGCGCCATCACGTAGGCCACGGCCAGGCCCTTGAGCACGAGGATCTCGGCAACGGTGTCGATCGGGACGACGAGGTCCGCCGCATACCGGGTCAACGGGCCCTTGCCGTACCGGTGGCGGGTGGCCCGCTGGGCCGCTCGCGCGAACCGGCCAATCAGCTGGCTCGTCGCGTCCTTGAGCACCGCGAGGGCGCCCCGCGACCCGTCGAAGCCCGCCGCCCACAGCTCGGCGGAGACCAGGCGGTCCATCGCCGCCAGCAGCCCCTCGCCGTCCACCTGGTCGCCGTACCAGGTCTGCACCGCCTCGACGACGCGCGCGCGCTCCTCGTCCTGCGTGAGCACCGCCAGGTCGAAGCGGGCCGAGACCACGGCGTCCTCGACGTCGTGCACGGAGTACGAGATGTCGTCGGCCAGGTCCATCACCTGAGCCTCGAGGCACTTGCGCCGCTCGGGGGCGCCCTCGCGCAGCCACGTGAAGACCGGCAGGTCGTCCTCGTAGACGCCGAACTTGTGGGTGGGCCGGCCGCTCGCCGCGCTGACGGGGCCGTCCCGGAACCGCCAGGGGTACTTGACCGACGCGTCGAGGCTGGCCCGGGTGAGGTTGAGCCCCACGGCTCGGCCGTCCGGGGCGAGGATCTTCGGCTCCAGCCGCGTCAGCAGGCGCAACGTCTGGGCGTTGCCCTCGAACCCGCCGATGCCGGCGGCGGCCTCGGCCAGCGCCCGCTCCCCGTTGTGCCCGAACGGCGGGTGCCCGAGGTCGTGCGCCAGGCAGGCGGTGTCGACGACGTCGGGGTCGCAGCCCAGGGCCTTGCCCAGCTCGCGGCCCACCTGGGCCACCTCGAGCGTGTGCGTGAGGCGGGTGCGCACGAAGTCGTCGGACGAGGGTCCGAGCACCTGCGTCTTGGCCCCGAGCCGGCGCAGGGCCGACGAGTGCACCAGGCGCGCGCGGTCACGCTCGAAGGCCGTGCGACCGCGGTTCTTCGACCCCTCGGCCACCCAGCGCTCCACGTCGTGGGGCCCGTAGCCGGTCACCACGGCCCTCGCGGCGGGGTCCCGGGTGGTCACGCTGCTCACCCTAGGCGACGCCCGTCAGCGCGACGCCAGCCGCCACACCTGGACGCCCGGCCCGTCGCCCGGCAGGTGCAGGGCATGGGCGCCCACCCCCAGCGCTCCGTCGCCGTACAGCTGCTCCGGCTCGGCCCCGGGCGCCAGCAGCTGCCCGGGCAGCCACGCCCCCGCCCACGGCGCGCGGGCGAGCAGCACCAGCACCCGCTCGTCGGGCAGCTCCCGCAGGTACGCGACGGCGTCGTCCGCCACCACCGCCCAGCGCAGGCCACCCTCGCGCAGCGCGCGCGAATCCCGGCGCATCGCGATCAGCCGGCGGTACACCTCGAACGTGGCGGCATCCCACCGCGGCCCGCCGCCCGCGTCGATCTCGTCCCACGGCATCGGCACCCGGCCGTGCTCGCCGGTGGCGCCGGTCAGGCCGCCCTCGTCACCGGCGAACACCATCGGCGTCCCCGGGTAGGTGAACAGCAGGCCCGCACCGACCTCGACGAGGTCCGCGCTGCCCGTCAGCGTGCGGATCCGCGGGGTGTCGTGCGAGCCGAGCAGGTTCCACTGGTGCGCAACGACGGTCCACGGCACGGCGGCCGCCGCATCCACCATCGCCGCGACCATCGCCGCAGCCGGGCGGTGCGGCAACGGCACCGGCAACCCGTCGGCACGCAGCCCCGAGGCCGGGTCACCGAGCCACTCCCACGCCGGCCGCGCGAAGCCGTGGTAGTTCATCGCCGCCTGCCAGCCGCCGACCCGCAGGTCCGCGGCCGCATCGAAGAAGTGCTCGGCGACGAGCACGGTGTCGGGGTTGACCTGGGACATCGCCGCGCGTACGGCCCGCGCCACCTCCGGCGTGAAGTCGTCCTCGCCGTGCCGTCCGGTCATGTTCCCGACGTCGATGCGCCAGCCGTCGAACCGGTAGGGCGGCGCGAGCCAGCGGGCCACCACCGAGTCGGCGCCGCCCGCCATGCGGTGCAGCAGGGCCGGGTCGCGGTAGCTGAGCTTGGGCAGCGTGGGGTGTCCGAGCCAGCCGACATAGCCGGGCTCGTCGTCGGTCCAGTAGTAGTAGCGGGCCTCGTCGGCGGCGCGGTCGGCACGGCCGCGGACGAACCACTCGTGCTCGCGGCCGGTGTGGTTCGTCGTCAGGTCACCGATCAGCCGCATGCCGCGCTCGTGCAGGACACCGGACAGCGCTGCCATCGCCGCGTCGCCGCCCAGCAGCGGGTCCACGTGCTCGAACGTCGTCGCGTCGTACCGATGGCTGGACCGGCCCGGGAACACCGGCGTCAGGTAGACGGTGTCCACCCCGAGCCGCACCAGGTGGTCGAGTCGGCCCGCCAGGCCCGGCAGGTCGCCGCCGTACAGCTGGCGGCCGGCGCTCCGGCCGTCGGCGGCCGGCGCGTCGTCCCAGGCCATCGGCTGTGCCCAGGCGGGCACCGGGTCGGGCGGCCACGGCGTGCCGGGGTGCCGGGCGAACCGGTCCGGGAACACCTGGTACACCACCGCGTCGGACGTCCACGGCGGCGCCGGCGGGTACACCGACAGCCGGAAGTCGGCCGCGTCCTCCACCTCGCGGGCGTGCAGGCCGGTGCCGGTCAACCACGCGAACCCGGCCCGCAGGCCGACCAGGGCGCGGTACGGCGTGACCGGGTTGTGCACCCGCACCTGCGCGACGTACCACCGCTCGTGCTCGTCCGACCGGTCGAGCCGCGCCTCGACGACGTGCGGCTCGCCGTCGTGCACCTCCCGGACCCACAGCCCGGACTCCCCCAGCCCCGCGGGCACCCGGAACCGGACCGGCACCACGTCGCCGATCCGGTACGGACCCGGCTCGACGTACAGCGCCGAGCCGTCATGGTGCGGACGCGACAGCAGGTGGCGAGGCTGGGGCTGCATCAGCCCTTGACCGAGCCGGCGAGCAACCCACCGACGATGTACTTCTGCAGGAACTGGAACAGCAGCACCACCGGGATGGCGGCCAGCACCGCGCCGGCGGCGAACAGTGCCCACGGCGCGTTCTTCTCGTCGGCGGCCCAGCTGTACAGGCCGATGGCCAGCGTCCAGCGTTCGGGCCGCTGCAGCACGACCTTGGCGACGATGAACTCGCCGTACGACGAGACGAACGACAGCAGGCCGACCACCGCGAGGATCGGGCTGACCAGCCGCAGGATGATCGTCCAGAAGATCTGCGCATGGGTCGCGCCGTCGATCTTCGCCGCCTCGTCCAGCTCACGCGGCACCGAGTTGAAGTAGCCGTAGAGCAGGAACGTGTTCACGCCCAACGCACCGCCCAGGTACACCGCCACCAGGCCGAGCTGGGAGTTCAGCCCGATCGCCGGGAACACCTTGGACAGCGACAGCAGCAGCAGGAAGATCGCGACGAAGGCGAGCATCTGCGGGAACATCTGCGCCAGCAGCAGGAAGGTCAGCGACGCCCGGCGACCGCTGAACCGGAACCGGGAGAACGCGTACGCGGCGGCCGCCCCCATCAGCACGGTGCCGATCGCCGTCACGGTGCAGACGAACAGCGAGTTGAGCATCCAGTTGCCGTAGTACCGGCCCCACAGGTCCTGGTAGTTCTGCAGCGAGAAGTGCGCGAACAGCTTGTTCGACCCGGTCAGCGTGCCGCCGGGGTTGAGCGAGGCCGACAGCACGTACAGCAGCGGCAGCACGCAGACGACGATCATCGCCCAGGCGACGAGGTGCCTCCAGGCGACCTCGCGCCACCAGCGGCGGCCGCTGACGGTGCCCTTGTTCAGCGCCGACTGGCGCCGGACCTCCGTGGCCGACGGGTTGCTCACGTGGGTGGTCGCCATGTCAGAGCTCCTCGAGGGTGCGCGTGCGGCGGAAGCCCCAGAACGAGATGAGGCCGACGACAAGGAAGATGACGATCGACAGCGCGCTGGCCAGGCCGTACTGCTTGGCGCCGCTCTCGAAGGCCACCGAGTACACCATCGAGATCAGCAGGTCCGTGTGGCCGACGACCAGCGGGGTCCCCACGAAGTTGGGGCCGCCGCCGGTGAGCATGTAGATCAACGAGAAGTTGTTGAAGTTGAACGCGAACGACGAGATGAGCAGCGGTGCCACCGACACCATCAGCAGCGGCAGCGTGATGGAGCGCACCATCCGGGCCGGGCCGGCACCGTCGATGCGGGCCGACTCCATGACGTCGCCGGGGATCGACTGCAGCGCCCCGGTGCAGATGAGGAACATGTACGGGAAGCCCAACCAGAGGTTGACCATCAGCACCGACACCTTGGCCAGCGTCGGGTCGGTGAGCCAGGGCACCGTGGCGCCCCCGAGCAGCACCTCGTTGATGTAGCCGAAGCGTTGGTTGAGCATCCCGCGCCACACCAGGGCGGACAGGAAGCCCGGGAACGCGTACGGGAGGATGAGCATCGACCGGTAGAACCGGCGGAACCGCACCCGCGGATCGTTGAACGTCAGGGCGAGCAGCATGCCCAGGGCGAAGGTGGTCAGCACCGACAGCGCCGCGAACGCGAACGTCCACACCACGATGCGCAGGAACGGCCCACGCATCCGGTCGTCGCTGACCACGGAGGTGAAGTTGGTGAAGCCGACGCCGACCCGCCACCCCGGGGTCAGCGTGGTGCCGTCCGCGGACACGAAGTTGCCGGTCGAGTTCGGTGAGTAGACCGTGCCGGTGTCGGCGTCCGTGAAGGTGTCCGCCGCCTCGTCGTACACGAGGCGGGACTGGTAGACGTAGGCGGTCAGGCCGTCCTGGGTGCGCAGCGATCCGTCGACGGGATCGGCGGACACCGGCACCCGCAGGGCGACGACGTCCTGCTGGCGCTGTGCCACCGTGGCCAGGCCGAGGATCTCCCAGTCCGGCAGCGCCGTCACCCGCGAACCGTCGACGGTGGCGCCGTCGACCGGGGCCAGCGGCTGCTCGGCCGTGCCGACCTGCGCACCACCGTCCTTGACCACCGCGAAGCCGAGCTCGCCGCCCCGCTCCACGATGGTCAACGGGAAGGCGCTGGACCCCTCCAGGCGCTTCTCGTTCTGGATGAGGATGCCCTCGATGGCGTCCGACTTCGTCGAGTTGTGGCCGTCGCCGTAGTTGGTGAACGCGATGTAGCCCGTGTAGCCCATGACGAACAGCTGGTAGACGAGCAGGAAGAGGAACCCCGGCAGCACGTACTTGGCCGGCAGCATCCGCTTGCTGAAGTACACCCAGTTGATCGCGACCAGGGCGAACACCAGGAACGCCACCATTCCCCACGCCTGCACCCCGATGGCGGTGAGCAGGCCGAGGACGCTGACGGCGTCCGCGACGGCGATGACGACGAGCTTGACGAAGAAGCCGCGCGACCACTGCCGGGCGTGCGACTCCCCTCCCGTGCGGACCGGACGTCCGCCGTCACCGGGAGGTACCGGAGGTGCGTCGTCGACGATCACCGCCGAGCTGTGCTGCTGCATCGCGATTCTCCTCGCGCCGCTCGGCGGCGCCCGTCCGGGGACGTCATCGTCCTGGTCCAGGGGATCTTCGACGTGCGGGCCGTCGCGGGAGCCGCGCCGGCCGGTACTGCCACGTCGAGGTCCCGCCGGGGTTGTGCTCCCGACGGGACCTCGACGTGCTCAGGGCGTCAGCCCTTGGCGATCGCGTCCTGGATGTTGGTGATCATGGTGTCCCAGGCGGCAGCGGGGTCGCCGACCTGGCCACTGATGATCTGCACCTGGGTGGTGCCCCAGAACGACCACACGGAGCCCATCTCGGGGATGGACGGCATCGGCGCACCGGTGGCACCGGCCGCGTTGAAGCCGGCGAGTACCGGGTCGTCGACCTTGTCGGCGGCCGCGGTGAGAGCCGGCAGCCGGCCGCCGCTCTTGTAGAGCGCCGTCTGGACCTTCTCGGTGGTGAGGTAGTTCACGACGAACTGCTGGGCGAGAACCGGGTTCTTGCTCTTGGCCGAGATGAACGCACCCTGCACGCCCACGAACGGCTGAGCCTCCTTGCCACCGGCGCTCGGGATCGGCAGGACGCTGATGTCCATGCCGGCCTCGGTGAAGGCGGTGGTGTTCCACGGTCCGGTGATGATGTACGGCGCCTGGCCGTCGAGGAACGCCTGCTTGGCCTTGTCGCCGTCGACCGAGACGTCGAGAACCTTCTCGGTGCCGAGCTTCTGCAGGTACGCCGCGAACGCGTGGCCGGCGTCGCCGCCCATGCCGATCTCGGTGGTGTAGGAACCGTCGGCGGCCTGGTTGAACACCGGGGCGCCGAAGGACGTCTGCAGCGGGTACAGGTGGTACGCGTCGCCGGCGTCACCCTGCTGGATGAGCACGGAGAACGGCGTGCCGACCGACTGCGCCTGCGTGACGAGCTCGTCGAAGGTCTTCGCCGGGGTGTCCTTGAGCAGGGCGTTGTTGCGCACCAGCGCGATGTTCTCGATCGCGTACGGGACGCCGTACTGCTGGCCGTCGTAGGCGAAGGCGGAGACCGCGGACTTCGCGAAGTCGCCGGCCATGTCGCCGAGCTCGACCGTGGCGACCACGCCGTTGTTGACGAACTCACCGAGCCAGTCGTGCGCGCCGATGATGACGTCCGGGCCCTCGCCCGTCGGCACCTGCGCGACGAAGTCGGTGCGGATGTCGCCCGACACCTTCTGGACCAGGTCGACCTTGACGCCGGTCTCCGTCTGGAACTCGTCGACGATCGGCTTCATCGCGTCGATCCGGGTCTCGTCGACCCACATCGTCAGGGTGCCGGTGGCTGCCGCCGTGGTGGCCGGTGCACTGGTGGTGGCGGTACCGCCACCCGATCCACTCGAACACGCGGCGAGTGCCAGGGTCAGCCCGGCGACCGCCACGAAGGGGATGCTCCGTCGCATCGTGTACTCCTCGTTCGGAAACGTGCCGTCGGCCGACGGACGCCCGCCGACGATGGCCTGATGGTTTCGACCCTAACGAGGTTGTCGTCACGGTCGCAACTCGTTACGGTAACTTTCAGGCAACGGTTTCACAGGGCCACGAGCACGATGTCGAGGTTCCTGCCGGAACCCAGCATCATGGTCTCCCGCGGGTCCGCAACTCGAACGGGCGACCATCACCGATTCGCGCAAGAGGCAGTCTGACCAGGACGAGGAGGTCCGGTGTCCACCACGCCGTCCGGGAAGACCCGGTTGACGGATCTCGCCGAGCAGGCGGGCGTCAGCACGGCGACGGTGTCCCGCGTCCTCAACGGCAAGCACGGCGTCTCCGCGCAGGCCCGCCAGGCCGTGCTGGCCGCGCTCGACGTGCTCGGCTACGAGCGGCCCGACCGGCTGCGCACCCGGCCCGCGGGGCTCGTGGGCCTCGTCGTCCCCGAGCTGAGCAACCCCGTGTTCCCCGCGTTCGCCCAGGTGATCGAGACGATGCTGTCCGACCGCGGGTACACGCCGTTGCTGTGCACGCAGTCCCCCGGCGGCACCACCGAGGACCAGTACGTCGAGATGCTGCTCGAGCACAACGTCGACGGGATCGTCTTCGTCTCCGGGCTGCACGCCGACACCTCCGCGAGCGTCGAGCGCTACCACCGGCTGCGCAGCCGCGGCGTCCCGTTGGTGCTGGTCAACGGCTTCGTCGACGGTGTCGACGCCCCGTCGGTGTCCACCGACGACGCGGCCGCGATGGAGCAGGCCGTCCGCCACCTCGCCTCCCTGGGGCACCGCTCGATCGGCCTGGCCGTCGGCCCCACGCGGTTCACCCCGGTACGCCGCAAGCGCGAGGCGTTCGCCCGGCTGCTCGCGGCCCAGTTCGGGGTGGACGACCCCACCGGCCACGTCGTGTCGACGCTGTTCACCGTGGAGGGCGGGCAGTCGGCGGCGACCGAGCTGTTCGCCTCCGGTCACACCGCGATCATCTGCGGCTCGGACCTGATGGCGCTCGGCGCGATCCGCGCCGCCCGGTCCCGGCGCCTGCGGGTCCCCGAGGACGTCTCGGTGATCGGGTTCGACGACTCCCCGCTCATCGCGTTCACCGACCCGCCCCTGACCACCATCCGGCAGCCCGTTGCGGCGATGGGCCACGCCGCCGTCGCGGCGCTGGTCTCCGAGATCCACGGCACGCCGGTGTCCCGCGCCGAGCTGCTGTTCCACCCCGAGCTCGTCGTGCGCGGCTCGACCGGGGCCCGCCGGGACCCCGTCGCCGTGGACGCGGTCTGAGCCCCCGCTCCTCCCCCGCATGACGACCCCGCCACCCCGCCCCGCCGCGCCCGCCGGCAGCGGTTCGCACGCACCCGCCGGCGGCGGCGCGCGCGTCCCCGGGCAAACGGGCGACGACGGTGCCCGGCAGTGGTGGCGGGACGCCGTGGTCTACCAGGTGTACCCGCGATCCTTCGCCGACTCCGACGGGGACGGCATGGGCGACCTGCCCGGCATCACCGCGCGGCTGGACCACCTCGTCGAGCTCGGCGTGGACGCGCTCTGGCTGTCGCCCTTCTACCGATCCCCGCAGGCCGACGGCGGCTACGACGTGGCCGACTACCGGGCGGTCGACCCCCTGTTCGGCACCCTGGCGGACGCCGATGCGCTGCTGGCGCGGGCCCGTGACCTGGGCCTTCGCGTGATCGTGGACCTGGTGCCCAACCACACGTCCGACGAGCACGCGTGGTTCGTCGCGGCGCTGGCGGCCGCGCCGGGCTCCCCGGAGCGCTCCCGCTACCTGTTCCGGGACGGCCGCGGCACCGACGGCGAGCTGCCGCCGAACAACTGGCGCTCCATCCTCGGCGGGCCGGCGTGGACCCGGGTGCGCGAGGCCGACGGCCGGCCCGGGCAGTGGTACCTGCATCTGTTCGACGCGAAGCAGCCCGACCTCGACTGGACCAACCCGCAGGTGCGGGCCGAGCTCGAGGACGTGCTGCGGTTCTGGCTCGAGCGCGGCGTCGACGGCTTCCGGGTGGACGTGGCGCACGGACTGATCAAGGCGGACGGGCTGCCCGACTGGGACGGTCAGGTGGCGATGGTCGACGGCGCCGACGACGCGTGGCCCGAGGGGCCCGGGCCGATCTTCGACCAGGAGGGCGTGCACGAGGTGTACCGCTCCTGGCGGCGGCTGCTCGACTCGTTCCCCGGCGAGCAGGTGCTGGTGGCCGAGGCGTGGGTGGACCCGCCGGCCCGGCTGGCCCGTTACGTGCGCCCCGACGAGATGCACCAGGCCTTCAACTTCGCCTTCCTCGCCGCCGGGTGGGACGGCCCCGCACTGCGCCGGGTGGTGGACTCGTCGCTCGCGGCGAACGGCGCTGTGGGGGCCACCACCACGTGGGTGCTGTCCAACCACGACGTCGTCCGGCACGCGTCCCGCCTCGGACTGAGCGACCCGACGCATCGGCCCCCGGGCATCGGGCCCGGCGACGAGCAGCCCGACGCCGCGCTGGGGCTGCGCCGCGCGCTGGCCGCCACGCTGCTGATGCTCGCCCTGCCGGGGTCCGCGTACCTCTACCAGGGCGAGGAGCTCGGCCTGCCCGAGCACACCGCGCTGGACGACGACGTGCGCCAGGACCCGGCGTTCTGGCGGACCGGCGGCGCCGAGCGCGGCCGTGACGGGTGCCGCGTGCCGTTGCCGTGGCAGGCCGACGCGCCCGCCTTCGGCTTCAGCCCCACCGGCGCCACGTGGCTGCCGCAGCCCGCCGCCTGGGCCGCCCTGGCGCTCGACGGGCAGCGCGGCCGGGCCGGGTCGCCGTACGAGACCTACCGGGCAGCGCTCGCGTTGCGGCGCGCCCACGGGCTGGGTTCCGGTGGCCTGACCTGGGCGGACGAGCTGGTCAGCGGGGTGGGCGACGGGCTCCGTGGTGTGGTGGGCGGGGCAGACGACGAGCTCGACGCCGGCAAGGTGCTGGCATTCCGCAACGGTGACGTGCTGGTCGTCGCCAACCTCGGGACGCGGCCGGTCGCCCTGCCTACCGGGTGGCGCGTGCTGCTCGCGTCGGATGCGACGGCGCCCGGCCCGGCCTCGTCGGACGGCATCGATGAGCGGCTCGTCATCCAGCCGGACACGACCGTGTGGGCAGTCCCCGGCCGCTAGCCCTGGGCGGCCGGGAGGGCCACCCGACGTCGTCTGACCCCGGGGGCTCAGGCGGCGCGGGCCGCCACGTGCCAGGCCTGCGCGGAGTGCGCCGGCACGGTGAACGTGATCGTCGCGTCCGCCACGGAGGCCGCAGCGCCGGGGCAGCTGCCGTCGCTGCCGACCGGACCGGCCAGCACGTCGCAGTAGGTGCCGTCGGGCAGCTGGGTGGGCAGAGCGGAGCTCAGCGCCTGGTCGCCGTTGTTGACCACGACGAACCCCAGCGCACCGCGGCCGAGCGCGACCGCGTCACCCTGCGACCACGTGTCGGAGACGGCGGCCGAGCCGGCCACGGCGCGCCAGCCGACCATGCCGGCAATGGCCGGCCAGCGGTGCTGGCACACCCAGTCGCCGTCGGCGCGCGTCGCGTCCGGGCCGGCGCCGTCCGGGCAGGTCGCGTCGAGCACGCGCCCGTCGCCGTCCTGCCGGGGGCCGGTGTCGCGGTCGGAGAACGCGTAGCCGGAGTAGACCTGCGGGGTGCCGTAGTCGGTGGCCAGCAGCAGCACGGTGGCCAGCGCGTAGTCCGAGCCGTCACGGTAGGACAGCGTCGACTTGTTGCGCTCCGTGTCGTGGTTGTCGACGAACGTCACCGCCGAGTCGCCAGGCAGGTAGCTGGCCCCGGTGCCGAGGGCCAGCGTCTTGCCGATAGCCGCCGGCAGGAAGGACAACATGTCGCCACCCCAGGCGAACTCGTACACCTTGCCGTTGGCCAGGTAGTCCGCGGGCTGGATCGGCTCGCCGCTGGCGCGGATCACCTCCTGCATGATCGTGACGTCGTCGGGCAGGTCCGCGGTGAACGCCGCGATGTCGTCGGGCGCGATGTGCTTGGCCGCGTCGATGCGGAACCCGTCCACGCCGAGCGAGACGAGGTCGGCCAGGTAGGCGGCGATCGTCGCGCGGACGTGCGGGGTCTCGGTGGCCAGGTCGGCGAGGTTGGACAGCTCGCACGTGCGGACCTGCGCCTCGTCGTCGTACATCTCGATGTCGTCGTTCGGGGTCAGTCCGCAGTGATGGAAGTCGCCGTCGGCGTCCGAGTAGATGCCCGGGTACTCGAAGTGCCCGAACGTCGAGCCGGCCCATCCGACGCCCGGCGCGTCCTGCCCGGTCATGTGGTTGACGACGGCGTCGGCGTACACGTCCACGCCCGCGTCGTGGCAGGTGGACACCATCGCGGCGAACTGCTCGCGGGTGCCGAGCCGGCTCTCGATCTTGTAGCTGACCGGCTGGTAGGCCGTCCACCACTGCTCACCGAGCACGTGCTCCTGGGGCGGGGACGTCAGCACCCAGCCGTAGCCGTCCGGCCCGAGGGTGGACGTGCACTCCGCCGCGATCGCGTCCCACGTCCACTGGAACATCTGGACGCCGACATCGTGCACGGCGGGCGGCGCGGTGGTGCTCCCGGTGGGGTCGCCGCCGTCGGCCGTCCCGGTGCAGCCGGCCAGCACGACGACGAGCGCGGCAGCCGCTCCCCCGGTCACCAGGTGGGCCGCGCGACGCCCGACACGCGGGACGGAACGCCGTCGGGGCTTGCAGGGCGCGGTGGCGGCGGAATCACCAGCATCGGGGCATCTCGGGGCGTACGTCATCGTCTCCACCCGGTCCGGCCTGCAAGGCGTTGCAGGCTGTTTCAGTCTGCCAACAGGGTACCCGACGACCCCTGACCGTGCGCCGCTGGGGTCGGCCAGGGGGCCGACGCGGGCCGCCTCGGGCCGTCACGGGCGTCGTACGCTCGGCGGGTGGTCAGCGTCGTCGTCAACGGCCCCGCCTCGTGGAACCAGCTCGTCCGGCTGGCGGTGCTGCCCGAAGGTGGGGCGGGCACGGTCTCGGCCGTCGGGCACGACGAGCAGCTCGGCGGCACGTCGGCCGGCAAGGCCGTCACGCTGGCCGCGCTCGGCGTGGACGTGCTGCTGCACACCGTGCTCGGCGACGACGAGGCAGGTGACCGGGTGCGCCGCGCGCTGGACCGGCCGCACCTCGACCTCGTCGCGAGCCCGGCGCGCGACGGCCGCACCGAGCGGCACCTCAACCTCATGGCGGCCGACGGGTCGCGGTTCTCGATCTACCTCGAGCTGCCGCAGCCGGCGGGGCCGCCACCCGAGCGGGTGCTCGCGGCGATCGCGTCGGCGCGGGTCGCGGTGCTCGACCTCGCCGAGCACTCGCGGCCCCTGCTGTCCGTGGCGCGCGCCGCGGCGACGCCGATCTGGTGCGACGTGCACGACGACGACGGCGTCGCCGAGTACCCGCGGGCGTTCGCCGACGCCGCGGACGTGCTGCTGGTCAGCGCCGCCCGGCTCGCCGATCCGGCCGCCTACCTGCGCGAACGTGTCGAGGCGGGGTGCAGGCTCGCGGTGTGCACGCGCGGCGCGGATGGCGCCCTGGCGCTGGACGCCGAGGGGTGGTGGGAGGTGCAGGCCGCGCCGGCCGAGGCCGTCGTCGACACCAACGGCGCCGGCGACGCCTTCCTCGCGGGCCTGCTGGCGGCGCACCTCGACGGCCTGCCGACCCCCGCCGCCCTCGCCGTCGCCTCGGCGACCGGTGCCCTGGCCGTCACCGGGCCGGAGCTCGGTGCACCGCACGCCGACCGGGCGGGCGTCGACGCCCTGGCGGCGCGCGTCGCGGTGCGGCGGGGCTGAGCGTCAGCCGCCGGAGACCGACAGCTCCGCGGCGGCCAGCCGGAGACGGAACTCCTCCGACAGCTCCCGGGAGTCCAGCCAGCCGTCCGGCACGTGCGGCCGCTTCGGCGAACCCGCCCGGCCTCGCTGGCCCTCGGCCGCCGCGCCGGGGTACGGCTGGTCGGCGTCCAGCAGCGCGAGCAGGTCGTCCAGCTCGGCCAAGGTGGACACCATCGCCAGGCGTCCCCGCAGGTCACCGCCCACCACGTACCCCTTGAGGTACCAGGCGACGTGCTTGCGCAGCTCACGCAGCGCCTTGGACTCCTCACCGAAGGTGGCCACCATCAGCTCGGCGTGCCGGCGCAGCACCACGGCCACCTCGCCGAGGGTGGGGCGCACCCGCACGTCCGACCCGGCGAAGGCGGCCGCCAGGTCGGCGAACAGCCAGGGCCGACCCTGGCAGCCGCGCCCGACGACGACCCCGTCGCAGCCGGTGGCCGCCACCATGGCCAGCGCGTCCTCCGCGCTCCAGATGTCCCCGTTGCCGAGCACCGGGATGTCGGTGACGGCCTCCTTGAGCTGCGCGATCGCATCCCAGTCGGCCGTGCCCGAGTAGTAGTCGGCCGCGGTCCGCGCGTGCAGCGCGACGGCCGCGACGCCGGCATCCTGGGCCATGCGGCCGGCGTCGAGGTAGGTCAGGTGCTCGTCGTCGATGCCCTTCCGCATCTTCACCGTCACCGGTACCCCGGCCGGCGCCGCCGCAGCGACCGCCGCGCGCACGATCGCCTCGAACAGGTCCCGCTTCCACGGCAGCACCGCTCCCCCGCCGCGCCGGGTGACCTTGGGCACCGGGCAGCCGAAGTTCAGGTCGACGTGGTCGGCGCGATCCTGCTCGACGAGCATCCGCACCGCCGCGCCCACCGTCGCCGGGTCCACGCCGTACAGCTGCACTGAGCGCGGCCGCTCGTCGGGCTCGAACGCGATGATGCGCAGCGCCTCCGGGTTGCGCTCCACCAGCGCCCGGCTGGTGACCATCTCCGCGACGTACAGGCCGGCGCCCTGCTCCCGGCACAGCCGGCGGAAGGCGGCGTTGGTCACGCCGGCCATGGGCGCCAGCACCACGGGCGGGTCCGCCACCAGCGGGCCGATCCGCAGGGGCGGGTACGCCGGGGGCACAGCCGTCACCGCCAGTGTGGTCGTCGGTTTCGTCGCAGGCACGCCGACCATTGTCACCCGGCGCAGGGATGGCGCCGGGCAGCGGACGCCGAACGCTCACGCGCCCCGAGACTGGCGGTGCCGGAGGGGCGACATCGCGCGTCGTTCCACCGGGATGCTATGGGCCTCGATCTGAGCCTTCAAGCACGCAAGGTCCGCCGCTCCGGGGGCGCGAAACTCGCAGACGTCGTCGGGGGCCTTGACCAGACGCACCACCACGTTGCGCACGTACTCCACCCGGACCAGTTCGCCCCAGCCTGCGCGCCACCGTCCGTCCGCGATCACATCGAAGCGCCTTCCCCAGCCCTGGTCGGCCTGTGCCGCCAGGAGGCGTCGCGCCCATGGCCACCGGCCCATGACCTCGACGCCCTGGTCTGATGCAGCGGCCACCATCAGCGGCCACGTCATCGTCACGCCCCCGAACCGCCCGGGAAAGGAGGCCCCTCCGACGGTCTCGCAGGGGTTCATGCTCGCTCCCGTCTCTCGCGAAGGTCATCGGGACCCCCCGCTTCAATGGCTCTTGCACCAAGCCGAGCAACCTGCGCCGGACCCTGGATGCGCTCACGCTGCGCCCAGGAACGCGATGGTCGCCGAGGCAATCGCCGCGACGATACTGGTTGATGCCAGGACAACGAAGAGTCGTCCTGGTCCGGATAGCCGGCTCCAGGGCTGGCGCCGCACCAGAAGCCGAGCCGCCTCGGACTCGAAGCTGCCCACAGCCGCAGCGAGGGGTCGACGACCTACAACGGCGGCAGCCAGCCCAGCTGTGAGCGCGATTCCGAGGGCCCCCGCGACCAGCAATCGCTCTGCTGTGCTCAGAGTCGTCCAGCTCGCCGTGACGACCATGCCCGCCCCGATCCAAGCGAGCACCGTGCGCATGCCCCACCGCTTGACGAGCCCGCGACTCCGCTCCCCGTCGGCGTCCAGGTCCCATCCCGACCAGCTGCGGGCTGACGCTGCACTCACGGCCGCCAGCACTAGGCCAACGATCGAAGTCAGATCACCGTTCACAAGTCACCGCCGATGACGAACCCACGCCTGACCTCGGGCACCGACCGACGAGCGAGTCAGGCACGTCACCGACACAGATCCCCGCACTTGCGATAATGCACGCAACCGCCGCGGCCACGCCTACCGCAGCCACGCCAACCTTCATCCACTTGCGCAGGTCGAATAATCCCCTGAGGTCGAACCCGTTGATCGGGTCGAGGGGGTAGGCGTACGCATTGTCAGTTCCGCCTTGGACTGGGTCGACGGAGAGGAATCGGCCTTGGGCGGGCAGGTAGATGCGGGCACCCATCTCGACGTACGCGTGGGTGCCGGTGTGGGCGTACAGCTTCTGGTTCGACCCGACCCATGCATTGTCCAGGCTGCCCGGCGCGTTGTCCGGCACGGCGTCGTCGGCCACCGTGGTGCCGATCGCGCCGGTGACGGGGTCGACCGGCTGACCGAACGGGTCATACGCATAGGACCCCGTGCGGGTCCCCGACCCGTCAGCGGTGAGGATCACATCACCATGCACGTTCGGATACGACCACGTCGCCGACCCACCACCAGCCGGCACCGACACCAGCAC
>Ga0302263_10000133_pt1 | contig 31323 bp, 27 predicted proteins | sample II_Fen_N1_4_FD_194564 | JGI IMG/M metagenome (GOLD analysis project Ga0302263, IMG submission 194564) | Peat permafrost microbial communities from Stordalen Mire near Abisko, Sweden - II_Fen_N1_4 | ecosystem: Environmental > Terrestrial > Soil > Wetlands > Permafrost | place: Sweden: Abisko... | reverse complement strand
CCGTCAGGGGCGGAGGGCTGTCCGGGCCTCCGGTCGGGAGTACGGCGGGGGGCAGCGCGGCGGGTAGCTGGAGGTGGACGACGCCGGTCTGGGTCAGGCCGCGAGTGGTGTCCCGGACGACGTCGAGGCCGGTGAACGCCTGGTCCGCGGACTTCGTCTCGTCAGCCTGCCACAGCCGCCACAGCATCGCCGGCGGGTCGTCGGTGAGCCCGGCGGAGCGGAGCTCGTCCGCCGGCAGCGCGGTCAGGGGCCCGGGCGGGTCGAGGACCTCGTCGAAGGCGATCCCGATGGTGATGATGCGGCCACGGAGCTGGCTGAGGTCCGTGCTGTTCTTGGCGACCAGGCCGACCCACAGCGCCCGGTCGACCTGGGCGCTCACGTCCACGGACACGGGGTCGGCCTGGAGCGGGTCGGGCGAGACCGTCGTCGTCTCGTAGAGCGCGGCGTCCGCGGGCGCGACCCCGGAGCGGGCCAGGGCGTCCTGGGTGGCCTCGTCGGGGGGCCCGCCGTCGTCGGGGCGTGGGGTCTTGCCCGCCGCGACGACATCGATGGGCCAGACGTACACCTCGTCGTCGGTCTCGAAGACCGTCGAGCCGGCCAGGGCCCGGCTTCCCTTGAGCACCTGGACGCCGGCGGGGAGCTCGGTCGTCGTCCCGAGCAGGACCGTCGCCGGCTGGGCGGGGCGCGGCTGCACGCCGAGCAGCCGGAGGAACTCGATCCGGGTGGTGTCGGGGATCTGGTTGAACCGGTAGAGCAGCGACTCCCCGAGATAGGCGAACAGCTCGAGCAGGGCGATGCCCGGGTCGCTCTCGTTGTGGTCGGTCCACTCCGGGGCGTAGACGGGGATGCGGCCGAGCAGCTCCTCGCGGAGCTGCTCATAGGTCCGGTTGTCGAGCGTCGGGCTGATCAGCGCCATCGCCCACCTACTTCAGGTAGAAGGGGTAGACGAGGTTGTCCGGGCGTCGGTCCGCCTTGCGTACGTAGGCGATCTCTATCCACACCAGCGAAGGGTCCTCGCCCGGTGTCACCGCAACGTTGACGAGGGTGATGCGCGGCTCCCACAGCTGCAGCGACGTCGAGATGTCCTCGGCCATCGCCGACCGGGTCGCCAGTGAGTTCGGCTCCATCAGGTAGCGACGCAGACCGCACCCGAACGTCGGCAGCATGACCCGCTCGCCCGGTTCGGTGTCGAGGATCGTGGCGACCGACTGCCGGATCAGCTCCATCCCGTCGACGTACGACAGGCGCCCGTCGACACCCGGCCGGAACGGGAACGCGGGTCCCCGTCCGACCCACTGGTCGACGACATCGGTCACACCTCAGCGTCGGGCCGACGCCGTCACTCGCCCGTCGCGCCCGCGTCGCACAGCGGGTCCGGGGGGATGGGCAGGTGGCGCGGATCCGGCAACGAAGGCTCGATCCCGGTCGGGTCGATCGCGTCCACGAGATCGACGACGAGGTCGGGTTCGGCGAGGGACTGCGAGCCAGGCGTCCGCAGTGCAGCTGTCGGAGCCGGGACGCCGAGGACCTCGCCGAGTGCCTCGTCGACGGCCGAGCCGGGTACGACGTCCGCGAGGGTCCGTTTCGGTCCCGGGGGAGCGATCCCCGCGAAGAACTGCTCGACCGTCGAGAAGGCGAGCGAGGGCGGGATGCAGAAGCGCAGCGCCAGCATCCACCAGAGCTGGAACAGCAGGACGACGATCGGCAGGAAGAGCAGGAACAGGAAGAGGGCGACGATGAAGAAGAGCTCGAAGGCGAAGGTGCAGATCGGGCCGCCCTTGGGCGACGACGCGCCGGCGCTCGGGATCTTCTTGAAGTCCACCGGACCGAGACCCGAGCCGGGTGGTGTCGTGATCCGCAGCCCACCGGTCCCGGGTTTCCGGGTCGCGTGGGCGGCGAGCCGCCGCAGGTCGGGTGCGGTGATCGAGATGGTCCGGTTCTTGGTCCCGTCCGGGTCGAGCGCGGCGGCGAGCCGGAACGGTCTGGTCGCGGAGCTGGCGAACTGCTTCGGAGGACAGTGCTCGTGCCCAGGAGCCGGTGCCTGCGTCACGACGCAGCGCATCTCGTAGATGGACCGGTCGTCGAGCTTCGGACGGACGTCGCCTGCCTTGTCCGTCCAGTGGTCCGAGGAGTACGTCGGAACCAGTCCGCACCACAGCGACCGGGTCCGGTCGGGGTCGCAGCCGGGGCGCGGGGGCAGCCGGAACATCGGCAGCTGCTCCTCGTCCGGGATCGGCAGTGCACCGGCCGGGCCGGCCGGAGCCTCGCGCCAGCCGCCACCGTGACCTGGGACCCACCCCCACTCCTCGTGGGTCGCTCCGAGCGCCTCGATCAAGGGACCGTGGTCGAGCTCGAACCGGTCGCGCTCGGCTTCGTGGGCGAAGAGCAGGTCGCCCACGTCGAGGTCCGGCGTACCGACCTCCGAGCCTTCCAGCTGCTCGCGCGCGAGGTCGCTCATCAGGGCCTTGGCGAGCTTGCGCACAGGCCTGAGCCCGGCAGCTGTCGAGGTGTGCCGCCGCCGCATCACCATGGTCACCGCGATGTCGCGGTGCGACCCGGCGCGGGGCAGCCCCGGTACGTCGCAGAAGACCTCGACCACGACCAGGTAGAACCGGTTGTGCGAGGGCTGGTACAGCTTCCGCATCCTCGTGTGCACGAGCCGGCTCGTCGCGAACCTCCTGATGCCGGTCCCGGCGCCACCGGGCGTGACGGGTACCGGGTAGCTCCATCGGTCGTCGAGGCCGAAGGCGAGGGAGTCGGCCGGGTTCGCCATGACCTCGTCCATGAAACGCGTGGAGTCGTACATCTGGATGGTCGGACGCAGCGCCCTCGGGTCGCGCAGGTCGAAGCCGCCCCGCTCCCGGACGTACCAAGGAGCGCGCAGGGCGAAACCCTCGCTCACAGCAGGTTCCCCACCCCGGGCGTGTAGGCAGGGGACACCACGAACGCGTCGGTCATCAGCGTCTTGCAGGAGACGATCCCGCTGAAGGTGGCCATGGGGGTGGTCACGTTGACGCTGAGGGCCGTGACGTCGATGGTGAGCATCGACTCGATGGTCATGGCACCTCCGGCGGTGATCTTCACGACCGACCCGCTGGAGTGCTCGATGGTCAGTGACTGCGCCCCGTCGTCGAGCACGACCCGGTGCCCGGAGTTCGTCGACAGCGTGACCTTCGGGGCGCCGGCCGTGTCGTCGAACTCGATCTGACTCTTCCCGCGCGTCCGGAGGACCCGGATGTTGTTGGCCTGCTCCGGGTCGTGGGGGAGATGCGCCTTGCCGTTCCAGGCCGACCCCAGGATGTAGGGCCGCCGGAGGTTCCCGGCCTCGAAGGCCACCACCACCTCGCTGCCGACCTCCGGGAGCACCTCCAGGCCCTGATCGTCATCGGCGTACGGCGAGCACAGGGTGGCCCAGGCGCGCACGTCACGGTCACCGTCCGACCCGAGCCAGGGGAAGCGCACCTGCACGCGCCCGAGCCGGTCCCGGTCCACGAGATCGGTGACCAGCGCGGGGTAGACCCCGTAGTAGCCCGGAACCGAGCCGTCCGGCGGTGCAGGCAGGCCCATCAGGCGACCTCGTTGAGCGTGGGCCGCTCCGCGTCGAACCGGGTCCTGAGGCCCTGCACGTTGTCATAGGTGTGGCAGACCCGGGTGACGTAGTAGCCGTCACCCTCGAACGGCGCGCCGACCAGCTGCAGCGTGAGGACGCTGCCCACCACGAGGTCCGGTGAGCCCTTGGTCAGGCCGGAGACCGTGACGAACGCACGGGCCCGCCGCAGCATCTCGGCCTTCGCCCAGGCGCTGGCCTCGGCCCGGCTGAGGGCGGCCTCGCGGACCCGGATGCTGCTGCTGTCGCCGAGTGCCCGGGCCACGAGCTCGGGGCCGGTACGACCGGAGGTGACCTCCGCGGAGATGGTGTCGCTGCCCGCTCGTTCGTCGACGACGTCCTTCGCCGAGGCGTCGAACCCGGTCACGACCACCTCGCTGCGCTGGTGCGCCAGGTCCGCCAGCATCCGCACGCTCAACAGGTCGTTGCCCTGGATCAGCGTCAGCGACGAGCCGCGGCGACTCGTCCGCGAGCGGAAGTGCAGGGTGCGCTCGGTGCACCAGAGCTCCCCCTGGACCAGTCGGGCCCGGTCGCGCAGGAACGCCAGGTCGCTCTGGTTGACCTGCTGGACGACGTCGTAGCGGGGGCCGTCGAGCGACGCATCGGCGTCGAGTCCGTGCTCACGGGCGATCTGCTCGACGATGTCGGCGTCGGTGACGTCGGTGTAGCTGCGCATCCGGCGGGTCATCCGGAGCCGCATGAGCGCGTCCTCGGCGAACACCACCATGCGGGCGGGTTCGCTGTCGGCGAAGACCAGCTCGATGCCCGAGATCACCCCGGTGAACACGATGCGCTGTCCGGAGTCGGGGCCGACGCTGACCTCGACGGACTTGCCGAAGTCGAGGACCTGACCGTCGACGTACATCATCGGGTCCGGCGGTCCCGTGGCGCCGGGGCCGACCGCGGTGAAGTGCGCGCGCATCGTGCGCAACCCCTCCACGCCCTCCTCCACCTCGAGCCGTACGCAGTCGCGCGCCAGGTCGTGGTTGACCTCGCCGTCCACTGCGAAGACGGGCGCGGTGATGGAGATGACGGGGTCAGTCATCGAAGCCCTCCGCCGTCGTACGGCGACGCCGCATCGCGTCCTCCCGCCGCGCCTCCTGCCACGCGTCCTGCGCCGCACCCAGGTGGCGCGGCGCGTGGCTGCTCGCCTCGGGCTCGCGTGCTCCCCCCGAGGCGACGACGTCGGTATGGATCTCGTCGACGTGTACCGACATGGCTCACCTCCCTGGTCCCCACCGCAGCGTGCTGTCGCCCGCGTCACGCCGGCGTTGCTGCGCGTCAGCCGCGGAGCGACCGGAGCCCGACGGCGGGAGCTGTACCCACGGGGCGGTGGAGACGTCGACGGCTACCGAGACCTCGCCGTTCCGGGACCGCGCGGTCACGATCCCGCTCCCGGCCGAGGTCGTCGCGACGACCGTGGTCGCCTGGGCGCGGGTCCCGAGCGGGATGCCGAGGCCGTAGCCCTGGGTCCGCGGGTCGAGGTCGACCCGCGCCGACGCGCTCAGGCCACCGACGGACGCGGACCCGAGCACGGAGGCGCCCGCCCCGCTGCCCGCCGGCGGGACCGAGAAGGCGTCGCGGGCCGCTGCGACCGACGACGCGGCCCCGGCGCCGGCGACCACGGCGTACGACGCGGCGACCCCGCCACCCTCGGCCAGGGAGAAGCCGGCTGCCGCCTCGGCGTCGACCGCGACCCCGCCCCCGGCTGTGAACCCGGCAGCCGCCGACGCGTCCCCGCTGACGCCGAACCCGGCCCCCACACCGGCACCTGCGCCGAGCCCGGCGACGGCACTCGCACCGAGTCCGGCGCCGACGCCCGCACTGAGCCCGAGCGCGGCCCCCAGGCTCGCCGACGCTGTCGCACCGGCGCCCAGGGCGAACCCCGCGGAGGCGCCGACGCCGGCCGACGCCGAGACCCCGGCGGCGAGCTGGACCTGTGCGCCGGCGGCGAGACCCAGGGGGCTCGACAGACCGGCCATGGCGGCACGCCAGGTGGCCGGGTCGGCGTCCAGTCGGCTGAGGAGCTGCTGCAGGCTCTCGCCGGCCTGGGCCAGCGCGGCGGTGTCCGGGTTCGCCGCCGGAGGTGACCCGGGCCCGGACCCCTGGCCGCTCCCGCTCGGGGTGGCCCCCGAGTCGGTGCGTGCGGCGGCGCCGGTGAGCTTGGCCTCCCAGTCGGTGTTCTTCTCGGTGATCGTCACCGACACCTTGGCCCGCAGCGGACGGCCGTCGGGGGAGAAGTAGTCGAGGTCCTCGGTCACCTGGGTGACCAGACCCGTGAAGACGAACGTCCCCCAGATGAAGCGCACCGGGGGTGGCGGTGAGGTGGGCTTGTCCTTCGTCGGCTCGGCGAACTGCCGGACGATCAGCGTCTTGGTCCGCACGTCGACGGGGTGGGGCGACGACGACGTGGGCCCGCCGCTCGACGCTGAGCCCGAGGGTGGTGGGTCCGCCTCCTCCGCCGTGTCGAACTCCAGGTCGAAGGTGAGGGTCGCGGACTGTGCCGAGGGACTCTGCCGGCGTACGGACTTCGTCGTCGTGGCGCCGTGGTCGATGTTGTTCTGCCGGGCGATCCGCAGCGACGTGGGGTTGAACTGCACCTCGAACGCGCCGTTGTCCTCCGGCTGGAACGTCGGGGTCGCGTCCTTGCCGGAGCCCTTGATCTCCTTCAGGCGGACCAGGATCGCCTTCGCCAGTGGCGCGGTCATGTGCCCGGCCCCCCGAGACGAAGTCCCTCATGGAGGATCTGGAGCTCCTCGACGGCGATCTCGCCGGTCTTCGCGTTCAGGGCGGGACCGCTGACCTTGGACGGCAGGCCCCGCTCGAAGGTCCACGTGGCCAGCACCCGCTTGTCAGCGGGGTCCTTGAGCTGGATCTGCCCGTTGTAGCGCGGGATCGGGAGTACGCCGGAGACCATCCCGGTGATCCAGTCCCACAGGGCGGTGTCGGCCCTGCCGTCCCCCGCCGAGCCCTGCCGGAACATGCCCCTCTTGAGGACGATCGGCGACAGCTTGGCCCGCCCCACCCGTCGTACGACGCCGTCGTTACGGCCGCCCTCGAGGTACTCCTTCACGTCGGCCTCGAGCTCCAGTCCCGAGCACTCCGAGAAGCCACCGTCGCCCAGGGTCGCGCCGGTGGCCCCCTGGTCGCTGCGTGTCAGGTGGACGGTGAAGCGGAAGGTCTGGAGGAGCTCGGAGTCGCTAGCCACGCTTCGCCTCCACGGTGACCGTGCCGTCCACGTCGGCCGAGATCTGGAGCACGATGTACTCCAGCGGCGCCGCAGGAGCGACGCCCACCTCCGCGACCAGACGACCCAGGGCCTGAGAAGCGGGCGGGTTGTTGCTCTCGTCGCACCGTACGAAGTAGGACTCCTCCTCGGTGGAGCCCGCGAGGTGGCCACGCCGGTGGAGGTCACGGAGGAGCACGGTGATCGCGTGGGCCAGGCGGGTCCGCAGCTCTGCGGTGTGGGGCTCGAAGACGACCCACTGGCACTGCTGCTCGAGAGTCCTCTCCAGGCTGGTGATCAGACGTCGGACACTGAGCTGCCGGTAGGGCAGGTTCTCGGGGCTGCTGGCGAGAGTCCGGGCCGCCGACAGCCGGAAGCCGTCCCGCTCGGCCCGGAACACGTTCACCCCCATCAGGTGGAGCTGGTCGTGGATGGCATCCGTGACGGTGTCGCGGGAGACGACGGCGCCGCGGCCGATCTCGTTCGCGGGGCCCCAGGAGACGCCGTAGAGCCGCTCGCGGGAGGCGATGATGCCGGCCGCGAACGCCGACGGCGGCACGTTCACCGCGACGCCGGGCGTCCCGGTGCCCGTCGTCACCGGCGCGGCCACTCCCAGCCACGGGTGGTAGGCCGCGACGAAGGCGGAGTCGAAGTGCGCCCGCCACGTCGTCACCTTCCGCAGTGGCAGACCCAGCGGGACGTCGAGCAGCGCCACGAACCGGCGCCGGAGGTCGGCGATCTGGACGAGTCGCTGCTGGCGGCGCACGATCTCCGCCAACGAGGTCGGGTCGCGGCCGTCGAGTCCGGTCGGCACCGGAACAGGATCGGCGAGCTCCGGCTCCCCCTCGGGCGTGCAGACGTCGCAGTGCCCCCGAGGCCGGCGTACGACGGGTGGTGGGGGCTCGCCCGGCGGCTGCTCCGCCTGCCACGTGAGGTCCGGGACGGCGATCAGCCCGAGCTCCGGCACCCGCCCCAGACCGTCGGCGCCGCGGTGGGTGTCGTTCTCGTCCAGAAGGTCAGCGTCGGCGCCGCCGTCGTCGAAGAAGCTGGCGAAGGTGATGCCGTAGGACCGGTCCAGGCCCTCGTGCACCCGGTCGGGTCGGGTCCGGATCGGCGTCAGGAACAGGTCGGGGAGCAGGGTGCTCCACGTGCCCGAGGGCCGGCACAGCGCCGACTCGTCCGCCAGGGTGGTGCCGATGAACCGCGGGTGGCCCGAGACCGGCCCGAGCCCCGAGATCCGCTCCTCCCGACGAACCACGGAGCTGGTGTCCGAGGCGATGAGCACGGCCGTCACCACGTCGACGTCGAGGCCGGCCACCGACCCCTCCGGGGCGGCGGGGAGCTCGGAGTCGAGATCGGCGAACCGGCGGCTCAGCCGGGGATCGGTGAGGCGGGTGAGCACCCGCAGCACCCCCGGTCCCGGGAGCCCGTCGCGGCGGATCCGGAGCAGGGAGCGATCCGGAGGGAGGGTGCCGGCGGGAAGCGCGATCCGGACACCGTCGGGATCGTCGGTCTGGAAGGTCCCGGCCACCTCGAACTCGAACCGGAGGGCGAGGGTCGTGCCCCAGGTCCCTTCGTCGGCGGCCGCGATCCGGTAGCCGGTGGGATGGTCCAGCTCGAACGACGCCGTGGCGTCGTCGGCCGAGGGCCCCTCCCAGTCCGGCGGGGGCGCCACCCGGACGACGTACGCCCGGTTGCCGCCCTGGGCGAAGAACGTGCTGACCGCGAACGGAAGCATCCGGTCGGGCACACCGACCGGATGCTCGCACCCACCGAACACCCGCTCGTACTCGGACCAGCTGGTGACCGGGACGGGTCTGTCGACGGGCCCGCGGAGTGCCACGCCGACGAAACCCGTGATGTCGAGGCGGACCGGGCTCAAGGGGTCGTCGGCCCGACCCGGGGCCGGGTAGACACCGGGCCTGCCGAGCTGCAGGCCGGTGGTCACGACGACTTGAAGTCGATGCTCTCGGCGACCAGGTGCAGCTCCTCCATGGCCACCTCGCCGCCTCCCTTGCCGGTCATGGTGGGACCGACCCACTTCTTGGGCTGAGCCGCGCTCAGTACCCAGCTGCAGACCGGCGCCCGCGCCTCGTCGAGCAGCGTGATCGTCACCGTCCTCGGGTCGAACTCACCGCGCCGGGTGGCCTGGAGCCAGGTGAACAGGCGCAGGTCGCCGATCATGCCGCGCTTGAGCGTCACGTCGTCGGTGGTGTTGACGTTGGCGACCTTGCGGACGTGGTTCTCCGGGTCGTTGCCGTTGCGGTACTCGGCGAACTTCACCTCGTTGCCGAGACCGCTCACGTCGGAGAAGCCACCGGCGATCTGGTCCTCGCCACCGGCGTCGCCCAGTTTCACCATGAAGTTGAAGTTGCTGTACGGGTTGGCTCGGGTTGCCATCTCTCACACCTCAGCTCTGCCGCGAGTCGGCGGTCCACTGCCCGATCCGGAAGATCACGAACTCGGCCGGATAGGTCGGAGCCACCCCGATCAGGCAGATCAGGCGGCCGTTGTCGAGGTCGTTCTGGCTCATGGTGGTGCGGTCGCAGCGCACGAAGAACGCCTCCTCGGGCTTCGTCCCCATCAGGGCTCCGGTCCGCCAGGTGACGACGAGGAAGTCCTCGACGCTCTGCCGGATCGACGCCCAGAGCCGCTCGTTGTTCGGCTCGAAGACCGCCCACTGCGTCGCCCGGTCGATGGAGTGCTCCAGGTAGTTGAAGAGCCGACGCACGTTGACGTACTTCCACTCCGGGTCCGAGCTCATCGTGCGGGCCCCCCAGATCCGGTTCGACCTACCGGGGAAGAAGCGCAGGGCGTTGATGCCTTCGGGGTTGAGCACCGACTGGCGGTCGTAGGTGACGTTGGTGACGAACGACGTGATCCCGTGCACCACCTCGTTCGCCGGGGCCTTGTGCACCCCTCGGTCGATGTCCGAACGGGCATAGATGCCGGCGGTGACGCCGCTGGGCGGCAGGTCGAGGGTCGCCGGGGGTGTCGTCGGGTCGGGCTTGACCGTGGGGTCGACGATCCGGACCCACGGGTAGTACAGAGCGGCGTACGTCGAGTCGTACTGGCCGCGGAACCGACGCACCTCGGAGATGGACGAGTCCTTGGGCGGGTCCACGACGGCGATCCGGTACGCCTTCAGTGCCTCGGCGTGCGCGATCAGGTTGTCGACCGCGGTCTGCTGGTCCGCGTCCTGCAGCCGCACCGTGTCGGGGCAGGCGACGATCGCGATGTCCTCGATCTCGGCGAGCGCGCACAGGCCCGTGGCCGGCTTCGTGGGGGAGTCGGGGTCCGCCTTCTCACCCTGGAGGGCAGCAGCGTCGAGCGCTCCACCCTCGATCGCCTGGGCCGCGGTGAGATACCCGCTCGAGGCCGGGTCGACGAGCGCCTTGAACAGTGCGTCGGCGTCGGCGGCGGCGGTCGGGTTCGGCGCGTCCAACCAGGCCAGGCTGAGGTCGTCGGCCGGGTCGACGGCCTGGAGCACCGAGCCGATCCAGCGGGGGTGCTTGGAGTGCACCTCGAGACCGGGGTAGACATCGGTCCGCTCCCCCCACTCCACCGTGACCGTCAGCGTGATGTGGCGTGCGTCCCCGGCCGGGATCGGGTCGAGGCCGGCGGACCCGTCCGTCTTGACCAGGCCCTGGTTCCCGCGTGCGTCGCGGTCGACGATGCGGACCTGGGCCGGCACGGCCGGGTGGCCGTTCGCGTCCACGGGGTCCGCGGCCCCGGCGGCCAGGAACTCGACGGCCGCGCCGGGTCCGACGCCGACCAGCCTGCCACCGGTGGCGATGTTCTTGCTGCGCTGGAACGACACGCTGACGCTGATCTCGCGGCCCGCGTCGCCGGGCCAGCGGGCACGCCAGGTCGCCGCCGGGTTCGCTCCTGCCCCGACCGCCAGCGACGCGAAGTTCTGGGCGGCGTCGATCTCGTTGTTAGCGTCCAGCGTGAACGGGAAGACCCGCTGGACGTAGAGACGGCGTCCGCCGTTGTCGAAGAACGCCCGGGCTGCGAAGGCCAGGTAGTTGACCGTGTCGCCCGCCGTACCCACCGCGTTCAGGTCGCCGTACGCCCGCTCGAACTCGGTGAAGCTGGTCACCAGCGTCGGTGTCGGGACCATGAACAGGGGTCCGCTCGGGAGGTCGACGTTGTAGGGGACCGGACCGTACCGGGTCAGGCCGGTCATTCCGAGCGTGGACGTCGCGACGCCCTCGATCGAGCTCGAACGGAAGCTGGTCTCCTCGAGGTAGACACCAGGAGTCAGGTACTCAGGCATGCGGGACCTCCTCGGTCACGGGGTGAGCCCGAACTCGAGGTCGTCGGGCAGGATCATGTCCGCGCCGGTCGGCACCACCACGTGGAGGGTGGGCTTCGCGTTCGCGACATAGCCGGGCGGGGGCGCGAGGCCGCGCAACCGCGGGCTGTCCAGGGCGGCCGGAGCCGGAGGGCTGGGGGAGCGGGGGACGTTCTCGACCGTGAGGTCGGCCAGCGCGTCGTCGGCGTCGACCGGCACCGGCACCTTCCGGGCCTTGATCGTCAGATCGACCGGGATGGTCGAGCCCAGGGGGTGCTGGCCGGGGTCGGTGACGACCAGGACGAACTCGCCCCGGTCGTCGGCGTGCGCATACCCGGCGATCGATTGGGTCGCTCCGGTCGCGGTGACCCGCGCCCAGCGAGCAGGCTTGCCACCGCGCCGGACCCGGCCCCGGATGACCGTGCTCCCGGGCGACAGCGCTGCCGCGGCTCCGGGCCAGAGCCAGACGCGAAGGAGTCGGTGGTCCGTGGGGATGAACGGCCGCGCCCCACCTCCGTCCACCCGGTTCTCCGGCCACAGCGGGATCCGCAGCCGCCGCGCGACGAAGCGGCGGCTCGGGTCGTCGATCCGGACCTGGATCGTGGAGGGCAGCGGGACGTCGTGGCGCAGCGTGAACCGGGCCGGGCCGGCGGCGTCGAACGCGATGCAGGGGTACGACGGCACGGGCACCGGCACGAAGGGACTGCGTGGCCGCTCGTAGCCGGCCCGGAGCTGGGTGAGGACCAGCCGGTCCGTGAGGGGGTCACGGCATTCGACGGCGAGTGCGAGCCGGTGCCAGACGTCCACGGCGCCCACCGTCGTCTCGATCACGGCGTCGGCGGTCATGTGCCGATCCGATCCACGCGACCCGCGACGAGGGCCACCCGTTCCCGGCCCGGCTCGACCGGTCCCTCGAGGCAGATGACCCTGGCGATGTACGGCAGCGTCAGCCGGAACTCGGTGGTCAGCGCCTGGAACGCCTCGCTCATCGACTCCAGGGCCAGGTCGTCGGTCACCAGCTGGACCGCGTCGCCGGGCTGCCACGGCGAGAACGGGGTGCCGCCCTGGTCGATCGGCAGCAGCTGGACGCCCGTGAGGATCGGGTGGCTCTCGAGGATCTGGGCCGCGAGCCCGAGCCACTGCAGCTCCGCCTCGGCGTTCTCCGCCCAGGCCGCCAGCAGGAGGTGCATCCTGATCGGGAGACGCGGGATGCCGTCCATGCTGCCGACCGCCGACCACCCGGGGCGCGTCTCCCTGTCCACGCTGACCCGGTAGCAGTACACCGACACCGCCGGCTGGGTGATCGTCTGGCCGGTGTTGGTCTTCAGGGTCTTCAGCTCGTTCGAGCTGGCCAGGAACGCCTGGAGGTTGTCCGCGACTGCTTCCGGGTGGTCGGCGAAGCCCCGGTTGAGCATCGCGACGATGCTCTGTCCGGCGGCCCTCAGAGCCTGGTACTCAGCCACGTCACACATCGTGGGCACGACCCGTCACGGCATCGTCGCGGACCGGCGCGAAGCGGGCCCGGTGGGCGACGGTGCGGTGACAGCGGAGGTCGAGACTTCACGTGCGCTCACAGACAAGGAGCTCCGATGACTTCCGAGGAACCCCGCAATCCTGACAACGAGGACGGCTGCCCCCCTCCGCCGGACGACTCAGGATGCGACGCGAGCACGATCGACACGGTGGCCTGCAAGGCCGCAGGCGTCGCCGCGCAGGCCGCCTACGACGCGACGTACACCGCGGATCTCGAGACCGCGAAGCAGCAGTACAACGATGTCCGCACCCAGTACCGCACCAGTAGGCAGGCGGCGGCCGTCCCCTACAAGGAGATGCGACACCAGATCAAGCACCTGCTCGAGCGCATCCGCTGCATGATCGAGCAGAAGCGGGTCTGGGTCTGCCTGGACGACGCCTACTGCGAGGTGATCGAAGAGGTCGAGTGCTGCAGCCCGGATCCCGGATGCTGCGCACGGGCGCGCAGCTTCGACGTCGAGGACGCGGAGGAGCTGGCGCTGCGCAGGCTCGAGCGGGTGATCAAGAAGTACCAGCGGTGGACCGACCAGTCGAAGGCCTGCTTCGACAACCTCGCCCAGGAGCCTGCCGCGCTCACTGCCCGGGTCGCCGCCGCTCAGCAGCTGATCAAGGACATCGACACCGCCCTCAGCGGAGACCCGGCGACCACCGACCTCAAGCAGCTCTATGCCCGGGCGAAGGTCGCCGCCTGGACCGTCGAGCAGGTGTACGGCGGGTTCGCCCGGACGCAGGACTTCGTCGACTGCCTGTGCCTGGCACTGACGACCTGGACCGCCGGCTGCGCGGCGGTCTCCGAGCTCACCCGGGCGGAGGCCTTCAAGGAGTGCTGCGAGCAGCAGGCGGAGGCGCGCTGCGAGGAGCTCCGGACGCACACCGTCGAGGAGATCCTGGCGACCTACGACCGGCTCTGTGGTGACGACCCGTGCGACAAGGGCGACGGCTCCGACGACGGTTGCGAGGACGACTACGGCGACGGCTCCGACGACGACTGCGGGTGTGGCCACCACCACCATCACCATCACCATCACCGTCACCACCACGGCACGAAGGGCTGTGGTTGCCACGAGGACGACGAGCCCGGCACCGAGGACACCGAGGACGGAGAGGACTCCGGCGGCGACAGCTCCGAGGCGAGCTGATGCGCTGCGGTGAGCTGTCGGGCGATGCAGGGGCGTGACGAGCGCCGCTCCCGCCGCAGAGGTTCGGCAGAGCCGTCTGGTGGACCCGAGCACTCCGAGCTGGAGCGCGAGGGTCGGCCGTTGGAGGGGCGCCAGCGGCGGGCCTGGGAGTCGCAGCTGGGTCACGACCTCGGTGAGGTGAGGGTCCACGAAGGGGCCGGTGCTGCCGAGTCCGCGCACCGGCTCGACGCCCTGGCCTACGCGGCCGGGAACGACATCGTCATGGGCGACGCGTTCTCGCACGACAGTCCCGAGCGCAGCCGACTGCTGGCCCACGAGCTGGCCCATGTGGTCCAGCAGGGCGCTGTACCGCGCACCCAGGAGACGCCGCCGGTCGTGGTGGACAACCCGGATGCGGAGGCCGAGGCGGGGCGCATCGCGGACGGTCATCAGGCCGTCCTGAGCCAGGCCGGGTACGGCATCGCCCGTGCACCGACCAGCCTCGGCACCAGGTTCACCCACCCCACGGGATCGAGGTCCGCGTTCACGCACGTGCACGCCGAGTTCGATGGCTCCGACTTCACGGTCTTCGACGGCAGCAAGGCGATCCTGACGCACCCCGCCCAGTCGGGTCGTCCCGTCTCCGTCCGGCCCGCGGACGCCGCCGCGTGCAAGGGCAGTACCGGAGACTCCTACCTCAACAACCCGCGGTACGTCGGCATCCAGGACTTCGGCCCCATCCCCGAGGGTGAGTACGTGTTCAGCCTGAGCACGTTCGCGACCTTCACCGGTGCCGAACAGGTGACCATGATCTCCGGAGGCATGTTCACAGATCCGTTCGGGACGGCCCTTCATGGCGGCGACTGGGGGTCGGGCCGGGCGCCCCTGCGACCGACCAGGATCGTCCCCGCCGCCAAGGGCTGTGGCAGCACCACGACGCGGAGCGGCTTCTACCTGCACGGCGGCTCGCTGCCGGGGTCATCGGGGTGCATCGACGTCGACAACGACGGCATCGACGGACTCCTCACGTTGCTCACCGGGTACCGGAAGGACATCCCCGTCAAGGTCGCCTACACCAAGGCTGCCCCGTCGGTCGGCTGGGGCACCCGCCGGCTGGGTGGCTTCACGTACCCGACCGACGAGCGCGGGCAGCCGATCAAGGACCCCACGATCTGGGACCGGTTCCGCGGCGCCACGAAGGACTAGGCGCGGCTCGTCCGCGCTCCGACCGGCGGGGTCCGGCGCTAGTCTGGCGGCGTGCAGAGCAACCACAGTCGCATGGTGACCGGTGTGGTCCTGGGCCTGGTCATCGCCGCAGGTTTCGAGTTCGAGCTGGCCTGGCTGTTCCTCGGCGGCCTGGTCCTCTTCCTCGCCTGGCTCGGCTACCTGCTGCTCGGACCGGACACCTGATGGTGGGGCCGCCGCTGGCGGTCACCGGGTCGACCGGAGCGCTCGGTGGGCTCGTGGCCCGCGGACTGGCGGTACGCGGCGTACCCCAGCGGCTGCTGGTGCGCGCGCCGGACCAGGCGCCGGCGCTCGACGGCGCTGTCGTGCTGCCCTGCAGCTACGGCGACCGGGAGGCGGCCGTCGCTGCGCTCGAGGGTGTCGAGACGCTGCTGATGGTCTCGGCGTCGGAGTCAGCCGACCGGCTCGACCAGCACCGCAGCTTCGTGGACGCCGCGGCCGAGGCGGGCGTCCTGCAGGTCGTCTACACGTCGTTCGTCTCGGCCGCTGCCGACTGCACGTTCACCCTCGGCCGCGACCACTGGGCCACCGAGGAGCACATCCGGCAGAGCGGCCTGAGCCACACCTTCCTCCGCGACAACTTCTACCTCGACTTCACGCCGCTGATGGCGGGGGAGGACGGGGTGATCCGCGGGCCGGCCGGTGACGGACGGTTGTCGGCGGTGGCGCGCGCGGACATCGCGGCCGTCGCCGTCGAGATCATGGCGGACCCTGCTCCGCATGCCGGCGCGACGTACTCCCTCACCGGACCCGAGGCCTTCACCCTGGGTGAGGCCGCAGCGGTGATCAGCGAGGTGACCGGGCGTGCGGTGAGCTTCCACGACGAGACGATCGACGAGGCCTACGAGTCGCGGCGGCGCTGGGAGGCGCCGGACTGGCAGTACGACGCGTGGGTCTCGACCTACACCGCGATCAAGGCCGGCGAGCACGCGGCCGTGACCGACGACGTACGCCGGGTCACCGGCCGCGACCCGGTCGGCCTGCGGGCCTACCTCGAGGGCGACGCCGCGCGCTAGTCAGCCGGTGCGAAGGCCCGCGCCGACGTTGTGCAGGTGGCCGACGGCCGCGGCGTACGACGCGATCGCGCCCACCTCCAGATACGGGATGCCGCGGTCGGTGCAGAACCTCCGCACGACGGGCTGGGCCAGCCGCAGGTTGGCCCGGGGCATGCTGGGGAACAGGTGGTGCTCGATCTGGTAGTTGAGGCCGCCGAGTGCCGCATCGGTGAAGGGCCCACCACGGATGTTGCGCGACGTCAGGACCTGCCGCAGCAGCGGGTCCGCGGCCTGCTCGGCGTCCAGCACGGGCATGCCCTTGTGGTTAGGGGCGAAGGAGCAGCCCAGGTAGAGGCCCTGGACGCCCTTGTGGATCGCCACGAACAGCAGCGCCTGCGGCCAGGTCAGGGTGAGGACGAGCAGGCCGACGTAGAGGACGAAGTGCGTGATCATCAGCGCTGCCTCGGGTGCCCGGTGCCGCAACCCGGTCCGGAAGAGCTCGCGCGCGCTCGCGACGTGGAGGTTGACGGCCTCGCCCAGCAGGAACGGAAAGAAGAGGAGCGCCTGATGCTTGGTCGTCCAGGCCGCGAGGCCGCGACGGGCGCCCGCCTGGTCCGCGTCGAAGATCAGCACACCGGCGCGCACGTCCGGATCGCTCTCGAGGTCGTTGGGGTGCGCATGATGGGCGTTGTGCTTGGTGACCCACCAGCCGAAGCTCATGCCGCCCATCAGGTTGCCGTCCACGAGCCCGAGGAGCCGCATCCGGTTGGCGTTCCGGGTGACCTGGAGATGACCGACGTCGTGTCCGAGGAACCCCATCTGCGTGGCGACCACCCCGAACACCGGGGCGAGCAGCAGCAGCCACCACGAGTCCTGCCAGACCACCATCGCGGTGACCACGGCGGACAGGGCCGCGAACACCAGGGCGAAGTGGCCGGCGTACGACCAGGGCCTGCTGCGGAGCAGCCCGAGCTCACGGATCTGGGCTGTCAGCTCGCTGTACCCGCCGCGTCGGTCGGGGTCGACGTGGGTTGCGAGCGCGGAGCGAGTAGGGGGAACCTGCGTGGCCACCGGCCACCGCCTTTGGTCGCTGCCTGCGTCAGGACCCGTGGACCGGCGAAGGCCAGGGTCCGGGGCCTTGGAACGTGATCTGACGATCGCAGTACGGCCAGAGTACCGCGACCGGGCGACACGTAACTCTTTCTGGGGATGTCGGGCGTGCTCGGCACTGCCAGGCTGCTGAGGCATGGTGACTTCTCGCGTCGGTTCGTTGCGCAGCACATGCTTCCTCGGGACTGTGGCCCTCCTCGCGTCGGCGGGTCTGGTGATGACTCTGCCCTCCAGCGCGTCGGCGACCCCGGTGAGCCGCCAGGTGAGAGTGGCCGGCACGGACTGGGTGTCAGCCGGGGTCGGCGGGATCGGCACCGCCAAGACCCACGGCGGCAAGGGCACGATCACGCTCAAGGGCGTCAAAGGGAAGGTGACCGGGGCCTGGCTGTCGTGGAACGGCATCGGTCCGAAGGTCAACGGCGCCTACACCGGCTCCTACAACAACCCGAACATCAAGGTCAACGGAAGCAAGGTCATCGGCGTCAGCCAGGGCGAGTCGGGCTCGAACTGCTGGGGCCTCGCGGCCACGTCTCGCACCTACCTGGCAAACGTCACGAGGATCGTCAAGCCCCAGGGCAACGGCAAGTACCGGCTGACCGGACTCGGTGCCCATGGTGACGCCAACGGCGCGAGCCTCGTGGTCACCTTCAAGGACGGCAAGAGGTCGAACAACCAGGACCTCTACCTGTACTACGGCAACGACACCGACGCGGGCGGGTATCCGGGTGAGGACAACTTCTGGAACGACCCGCTGACGCAGATCGACTACCAGGGTGGGCCGGCGACGCTCCAGCTGGCCGTCGCCGACGGTCAGGACTTCGGCAATCCCGACGACGGCTCGGTCACGGTGACCGGCGGTGCCGGGATCGCCACGTTCGACGACATCCAGGCGAACCACTGGCTGTGGGACGGAACGACGGTTCCCAACGCACACCACAGCCGGGCAGGCTCGATCGCTGGCTCGGGCGGCGGGTCGCTCTACGACCTGGAGACCTACGACGTCACGAGCGTCTTCACGCCCTCGGCCGTGCAGACCGTCACTATCGCGGCGCCCCTGACCAACGACTGCCACTCGCTGACCATGGCCGCCCTCTCGGTGAAGGCGACCGGGCACCAGCCACCGGCGCCGCGCACCGTCTCCGTGGCGCCTGCCACGGTCAAGGAGGGTACGGGCCGGGTGCACTGCCCCCAGAAGGTGTGCCCGAAGTACACCCGGATGAACTTCACGGTGTCGTTGTCGCGGAAGGCGCCCAGGGCGGTCACCGTGAAGCTCCAGACGCAGGACGGCACGGCCGTCGCGCCCGGTGACTACCTCGCCAGGACGGGCACGCTCCGCATCAAGGCGCACCAGCGGTCCGCGGTGTTCCACGTGAACGTGGTCCGCGACAGGGTCGCCGAGCCCACCGAGGTGATGTACGCGGTGATCGACTCGGCCTCGATCGGCATTGCGACGGGGGCTGCCACCGGCACCATCCTGAACGACGACGGCCACACCAAGGCGGCATCGCGAGCGGGTGCACACCTCTTCGGCTCCGGCGGGAGGATCGCCCGCTGACGGACTACCCTCCCCGACGATCGTGCGCGATCGACCTGACCTGCCTGCCAGCCATGTCGCAGCTCAGGTGATGGTCATCCCGCCGTCGACGGGGAGGGTCTGGCCGGTGATGTAGCCGGCGGCGTCGGAGGCGAGGAACACCACGGTGGCGGCGAGCTCGGCCGGGTCGCCCTTGCGGCCGGACAGGATGCGGTAGCTCATCAGGTCGAGGTAGCCCTCGGGGTACATCTCGGTCATCTCCGACTCGAAGAAGCCCGGGGCCACGGCGTTGACCCGGATGCCCTTGCGGCCGGTCCACTGCTGGGCGAGGTCGCGCGTCAGCCCGATCAGCCCGGCCTTGGTCGCGGAGTACGCAGCCTGGGGCAGGCCGCCGGTGGTGAGGCCCAGGACGGAGGAGATGTTGATGATCGACGACCCGGGCTGCATCACGCGGCCACATGCCTGAGCCATCCAGTAGCAGCCGTTGAGGTTGACGTCGACGACGCTGCGGAACTGCTCGGGGGTCTCCCGGGTCGCGGGGACGGCCGTCCCGAGGCCGGCGTTGTTGACCAGGATGTCCACGCGGCCGAACTCGTCCATCGCGGCCTGGACGAGCGCCGTACACGCGTCGGGATCGGACACGTCCGTCGCAACGGCCAGGGCGCGGCGACCGGCCGTACGGACCAGGTCCGCGGTGGCCTCGAGCCGGTCCGCGCGCCGGGCACCGAGGACGACGTCGGCGCCGGCCTCGGCCAGTCCCTGTGCGAAGGCGACGCCGAGCCCGGAGGACGCACCCGTCACGATCGCCACGCGTCCGTCGAGTCGGAAGAGGTCGAGGGAGGTCATGGCCGCATCGTAGGGGGGCCGGGATCTCGCTGCTGCTGTTCGGCGGCTTCATGGTGACCTGGGCCCTGCTCCGGCCGATCGTGGTCGACGAGGACCAGCTCGAGAAGGGCAAGCGTGCGGTCGACGAGGCGGCGGGGCGTTCGACGGACACCACCGGCTCCGCCGGCTGACCCGTCAGCCGGCTGACCAGTCAGCCGGCCGCGAGGTCGGCGAGCAGCTCGTCCTGCCAGGCGAACGCCGCCGCCGCTCGCGCGGCCAGGTCGGGGCCGCCGGGGAGCAGCGCCTCGACGCGGGCGGCGTACCCCTCCGGTAGGTCGGTGTCGAGATAGCGCAGCCCGAAGTCGTGGCGGGCCGGGCAGTGCACGATCCGGAGCAGCCGCACCACCGGGTTGACGGCGAAGGACAGGTGGAAGGTCACCGCTTCGGCCAGCTGTCCGCGGGCGATGGCGCGGTTGACCAGCCAGGCCGCGGTCTGGCGGCGGGCAGCGATCTGCGTGACGGCCTCGGCGCGTGCCTGCGCCATCTCCCCCTCGTCGTCGGGACGTAGCTCGACCAGGTCGTCGGGATCGTGGAGGACGAGCGGCTGGCCGTGGCGGCGTGGGTCGACCAGCCGGTGCGCGTCGGCGAGGTCGGAGACGTGGAGGTCGATGATCCGGGTCGGCACGCTGAGGTCGCCCGCGTCGGCGGTGAGGTTCAAGAAGGCCTGCCGGCCGTCGGGCCAGGTCGCCTCGGGGAGCTCCCAGACCTGGTGGACGAGGAAGTCGCGCCGTGCCGCCTCCAGGAGCCGTCGGTACGCCGCGGCGGACTCGCCCGGGGTGGCCAGCACCTCGACGTCGAGGTCGGAGTGGTCGTCGTACCCGCCGGTCACCGCGGACCCGCCGACGAAGACCACCCGGATGTCGGCGTCGGACCCACCCTGCTCGCGCAGCCAGGCCAGCCAGTCGTCGTACCTGCTCAGATCGGTCACGGTGCGAACCTAGGACCTGCCGGGTCACCGGACCACCCGGTTCTGCTCTGGGCGGCGGGATCCCCGGCTCACCGGGTATTCCTGCACTTCTCGGGGAGTGCAACGGCCGAGAAGTGCCAGAAGTGGGTACGTCGTGTGGCTGGTGTGACTGGTGGGTCGACGAGGCGCCGATGCACCGCCCCTACGCCGACCTGCGGGGCGGCGAGCCGGCGTCCTCCTCGTCCCAGACGCACGCGCTGTTCGACGGGCTGTGCGAGAAGGGGCCTGGTGTCTTCCCTCACCGGAGACCCGGTCGCGCTCGACGACCTGCGAGCCCGGGGGCCGACCGTGGCCGAGAGCATCGTCCGGTAGGATGGGTGCCATGCACACGTCGTCGCTGCTTCTTGGCCAGCCGCGCTGATCCGTTCCCTGATCGCGCGGCCACCCCTCCCTGCGAGGGGTTTTTTCATGTCCCGGAGCAGGTCCCGACAGGCTCGACCAACGAACGAAGGCTGGATCGATGAGTGAGGAACAGGTCGTCACCGAGGCGGCGACGTACGACGCGGTCGCGGTGCAGGAGAAGTGGCAGCCCGTGTGGGAGGAGCTGCAGCCCTTCCGCGCGGACGACGACGTCGTGAGAAGCGGTGCCCGCGAGAAGCGCTACGCGCTGACGATGTTCCCCTACCCCTCGGGCGACCTGCACATGGGGCACGCCGAGGTGTTCGCGCTGCACGACGTGATCGCCCGCTACTGGTGGCAGCGCGGCTACGAGGTGCTGAACCCGATGGGCTTCGACTCGTTCGGCCTGAACGCCGAGAACGCCGCGATCCGCGACAACGCGCACCCGGCGACGTTCACCTACGAGAACATCGCGGTGTCCACGGAGTCCTGCAAGAAGTTCGGGGTCAGCTTCGACTGGACCCGGACGTTCAACACCTCCGACCCGGAGTACTACCGCTGGACCCAGTGGCTGTTCCTGAAGTTCCGCGAGCGTGGCCTGGCGTACCGCAAGAACAGCCCCGTGAACTGGTGCCCGTTCGACCAGACCGTCCTGGCCAACGAGCAGGTCATCGACGGCCGGTGCGAGCGCTGCGGCAACGAGGTCACCAAGCGCGAGCTGACCCAGTGGTACTTCAAGATCACCGACTACGCCCAGGAGCTGCTGGACAACCTGGACGACCTGGCGCCGACCTGGCCCGAGCGCGTGATCAACGCCCAGCGCAACTGGATCGGCCGGTCCGAGGGCGCCCACGTCACCTTCCCGGTCGAGGGCCACGAACCCATGGCGGTCTACACGACGCGACCCGACACGCTGTTCGGGGCGACGTTCATGGTCGTGGCGGCCGACGCCGCGCTGGCCGCGGGCCTGGTCACCGACGAGCAGCGACCGGCGTACGACGCGTACCTGGAGGAGGTGCGCAAGGCCAGTGACATCGAGAGGCTGTCCACCGACCGCCCCAAGACCGGAGTCTTCCTGGGCGTCCACGCGACGAACCCGGTGACCGGCACGTCGATCCCGGTGTACGCCGCCGACTACGTCCTGGCCGACTACGGCACTGGCGCGATCATGGCGGTCCCGGGCCAGGACCAGCGCGACTGGGACTTCGCCCAGGCCTTCGACCTGCCGATCATCCGCACCGTCCAGCCCCCCGAGGGCTGGGAGGGCGACGCCTTCACCGGCGACGGACCTGCGGTCAACTCGCGCAACGAGTCGCTGGACCTGGACGGCCTGGGCATCGCCGAGGCCAAGCGCGCGATGATCGACTGGCTGGAGGAGCAGGGCGTGGGCCAGGGGGCGGTGAACTTCCGGCTGCGCGACTGGCTGCTGTCACGGCAGCGCTACTGGGGTGCGCCGATCCCGATCATCCACTGCCCGACCGACGGTGAGGTGCCGGTCCCCGAGGACCAGCTGCCCGTCGTCCTGCCGGAGCTGCGTGGTGCGGACCTGACGCCGAAGGGGGTCTCGCCCCTGGCCGCGGCCACCGACTGGGTCAACGTCACCTGCCCGACGTGCGGGGGACCGGCCACCCGCGACAGCGACACCATGGACACGTTCGTGGACTCGTCGTGGTACTTCCTGCGTTACTGCTCGCCGCACGAGGACCACCGGGCCTTCGACCCGGCGCTGGCCAACCTGTGGGGCCCGTGCGACATCTACATCGGCGGTGTCGAGCACGCGGTGCTGCACCTGCTGTACGCGCGCTTCTTCACCATGGTGCTGCGCGACATGGGGCTGCTGGAGTTCGGGGAGCCGTTCTCCGCGCAGCTGAACCAGGGAATCGTCATCAATGAGGGCGCCAAGATGTCGAAGTCCAAAGGCAACGGCGTCAGATTGGGGGAGCAACTATCGGCGTACGGCGTGGACGCGGTGCGGCTGACCCTGGTCTTCGCAGGCCCCCCCGAGGACGACATCGACTGGGCCGACATGTCGCCGAGCGGGTCGGTGCGCTTCCTGCAGCGCGCCTGGCGACTGAGCGGTGACGTGGCGTCGGAGCCCGGCGCGGACCCGGCTGCCGGCGACAGCGCCCTGCGCAAGGTCACCCACCGCACGGTGCGCGAGGCCGAGCAGCTGGTGGAGAGCCATCGCTTCAACGTGATGGTGGCGCGGGCCATGGAGTTGGTGAACGCGACGCGGAAGGCGATCGACAGCGGGTGCGGTCCGGCCGACGTCGCGGTGCGCGAAGCCACCGAGGCCGTGGCGATCCTGCTGTCGCTGGTGGCGCCCTACACCGCGGAGGAGATGTGGGAGCGCCTGGGCCATCAGCCGTCCGTGGCGCGTGCCGGCTGGCCGGTCGTCGACGAGGCGCTGCTGGTCGAGGACTCCGTGACCGCGGTCGTCCAGGTGCAGGGCAAGGTCCGGGCGCGGCTGGACGTCCCGCCGACGATCACCGACGCCGACCTGGAGGCCGCCGCGATGGCCGACCCGGCCGTCGTACGCGCGATCGACGGTGTGGAGGTGCGGCGCGTGATCGTGCGCGCGCCGAAGCTGGTCAACATCGTCGTCGGCTAGCCTTCCGCGCATGGCCGGGAAGACCGTGGTCGTCACCGACTCGACGGCTTCGCTGCCGCCCGAGGTGGCGCAGGCGCGCGGCATCGTCGTCGTGCCCCTGCAGGTGGTGATCGGCGCGACGGTCTACGACGAAGGGGCGGACGGCGCCACTCCCGAGCTGGTGGCACAGGCGCTGAAGGACTTCCGTCCGGTCAGCACCTCCCGTCCCGCACCGGCCGCCCTGCTCGAGGTCTACGAGAAGGCTGCTGCGGACGGCGCCGAAGCGGTGCTGGCGATCCATCTGTCCGGCGACATGAGCGGTACGCACGAGTCGGCCCTGCTCGCGGCCGGTGACGCGTCGGTGCCGGTCACCGTGGTCGACTCGCGGCAGGTCGGGGTCGCCACGGGCTACGCCGCCCTGAGCGCCTCGGACGTCCTCGATGCGGGTGGGTCGGTCGAGGAGGCCGCCGCGGCTGCTCGCCGACGAGCCGAGCTGGCGACGTCCCTGTTCTACGTGGACACGTTGGAATACCTGCGACGAGGCGGACGGATCGGCGCGGCCGCCGCCCTGCTCGGCGGTGCCCTCGCGGTGAAGCCGCTCCTGAGGATCGACGACGGACGCGTCGCGAACCTCGAGCGAGTGCGCACGTCGGCGCGCGCCCTGAGCCGGTTGGAGGACCTCATCGTCGAGGCGGCCGGTGATCTGGACGTCGACGTCTGTGTCTCGCATCTGGCCAACCCTGACCGGGCAGCCGACCTCGCCGGCCGGCTGACGGCCCGCCTGGCCACCAACCTCGACGGCCGCGACGTCTGGTGCGGAGAGCTGGGTGCGGTGCTGGGTGCCCACGTGGGACCCGGCATGGTGGCGGCGTGCGTCGCGCCCCGGCTGGGCTGAGCGGCCCGCTCTCCCTCCCCGACGCCCGCCGCCGTCCGCCGTCTCCACAGCCAGCCGTCCCGGCGCGAGGGGCTGGTCGGACCGTCGACCTAGCGTCGCCGGCATGCGCAGCCGATCCCTCGCTCACGACCACGACGCCGCCGTAGCCCGGAGGCTCGAGCTCCTGACCAGCGAGCTCGCGGCCGTCCGAGACGACTCCGCGGAGCAAGGCGGATCCTGGGGTCCGCACGGCCAGACCGGGATCCGCGCGGTGCCCGACCTCGAGCCCGCCCGGGCGGAGCCACCGCCGCTGCCGCCTGAAGTGCGGATGCCCGGCCGCCACGCCTCGCGCCGCGCGACAGCCGTTCGGGGTGGAGCGACGGGGTGGGTGCCCGACCCGCTGCGCGGGCGAGTGGGTCTCGGGCCGGGGCAGCTGGCCGTGGTCGCCGTGGTGGCCGTGGTGGGGTTGGTCGCCACGTGCTGGTTCCTGGTCCGCAGCGGTGGACACGAGGTCGGCGCTCCGCTCGCCGTCCAGACGCCCGCCACCGCGCTGGCGCGGCCGGAGGCCTCCACCACAGCGGCCGGAGCGCCGGCGGCCGGCAGCCGGGCGACGGCTCCGGCCTCGAGGCTGGTGGTCGACGTAGCCGGCAAGGTACGCCGACCCGGCATCGCCGTCCTGCGCTCCGGTGCCCGCGTGGTCGACGCCATCCGTGCCGCCGGTGGCGCCCGGCCGGGGGTGGATCTCGGGACGCTCAACCTCGCGCAGGTGGTCACCGACGGTGAGCAGATCGTGGTCGGCGGTCCAGCGGCGCCTGCCACGGGCGTGGCCGCCGCCGCCTCCGGTGCCCCACCCACAGGGACCCTGGTCCACCTCAACACGGCCGATCAGACGGCGCTGGAGTCCCTGCCCGAGGTCGGCCCGGTGACCGCCCAGGCGATCATCGCCTGGCGCACCGAGCACGGTGGGTTCAGCGCTGTGAGCCAGCTGCTCGATGTCGACGGGATCGGGGACGCCACGCTCGCCCGGATCACCCCCTACGTGACGCTCTGACGTGCGAGAGCCGCCCGATCTCCGCATGGTCCTGCTCGGCGGAGTCGGCTGGCTGGGCGCCCTCGCGGCCACCAGGTCGCCGCCGACCGTCACCTGGTGCGCGGCGGCGGGGCTCGCGACGTGTGCCGTCGTCCTGTGGCGGTGGCGTGGTCGGCGAGCCGGCTTGAGCGGGGTTGCCGCGTTGGTCGTGTTCGCGTCGGTGGCGACCGCCGCCGGCGTACGCGCCGAGCGGGTGGCCGACAACCCGCTCACCCGCCTCGCCACCGATCGCGCCGAGGTGACCCTTGACGGCACGGTCGTCGACGATCCGCGCCTGCTCCAAGGGAGGTTCGGGGACGAGGCGCTCGTTCGGCTCACCGTCACGGGGCTCGTGACCCGCGACGAACGGCTGCGGCTGCGCCAGCCGGTGGTCGTCTTCGGCGGCACGTCCTGGCTCTCCGTCCCGCTGGGAGCGGCCGTGCGCGTCGCGGGGCACCTCTCCGCCAGCACCCGGGGCGACGTGGCCGCCACCCTGTCCACCCGCGGCCCGCCCGAGGTGACCGCCGGCCCCGATCCGTGGTGGCGGGTCTCTGCCCGCGTGCGGGCCGCCCTACGCCGGTCGGTGTCGGGGCTTCCGGCGGACCGCCGGGCCCTGGTGCCGGCCCTGGTGGACGGCGACGACGCCGGCCTCGACCCCACCCTCCAGGACGACTTCCGGACGACTGGGCTCACCCACCTGTTGGCGGTGTCGGGCACCAACCTGACGCTCGTGGTCGGGTTCGCGCTGGTGGTGGCGCGGTGGCTGCGGGTGCGCGGTCGCTGGCTCTACGTCGTCGGCGCCGCGGGGATCTCCGGCTTCGTGCTGGTCGCCCGGGCCGAGCCCAGCGTGCTGCGGGCAGCAGTGATGGGGACGGTGGCGCTGGTCGGGATGGGCGCCAACGGTCGCGACCGCGGCACCCGGGCGCTCGGCGTCGCCACCGTCGTGCTGCTCCTGCTCGACCCGGGACTGGCCTCGGCGACCGGGTTCGGGCTGTCCGTGCTCGCCACCGCCGGCATCCTGCTGCTCGCACCTTGCTGGCGCGACGCCCTGGCCCGCTGGCTCCCGCGCTGGCTGGCCGAAGCAGTGGCCGTCCCGGCGGCGGCCCAGCTGGCCTGCACGCCGATGGTCGCGGCGATCTCGGGGCAGGTCAGCCTGGTGGCCGTCCTGGCCAACCTCCTCGCGGCTCCGGCCGTGGGGCCGGCGACGGTCCTCGGGCTGCTCGGCGGCCTGGTGACGCTCGTCGCGCCGCCCCTCGGCCGGTTGGTGGGAGCCGGAGCCGGGTGGTGCGTGGCCTGGATCGTCGAGGTGGCCAGGCACATGGCATCCCTGCCCACGCCGGCGGTCGGCTGGGGCAGCAGTGCGTGGGCGATCGCCGTGCTGGCGGCGGTAAGTGCTGCGGTGGCGGTCTATGGGCCGCGTCTGGTCCGCCGGCGGACCACCGGGCTGGCATGCTGCGGGGTCCTGGTGGTGGCCGTCCTCGTGCGGGTGCCGACGCCCGGATGGCCACCCGACGGGTGGTTGATGGTGGCGTGCGACATCGGCCAGGGCGACGGGCTCGTCCTCAACACCGGAGCCCCCCACACCGCGATCGTGGTCGACGCCGGTCCCGACGCGGGGCTGATGGATGACTGCCTGTCCGGGCTCGGCGTGACCCGGGTCCCGCTCGTGGTGCTCACCCATTTCCACGCCGACCACGTCGACGGCCTGCCCGGGGTCCTCGAAGGCCGGCAGGTCGGAGCGGTGGAGGTCAGCCGGCTGGGAGACCCGCCCGCGGGCGTGGCGCTCGTACGCCGTGCCGCCGAGGCCTCGGGGCTGACGCCGCGCGAGGCGCCGTACGCCGTGACCCGCCGGATCGGCGAGGTCACTCTCGAGCCGGTCTGGCCCTTGCCCGACTCACCCACGCTCGGTCCCGGCGACGGCAGCACCGCCAACAACGCCAGTGTCGTGCTGCTGGTCAGGATCCGAGACGTCACGTTCCTCCTGGGCGGGGACGTCGAGCCCGAGGGCCAGGCCACCCTGGCCGCCCTGCTTCCGGGGCTCCACGTCGACGTCCTCAAGGTGCCTCACCACGGCAGCCGCTACCAGGACGTCGCGTTCCTCCGGTCGCTCGGGGCTCGGCTCGCCGTGATCTCCGTCGGGGCTGACAACGACTACGGCCATCCCGCACCCGAGACCGTCGGGGCCCTGCAGTCCACGGGCGCGCGCGTCCTGCGGACCGACCGTGACGGGAGCATCGCGATCGTCGAGAAGCACGGACGGCTGGCGGCGGTCACCACGACGCGGTAGTGCGTCCTTCAGCGACCGGCGAGGACCTCGCGAGCCGCTCGACGACCACTCTCGACCGCTCCTTCGAGGAAGCCGAGGGCGCGCCGCGAGGTGTGCTCACCGGCGAAGTGGACACGGTGCTCGGGCAGGCCCACGAAGCCCCAGTAGCGGGTGAACTGGCCCGGCTCGAACGCGGCGTAGGACCCGTGGGTGTGGGGGTCGTCGACCCACGAGTCGAGCCAGGACCGCCCGGCGTACCCGCGCGGCAGGTCGGGGACCGCGCGGCCGATCTCGGCCAGCGTGCGCCGCACCACCCGGACGGGCGCGGGTGAGTGCGCTCGTGCCGGCCCGTACGACGCGCCGACATGGCCGCCGGAGTACACCGTCAGCAGGCCGGACGAACCGGCCTCGGTCGCGGAGGAGTCCCACGTGTCGACCCGCGCGTCGTAGTAGCCACCGCTCCACCGCTGGGTCGGGGTGGCGCCGTAGTCGGTGACCCGGCCGTCGAGCTGGAGGAGCACCTTGGCGTTGGTGCCCATCCCCAGCGACCGGACGCACGAGAGCTTGCGCGGGCTCAGGCCGGAGCCGTCGAGGTCGACGCGACGCAGCGCCGTGAAGGGCGCACAGAGCACGACGACGTCGACGGCGACGTCGGGAGCCGACGCGAACCCGAGGCGGTAGCCGCCCGACCGGCTCCGGACCAGTCGCGTGAGGGCGGCGTCACGGACGACCGTGCCGTCGGGCAACCGATCGACGAGGCCCGACACGAGCTGGTCGTTGCCGCCACGGACGTGGAAGCGCTCGTCCGACGGGAGACCGCCGCCGGCGAACTCCGTCACCATGTTGATCGCGCTCAGCCGGGCGGGATCGAGCCCGTACTCCTCCGCCATGTACTGCGTCGTCGCCGTGCGCAGCAGCGGGTCATCGTGCCCGAGCGCGTCCTCCAGCCATTGCTCGGCGGTCATCTCGTCGAGGGCCCGCGCGGCATGTCCGGCACGGTCGTAGGTGAAGTGCCCGATCCGGCGGGCGTCGCGGTCCGCCCGCAGCCGGAGCAGGTGGTATCCGGCGTACACCTCGCCGGCGCCGCGCACCGACCCGCCGAGGAAGTAGCGGTCACGGGGTCGTGGCCGCCGGCGCGGCAGCGCGTCGAGGTCGTCGAGCCGCAGGCCCAGCTCGGCAGCGAGCCCACGGATCTCGTGGTGCACGGTGTCGATGAACTCGCCACCGTGCTCGGCGGTCTGCCCGTGCGCCCACCCGCGCGACGTCCAGCACCGCCCTCCGACCCGGTCCGGGTTCGCCTCGTAGACCGTGCACGCGATCTGGTGCCTGGCCAGCTCGTAGGCACAGGTCAGGCCGGCCAGGCCGGCTCCGACCACGGCGATCCTCGGGACCCCTGCCGACGCGGCCGAGCGGGGGGACGCAGCCGTCGCCGGGCGCGAGACGGAGCCGTCGCCGCAGCTGCTGGACAGCGTGGCCCACGCGGCGGCCCCGAGACCGGCACGCAGCAGGCTCCGCCGGGAGGGGTCGCGTCCCGGGTCGGCCTCCGTGGTCCGCATCCGGTCAGGGTACGGCCGTCTCCCCGGCCCGGGAGCGTCGGCGCGGTGTGTCAGGCTTCGGGCATGCGAGGCCCGACACCGAACGACGTGCTGGCTCACGTGACCCTGGTGACCGGCAAGGAGGAGTTCCTGTCCGAGCGCACCGTGGTGGGCGTGCGGGAGGCCGTGCGGCGCCACGACCACGAAGCCGAGATCTCCGAGACGCAGGCCTCCGGGCTGACGCTGGCCCAGCTCGGGGAGATGGCAGCGCCGTCACTGTTCTCCTCGACCCGGTGCGTCGTCGTCCGCGGTCTGGAGAACCTGCCCGAGGAGTCGGTCGACGGGCTGCTCGAGTACGCCGCGTCCCCGGCCGACGAGGTCGCCCTCGTGCTGGTGCACGGCGGGGGCCAGAAGGGCTCCGGCATGCTGACCAAGCTGCGCAAGCTCGCGAGCGTCACCGAGGTGAAGTCCGAGGAGCTGCGCGCCTCGGAGTACCCAGGATTCGTCACCGCCGAGGTGCGGTTGCAGGGCGGCACGATCGAGCCCGAGGCGGCGTCGTCGTTGGTCCAGGCCGTCGGCCAGGACCTCCGCTCCCTGTCGGCGGCGGCCGACCAGCTGGTCAACGACTTCCCGGGCGAGACGCTGACCGAGGAGAAGGTGAAGCGCTACTTCGGCGGCCGTGCCGAGGCCAAGTCGTTCGCCGTCGCGGACGCGGCGTTCTGGGGCCGGCGCCGGCCGGCGCTCGAGGAGCTGCGCTGGGCGATGGACGGCGGGACCGCCCCGGTCCTGATCACGTCGGCCTTCGCCGGGTCGGCCCGTGGCATCGCCCGCTACCTCTCAGCGCCGCGCGGCCTGCGCGACGTCGACCTCGCCCGCGAGGTGGGGGTCCCGCCCTGGAAGCTGCGCACGATCCGCGACCAGTCCCGCGGCTGGTCGGACAGCGGCATCGCTCGCGCCATCCGCACCGTCGCCCAGGCCGACGCCGACATCAAGGGCGCGGCCTTCGACGCGTCCTACACCCTGGAGCGGCTGGTGCTCACCGTGACCGGGCTCCGCGACCGGTCCTGAAATGACAGAAGGCGTCGACCCACCAGGGTCGACGCCTCGTCGGCAGGCGTGGCTCAGAGAGACGCGGCCTGCTTCATGATGGACGACTTGCGGTTGGCCGCCTGGTTCTTGTGGATGACACCCTTGGACACGGCCTTGTCGAGCTTGCGCGACGCGACGCGGCTCGCCTCGATCGCGGTGTCCTTGTCGCCGGCCTCTGCGGCCTCACGGAACTTGCGGACGAGGGTCTTCAGCTCGGACTTCACAGCCTTGTTGCGCTGATGACGCTTCTCGTTCTGCTTGTTCCGCTTGATCTGGGACTTGATGTTCGCCACTGATAAGCCTTCGGTCTGGGGTGTTCAACGGGTGGAACGGGAGTCGGTGGGCGTGGGCGCACGGCCGCACACACGAGGAGAAAAGATACCAGCGGGCCGATCCACGCCCCAAATCACCAGCCCCGGCGTTCGCAGAGCCAGTCCCAGACCACCTCGCCCTGCCAGCGCTGCACGTCGCGGACGTACGGCGAGGTCGGGGGCACCGGCTCGTCGGCCGAGCGGAGGAAGTAACCGCAGGTGACCGCCAGCGCGCGGTCCAGGTCCTCCGGCGGTACGTCGCGCAGCAGCCGCCGCTCGGCGATGACCGCCTCCACGTCGAGGCCGTCGCCGCGCGGACCGATCAGCATGAACAGGGAATCGAGCCAGTTGGCGCCGACGGTCGGCCAGTTCCAGTCGCAGAAGAGGGTACGGCCGTCGGTCACCAGGAGCACGTTGTCGTCGCGCACGTCGGTGTGGACGAGAGTGTCGCCGCCGAGCGACTCGGCGAAGCCCGCCGCGAGGGCGGCCGCCTCCTCGCCGTGCATGAGGTCGCGGGTCGCGTTGACGTGGTCCCAGAACGCCGGCCAGGCGGCGAGCTCGTCGGTGATGGGGTCGAGCTCGAGACCCGGGGGCGAGGGCGTGAGCAGGTCGGCCACGGTCTCGAGGGTGTCGAGGCATGCGTTCAGCTCGGTCAGGTGCCACGGGCGTCGCGGTGCCCGCGCCTCGACGTACTCCAGACCGAGCACGACCCAGTCGCCGTCCATGGTCCACA
>Ga0302263_10000132_pt1 | contig 31335 bp, 28 predicted proteins | sample II_Fen_N1_4_FD_194564 | JGI IMG/M metagenome (GOLD analysis project Ga0302263, IMG submission 194564) | Peat permafrost microbial communities from Stordalen Mire near Abisko, Sweden - II_Fen_N1_4 | ecosystem: Environmental > Terrestrial > Soil > Wetlands > Permafrost | place: Sweden: Abisko... | reverse complement strand
GGCCAGGACCACGCGCTGCTTCTGTCCCCCGGACAGGTCACGGGGGTACTTGCTGAGGAAGAGCTCCACGGGCGAGAGCCCTACGCGTTCGAGGGCCTCCACGACTCGCCCGTGCCGCTCAGTCGCCGACCTCACGCCTTGCACGCGGAGTGCGTCGGCCACCGCCTCCTCGACCGTCATCGACGGGTTGAGGGCGGCGTTGGGGTCCTGGAACACCATCTGGACCACCTGCCGGATCTTGCGGAGCCGGCGACGGCTCAGGTCGGCGAGGTTCTGGTCTCGCACCCTGATCGAGCCGTGCGTCGCGGGGACCAGGCCGAGCAGTGCCCGACCCAGCGTGGACTTGCCACTGCCGCTCTCGCCGACCAGCCCCACGACCTCACCAGGCTGAAGGTCCAAGGAGATGCCGTCGACCGCCTTGATGGTGCCGGTGTCCCGGCCGAACAGCCTCGCCAGGGACCCGCCCCGCAGCTCGAAGTGCACGGAGAGGTCGCGCACCTCCACCAAGGGGGACGCGGCGCCGGGGAGGTCAGGCCTCGTCGACAACGGTCAGCTCCTCCTGCTCGAGAGGTTGCTTTCCACCGGGCGGGATCTCGTTCTCCGGACCCTGCAACCAGCACTCGACACGACCGCCTCCGCGTCGCTCGATGTCGACCGGGTTCTTGGCGGCACACACGTTCATCGCCTCCGTGCAGCGGGGGTGGAAACGGCATCCGTCCGGGGGGTCGACGAGGTCCGGTGGTGCGCCGGGGATGTAGTTCAGACCGGTCGTCGTCAGCGAGATCGTCGACCGCAGCAGGGCCCGGGTGTAGGGATGCTGCGGGTTCTTGAAGACGTCGGCCACCCGACCTTGCTCGACGATCCGGCCGGCGTACATCACCGCTACCCGGTCGCAGGCCTCAGCGACGATGCCGACGTTGTGGGTGATCAGCAGCAGTGACGTCTGGAAGTTGCGGCGCAGATCGTTGAGGATCTGCACGATCTGCGCCTCGACCAGTACGTCGAGGGCCGTGGTGGGCTCGTCCGCCACCACGAAAGCGGGCCGCAGCACGAGGGTCAGCGCGATCATCAGTCGCTGCCGCATCCCGCCCGAGAACTCATGGGGGTACGACCGGTAGCGCGTCGGTGGGATCCCCATCAGGCGGAGCACCTCCAGAGCGCGCTCGCGGACCTCGTCCTTGGACAGGTCCGGCTCGTGCTGCTTGATGGTCTCCTCGAAGTGCTGCGAGATCCGCATCAGGGGGTTCAGCCGCGTCAGCGGCTCCTGGAAGATCATCCCGAGCTCGCGGCCCCGCAGCTGGTAGGCCGCCTTGGGGCTGAGCGCGAAGATGTCCCGGCCCCGGAACAACACCTGGCCGTCGCGCTTGGCGCCCTCGGGCAGGAGCCCCATCAGGCCACGGCCGAGCGTCGACTTGCCACACCCGGACTCCCCGACCAGGCCCAGGGTCTCGCCGGGGGCCAGGTCGAAGCTGACGCCGTCGACGGCCCGGATCGCGCCCCTGGTCGTGCCGTACCAGACCCGGACGTCGCGGGCGGAGATCACCGGCCCCTGGGCGTCGGCAGCCACGACGTTCTCGGTCAGGTCGATGGCCATGTGCTCTGCTCCTCCTGGAACGGCGTCGTCTGGTCGCGCGGCGGCATGACAACCGGAAGCAGCCGACGACGTCGCAGGGTGGGGTTGATCGTCTCGTTCAGGCCTTCACCCACGAGGGTCAGCCCGGTCACCAGGAGCACGATGGCCAGGCCCGGGTAGAGGCCCGTCCACCAGACCCCGGAGCCGGCGTCGGCCAGCGCCCGTTGCAGGTCGTGCCCCCATTCGGCCGCCTCGGTCGACTGGATGCCCAGCCCGAGGAAGCCCAGGCCCGCGAGGGTGAGAATGGCGTCGGCGGCGTTCAGCGTGGCGAGCACCGGCACGCTCTGAATGACGTTCCCGAAGAGGTAGCGGCGCATGATCCTGATGTCACGTGCACCGATGGCGCGCGCTGCCTCGATGTACGTCGCCTCCTTGGCACTGAGCGTCGTGTTGCGGACCACCCGGTAGTACTGCGGGATGTAGACCACCGTCAGCGACACCGACACCGCGATCACGCTGCCGCCGTAGATGTCGATGAGCAGGAACGAGACCACGATCGCCAGGAGGAAGGACGGGAACGCGTACAACGCGTCCATGATCAGCACCAGGACCCGGTCCAGAGCGCCGCCGTAGAAGCCCGACACCAGACCCAGCGGAACCCCGAGGACGACGCAGAAGAGGATGGAGAGGATCACCACCTCCAGCGCCGTGCGGGCGCCCCAGATCACGCGGGACAGGACGTCGAAGAACAACCGGTCGGTGCCGAACGGGTGAGCCGAGCTGGGGTGACCCACTTTCGGGAACTCCACGCCGTGGGCGGATGACTGAGCGAACCCGTAGGGAGCGAGCCAGGGGGCGAACACCGCACAGATCACGAAGACCAGGCTGAGGAGCACCCCGGCCACGAGCATCCACCGGGCGAGACCGGTCGTCTCGGTGAAGGGCTTGGCGAGTGCAGAGAGCAGGCGTCGCATCAGTACCTCACTCGCGGGTCGATCAGCGCGTTGACGATGTCGACCAGCAGGCTGATGATCACGACCGCCAGGGCGAAGAACGTGATGATCCCCTGCACAGCACCGTAGTCACGGTTGTTGATGTAGAGCACGAGCTTCTGGCCGATCCCGGGCCAGTTGAAGGTCTGCTCGGTCAGGATCGCCCCGCCCAGGAGCAGCGCGAACTGGAGCCCGATCACCGTGATCACAGGGACCAGGGCGTTGCGGAAGGCGTGCCGCCAGGTCACCGAGCCGCGCTTCAGGCCCCGCGCCTCGGCGGCCTCGACGTAGTCGGTCTGCATGGTCTGCAGCATGTTGACCCGCACCAGCCGGATGAAGACTCCGCAGATCACCAAGCCGAGGCAGACAGACGGCAGGATCAGGTGCTTCAGCACGTCCTGGATCGCCGCGCCGTTGCCGCTCAGGAAGGCGTCGACGAGGAGGATGTGCGTCTTGGTCGGGACCTCGAAGACGGTGATCGGACTGGCGTCGCCGGACGTGGGCAGGCCGAGTGGCTCGGCCACATAGAACTGCAGCAGGAAGCCGACGAAGAACACCGGCGCCGCGTAGCTCACGATGCCGAACAACCGGATCCCGACGTCGGGAGCGGAGTCTCGGTAGCGGCCCGCGAGCAGACCGAGCGGGATGCCGACCAGCAGAGCGATGGCGAACGCGGCGACGGTGAGAGTGAGAGTGGCGCCGCCGTTGTCGCGGATGACGTGGAGAACAGGTTGGTTGTCACTGAAGGTGGTCCCGAAGTCGAGGTGGGCGACCGAGGAGAGGTAGTCCCAGTACTGCGCTAGTAGCGGGCGGTTGAAGCCGAGCGCCTCCCGCCGCTGTTCCAGTGCCTGTGCGTTGAGCTTCCCGCCGAGAGCCGCCGACACCGGGTCACCCGGGGCCACCCTCAGGATGAAGAAGACGAGGGTGAGGATGACCCAGATCATCGGGATCACCAACACGATGCGCTGCAGGATGTATCTCGGAAGGGATCCCGATCCAGCACGGGTCATGAAGAGTGCCTCCTGGCACGGCTCATGGGGAGAGACCGCTCGGGTCTCTCCCCACGATCGTGTGCTGTGGGTGGATCAGCTGTTCTTGGTGACCAACCAGAACCGGAAGATGAACGACGGGTCGAGCGTGCTCTCGACGCCGGACATCCCCTTGCCGTACACGGCAGTGTTCTGGCCCACCCACGACGGGATGAACGGGACGTCCTTCGCCGCGATGTCCTGCAGCTGCCCGAAGATCTGCTGCCGCTTGGCCTGGTCGTCGGTGCCCTGCTCCTGCGCCACGAGCTTGTCCACCTGGGCGTTCTTGTACCCGTTCTGGAAGAAGCCACCGTCGACCATGAACGGCGACAGGTAGTCGTCGGCGTCCGGGTAGTCCGGGAACCAGCCCAGGATGAACAGGTCGTAGGCGCCCTGCTTGTAGATGGTCTGGTACTGCTCCCACTCGGTGCTCTTCAGGGTGACCTTGAACAGCCCGCTGGCCTCGAGCTGGCGCTGGAGCTCGTTCGCCTCGTCCTCGGTGCTCGGTCCGTAGTGCGTCGGCGTCCAGCCGACGGTGAGGTTCACCGGGGTGCTGATGCCGGCGTCCTTCAGCATCTGCTTCGCCTTGGCGACGTCCGGAGAGCCGTAGGTCGCCTTGAAGGAGTCCTTCTGCCCGCCGTAGCCCGGCGGCACGATCGAGTACAGCGGGTCGACGGTGCCGTCGTAGGCGTCCTTCGCGATGGCGTCCCGATCGATGACCTGGGCTGCGGCCTGCCGGATCGCCAGCTGCTTGCCGACCGGACCGTCGACCTTCCAGACCCAGTACCGGATCTCCGAGCCCTTCCCGGTCGCCACGGTGACGCTGGAGTCCTTCTTGAGCGACGAGATGTCGGTCGGGCTCAGGCTTCGCCAGGCGACGTCGACCTCGCCGTTCTGGGCCGCGAGCTTCAGGGCCGACGGCTCCGAGTAGTACTTGACGAAGACCTGCGGTGCCTTGCCCTGGTCGGGACCCGAGTAGTTCGAGTTGAGCTCGAGCACCGCCTGCTCACCGGACTTGTACTGGCTGAGCTGGTAGGGGCCGGAGCCGATGATCTTGTCGTCCGCCAGCTTCTTGTCGGCGGGGAAGACGTCCTCGTCCACGATCGCCGCCGCACCCGGGTAGGTGAGGACGTACTGGAAGGTCGTGTCGGGATGGTCGAGGTGGAACACGACGGTCTGGTCGTCCGGCGTCTCGATCGCGCCCTTGTTCATCGTGACCGTGCCGTCCTTGGCCGTGTCCGTGATGCTGCCGAGCAGGTAGATCGCCGCGCCGTTGGCGTCCTGGATCTTGATCGCGCGCTCGAAGCTGTACTTCACGTCCGAGGAGGTGAGCGGGTCCCCGTTGGAGAACTTCTCACCGGGGTTGAGCGTGCAGGTCAGCGTCGTGGGGTTGTTGTAGGTGCACGACTTGGCGGCGTCGCCCACGATCTTCGTCGAGTTGGGCGGCACCGTCACGAGCGTCTGGTACAGGTTGTACTCGAGCGTGGACGAGCCCAGGTCGTAGGACCCCGCTGGATCCAGCGCCGTCACGGTGTCGGTGGTGCCGAGGATCCACGGCGCACCGCTCCCCCCGGCGGAGGGGTTCCCGCCGCTGCTGCTACTACCGCCGCAGGCTGCCAGCGCCACTACGAGTGCGCCGGCGCCGAGAGCGGCCCCGAACTGCTTGGTTCGATCCACGTGAGCCTCCGAATTACATGCCCCTCGGACAGTCCCGAGCGGGTGATCAGTCACGAGAACATAGCCGCTGTCCACCGGCGGGTCCATGACCAGCGGGTCGCAGCGAGGTCGCGATCCGGCAACGATTACGACGCGGCCACGCTCAGGCGCGACCGGGCGCTCAGTCCGACCAGCGACTCGGTGAAGACGCGCCCCGGGCCGGGCGGCACCGGCGCGTGCAGGGGTGCCACGAGCACCTGGCAGCCGGCGGCGACCGCCGAGGTCGTCCCGGTGTCCGAGTCCTCGATCGCCAGGCACTCGGCAGCCAGGACGTCGAGGTCCCGTGCGGCTGCGAGGTACGGCTCCGGGTGCGGTTTGCCGCGGTCGACGACGTCACCGGTGACGACGGCAGCGAACGTTCCGGACGGCATCGCAGCCAGGATCGGCTTCACGAAACGGGCGTAGGACATCGTGACCAACGCGCACGGGACGGCGGCGTCACGGAGCGACGCGAGCAGCTCGCGGGCACCCTCACGCCACGGCACCACCCGCTCGACCTGCTCGATCACCGAGTCGAGCAGCTCATCGACGATGCGCTCGGGCGTGACGTCGATGCCCATGTGCTCGCGGATGTAGCGACCGGAGTCGAGCAGGTCGCTGCCGACGATCTGCAGCGCGTGCTCGCGCGACCAGGCGCCACCGTAGCGCTCGGCGAGCGCGAACTCGGCCGCGATCCAGCAGGGCTCGGTGTCGACCAGCGTGCCGTCCATGTCCCAGAGGACCGCGGCGAAGGAGTCGAGCCGGCGACCGACCTCGCTCAGGGGTCAGTCCTCCGGGTCGTAGCCGAGGTTCGGCGACAGCCAGCGCTCGGCCTCGGCCAGGGTCCACCCCTTGCGCTCGGCGTAGTCGGCGACCTGGTCCTGGCCCAGGCGGCCGACCACGAAGTACTGCGACTCCGGGTGGCTGAAGTAGATCCCCGACACCGACGCCCCGGGCCACATCGCCATCGACTCGGTCAGCTGCATGTCGGTGTGGGTCTCGACGTCGAGCAGGTCCCAGAGGACCTGCTTCTCGGTGTGGTCGGGGCTGGCGGGGTACCCGGGCGCGGGCCGGATGCCGTCGTACTGCTCCTTGAGCAGCTGGCGCTGGTCGAGGTGCTCGTCGGGGGCGTAGCCCCACATCTCCCTGCGTACGCGCTCGTGCATGCGCTCCGCGAAGGCCTCGGCGAGCCGGTCGGCCAGCGACTCCAGCAGGATCCCCGAGTAGTCGTCGATCTCGGCCTTGAACTGCTCGATCCGCTCGTGGGTACCGAGCCCGGCCGTGACCGCGAACATGCCGATGTAGTCCTTCAGGCCGGTCTCCTTCGGGGCGACGTAGTCGGCGAGGCATCGGTTGGGGACACCCGGGCGGTGGGCACCCTGCTGACGCAGATGGTGGAGTACGGCGTGCGGGTCACCGCGCTCCTCGTCGAGGTAGACCTCGACGTCGTCACCCACCGCGTTGGCCGGGAACAGCCCGACCACGCCGCGCGCGGTCAGCCAGCCCTCGTCGACGATCCGGTCGAGCATCGCCTGGGCGTCGTCGTAGAGCTTGCGCGCTGTCTCCCCCGACTCGGCGTCGTCGAGGATCTCGGGGAACGACCCCTTCATCTCCCAGGCGTTGAAGAACGGCTGCCAGTCGATGTAGCGACGGACCTCGGCCAGGTCGACGTTCCGGAACACCCTCACGTGCTGGCCGGCACCGGGAAGACCGATGTTGGGAGAGACGTCGTGGTCCTGCTGGAGCAGCAGGCGGGGACGCGGCGGCCGGTAGCCGTTCCACTCGATCGGTGTCGCGGCTGCCCGGGCGTCGGCCAGCGTCGCCAGCGGACGGTCGTTCTTGGCCGCGTGACGGATGCGGAGCGCGTCGTAGTCGGCCTGCACCTCGGCGAGCAGCCGGTCGCGCTGCCGGTCGTCGAGCAGCGCCGCAGTCACGGGCACCGACCGCGACGCGTCCTTCACCCACACCACCGCGCCGTCGTAGCGCGGGTCGACCTTGACCGCGGTGTGGGCCCGCGAGGTCGTCGCGCCGCCGATCAGCAGCGGGATGGTGAAGCCCTGCCGCTGCATCTCGGAGGCGACGTTGACCATCTCGTCGAGGCTGGGTGTGATCAGGCCGGAGAGGCCGATCAGGTCCGCCCCGATCTCGCGGGCGGTGTCGAGGATCTTCTGCGCTGGCGCCATCACGCCGAGGTCGATGACCTCGTAGTTGTTGCACTGGAGGACGACGCCGACGATGTTCTTGCCGATGTCGTGGACGTCGCCCTTCACCGTCGCCATCACGATGGTGCCGTTCGTGTCCTTGGCGGTGGCGAGCTCGGGGCGGTCGAGCTTCTCCTGCTCGATGAACGGGATCAGGTAGGCGACCGCCTTCTTCATCACCCGGGCGCTCTTGACCACCTGGGGGAGGAACATCTTGCCGCTGCCGAACAGGTCGCCGACGACGTTCATGCCGTCCATCAGCGGGCCCTCGATCACCTCGATCGGGCGCCCGCCGCGCTCGGCGATCACCGCCCGGAGCTCCTCGGTGTCGGCCTCGACGTGCGCGTCGATGCCCTTCACGAGGGCGTGGGTGATCCGCTCCGCGACCGGCAGCCCGCGCCACTCCTCGGTGGCCACCTCGCCGACCCCGGCGGCGATGTTGAAGCGCTCGGCGATCTCGAGCAGCCGCTCGGCCGCGTCGGGACGCCGGTTGAGGACGACGTCCTCGATCCGCTCGCGCAGGTCGGGGTCCACCTGGTCGTAGACGACCAGCGCGCCGGCGTTGACGATGCCCATGTCGAGGCCGGCGGCGATCGCGTGGTAGAGGAACACCGCGTGGATCGCCTCGCGTACGGGGTTGTTGCCCCGGAACGAGAAGCTGACGTTGGAGATGCCGCCCGAGACGAGGGCGCCCGGGAGGTTCTCCTTGATCCAGCGGGTGGCCTCGATGAAGTCGCGACCGTACGTCGCGTGCTCCTCGATGCCGGTCGCGACCGCGAAGACGTTGGGGTCGAAGATGATGTCCTCGGCCGGGAAGCCGACCTGCTCGGTGAGGATCCGGTAGGCGCGCTCGCACACCGCCGTACGACGTTCGAGGCTGTCGGCCTGGCCCTGCTCGTCGAAGGCCATCACCACCGCGGCCGCGCCGTACCGACGACACAGGCGCGCCTGCTCGATGAACTTCTCCTCGCCCTCCTTCATCGAGATGGAGTTGACGATCGCCTTGCCCTGCACGCACTTCAGACCGGCCTCGATCACCTCCCACTTGGAGGAGTCGACCATCACGGGGACGCGCGAGATGTCGGGCTCCGAGGCGACCAGCTTGAGGAAGCGGTCCATGGCCGCGACGCCGTCGATCATGCCTTCGTCCATGTTGACGTCGATGACCTGTGCCCCGGCCTCCACCTGCTGCGCGGCCACCGTGAGGCCGGTGTCGTAGTCGCCGTCCTTGATCAGCTTGCGGAAGCGGGCGGACCCGGTGATGTTGGTGCGCTCGCCGACGTTGAGGAACAGGCTCTCGTCGGTGATGGTGACCGGCTCGAGACCGGACAGTCGGAGCGCCGGCGGGATCGTGGGCAGCACCCGCGGGGCGACACCCTTCGCGGCGTCCGCGATCGCGCCGATGTGCTCGGCCGTGGTGCCACAGCAGCCGCCGACGATGTTGACGAGCCCGCTGGTGGCGAACTCGCCGAGGATGCCGGCCATCTGGGCGGGCGTCTCGTCGTACTCGCCGAAGTGGTTGGGCAGCCCGGCGTTGGGGTGGGCTGAGACGAAGCAGCCGGCGACCCTGGACAGCTCGGCGACGTAAGGCCGCAGCTCCTGGGCACCGAGCGCGCAGTTCAGGCCCACGGCGAGCGGTCGCACATGGCGGACGGAGTTCCAGAACGCCTCGGTGACCTGCCCGGAGAGGGTGCGTCCGCTGGCATCGGTGATCGTGCCGGAGACGATCACGGGCCAGCGGCGACCGTGGTCCTCGAACAGGGTCTCGAGTGCGAAGATCGCAGCCTTGGCGTTGAGGGTGTCGAAGATCGTCTCGATGAGGAGGATGTCGGCGCCGCCGTCGACCAGTCCTCGGGCCTCCTCGAGATAGGCCGCCACGAGCTCGTCGAAGGTGACGTTGCGGGCGCCGGGGTCGTTGACGTCGGGCGAGATGGAGGCGGTCTTGGAGGTCGGACCGAGCGACCCGGCGACGTAGCGCGGCCGCTCGGTCGTCGTGATCTCGTCGGCGGCCCCGCGGGCGAGCGCAGCAGCCGCGACGTTGAGCTCGTAGCAGAGGTCCTCGAGACCGTAGTCGGCCTGGGAGATGCTCGTGCCGTTGAACGTGTTGGTGCAGATGATGTCGGCGCCGGCCTCGAGATAGGCCCGGTGGATGCTGCGGATCACGTCGGGCTGGGTCACCGAGAGCAGGTCGTTGTCGCCGACGAGATCGCGGTCGTACGCCGCGAAGCGCTCACCGCGGTAGGCCGCCTCGTCGAGCCGGTGGCCTTGGATCATCGTGCCCATCGCGCCGTCGAGCACCAGGATCCGGTCGTGGAGCAGGTCGGTCAGCTCCCCGGTGGCGTCGGGACGGTGCGACTGGTGAGTCACGGGCAGGTCACTCCTCGTATTTCGTGGAGACCAGCCTAGGAAGACATGTCCGCGTGCTGGACCCCGTTTCCGCATCGTGACACCGGCGGCAGCGGCCCGCCAATTCGTCGGAGGCCTGTCGGACCAGCCGAGACGTGCCCGGGGTGACTACTGTTGTCGAGTGATCGAGATCGAGGAGATCGACGACCTGGTCGAGCCGGTGGTCATCGCGGCCTTCGAAGGCTGGAACGACGCCGCCGACGCGGCCTCGTCCGTCATCGACCACCTGATCAAGGTCTGGGACGCCCGCATCATCGGCGCGATCGACCCCGAGGAGTTCTACGACTTCCAGGTGAACCGCCCCGTGGTCGGCCTCGACGAGCTCGGGCACCGGCGGATCACCTGGCCCAGCACCCAGGTCGCGATCGCGTCGCCGCCCGACCTCGACCGCGACGTGATCCTGATCCGGGGCATCGAGCCGAACATGCGCTGGCGGAAGTTCTGTGCCGAGCTCCTCGCGGCCTGCGACGACCTCGGTGGAGAGCTCGTGATCACCCTCGGCGCCCTGCTTGCCGACACCCCGCATACCCGGCCCATCCCGGTGACCGGCACGGCGACCGAGCCCGACCTGGTCGACCGCCTCAAGCTCGAGCAGTCGACGTACGAGGGTCCGACGGGCATCGTCGGTGTCTTCCAGGACGCGTGCATGCGGCTCGACGTGCCGGCCGTGTCCTACTGGGCTGCCGTCCCTCACTACGTGGCGCAGCCGCCGTGTCCGAAGGCGACGCTGGCGCTCCTCGGTCAGATCGAGGACCTGCTCGAGGTGAGCATCCCGCTCGGCGACCTGCCGGAGGACGCCCGCGCCTGGGAGCGCGGGGTCGACGAGCTGGCCGAGGAGGACGAGGACGTCGCCGACTATGTCCGGGCGCTCGAGGAGACCCGCGACACGACCGAGCTTCCCGAGGCCTCCGGCGAGGCCATCGCGCGGGAGTTCGAGCGCTATCTCAAGCGGAGGACCGAGGACGGCTGACCGCCGAGTCGGCCCTGGGAGACACACCGATCGCGCTGAGTCGTCACCTGACAGCTCGGCGTTCAGGCAGCGCCGTCACAGGGCGAGGCCGAGGGCGGAGTCGAGGAGCGTGCGGATCGTGCGCGCCGCGTCCGGGTCGCCGGTCTCGGCCAGCCCACGGGTGCCCAGGGTCGCGTCGGCCCAGGACTCGATCTCGGCCACCGCGGACGGAGCGTCGAGGTCGGTCGCGAGCGCGGTGAGGACGGCGTCGAGGACCGGCGCGGCTGCGGCACCCGCGCCGAGGGCCAGGGCACGCCGCCACCGCTCGAGCAGGTCGACGGACTCCCAGAGCTCGGCGTCGGTCCACTCCCAGTCGCTGCGGTAGTGGTGACGCAGGAGGGTCAGCCGGATCGCCATCGGGTCGACGTCGCTGAGGCGCAGCGCCGAGACGAAGACCAGGTTGCCGCGCGACTTCGACATCTTCTCGCCGTCGTACCCGACCATCCCGGCGTGGACGTAGGCCTGCGCGAAGGGGCGACCGGTGAGCACCTGCGCCTCGGACGCGCACATCTCGTGGTGTGGGAAGACGAGGTCGGAACCCCCGCCCTGTACGTCGAAGGTCTCGCCGAGGTACTGCAGCGCCATCGCCGAGCACTCCACGTGCCAGCCCGGTCGGCCGGGCCCGAAGGGGCTCTCCCAGGCCGGCTCGCCGGGTCGTTCGGCACGCCAGACGAGGCAGTCGAGCGGGTCCTTCTTGCCCGGTCGGTCGGGGTCACCACCGCGGTCGGCGTAGATCGCGAGCATCTGCTCGCGGCTCCACCCCGACTCCTGGCCGAAGGCCGGGTCGGCCGCGACGGAGAAGTAGAGATCGTCCTCCACGGCGTAGAGCACCCCGGCGTCCTGGAGCCGCCCGATCAGCTCCGTGATCAGGCCCATCGACTCGACGGCACCCACGAAGTTCGCCGGGGGGAGCACCCGCAACGCGTCCATGTCATGCCGGAACAGCTCGATCTCGCGCTCGGCCAGCTCACGCCAGTCGACGCCGACCTTCGCGGCCCGCTCCAGCAGCGGGTCGTCGACGTCCGTCACGTTGAGGACATAGCTGACGTCGTGCCCGGCGCTGCGCCAGGCACGGTTCAGCAGGTCGAAGGCGACGTACGTGGCGGCGTGGCCCATGTGGGTGGCGTCGTACGGGGTGATGCCGCAGACGTAGAGCCTGGCCGGCCCGGTGGGCGTCGTCTCGACGAGACCACCCGACGGCGTGTCGTGCACCCGCACCGCTGGGCCCGGAGCGGGCAGGGCAGGCAGATCCGGGGAGGGCCATGCGCGCATGCGTGGAGACTACGGCAGCGGGGTACGCCGCTGGCAGCGTGTCAGCCTCCGACGAGCCCAGCGTGCGCGGATGGCACCGTCAGAACGGCGGCCACGGGATGGCGCGCCATCCCTGACCGGGCTCGGGCAGCGTGCCCACACGCAGCAGCCGCTTGACCCGGCGCCGGGTCGCCTCGACCTCGACGGGGGTGACCAGGCCGAGCAGGCGCTCCCCCAGGTCGTCGTCCAGCCGGTCGGCCAGGAGGTCGAGGCGGGTGCGGTCCTCGTCGCCCAGGAGGTCACCGGCCCAGCCCCACAGCACGGTTCGGAGCTTGTGCTCCACATGGAAGGTCAGGCCGTGGTCCACGCCGTAGCGATGTCCGTCGGTCATCGCGAGCACGTGGCCGCCCTTGCGGTCGGCGTTGTTGACGACCGCGTCGAAGACGGCCATCCGCCGCAGCTCCGGCGTGTCCTCGTGCACCAGCGACACGACATGGTCGCGGTCGTCGAGCCCGTCGAAGACGTGGAGGAAGCCGTCCGGTACCTGCGCGTCGTTGACGAGGGTGACGGCCTCCTGCACCGGGTCGGGTTCCTGCCAGAGCTGGACCATGCCCGGGCCGTGCGGCCCGTCGCGGCGGAAGGTGAGCGGCACGACGTCCCACTCGAGGGCCTCGGAGACGAGGTAGGCCGCCTCCTCGCGGGCGGCCAGGGTGCCGTCGGGGAAGTCCCACAGGGGCCGCTCCCCCGCCACCGGCTTGTAGACCACACGCCGGTCGTCGATCTCGCCGACGAACGTCGCGTTGGACGCAGGCATCACCCGGCCGTGGAGGGTGAGCCCACCGGTGAGGAGGCCCGGGTCGATCGTCACGGGTCGCTCAGGCCGGGTCGCGGCGACGGAAACCGTTCGCCCGGACGCAGAGGTGTCCCTCGGGGTCGATCGGGTTGCCGCAGAAGGGACAGTCGGGACGGCCGGCCTCGATCACCAGAGCGGCCCGCTGGACGAACGCCCGTGCAGGGCCGGCCTCCAGCCGGACCATGAGGACCTCCTCCGGCTCGACGTCGGCGTCGTCGTCCTCGTCGGTGGTCTCGGTCAGCGGGAAGACCTCGATCACGACGCGGGCGATCGAGGGGTCCCACGAGAGGGTCATGGTGCCGGCCCGGAACTGCTCCTCGATCGGCTGCTCCAGCGGCCCGGAGTCCTCCAGCCCGACCGGAGCGACGGCCGGGATCAGGATCTCGGGGGCGCTGCTCGACATGACCTCGTCGAGCAGCTCGTCGATCCGCTCCGCGAGGACCGCCACCTGCTCCTTCTCGAGGGCGACGCTGACGAGACGCGCCCCCGAGCGGGCCTGCAGGAAGAACGTGCGCGCGCCCGGCTCACCGACGGTGCCCGCGACGAAGCGCTCGGGCGGATCGAACTCGTGGACGACCGGCATGCCTCCACCTTATGCAGCAGGGGTGGAGGGTCCGGCGCCGCCGCCCACCGCGGCCCCCCGGTCGCTACGGCGTCGGCGCCCGGCCTTACCCGGCCTGGGAGCGAGCCAGGAGAGGTCGCCCTCGTGGGTGTTGGAGGCGAGGACGTAGGGCCGGGCCTCGGTGTAGCGGATCACCGAGATCGACGCCGGGTCCACCTGGAGCCGCTGGAAGAGATCGAGGTGCATCCCGAGCGCGTCGGCGAGCACGGACTTGATCACGTCGCCATGGCTGACGGCGAGCCACACCGCCTCGGGTCCGTGCGCCGCGCCGACCTCGGTGTCCCGGCGGCGTACGGCGTCGACCGCTCGCGCCTGCATCTGGGGCAGCGACTCGCCGCCGGGGAAGGTCGCCGCCGAGGGGTTGGTCTGCACCGTCTTCCACAGCGCCAGCTTGGCGAGCTCGCGCAGCTGTCGGCCCTGCCACTCGCCGTAGTCGCACTCGGTGAGCGCCTTGTCGGCACGGACCCGGGACCGCGTGGCCTGGCGGATGGCCACTGCCCGCGCCGTCTCGCGGCACCGCTCGAGGGGGCTGCTCACCAGCTCCGCCAGTGGGACGACGGCGAGGCGCTCGCCGGCCTTCACGGCCTGCGCCTGTCCGACGTCGTCGAGATGCACCCCCGGCGTACGCCCGGCGAGCGTGCCGGAGGCGTTCGCGGACGTGCGCCCGTGCCGGAGCAGGATCACTGTTGCCATGCTCCGCAGCGTAGGGCCCGGCTGATGGTCGGCCTGAGGGGCACGGGAGCGCGGCGCACGGCTCCACCCCCGGTCAGGGACTAGCGTGAGCGTCGTGATCGTGGACAGTGCCGTCTACCGCAAGGGCGAGCGCATCGTCGACGACCTGCCGCCCGGCGAGCTCGGCATGATCCGCAAGCTCGCCTGCGAGCCGGGTGACTTCGTCTGGGTCGGACTGCACGAGCCCAGCGAGGCGGAGCTCGCGACCGTCGAGGAGGAGTTCGGCCTGCACCCGCTGGCCGTCGAGGACGCCTTCAACGCACACCAGCGGCCCAAGCTCGAACGGTACGGCGACACGCTGTTCCTCACCGTCAAGTCGCTCTGGTACGTCGACTCCGACGACGCCGTCGAGACCGGCGAGATCAACATGTTCGTCGGTGACGACTTCATCATCACGGTGCGCCACGGGGCCGGCTCGGAGCTCCACACCGCACGCCGCGACCTCGAGGCCCGGGCGAAGGTCCTCACGCACGGCCCGTCCGCTGTCGTGTACGCCGTGTGCGACCGGATCGTCGACGGCTACTTGTCGGTGATGGCCTCCCTCGAGGAGGACGTCGACGAGGTGGAGACCTCGGTGTTCTCGTCGGAGCGCACCAACGACTCCGCCCGGATCTACACCCTCAAGCGCGAGATCGCCGAGGCACGACGTGCGGTCATGCCGCTGCGTGAGCCGATGCGCCGGTTCGCCACCGGCGCCGTACCCGGGATCCACGAGGACGCCGCGCCGTTCTTCCGCGACGTGCTCGACCACCTCACCAAGGTCGCCGAGTCGGTGGACGGCCTCGACCAGCTCCTGTCCACCGCCTTCGACGCCCACCTCGCCCAGATCTCGGTGATCCAGAACGAGGACATGCGCAAGATCTCGGCCGGCGTCGCCCTCGTGGCGGCGCCCACGCTGATCGCCGGCGTCTACGGCATGAACTTCGACCGCATGCCCGAGCTGGGTTGGTACCTCGGCTACCCGTTCGCCCTGGCGCTCATGGTGCTGATCTCGGGAGGGCTCTGGATCTGGTTCAAGCGCTCCGGCTGGCTCTGACCGTCACGTCGCCGACATCACGTTGGTGGACAGGAGCACCAGCAGCAGGACACCCAGTCCGACGCGGTAGGGGATGAACCACGTGATCGGGTGGTGCGCGACGAATCGCAGCAGCCAGGCGATGGTCGCGTAGGCGACCAGGAAGGACACGACCGTCCCGACGATCGTCTCGCCGACGCTGATCGAGCCGCCGAGGGCGTCCTTGAGCTCGAACAGCCCGGCGGCGAGCAGTGCGGGGATCGACAGGAAGAACGAGAAGCGCGTCGCGGTGACGCGGTCGAGGCCCCGGAAGAGGCCGGCCGAGATCGTCGCACCGGACCGCGAGACGCCGGGGATCAGCGCGAAGCACTGCATGAGCCCGACCACGATGGAGTCGGTGAGGTTCAGCTGCTTCTCGCCTCGGTCCTGGCGGGCGACCCGCTCGGCGGCCCACATCACCGCGCTCCAGGCGATCAGGGCGATGGCCACGACCCACAGGCTGCGCAGGTCGTTCGTGATGACGTCCTTGAACGCCAGCCCGACGAGACCCACCGGGATCGTGCCGACGATGACGTACCAGCCCATGCGGAAGTCGCGGTGGCCGCGCCACTCCGGCTGGACGAGCCCGCGCACCCAGGTCCGGGCGATCGCCCAGATGTCGCGGGCGAAGTAGAGGATGACGGCCGCGATCGCGCCCATCTGGATGACGGCGGTGAAGCCGGTCACCGCCGGGTCGTCGACCTGCAGCCCGAGGATCTTCTCCGCGATCGTGAGGTGGCCGGTGCTCGAGATCGGGAGGAACTCGGTCAGGCCCTCCACGATGCCGAGGATGATGGCGTCGAAGTAGTTCATCGGGTGCTTTCCGGCGTCGGGAGATGCTGCGGGCGCCCCAAGGTTAGGGCCCCGGCCGAACCGCGAGCCGCCGACACCCGGCGCGCCCACGACCGGCTACCTTTGGGCGCATGCAACAGCGGGCGGTCGGTGCCACGGGCCTCACGGTCTCGCGGCTCGGCCTGGGAACCATGACGTGGGGTCGGGACACCGACGAGCACGAGGCCCGCGACCAGCTGATCGCCTTCGCCGAGGCCGGCGGCACGCTGGTCGACACCGCCGCCGGCTACGGCGACGGTGCCTCCGAGGAGCTGGTCGGTCAGCTGATCGGTGACGTGGTGGCCCGCGACGAGATCGTCCTCGCGACGAAGGGTGGCATCTCCCGCCGCAGTGGCCAGCGCGAGACCTACGCGTCCCGCGGTCGGCTGCTGGCCGACCTCGACGGCTCGCTCCGGCGGCTCGGCGTCGACCACGTCGACCTCTGGCAGGTGCACACCTGGGTCGACGGCGTACCCCTCGAGGAGACGCTCACCGCGCTCGACCTCGCGGTCGCGTCCGGCAGGGCGGCGTACGTCGGGATCTCGAACTACTCCGGCTGGCAGACGGCGCAGGCCGCCACCTGGCAGCGCGCCGTCCCCGGGCGTACGACGCTCGCGTCGACCCAGGTGGAGTACTCCCTGCTGAACCGCGACATCGAGCTCGACGTCGTCCCCGCGGCCGCCGCGCTGGGCCTCGGCATCCTGCCCTGGTCACCGCTGGGGCGCGGCGTCCTGACCGGGAAGTACCGCAGCGGCATCCCGTCCGACTCGCGCGGTGCCTCGCCGACGTACTCCGGCTTCGTCGAGCGCTACCTCGACCCCCGCGGCCAGGCGGTCGTGGAGGGCGTGGCCAAGGCCGCCGAAGGTCTCGGCTGGTCGACGGCCGAGGTCGCGCTCGCCTGGGTCCGCGACCGCCCGGGTGTGACCGCTCCGATCGTCGGCGCCCGTACGGCGAAGCAGCTGCTCGGCCTCCTGGGCGTCGAGGAGCTGACCCTGCCCCCGGAGATCGTGGCCGCCCTCGACGACGTGTCGGAGGCCTGACCGGTGCCCGCCGTCCTGCGCCGACCGCCCGCCCGCGGGGTGGAGTGGGAGTTCGAGAGGCTCACCATCGCGCGCGACTTCTCGCGCAACGTCGTCACCAAGATGCTCGTCGAGCGGGCCGAGCACGGTGGCTGGGAGCTCGACCGGGTCCGCGTCTCCCCCGACGGCACCCGACGGGTGGTGCTGCGCCGCAAGATCATCCGGATGCGGCCGACCTTCTAGGCGCGTCTCCCTGCTCGCCCTCGGCGAGGCGGAGCCTAGCCGCGACCGACGACGCGGAGGGCGGCGGCGACGATGTCGTCCTCGGACAGCAGGACCGTGGCTGCAGCCGGACCCAGGGGGATGAAGCTGTCCGCGCTGCTCACGCGCGCCACACGACCGGCGTAGCCGCCCTCGACCAGCCCGGTCACCACGCCCTCCGCCACCCCACCGCTCGCGCGCGTCTCGTCCACGACGAGGACGGCAGGGAAGCCGGCAGCGATCTCGTGGAGGACCGCGAGCGGGAGCGGAACGAGCCAACGGAGGTCGACCACCGTGCCGGCCACCCCGAGGTCCTCCAACCTGGCGCCCGCCCGGAGACTCATCGGGACGCCGTTGCCGAAGGTCACCAGCAGCAGGTCGCCACCCTCGCCGTGGAGGCCGACCTGGCCGAGGGGCACCGCGGAGTCCTCGCTGTCCGCGTCACGGTAGGGCGCGGTCCAGCGTCCGTCGGCCTCCTCGATCAGGTCACGTGCGTGGTAGAGCGCGATGGGTTCGAGGACGACGCACACCCGACCCTCCAGCTGGGCCAGCTCGACGCACGTGCGCAGGATCCCGGGTGCGTCGGCCGGGTGGCTCGGCACCGCGAGCACCAGCCCGGGGATGTCACGCAGCACCGCCACGGAGTTGTCGTTGTGGAAGTGACCCCCGAAGCCGCGCTGGTAGGCCAGCCCGGCGATCCGCACCACCATCCCGTTGCGGTACTGACCGTCGGAGAAGAACCGCAGCGACGCCGCCTCACCGCGGAGCTGGTCCTCGGCGTTGTGCAGGTAGGCGAGGTACTGGATCTCGGGCACGGGCACGAACCCGGCCAGCGCCGAGCCCAGGGCCACCCCCAGGATCGTCTGCTCGTCCAGCAGGGTGTCGAAGACCCGGCGCCCGCCGAAGCGGCGACGCAGCCCCCGCGTCACGCCGTACACCCCGCCCTTGACGGCCACGTCCTCCCCGAAGACGAGCAGCGCGGGATGCCGGTCCATCAGCTCGGCCAGAGCCGCGTTGATCGACTGCGCCAGCGTCAGCGCTGGGCCGTCCTCGGGGAGTCGCTGGTCCCACACCGGGCGGACAGCGTCGGGCGGCACCTCCGGCAGCGCGAGCGGCGCCATCACCTCGGCGCGGCCGGACAGCCGAGGCTCGTCCAGGACCCGCTCGGCCTCGGCCATCACCTCGTCCCTCACCTGCTCGTACCACTCCACGATCTGGTCCGGAGTCGCCCGGCCGGCGGCGAGGAGGTGGCGCGCCGTCGCCACAAGTGGGTCTTTCTCGTAGTCCTGCTCGATCTCGCGACGCCGTCGGTACGCCGCCTCCACGTCCGACCCCGCATGCCCCATGAGCCGCACCGTGTCGAGGTGGAGCACCGCCGGGCGACGGGTCTCCCTCACCAGGTCGACCACCTGTCCCGTCCACTCGAGAAGGGTCGGGGGGTCGGCCCCGTCGACCCGCACGTAAGGGATTCCCGGAAGGCTCTCGAGCATCGCCTCGGGCCAGCCACGGGGTGAGGGTGTGCTGATCCCGATCCGGTTGTCCTCGCACACGAACAGGACGGGGCACGGGACGTCGCGGTGCGCCAGGTACGACGCGGCGTTCAGCGCACCGGTCGCGGTCGAGTGGTTCACGGAGGCGTCACCGAAGCTGCAGACCACGATCGCGTCCGCCGGCCACGGTGTCACCCGGCCGAGCGCCCGAGCCAGACCGAGGGAGTAGGCGAGGCCGACCGCGCGCGGCAGGTGGGAGGCGATGGTCGAGGTCTGCGGGATGATGTGGAGGTCGGGGTGACCGATCACCTTGTGCCGTCCGCCCGACATCGGGTCGCTGCTCGCCGACGTGAGGCTGAGCAGCAGGTCGCGGACCGGGCTGCCCTCCCCCGAGAGCGTCGCCCGGGCGAGGTAGAAACCACCCGATCGGTAGTGCAGGAGGGCTGGGTCGTCGGGTCGTGTCAGCAGCCCCAGCGCCGCGTTGCTCTCGTGCCCTGCCGAGCCGATCGTGTAGTAGCCCTTGCCCTCGGACTGCAGCCACCGGGCCGCGAAGTCCACCTGGCGGCTCCGGGCCTGGGCGGCGAACAGTGCCATCAGGACATCGTGCGAAAGCCCCGGGCGCGACGCGCCGAGGAGCTCCTCCCCCGGCTGCCAGGCCTGGACGGCGTGCGAGAAGTAGGCGTCGACCGCCTCCATCGAGCTGCCTAGACCTGGTCGAGGAACCGGTCGAAGACCCGGGACCCGAACTCCAGCGCGTCGACCGGCACCCGCTCGTCGACCCCGTGGAAGAGCGCAGTGAAGTCGAGGTCGGCCGGCAGCCGGAGCGGGGTGAAGCCATAGCTGCGCAGCCCGAGCTTGTTGAAGTGCTTGGCGTCGGTGCCACCGCTCATCAGGTACGGCGCGACGCGGGCCCCGGGGTCCTCGGCAAGGAGGCAGCGGGTCATCGCGTCGACGAGGTCACCGTCGTACGGCATCTCCCAGGGCTGCTGGTGCGAGACGTAGGAGCGCTCGACCCCCTCGCCGCACAGCCCGGCGAGGGTGTCGAAGAACTCGTCCTCGAAGCCCGGCAGGAACCGGCCGTCGACGTGCGCCGTGGCCTCGGTCGGGATCACGTTCACCTTGTAGCCGGCGCCCAGCATGGTCGGGTTGGCGGTGTTGCGGATGACCGCGCCCATCATCCGGGCCGCGCCGCCGAACTCCTCGATCAGCGCCTCGGCGTTCTCGGGGGTGGCCTCGGTCCCGGCCATCTCGGCGACAGTGGCGAGGAGTGTCTGCATCGTCGGGGTCAACCGGACGGGCCAGTCGTAGGCGCCGATCCGAGCCACCGCGGCCGCCAGCCTGCTGACGGCGTTGTCGTCGTTGATCATCGAGCCGTGCCCGGCCCGGCCGCGGGCGGTCAGCTTCATCCAGGCCATGCCCTTCTCGGCCGCCTCGATCAGGTAGAGGCGCTGCCCGCGGATCGTCGTACTGAAGCCGCCGACTTCGCCGACCGCCTCGGTGCAGTGCTCCAGACGGTCGGCGTACTCCTCGACGAGCACCTGGGCACCGTGATGCCCGCCGGCCTCCTCGTCGGCGGTGAAGCAGAGCACGATCGGGCGGTCGGGCACGGCGCCGGCTCGGGCCCGGGCCCGCACCACCGAGAGCAGCATCGCGTCGAAGTCCTTCATGTCGACGGCCCCGCGACCCCAGACATAGCCGTCCTGGATCTCACCGGAGAACGGGTCGACCTGCCAGTCCTCGGCCGCGGCCGGTACGACGTCGAGGTGCCCGTGCAGCAGGAGGGCACCTTCGCCGCCGGGGCGGCCGCCCCACTGCGCCACCAACGACGTACGCCCGCTGTCGAGCTCGAACAGCTCGGACTCGATCCCGACCTCGTCGAGCAGGACCGCCACGTGCTCGGCTGCCTTGCGCTCGCCCGGGCCCGACTCGTCGCCGTAGTTGCTGGTGTCGATGCGGATCAGGTCGCGACACAGCTCCACGACCTCTCCGGCCGGGTCGTAGGAAGGGGCGTACGGCGCGCCGTCCCGCGCGTTCCCGGGCTGGTCGTTCGCGTCGTGTGCCATCCCCCCATCCTGACACCTGCCGGCCGCCTCCCGATGTGAGGAATGACCCCGCCGGTTGCTAGAGTTCCCTCCGCACTCGTCCGGGTGGCGGAATTGGCAGACGCGCTAGCTTGAGGTGCTAGTGCCCGTATTAGGGCGTGGGGGTTCAAGTCCCCCCTCGGACACCACGACGGCCCCAGGTCTCCCCCGGGGCGTCATACGATTCACTGGTCGGGGGCCCCGTGTCGATCGCGCTCCGACGGGTACGACGTGAACAGTCCGGGCGGCTTCCCGGGGGGCCGCCGCGGTTAGGCCCGCTGGCTCCAGCAGTCGTGGCCAGCGGGCCGCCCCCTCGCTACGAGAGCAGGCAGCATGACCGAGCAACCGACCGACGCTGATCCGGATCGTGAGCCGAGTGTCCAGGCACCGGCGAAGGACCCCCTCCGCGCGTCTCGCGTGAGCCGCTTCTGGGCCGCGCTGGCGGCCTTGGTGGTGCTCCTGCTCTTCCTGGTCGTCTTCGTCGCCCAGAACACCGAGCGGGTCTCGGTCTCCTTCCTGGGGTGGGACTGGCACCCACCGCTGGCCGTGGCCATGCTGATCGCCGTCCTGGTCGGGCTGGCGATCACCGTGACTGCGGGCACGCTGCGGATCTGGCAGGTCCATCGACGCGTGCGCAGGACCCCCTGAGCGCGTCCGTGCCGCGGGGCGCGTCGCCGCCGCGTCGCCAGGTCAGGTGAGGGCGACGGCGGCGTCAGGCTCGGCGACCTTGAACGTGAACGACTCCTCCAGGTAGAGATGCACCTGCTCGGCGTCGTGGTGGTGGTAGCCGATCGAGGACCCGGCCAGGTGGTCCATCAGCGGGTAGCCCCCGTGCTCGGTGGTCGAGACGATGGCGGTGTAGCGGGCGGTGTCGATGGCCAACGCGTAGGGACCCTCGATCCCGTTCTGGCGGAGCTGGTCCACCGCCACCGGCCGGGAGCGGGTCCGTCCGTCCCAAGGACATCGCGTCGTGACGCCATCCGCCGGGCCCGACCCAGTCGACGAGGCGGCGTGCCGCCAACAGCGGGGTCAGCCGCTCCTTGGCCTCTGCGTCGATCGCCTTCCAGGCGCGGTCGGGGATCGGGGTGTGGTCACGGAGGAGATGGTTGGGAGACGTCATGCGCGTTGTCCTCTCAGGCTTCCGATGCCGAGCGAGCCCTGGGTCCGGCCCTCCCGGGGACCGTCGTCGTCGGGATGCAGCTCGGACTCGATCTCGTCGACGTACTGCTCGGGGTCCTTGTCGTCGGCGTCGACCCCGTCGGTCGTCGGGTGTCGGTCCAGGTAGGCCTCGAGCTCGCGGCCCAGACGTTCCCGGAGCGCCGGGTCGGCATGCTGGCGGAAGTCGGCGATCCCTTCGCGCTCCTCCTCGGCCATGTGTTCGTCGTTCGCCTTGCGCGTCTCGAGCACCGCCGCCCACCACTGCTCGCCGGCGACCGGATGACGGGCGGCGTCGCGGACGCCGTCCCGGATGTCGTTGTGGTCGCCGATCGCGTCCAGGGTCTCGTCCTCGGGGTCGTCCTCGCCGCGGGCCAGCAGCTGCGGGCGCCCCGTGCTGGCGATCCCGGGTCAGGGAAACCCGGACCCCGGCAAGGATTGGGTCCCCCGGCGCCGGGCGGCGAACTCCGCCACGGCGGCCAGGAGGTCCTCGCCCTGGATGCTCTTCAGGGCGATCCTCGTCACCCCGGCCTCGTAGGCCTGGCTCTCCTCCTGCGGGCTGATCACTCCGGTGTGCAGGATCAGGTGCAGGCCAGGCAGGAGGCCGGAGACCTCACGGCACAGGTCGACACCTCGTCCGTCCGGCAGCCGGTTGTCGACCACCACGAGGTCGGGCCGGTGCGTCCGGACCACCTCGACGCCGTCGGCCACGGTCCCGGCGGCGGCGGAGGTCTCGACCCCGAGGCTGTCCAGCTTCCCGGTCAGCCACTCGCGCACTGCTGCATGCTCGTCCACGATGCAGGCTCGCAGGAGCGCGGGCGATCCGCCGGGCGGGACCCCGACACCGAGCATCTGCATGCGCGGGACCCTATGAGCGGGCTCGGGTCCGCCACAGGGGCGAAGGTCCCGACGCAGGTCGTACGGCGGGAGGAACACGGCCGCATCCTCCCGGGGGGGCGGCGGCCTCCCACACCCTCCCCTCCGAGATTTTGCTCATCACCAGCCCCACCCGTCCCACCCGTCACAGCGCAGCGGAACGTGCGTTGTGTTCGGCGGGCCTCCGCGTCACTCTGGCCGCGGGGCCTTTCGCACGGGGGGTGCGGAGGAGACCCCTTCGCAGGGGGGTGCGAAGCGAATGACTGAACGCGCGCGCGTGTCGGCGCCGGTGGCAGCCGATCTGGCCGATCTCGACGACGTACATCACGACAACCCGGCCACCCGGCTGCTCGACGCGCTGCGGGCCGGCGACGACCGTGGCCTGGCGGCGTCCGTCGGGCAGACGACGACGGTGACGGCCGAGAACATGCCGTGGGCCTGTCGCGGCCCGGACGAGGTGCAGACGATGCTCCGCGAGGCGCGCGACCGCTTCCCCGGGCTGACCTTCGAGCCGAGCACCCGCCATGTCGGGTTCGGTCTTGTCATCGAGGAGGCCCGCGTCCGTGACGTCGCCGGTGAGGCGGAGGCAGCGATCGCCGCCGAGATCGACGAAGCCGCCCGGGTCGTGGAGGACGAGGCGCGAGCCGAGATCCACCCGATGTGGGACCAACCCATGCGTGGTGGCACGTCCGAGCTGGTGCTGTGGAGCGAGGCCGGTCAGCTCGACCTGCCCTTGCCCCCGGTGCCGCTGAACATGCCGGTCCGGGTAACCGTCCGGCACGACGACCTCCAGGTGCACGAGGTCATCCTGAGCTTCCCGGCAGCGCTGCTGAAGCGAGCGCTCGGGCAGTACGTCGACCCGCTCGAGATGTCGCTGAGCGAGGTGCAGTCCGCGTTCATCGCGCCGGTCGGCGCCGGGCTCACGACCCACGCCCTCGCCGGCCCCGAGCTGACGCTGGCGGCGGCGCCGTCGGTCGAGCAGCCTCCGGCCGTCGGTACGCCGACCGCCACCGCGCCGCCTCGTCGGCGGCGGCGCCGCGGGCTGATCCTGCTGGTCGTCCTCGTGCTCGCGCTGCTCGCCGGGGCCGGCTGGTGGGTCGTCCAGGGTGACCAGGGCACACCGGCCGCGACCACGCCGCCGGCGGCTGCCGCGCCGGCCCTCGCGTCCTCGAGCCGGCCGAGCCAGCAGGCGGCTCAGCATCCTGTTTCGTCCCAGGCGCCGACCGTGACCCGCTCCCAGTCCAGCTCCGAGCCGACCCGCAAGCCCACCGTGACCCTGAAGTCGGACCTCGCGTTCGGGTTCAACAGCTCCACGCTGTCACCCGAGGCGAAGGCCGCGATCGCCACCGTGGCACATCAGGTTCGGAGTGCCGGGCTCACCGGGAAGATCTACGTCGACGGCTATACCGACGACATCGGCTCTGCGGCGTACGGACTCGTGCTCTCCCAGCGCCGGGCCGATGCCGTGTCCACCTACCTGCAGTCACAGCTGCTCGGAGCTCCGGTCTCGATCGTGTCCGTCGGGCACGGCGAGGCGAACCCGATCGCGAGCAACGCCACGGCCGCAGGGCAGAAGCAGAACCGCCGGGTCACCCTCACGTTGCCCCAGCCCTGACCGCCTACGTTGGTCACATGCCTGAGGCGCTGCGCGTGGCCTTCGTGACCGGCACGACGCCCGACAAGTGGGCGCGTGCCTGGCGCGAGCAACGGCGCGGCCCGCTCGAGCTCGTGCCTGTGACCGAGGACGAGCAGGAGGACGTCGTACGCCGGGGTGAGGTCGACATGGCGCTCGTCCGGCTCCCGGTCGACACCGCCGACCTCCACTGCGTCCGACTGTACGACGAGCTCCCGGTCGCCGTGGGCGGCCGCGACCACCTGATCTCGGCCGCGCCCGAGGTGACCCTCGACGACCTCGTCGACGAGCAGCTGGTCCGGCCCCACGCCTCCGGCTGGCGACCGAACGCCGAGCAGCTCGACTGGCCGCCGATGACCGAGCAGGAGGCGATCGAGACGGTGGCCGCGGGCACAGGGCTCGTCCTGGTCCCGCTGTCGGTGGCCCGCCTCTACCAGCGCAAGGACGTCGTCCACCGGGTGGTGACCGACCTGCCACCGAGCACCATCGCCCTCGTCTGGCTGCGCGACCGGGACGACGACGCGACCCAGGCGTTCGTGGGCGTCGTCAAGGGCCGGACCGCCCGCACGTCGCGGGGCTGACCCGGCCCTAGGCTGTGCGGCATGCCCGCGCTCGTCGCCTCGGCCCCCGGCCGCGTGAACCTGATCGGCGAGCACACCGACTACAACAGCGGGCTGTGTCTTCCGCTCGCCCTGCCCCAGCGCACGAGCGTGACGCTCACCCCGCGCGAGGACCTGGTCCTGAGCCTGTCCAGCGCCCAGGAGGACGACGCCTGGGAGGGCTCGGTCGACGAGCATCCGTCGGGGTGGCCGGCCTACGTCGCGGGAGTCGTCGCCATGCTCCGCGCCGACGGCCATGCGGTGCCCGGCTTCACCGCCCGGATCGACTCGCAGGTCCCTCTCGGGGCCGGCCTGTCGAGCTCCGCAGCACTCGAGTGCGCCATCGCCGTGGGGGTCGCGGGTCTGCTCGACCTCGACCTCGACGAACCAGCCCGCCGGCGGCTGGCAGACGCATGCATCCGGGCCGAGAACGACTACGTCGGGGCGCCGACCGGTGGCATGGACCAGACCGTGGCCATGCTCGGACGGGCTGGCTTCGCCCTGCTCCTCGACTTCGCGGACGGTGGGGTCACGCGGGTCGCCCTCCCGCTCGACGACGCCGAACTGGCTCTGCTGGTGATCGACACCCGCGTCAGCCACAGCCTCACCGACGGGTCGTACGGCGACCGGCGTACCGAGTGCGCGAAGGCGGCCGACCTCCTCGGTGTCGACTCCCTCCGCGACACCGACCTCGAGAGCGTGGAGCAGATGGACGACCCCGTGCTGCGCAGGCGGGCACGCCACGTGGTCACGGAGAACCAGCGCGTCCTCGACGCGGTCGCGGCGCTCGACGCCGGCGACTGGTCGTCGCTGTCGGCGACGCTCGTCGCCTCGCACGTCTCGATGCGCGACGACTTCGAGATCTCGTGCCGTGAGCTCGACCTCGCGGTGGAGACGGCACGCGACGCGGGTGCGCTCGGCGCCCGGATGACGGGCGGTGGCTTCGGGGGCTCTGCGGTCGCCCTGGTCCCCCGCGCGGCTCTCGCCGCGACCCAGGAGGCGGTGACAGCGGCGTTCGCCGACGCCGCGCTGACTCCGCCGGCCTTTCTCGTAGCGACGCCGGGGGATGCTGCGCGGATCGACTCGGTCAGCTGAGGTGCGCCGGGACGGCGAGCCCGGCGTCGCGCAGCTCCAGCCGCGCGAGGGCCGTGACCACCTCCGGGTCACGCGCGCGCCAGGCACCGGCCGGGTCGTCACTGATCTTCGCCAGGACGTACATCGGCTGCCGGGCCAGAGCCCGGAGGGCGAACAGGTCCAGATCCTCCGCAGCGTCGATGAACCGGGCACTGGCCGTCGCCTCCCGCACGAACCGCCATCGGATCGGCAGGAAGAACACGGCCACGCACAGGATCGGGATCACCGCGAGGGAGATGCCCAGCGCCCACGAGAGCCGATGCACCGCAGTCACCTGGGCCCGCCCGGCCTCGGCGAGTGCCTGCGACGCCGACGACATCTGGTCGAACGGCGCCGACACTCCCCCGCCCACGAGCGGGATGCCACTGAGCGTGTCACCGGCACTGGTCAGTCCGTTGGCCAGCGACGTGGCCGATGAGTCGGTCTGGCGGCCGACGCCCGCCAGCTCCATCGTGCCGTGCTGGACGACGTGCCCGATCCAGACCCAGCCGACGATCCAGAGCACGAACAGGACGTCGGCGAGGAGCTGGCGGGAACGACGGGCGGGGGCGTCGGCGTAGAGCTTCATGGCGCCCATCCGACCAGCACGGCGGTCCCAGGTCGAGTACCCGTACTCAGTCTCGGCTGGGTGTCCGGACGGATCCGACCTGAGTGTCCTGCGGCGACGATCTGCGTATGACTACTCCTGACACCACCCAGAAGAACACCAGCGCCTTCTTCCTGCAGGCTGCCGCCGCGTTCGGGGTCTCCCTCTTCGCCATGGTCGTCGCGATCTACTACCTGCCGGCCGACCCCTGGGTGAAGGCCTTCCTCGCCCTCGGCACGATGTTCCTGACCACCTCGAGCTTCACCCTCGCCAAGTGCGTCCGCGACGCGCAGGAGGACCAGATGGTGGTCCGGCGTCTCGACCAGGCCCGCCTCGACCGGGCACTCGCCAGCCACGACCCGTTCAAGAACGCAGGCTGACACCGCCTGCCACAATCCGATCGTGCCCATGCCCGATCCCGCAGTCGTCGTGCTCATCGGTGCCGCGGGGTCGGGCAAGTCCACGTGGGCCGCCACCCACTACCGCCGCGCCGAGGTCGTCTCCTCCGACGAGCTGCGCGGCATCGTCGGCTCCGGACCTGCCGACCTCGACGCCTCGACCGACGCCTTCGACCTCCTCGAGCGCATCGTGTATGCGCGGGTCGCCCGCGGTCTCACCACCGTGATCGACACGCTCGGTCTCGACCCCGACCGGCGACGGGCGTGGCTGGCAGCAGCGCGGACCGCCGGGCTGCCGGCCGTCGCGGTGGTCCTCGACACCCCCGGCGAGGAGTGCCGTCGCCGGAACAGGCTGCGCGACCGCCCCGTCCCGGCGACCACGCTCGCCGAGCAGGTACGCCGCGTAGCCGCCGTGCACGACGTCGTCGCCGCCGAGGGATGGGACGGGGTCGAGGTCGTCGGCGCCGACCCCGTCCTGTCGACCCGTTCCGGGCCTCCGCCCTCCGCCCCCGAGCCAAATGCCACCCACGGGCTGCGCGTCGTCCTTCAGCTCTCGCGCTTCCCGTGGGGCGAGGATCCGGGCGAGTGGGTCCGCGAGACCGCGCTCGCCGCCAGCACCGCCGGCTTCGCCGGGATCGCCCTGATGGACCACCTGATCCAGATCCCCCAGGTCGACAGCCCCTGGCAACCCATCCCGGAGCCGTGGGTCACCCTCGGGCTGGTCGCCGGACTCGACACCGACCTGACCCTCGGGACCCTGTGCACGCCGGCCACCTTCCGACCGGCCGGCATCACGGCGAAGGCTGCGGCCACCCTCGACACGCTCTCGGGCGGTCGGGCGTTCCTCGGCGTCGGTGCCGGCTGGTGGGACCGCGAGCACGCGGCGTGCGGGATCCCGTTCCCGCCCGCAGCCGAGCGACTCGACCAGCTCGAGACCACCATCGAGACCTGCCGGGCGCTCTGGGCACCCGGCACCAGGCCCTACGACGGCGAGCACGCATCGCTGCCCGAGACCACGTCGTATCCCCGGCCAGCCCACGACATCCCGGTGATCGTCGGCGGCAGCGGTGAGCGGCGCACCCTCGCTATCGCCGCCCGGCTGGGGGACGCGTGCAACCTCCCGTCCGACCCCGAGGTGCTGCGCCACAAGCTCACGGTCCTCGACCGCCACCTGGCCGGGGCGGGTCGCACGCGCGACGAGGTCGCGGTGACCGTGCTCGACCTCCCGGTGGTCGGCCGGGACCGCGAGGACGCATGGGCGCAGGTCGAGCGGCTGCGCGGACGGACCGCGGCGGCGGCCTTCGCGCGGCGTACCCATGCCGGCACGGTCGACGAGCACCGGCGCCGCTACGCCGCCCTGCAGGAGCTGGGCGTCAGCACCGTGTTCGTCGGCGTCCGCGGGCTCGCCGGACCCGACGACGTGCTCGCTCTCGCCGGTCTCAACGGCTGAGGCACTACTTGAGCTCGGCGCTGGAGAGCCCGAGCACGCGACGCGCGATGATCAGCTGCTGGATCTGCTGGGTCCCCTCGAAGATGTCGAGGATCTTGGAGTCGCGAGCCCACTTCTCCAACAGCTCGCCCTCGCTGTAGCCGACCGAGCCGCAGAGCTCCACGCACGACAGCGTGATGTCGGAGGCGACGCGGCCGGCCTTCGCCTTGGCCATCGATGCTTCCATCGCGTTGGCCTTCCGGTTGTCGGCCATCCAGGCGGCCTCGAGCATGAGGAGCCGCGCGCCCTCCCAGTCGGCCTCCATCTGCAAGAGCTTGGCTGCGGCCGCGCTCTGGACCAGCGCCGGGCGGTCGTAGTCCACCGTCACGCCCGCCTGCTCGAGCAGGTCGCGGGTCAGGTCCAGCGCGGCCTTGGCACAGCCGACCGCCATCGCAGCGACCAACGGACGTGTGTTGTCGAAGGTCGCCATCGCCCCGGCGAACCCCTGGCTCGTGTCGATGTCGGGCGAGCCGAGGAGGTTCTCCGCGGGCACCCGGCAGTCGACGAACCGGATCGCGGCCGTGTCGGACGCGCGGATTCCGAGCTTGTGCTCGAGCCGCTCGACGGTCATCCCCGGCGTGCCCTTGGGTACGACGAACGACTTGATCGCCGCTCGGCCGAGCGACCGGTCGAGGGTGGCCCAGACCACGACGGCATCGGACCGCTCCCCCGAGGTGACATAGATCTTCTCGCCGTTGAGCACGTACTCGTCGCCGTCGAGGAGGGCGGTGGTGCGGATGTTCGCTGTGTCCGAGCCGGTATCTGGTTCGGTGATCGCCATCGAGGCCCACATCCGGCCGAAGCGCTCCTGCTGATCGGGGTCGCCGACGGACGCGATCGCGGAGTTGCCGAGGCCCTGGCGCGGCAGGGAGAGCAACAGGCCGACGTCGCCCCAGCACATCTCCGCGATGGACATCACCGACGCCAGGTTGGTGCCGTTGCGGACGCCGCCCTCGGCCGGCCCGTCGTCGCGGGACGCGTCACGCTTCACGCCGGAGGCCCCGGCGCCGGAGCTCGCGCCCGACTCCGAGAGCCCGTCGATCATCGCGGCCAGCAGGTCGAGCTCCTTGGGATAGGCATGCTCGGCGCGGTCGTAGCGACGGCTGATGGGCCGGAGCATGTTCATCGCGACCTGGTGGGCCTGGTCGCGCACCTGTCGCAGCTTCGTGGGGTCGTCGAGAGAGATCATCAGACCAGCACCCCGCCTTCCATGACAGAGACGGCCCGGAGGTCGCGGTACCACCGCTCGACCGGGTGTTCCTTGACGAAGCCGTGGCCGCCGAGCAGCTGCACGCCGTCGAGACCGATCCTCATCCCCCTGTCGGAGCAGAGCTTCCGCGCCAGAGCGACCTCGCGGGCGAAGTCCTTGCCGGCAGCCGCACGGGAGGCGGCCTTCCAGGTGAGCAGCCGCATCGCCTGGAGCTCGATCGCGATGTCGGCCACCATGAACGCCACCGACTGGCGGTGAGCGATCGGCTCACCGAACGCCTCACGCTCCTTGACGTAGGGCGACACGTAGTCGAGCACGGCCTGCCCGACACCCACCGCGAGCGCACACCAGGCGAGCCGCGACAACCGCACGCACTCGGCGTACGACGTGCCGTCGGTCGTGCCGAGGATCGCGCTCGCGGGGACCTGGACGCCGGCCAGGGTGAGCGTGGTCAACGAGGCCGCGCGGACACCCATCGCGGGATCGGCTTCGACCGTCAGCCCGTCGGCACCCGACTCCACCAGGACCAGCACGTTCGCGTCGTCGAGGCGGGCGCCCACGACGAAGAGCTCGGCGTCGGCGCCGCGGGGCACCAGCGACTTCACGCCGTCGAGGACGAGGCCGTCGTCGCTGCGGGTGGCGGTAGTGGCGGGTCTGAGGGCGTCGAACAGCGGGCGCGGCTCGGTGAGCGCGAGCGCGGCAGCCGGGACGTCGTCGCCGGTGAACGCCGGGAGATAAGTGCGCTGCTGCTCGTCGGTGCCCCAGGTGGCGATCGCGGTCGCGACCGCACCCGGCGCCAGAGTCGCGACGGCCAGGCCGAGGTCACCCCTCGCGAGCGCCTCGGCGACGAGGGCACCGGCCATCACGGCCCGCTCCTCCGAGATCCCGCCCAACGACTCGGGGACGCCCAGCAGCGGCAGCCCGATCGCGGTCGCGGCCGACAGGACCTCGTCGGGAGCCGCGCACGCGGTGTCCGCGTCGGTCGCGGCCGGGCGCAGCACCTCGGTGGCGAGCTCGGTGACCACGTCGATGAGCATCTGCTCGTCGTCGGTCGGGGTGAGGTCGAAGACGCCGCGCGACGGAGCGACGGCCGCGCGGACACCGGACTGTCCCCCCCTGCCGGCACGGGCGAACACCCGGCCGGCTGTCGTGGCCGT
>Ga0302263_10000130_pt1 | contig 31559 bp, 29 predicted proteins | sample II_Fen_N1_4_FD_194564 | JGI IMG/M metagenome (GOLD analysis project Ga0302263, IMG submission 194564) | Peat permafrost microbial communities from Stordalen Mire near Abisko, Sweden - II_Fen_N1_4 | ecosystem: Environmental > Terrestrial > Soil > Wetlands > Permafrost | place: Sweden: Abisko... | reverse complement strand
GTCGTGCACCGCGCCCGCCACCGCGTGCACGGTGACGTCCCGGCCGAGGCCGGGGGCCAGCCGCGCCACCGCGCGCACGTCCACCACGGTGTCCTGCCGGTCCAGGTCGGGGTTGTCCGGCAGGTCGGGGCCGCAGGTGGCGGCGTGCCCGACGAGCACCGGGCAGCTGATGTCCAGCCCGCGGGCCGCCCGGGCCTGCCCCGCGCGCACCGCGGTGAACCAGCCCGCGCGCACCGGCAGCCCGGCGGGCCGCTTGAGCGTGGTGTCGAAGGTCCACCGGCCGCCGTTCGCGGCCAGCTGGGCGCGGGCGTAGTACGAGGGCCGGTCCTGGACGATCCGCAGCGGGGCACGGCTGGCCAGCACCCGCAGGTACGGGTCGCCGACCACCGGCGGCACCCGGGCGTTGGACAGGAACGGTCCGTCGAGCACCAGGGCGTCGGGACCGCCCCGGTGCCGGTGGGCGTGCGACCACAGGGCGGCCACCAGCCCTCCCGTGGAGTGGGCGTGCACCACCAGCGGCACCCCGGGATGCAGCGCGCGGGCCACGCGCACGGCGTCGCCCAGGTCGGTGGCCTGCTCGTGCAGGTCGTCCTGGTAGTGGGGCACCTCGTCGGACCGCAGCGAGCGGCCCGCCCGGCGCGCGTCGAGGGCGATGAACGCCCAGCCGGCGTCCTCCACCGCCCGGGCCAGGTGGGCGTGGAAGAAGTAGTCGTTGTAGCCGTGCAGGTGCACGACGACGCCGCGCGCCGCCGGGTCGAGCTGCGGCCGGCGGACCAGCGTCAGCACCGGGTCCGGCCGGCCGGCGGCCGCCGAGGCGACGGGCCGACCCGGGCCGGGAGCACCGGCCGGCAGCCACGCGGCGACGAAGCCGTCGAGCAGCTCGTCGTCCGCCCAGCGCAGGGCGGCCGGGGTCGGCCGGGCCGACGTCACGCTCGTCACGGTCGTCATCCGAGGTCACCGACCGGCGTGCCGTCGACCGGGACCAGGGCGGGATCGGCCACGTCCCGGCGCCCGTGCACGCCGAGCCCACGCGGGAACCGCACCGGCAGGAACAGCGCGAGACCGGCGGCCAGCACCACCACGATGCCCAGGATGCCCCAGTACTGGGCGCCGCCCCACCCGACGGCCAGGGAGAAGGCCAGCGGTGCGATGAACATCGCCGCCCTGCCGGTGGTGGCGTACAGGCCGAACGCCTCCGCCTCGCGCCCGGGGTCCGTCAACCGGGCGAGCAGGGCGCGGCTGGCGGACTGTGCCGGCCCGACGCACGCCGACAGCACCAGCGCCGCCACCCAGAACACCGTCTTGCCCCGGTCGTGCAGCACGAACACCGCCGTCGCGGCCGCGACCAGCACCGACAGCGAGACGACGATCACCGACCGCGGGCCGAACCGGTCGTCCAGCCAGCCGGCGGCGATGGTGAACACGCCGGCGACGACGTTCGCCGCGATGGCGAACATGATCACCTCCGACGTGGAGAAGCCGAAGGTGCCGGAGGCCAGCACGGCGCCGAAGGTGAAGACGCCGGCCAGCCCGTCGCGGTACACGGCGGCGGCGATCAGGTAGGCCAGGGTCGACCGGCGGGTGCGCCACAGCGTCGTGATGTCGTGGCCGAGCTTGCGATAGGCACCGACGACGCCGAGCGGCATCGGCTCGCGCCGGCCGGTCTCGTGCACGCCGAAGAGCACGGGGAGCGCGAACACCGCCATCCAGAGCGTCGCGACGATCACCGAGGCGCGGATGTCCCAGCCGTCGGTCGCGGTGACGCCGAACCAGCCGACGTCGGGGTTGATGAAGCCGATGAACAGCACGAGGAGCAGCACGATCCCGCCGACGTAGCCGGCACCCCAGCCGATCCCGCTCACTCGGCCGATCGTCGTCGGGGTGGTGATCTGCAGCAGCAGCGCGTTGTACGCGACGGACGCCAGCTCGAAGAACACGGTGCCGATCGCGAGCAGCGTGACGCCGAGCAGCACGGCGTGCGACCGGCCGCCCTCGGTGGGCTGCACCAGGACCATGCCCGCCATCGCCGCCACCACCACCGCGGTGTTCACGCCCAGCCAGATCTTGCGTCGGCCCGAGGCGTCGGACAGGGCGCCGAGCGCCGGCGCCATCAGCGCGACGAGCACCCCGGCGATCGACAGCGCCCAGCCCAGCCACTGGGTGTGCGCCGCGATGGTGGCGTCCTCGTTCGCGCCCGGCTCGACGAAGGACGACGAGGTGATCCACACCGTGAAGACGAAGGTGGTCACCACGGCGTTGAACGCGGCGCCGCCCCAGTCCCAGGCGGCCCAGGCGATCACGGGGCCCCGCGGCATGCGCGCGGACGGGGTGCGGACGGCGCCGTCGGAGGTCACCTGCGGATCGTACGGCCGGGCGGTCCGCGGGTGAACCACCTGGGCAGCGGCCGGCTCCCGGTCCGTCAGGAGGAGTGCGTGGCGGCGGCCGCCAGCGCGGTCACGTAGTCCTCCAGGCCCCACGTCAGGGACAGCGCGGTCGGTGGCGACATCGCGGAGATCAGCTGGTCGCCGACGATCATCGCGACGGCGCCGCGGGCCACCGCGGGGATCGCCTGCGCGTAGTGCTGTGCCAGGAAGGCGTCGGCGTCCGCCTGCGTGCTCGCGTAGGCGACGACGAGGTCCGCGTCCAGCCGGTCCGTCTGCTCGTAGGAGAGGGTGAAGAAGAACGTCGACGCGGCGCCCGCGCCCAGCGCGTCCACGGACGGCGCGCCGACCAGGCCGAGGTCCAGCAGGAACGCGACGCGCGAGTCGTCGGGCCGGTAGACGTAGAAGGTGCCGGCGGTGTCCCACACCGCGGCGACGCTCAGTCCGGCCAGCTCGGGCTGGGCCTCCGCCGCGTCGGCCACCGTGGCGTCGAGGCCCGCAACGAGGTCGTCGGCCTGCGGGGCCAGTCCCAGCGACGTGCCGACGATGGTGATCACGTCGCGCCACGGCGTGGTCCACGCCGCCTCCGGGTACACCACGGTCGGCGCGATCTGGGCCAGCAGCGCGTACTGCTCGGCGGTCACCCCGGAGTAGGGCGCGAGGATGAGGTCGGGGGACAGCGCGGCGATGTCCTCGTAGGCGGGCTCCTCGACGGTGGCGGGCAGCAGGGTCGGGGTGGCGCCGAGCTCGTCGAGCCGGGCGTTCACCCACGGCAGCACGCCGTTGTCGTCCACCGCGTAGGTCTGCTTCTCGATGCCCACGGGGACCACGCCGAGTGCCAGCGCGGCCTCGGTCGACCCCCAGCCGAGCGTGACGACCCGCTCCGGGCGGGTCTCGACGGTCGTCGAACCGAAGGCGTGGTCCATCGTCACCGGTTGCCAGTCGGCACCGGCCGACGAGCCGGTGGTGGTCCCGGTGCTCGGTGCGGGCGCGCCGCCCGTGCCCGACGTGCAGGCGGACAGGGCGAGGGCCGCCACGGCGACGACGGACGCCAGGGCGAGGGAACGGCGAGGGCGCACGGAGAACTCCAGGACGTCGGACCGGTGGGGTAAGGAAAGGCTACCCTAAGTCCCGAGCGACGAGAGATGGCGTCCGGTGGTGCCGTCCGACCGGAACCACCATCGGGGTGCCGGTCACGGGGTCGCCGACCACGCGCGCGGTCAGGCCGAACGCGGACGCGACGAGCTCCGCGGTGAGCACGTCGGCCGGGTCCCCGGCGGCGACCAGCCGGCCGTCGGCCAGCACGACGAGGTGGTCGGCGTACCGCGCGGCGAGGTTGAGGTCGTGCAGCACCATCACCACGGTGGTGCCACGCTGCCGGTTGAGGTCGGTCAGCAGGTCGAGCACCTCGATCTGGTGCGTCACGTCGAGGAACGTCGTCGGCTCGTCCAGCAGCAGCACGTCCGGGTCCTGGGCCAGGGCCATCGCGAGCCACACCCGCTGTCGCTGCCCGCCGGACAGCTCGTCCACGCGCCGGGCGGCCAGGTCGGCGGTACCGGTGGCGGCCAGCGCGTCGCCCACCACCTGGTCGTCGGTCGAGGTCCAGCGCCGGAACCAGCCCTGGTGCGGGTAGCGTCCGCGCCCGACGAGGTCGGCCACGGTGATGCCGTCGGGCGCGACGGGGCTCTGCGGCAGGATGCCGATGAGCTCGGCCACCTGCCGTGACGGCAGCCGGTGCACGGGGTGGCCGTCCAGCAGCACCTGACCGGCGTGCGGGCGCAGCAGCCGGGCCAGGCCGCGCAGCAGCGTGGACTTCCCGCAGCCGTTCGGGCCGACGACCGCGGTGATCAGGCCGGGCGGGATCGCAAGGTCCAGGTCGTGCACCACGACGCGGTCGTCGTAGGCCAGGTCGAGGCCGACCGTCCGCAGGTCGTGGCTGCGCGGGTGCGGGTCGTGGCCGCGCGGCTGCCGGCCGTCAGGCCCGGACCGTTCGCCCGTCGGTCGCCCGCTCATGCGCCATGCCCCTTCCGGTTCAGGGTGGCCAGCAGCCACAGCAGGTACGGCGCTCCGACGAGCCCGGTGACGATGCCGACCGGTACCTCGAGCGACCCGAGCCCGTGCTGGGCGACGAGCTCGGCGAGCACCACGACCACGGCGCCGACCAGGGCGGACGCCGGCAGCGCCGGCCCGGTGCCGGGTAGCAGCCGGCGGGCGATGGGCCCCGACACGAACGCGACGAAGGCGATCGGGCCGACCTGCGACGTCGCGACGGCCGCCAGCGCCACACCGACGGCCAGCACGCCCAGCCGCGCCAGGTCCGGGCGCACGCCCAGGCCGCCGGCCAGGTCGTCGCCCAGCTCGAGGGCCCGCAGCCGGTGCGCGGCGACCGCGACGGCGGGCGCGAGCACCACCAGCGCCCCGGCGAGCAGGCCCACCGCGGACCAGCGCGGCGTGCCGATCGAGCCGACGGTCCAGACGAGCACCGCGCGGACCTCGTCGACCGCGGCCCGGGTGAGCAGGTAGCCGAGCCCGGAGGAGACGGCGAACGCCAGCGACACCCCGACGAGGACGAAGCGGTAGCCCGACACGCCGCCGCGCCAGGACAGCAGGTAGATCGCGGCCGCGACGGTCAGCGCTCCGCCGAACGCCGCCGCCGAGACGGCCGCCCCGGACACGCCGAGCACGAGGATGGCCCACGCCGCCGCGAGCGATGCGCCGCCGCTGATGCCCAGCACGTCAGGGCTGGCCAGCGGGTTGCGCAGCACGGTCTGGAACAGGGTGCCCGACAGGCCGAACGCCACCCCGGCCAGCACGGACATCGCCACCCGCGGCAGGCGCAGCGTGCCCACGACGAACGACTCCTCGCCGCCGGGCAGGCCGAGCAGCGCGCCCAGGTGGCCGAGCACCTCGCCGGTCAGGCCTCCCCACGTCAGGCTGGCCCCGACGGCGACGAGCAGCAGGAGGACGAGCGCGCCCAGCACGCGTCGCGTGCGGCGTCGGCCGGCCCGTCGCGCGGCGGCCGGCGCACCGGAGGCCGCGTGCGCCGACGAGGACCCCGACGAGCGCGCCGACCCGGGGCTGACGTCCGGTCCCGACGCCCCCGGCGAGAGCAGGGCGGCGCTCACAGCCCGGCCAGCTTCGCCCGGCGGACCATCGCGATCATCACCGGCGCCCCGACCAGGGCGACGACCAGACCGGCCTCCAGCTCCCCCGGCCGCACGACGAGGCGCCCGACGACATCGGCCGAGAGCAGCACCGCCGGCCCGATCAGCACCGACCCCGCCAGCAGCGCGCGGTACGACGGCCCGACGAACGGCCGCAGCGCGTGCGGCACGACGAGCCCGACGAAGGCGATCGGCCCGGCCAGGGCGGTCGCGCCGCCCGCGAGCAGCACCACCGCGACGGCCACCAGCGCGCGGGTGCGCCCCAGGCGCTGGCCGAGGCTCCGCGCGAGGTCGTCGCCCAGCGACAGCAGGTCGAGCGAGCGCCCGCACACCGCCGCCAGCAGGGCTCCGACCAGCAGGAACGGTGCTACGGCCAGCAGCGCGGTCGCACCGTCGCCGGTGCCGCGGCCGGCCAGCGAGCCGACCTGCCAGAACCGGAAGCTGGTGGTCGCCGCGGTGTCGGTGAGGAGCACCAGGGTCACCACGGACGTCAGCCCGGCGGACAGTGCGGTGCCCGCCAGCACCAGCTTGACGGGCGTGGCGCCCTCCCGGCCGATGGCGCCGACGCCGTACACCAGCGCCGCCGCGGCGGCGGCCCCCGCGAACGCGAACCACACGAACCCCGCGGGCGCCGTGACGCCGAGCACCGCGATGGCGAGCACCACGGCGACGGACGCGCCCGCGTTGACACCGAGCAGGCCGGGGTCGGCCAGCGGGTTGCGCGTCACGCCCTGCATGAGGGTGCCGGCCAGTCCGAGCGCCGCGCCGACCACGAGTCCCAGCACGGTGCGCGGCAGCCGCTGGTCGAGCACCACCGAGTGGTCGACATCGCCCGGCACCCGGTGCGCGAGCGCGTCCAGCACGGTGGCGAGGGGGATGGGACGCGCGCCCAGCGCGAGGCTGGCGGCGACGGCAAGCAGCAGCAGCCCCGCCGCGACGAGGAGCGTCACCAGGAGGCGTCGCCGGACGGCGCCGCGCACTGACGTGCGGCCGGCGCCGAGCCCGGCGACCGCCGCCGCGGGTGAGGTAAGCATTACCTCAGTAAACCATCGCCGGTCGGGGCGGGAATCGCCTGCCATCGGCTGCGGTTACCTCTGGCGTGACCCTCGACGAGATCCCGCTCACCACCATCGACGGAACGACGACGACGCTCGCCGCCTACGCCGGCCAGGTCAAGCTCATCGTCAACGTCGCCTCCCGGTGCGGCCTCGCGCCGCAGTACGAGAAGCTCGAGGCGCTGCAACGCGCCTACGCCGACCGCGGCTTCACCGTGCTCGGCTTCCCGAGCAACCAGTTCCTCCAGGAGCTCGGCTCCGAGGACGCGATCGGGCAGTACTGCTCGACGACGTGGGGCGTGACGTTCCCGATGTTCGCGCGGGTTCACGTCAACGGACGGTTGCGGCACCCGCTGTACGCCGAGCTGGTCAAGGCGCCGGACGCCCGCGGCAAGGCCGGCCGGGTGACCTGGAACTTCGAGAAGTTCCTCGTCATGCCGGACGGACGGGTGCACCGGTTCCGTCCGACCACGCAGCCCGACGCACCCGAGATCCTCGGACTCATCGAGGCCGCCCTCCCCGTGCACTGACCGGCGCCTGGTCGGCCGCGGCCGACCGGCCCACCCAGTCGGCCGGTCGTCGTACAGCCGCCCGGGTGTGAAGGGTTGTGCGCGCTGAGCGAGCGCAACCCTTCACACCACGGGCGTTCAGCCGTCGGGTGCGCTGCGAGCGGGGTCGTGCCCCTGGCCGGCCGGGTCGTGCCCCTGGCCTCGCCGTTCACCCTCCGACGCGGCAGGATGGAACCGTCGAGGAGGACGTGATGGACCAGCACGTGGTGGTCGGGTACGACGGTTCCCCCGAGTCCGTGAGCGCGGTGCGGTGGGCGGCCCGCTCGGCGGCGCGGCTGGGCCGACCGCTGGACGTGGTGCACGTCTGGGGACTGGCCGGGCAGCTCGACCTGCCGCCGCGCGGTGAGGCGTCGGAGTACGTGCGCCAGGGTGCGCAGGAGGTCGCCGACGAGGGCGCAGCTCTCGCCCGCGAGGCGGTGCCCGACCTGCCGGTGACCGCGGTGCTGGAGGACGGCGCCCCGGCCGCCGCGCTGGTGGCGCACTCGCGCGACGCCACGCTGCTGGTGCTGGGCCGGCACGGCGCAGGACGGCTGTCCGGTGCGGTGCTCGGATCGGTGTCGCTGGGAGCGGTGCACCACGCGCTGTGCCCGGTCGTCGTCGTGCCCAGGGCGGAGGACGACCACCGACCGGCCCAGGGCTCGGTGGTGGTCGGCGTGGACGGCTCGGCGGGGGCGTTGGGTGCGCTCGACGCGGCCGGCCGTTACGCCACCAACACCGGCTCCGCGCTCACCGTGGTCAGTGCCTGGGAGGCTCCCGCGAAGAGCCGCACCATGAGCTACTGGCTGCGCGCCTACCCGGACGCCTCGCCCGGTGAGCTGGCCCTGCAGGCCGCGGAGGATGCCCAGGCGCCCGCGCGGACCTGGCTCGCGTCGACGTATCCGCACGTCACGGCAAGCTTCGCGGTCGACGAGGGCCGGCCGACCCACGTGCTCGCCCGGTACGCCGAGCACGCGGACCTGCTCGTCGTCGGCACCCGCGGCCGTGGCGGGCTGACCGGGCTGGTGCTCGGCTCGGTGAGCGGCTGGCTCGTCCAGCACGCCGCCTGCCCGGTGCTGGTGACGCGGGTGCCGGTGACCTGAGCCCCGCGGCCGGGCCACGGTCGGCGCGGTCGTCGGGATGGGCGGCGGGGTCTGCGACGTTGGGTGGTGCAGAGGTCCGGTGGGCTCGTCGCCCGGGCGGCCTTGGACGACACCGCCCAGACCCGGGAGAGCGATGAGCACCGACCTGACGACCGTCGTCGGTCGCGCACGCCACCGGCTCGCCGACCTGGGCCGGGATCGGCTGTCGGCAGCGCTGCTGCTCGCCGGCACCCTCGCCGCACTGGCCTGGGTGAACGTCGCGGCGCCCTCCTACCGGGCGTTCTGGGCGACACCGATCTCGGTGTCCGTCGGCGGCGGTTCCCTGGACCTCACCCTGCACGCGCTGGTCAACGACGCCCTGATGGCGGTCTTCTTCTTCACCGTCGGGCTCGAGGTCAAGCGCGAGGTGACCATCGGCGAGCTGTCGGAGCGGGCGCGGGCGGTGGTCCCGGCCGCGGCCGCGCTGGGCGGGCTGGCGGTGCCGGCGCTGGTGTTCCTCGCGGTGGCCGGCCGGTCCGGCAGCGCCCACGCGTGGGGCGTGGTGATCTCCACCGACACCGCGTTCCTGCTCGGGGCGCTCGCGCTGATCGCGCCGCGGCACCCCGCCCGGCTGCGGCTGTTCCTGCTGACCATGGCCGTGGTGGACGACATCGGTGCGCTCGCCGTCATCGCGATCTTCTACACCGACCAGCTGCGGCTGGTGCCGTTGGCATGGACCGCGGTGGCGCTGGTGGCGGTGGCACTGGTGCGGTACCTGCCGTCCGGGAACGGCCCGCTGTACGCGGTCCTCGGCGTCCTGGTGTGGCTCGGGCTGCTCGCGTCCGGCGTGCACCCGACCCTGGCGGGGGTCGCCCTGGCCCTGCTGATCCCCGTGTTCGCGCCGCGTCGGCCGGACGTGGAGAGCGCCGTCGCGTTGACCGAGGCGTTCCGGCAGTCGCCCAACCCCGGCTACGCCGCGGCGGCGACCCGGGGGCTGCGCGAGTCGATCTCCATCAACGAACGGCTGCAGACGGCCTTCGCGCCGTTCGTCGCGCTCGTCGTGCTGCCGGTGTTCGCGCTGGCCAACGCCGGGGTGCGGCTGGACGCCGCCACGCTGGCCGCCGCCTGGCGCTCGCCGCTGACCTGGGGCATCGTGGCCGGGCTCGTCGTCGGCAAGCTCGTCGGGATCGTCGCCGCCACCGCCCTGGTGCAGCGCACCGGGCTCGGGCGGCTCGCGCCCGGGCTCACCCTGGGCCGCGTCGGCGGTGGGGCCGCCCTGTCCGGCATCGGGTTCACCATCTCGCTGCTCATCGTGGACATCGCGCTGGACGGTGGGGCTGCGGCGGACGCCGCCAGGGTCGGCGTGCTGGCGGCGTCGCTGCTGGCGGTGGTGCTCGGCGCGGTGCTGCTGCGCGCGATGGATCGGTTCGCGCCGCGGGACGCGGTGGGCGGCACGCTGCTGCGGGCCTTCGACCCGGCGCGCGACCACTTCCGCGGCCACCCGGACGCGCCGCTGGTGGTGGTGGAGTACGGCGACTTCGAGTGCCCGTTCTGCAGCCGAGCCACCGGGTCGGTGGACGAGGTGATCGCCACCCTCGGCGACGAGGTGGTCTGGGTGTGGCGGCACCTGCCGCTGACGCGCGTGCACCCGCACGCCGTGCTGGCGGCCCGCGCCGCCGAGGCCGCCGCGGCTCAGGGCCGGTTCCTCGACTACGGGCCGGTGCTGTTCGCCCGCCAGGACCGGCTCGAGCGCGACGACCTGCTGGACTACGCCGCCGAGCTGGGCCTGGACCTGGACCGGTTCTGCGCCGACCTGGACGGGGCGGAGGCTGCGCGGCGCGTGCAGGATGACGCCGACGACGCCGACCTGATGGACCTGCTCTCGACACCGACGTTCTTCGTCAACGGCCTCCGGCACATCGGCCCCTACGACGCGGCCAGCCTGGTGGCGGCGCTGCGCGCCTGACCGGAGGCGCTCGTGCACCGGATCGGAGACGCCGCTGCGCCGGCTTGCTACCGTCGGACCATGAGAGCGCAGGAGCTGGCGAACCTCGCGCACCTGCGGCGCGCCCGGGACCTCATCGACCGCGACTTCGCCCGCCCCCTGGACGTCCCCACCATGGCGGCGAAGGCACTGATGTCGCCGGCGCACTTCTCGCGGCTGTTCCGGGCCGCGTACGGCGAGACGCCCTACAGCTACCTCATGACCCGACGGATCGAGCGGGCGATGGCGCTGCTGCGGGCGGGCACGAGCGTCACGGACGCGTGCATGGAGGTCGGCTGCACGTCGCTCGGCTCGTTCAGCTCACGGTTCACCGAGATCGTCGGCGAGTCGCCGACCGCGTACCGGCGCCACGAGCACGCCGCGGTCAAGGCCATGCCCACCTGCATCGCGAAGTCCCGCACCCGCCCGGTGCGGGCGGCATCGAGCAGGATCCGAGAAGCGACGCCGGAGGCCTCGTCCTAGGGTCCGAGCATGACCATCGCTCTCCAGTACACCAACATCACCGTCAACGACGTCGACGAGGCGATCGCCTTCTACGGTGACGCGCTCGGGCTCCAGGTGCAGAACGACGTGGCCTCCGGCGGCTACCGCTGGGTCACCCTCGGCAGCGACGCGCAGCCGGGCCTCGGCATCGTGCTGTCCGTGCCGCACGCCGGGCGCTCGCAGGCCGACGGCGACACGTTGCAGGAGCTGCTCACCAAGGGTGTGCTGCCGATGCTCGTGTTCCGCTCCGACGACGTCGACCGGACCTTCGAGACGTTGCGCGCCGCCGGCGCCGAGGTGCTCCAGGAGCCGATGGACCAGGGCTGGGGCCCCCGCGACTGCGCGTTCCGCGACCCGTCGGGCAACATGGTCCGGATCTCGCAGGCCCCGCCGAGCTGACGGCGGGCACGCCCGCGCTGACCGCCGGCACCCCCGGCCGACGGGCGGGCGCCGGCGAGGCTGACGCCCGCCGGCCGGGCGGCGGCCCTCCCGCGCGCCGCCCGGCCAGCCGGTGTCAGTCGGTCACGGGTAGCTGACCAGGTAGGACGGGACGCCGGTGTTCGTGTTGTCCACCTGGGCGCCGGTGGTGTTCACCACGTGCCGGATGGTGCCGGCGCTGAGGTTGACCGTCATCACGTGGTGCAGCTGGATGCCGGGGCGCGACGGCACCTCGAAGCCCATGTCGGTGACGATGGCGGGGTTGTTCTGGTTGAACACGTAGACCCCGCCGCCCCACAGCTCGTGGGTCTTCACCCGCGGACCCACCGCGTAGCCCGCCCAGCCCAGCGTGCCGTTCGGCTGGGTCCAGTCGGCCTGGGTCGGCGGGTCGTACGCCAGCTCGTTCTGGTAGAAGACGACGCGTCCGCGCTCCCCGTTCCACAGGGTGCTGTACTGCTGGAAGTGCTCGACGAACAGCCCGGTGGCGGTGACGTCGTCGCCGTTGACCACCACGCCGTTGCGGGCCGTGTTGGTGTTCCAGCGGTCGGTGTCGCCGTTGACGCCCTGCGTGAAGCCCTCGATGCCGTGGTCGGCGCGCCACACCCAGGTGTGGTCGATGAGCACGTCGTCGGCGTTGATCTCCAGGGCGACCCCGGTGCGTCCGATGTGCGGACCGCCGACCCGGAAGTAGACGTCGGACAGCGTGATCGGGTCGACCCGGCCGTTGCTCCACCACCGACGGTCGCTGTGGTGGCTGTGGTGACCGCCCTGGGTGCCAACCTGCATCAGCGCCGGGGACATCGTCTCGCCCGCGTCGATGGTCAGGCCCGCGACGACGATGCCGGGCTGGTCCTCGATCGTGAGCGGCACGGCGCCGCGCGCCGAGGTGAGCGTCGCGTGCCCGAGCCCGAGCACCACGGTGTCCGCACGCTTGACGGTGATCGACTTGCCGATCGAGTAGATGCCCGGCGTGAACAGCAGGTTCTTCCCGTGCGCCAGCTGGGAGTTGATCGTCTGGACGGAGTCGGACGGGTCGGCGATGAAGAAGTCCGACAGCGGCACCGTGCGGCCCGCCGTCATGCCGGCGCCCCACGTGATGCCGCTCGTCTGCGCGGCCGCGGACGGCACGCGGACGTTCCACCGCCCGCTGGCGTCGAGGAACAGGTACGGCTTCTCCCGGCTCAGCGGGGTGGTGGCCAGCGTGGTGTACGGCGGGTCGGGGAAGGTCGCATCGGTCGGCGCCCCGACCACCCCGGAGAACACCTGGTTCCACACCCCGTTCGACCAGCCGGCGATCTCGCTGTTGCGGATCAGCCACTGCTGCTGCGAGCCGCTGACGACGAACGGCAGCCGGGAGTCGGCGATGAACCCGCCGCTGGCGTACTGCGGGCCGGCGGTGCAGTAGTCCATCAGGGAGAGGTTGGCGCCGGTGATGTTCAGCCGGCGCATGGACACCGCCTGGGAGACGGCCCAGAAGTCGGCCGTCGAGCGGCAGCCGTCCTGGCCGGCGGCGTTGATGTTCAGCGTGAGGTTGGACAGCGTGCGCCAGAAGTTGACCAGCGCCAGGCAGTTGGGGCTGGCGGGGTCGTCGGACAGGCAGCGGTTGTACACCTCGACCTTGCCGTTGATGACGACGTCCGTGGGGGAGGCGCCGAGACCGGCCACCTCGGTGTAGTAGCCCATGGTGAACTGGAGCGGCGTCTCGGCAGTGCCGTAGGTGCCGGGCGCGAAGAGCACGGCGTGGCGGGCCGTGGTCATCTCGGCGTCCACCTGCTCGGTGGCCAGGGCGTCGAGGGTGGCCTGGATGTCGGCCAGCGGCGTGCTGGGCGTGAACACGACGACGTTGGCCCCGAGGTCGGGGGCGGTGGCCGGGTGGGAGTGCTGCGGCGCCAGCGCGGTGGCCGGGCCGGCCACCGCCAGCGCGGCGCCGAGAGCGATCGCCGGGACGAGCAGCCGGGCGCGCCCCACGGCACGTCGGCCAGGGGTCACGCTGCGTCGAGGATCCATCGGGGGAGCTCCTCTCCATCGAGGCTCGCGACCGGCGTCCCGTGGGCCGCGTCGCCCGTTGTCACCCGAAAAGGCGACAGAACGGATACAAGCACACTGACAGGTCAGTAGGTAACCCCTGTGAGAGAGTTGTATGACAGACGGCCCGGTGGGGCCGGCCGGGCCGCAGCCGCGCCCGCCGAGCACTGGCACCCGCCGGCCGGGGCAGGCAGCATCGGGCCATGGGCCACCTGATCTACGCCGCGATCACCTCCCTCGACGGCTACGTCGCCGACGCCGCGGGCCGCTTCGACTGGGCTGCGCCCGACGAGGAGGTGCACGCCTTCGTCAACGACCTCGAGCGCGGCATCGGCACCGCCCTCTACGGCCGGCGGATGTACGAGGTGATGCGCGCGTGGCAGACGATGGGACTCGACGACGACGAGTCGGCGGCCGGCACACCCGGCGCCGCGATCGAGCGCGACTTCGCGCAGCTGTGGCGCGGCCAGGACAAGGTGGTCTATTCGACGACGCTGGCCCACGTCGACACCCCGCGCACCCGGCTGGAGCGCGCGTTCGAGCCCGCCGCGGTTGCCGCCCTGGTTCGCGAGTCGTCGCGGGACTGGTCGATCGGTGGACCCACGCTCGCGCGGCACGCCCTGTGGGCCGGGCTGGTCGACGAGGTGCACCAGCTGCTGACGCCGGTGCTGGTCGGCGGCGGCACACCGTGCTTCCCGTCCGGCGTCAGCGGGCGCTGGACACTGCTCGACGAGCGCCGGTTCGACTCCGGCGTGGTGCACCTGCACTACACCCGCGCCAAGGGCGTCGGGTAGCCCGGCTCCCGCGCCACGCGCCGGTCACTGGCTGAGCAGCACCTCCGCCGCCGCGCTGCTTCGTGATCGACTACGTGCATGCCTGCCCTGCGCTCCCGCACCGTCACCCACGGCCGCAACATGGCCGGCGCGCGCGCCCTGCTGCGCGCCGCCGGCGTCGCCCGCGAGGACATCGGCAAGCCCATCGTCGCGGTGGCGAACAGCTTCACCGAGTTCGTCCCCGGCCACACCCACCTGCAGCCGGTGGGTCGCCTCGTCTCTGACGCCATCTCGGCCGCCGGCGCCGTGCCGCGCGAGTTCAACACCATCGCGGTGGACGACGGCATCGCGATGGGCCACCAGGGGATGCTCTACTCGCTGCCCTCGCGCGACCTCATCGCCGACTCCGTGGAGTACATGGTCCAGGCGCACTGCGCCGACGCGCTGGTCTGCATCTCCAACTGCGACAAGATCACGCCCGGCATGCTCATGGCGGCGTTGCGGCTGAACATCCCCACGGTCTTCGTCTCCGGCGGCCCGATGGAGGGCGGCGCAACGGTCCTGGCGGGCGGCGCCACCCGCGAGCGCCTCAACCTCGTCACCGCGATCGCGGACGCGGTGGCCTCCGACGTCTCCGACGACGACCTCGACCTCATCGAGGAGGCCGCCTGCCCCACGTGCGGCTCGTGCTCGGGCATGTTCACCGCGAACTCGATGAACTGCCTGGTCGAGGCGCTCGGCCTGGCCCTGCCCGGCAACGGCTCCACCCTCGCCACGCACACCGCCCGGTACGACCTCTACCGCGCGGCGGGGCGCACCGTCGTCGAGCTGACCCGGCGCTACTACTCCGACGACGACGCGAGCGTGCTGCCGCGTGCCATCGCCACCCGGGCCGCGTTCGACAACGCGATGGCCCTCGACATCGCCATGGGCGGCTCGACGAACACCGTGCTGCACCTGCTCGCCGCCGCCCACGAGGCCGAGATCGACTACGACCTCGCCGCCATCGACGCCCGCTCGCGCGCGGTGCCGTGCCTGTCCAAGGTGGCGCCGAACGGCGTCTACCTCATGGAGGACGTGCACCGGGCCGGGGGAGTGCCCGCGATCCTCGGCGAGCTGCGCCGCGCCGGCCTGCTGCACGACGACGTCCACACGGTGCACGCCGCGACGCTGGACCAGTGGCTCGCGGACTGGGACGTGCGCAGCGGCCACGCGACCGACGAGGCGGTGGAGCTGTTCCACGCGGCCCCGGGCCGGCGCAGGTCGGCGGCCGCGGGCTCGCAGTCGGCGCGCTGGGACTCGCTCGACGTCGACGCGGCGGGCGGCTGCATCCGCGACGTCGCGCACGCGTACTCCGCCGACGGCGGGCTGGCGGTGCTGCGCGGCAACCTCGCGGTGGACGGCGCCATCGTCAAGACCGCCGGGGTGGACGCCTCGATCCTCACGTTCACCGGCCCGGCCGTGGTGGTGGAATCCCAGGAAGCGGCGGTCGAGGCGATCCTGTCGCGGCGCGTGCAGCCCGGCGACGTCGTCGTGATCCGCTACGAGGGCCCGCGCGGCGGGCCGGGCATGCAGGAGATGCTCTACCCGACCTCGTACCTGAAGGGCCTCGGGCTGGGCAAGGCCTGCGCACTGATCACCGACGGCCGGTTTTCCGGCGGCACGTCGGGCCTGTCGATCGGCCACGTCTCCCCGGAGGCGGCCGCCGGTGGGGCGATCGCCCTGGTCCGCGACGGGGACCTGGTCGCGATCGACATCCCGAGCCGGAGCATCGACCTGCTGGTGCCGGACGACGAGCTGGCCGCTCGCCGCGACGAGCTCGAGGCGACCACGGGGTACCGCCCCGCCGACCGCGATCGCACGGTCTCGCCGGCCCTGCGTGCCTACGCGGCGATGGCCCTGAGCGCCGACCGCGGCGCGGTGCGCGACGTCTCGGTGCTCGAGCGGGCCGCGGCGCGCGTCGACCGGCACGCCGCGGTGGGGGCCGACCTGCGCTGAGGGGCGCGTCAGGCCGTCGGCTCCACCGGGACGCGCGAGCGGGCGGCGTTCGGGTCGCGCATCGTCATCAGCGGGACGCCGATGCCGTAGCAGAGGAACTCGCCCTCGGGCCGGATCCTGATCAGCGCGCTTGACGGCGCGCTGTCCGGCGGGATCAGCGGGCCGAGCGAGGCGAGCATCGGGGCCACCTGCGGGTCGTCGGCCGCGAGCACCTCGGCCGTGCCGTGGAAGGTGATCGACGCCGGCGGGATGGGCGCCATCAGCGCCAGCACACCGCCGCGGTGCACCAGCACGGTCATCGACACCCGCCCGTCGTCGGCCACGTGCCGGGCCTTCCAGCTGGCCTTCGCGACGGCCACGTACAGCGCATGGTCGCGGGTGCGGTAGACGACGCAGCTGGTCCGGGGCTCGCCACGCGGGGTGACGTGGGCCAGCACGGCGGCGGAGGCCTTCTCGATCGCCCGCCACACGTCGGCCGTGGTCGGGGCTGCGGCGGTCCGCTGGGCTGCCGGCGTCTGCGGTGACATGCGGTCAGGCTCCGACGTCCGGTGCGGCGACGACAGAGGCGAACGTCCCGGGGTCGTGACGACTAGTTGCAGCAACAACTAATAACGACTAGAGTCGCCAGTGGTTGAAGAAGCAACTGACGAGCGCCCGATGGCGCAGCCGGGAGGCGCGAGATGGTGCAGCCGACGACGGGGACCACGACGACGGGGACCACGACGGCAGGTGCGGCCAACGACCTGCTCGCGGCCGGCACCTCGATGAGCGCGGTGACGCTGCTGGTCGGCGACCTGGACGCGATGACCGCCTACTACCGGGACGCGCTCGCGCTGACCGTGCTGGCGCAGGACGCCGGTGCGCGCCCGTCCGGTGCCACCGGGTCAGGAGCGAGCGTCGTCCTCGGGCGCGGCACGACGCCGGTCGTCGTGCTGCGGCACACCCCGGGGCTGCCGGCGTCCTCGCGCCACCAGGCGGGCCTGTTCCACACCGCCGTGCTGTTCGAGGACGAAGCGGCGCTGGCCGCGGCAGTGCTCCGCGCGGCGCGGCACCCCGCCTCGCGGTTCGTCGGGAACGCCGATCACTGGGTGAGCCAGGCGTTCTACTTCCAGGACCCGGAGGACAACGGCATCGAGCTGTACTGGGACCGGCCCCGCGACGCGTGGCGCCGCGACGGATCCCGGGTGCAGATGGGCTCGGACTGGTTCGACCCCAACGACTTCCTCGACCGCCACGCCACGCCGGAGGCGGTGGAGCGGGTCGGTCGGTTCGACGCGCAGGTGGGCCACGTGCACCTCCAGGTGGGCGACATCCCCACGGCCCGCGCCTTCTACGTCGACGTGCTCGGCTTCGAGCTGACCGCCACCTACCCCGGCGCGCTGTTCGTCGCGGCCGGCGGCTACCACCACCACCTGGCGATGAACACGTGGAACAGCGCCGGCGCAGGTCCGCGCGCCGCGTCGCTCGGTCTCGGCCAGGTGGCCGTCACCGTGCCAGGGCCCGACGATCTCGGCGCGCTGCGCGACCGCCTGCGCGCGGCCGCGGTCCCGGTGCGCGACGACGGCGCCACCCTCCGTTTCGACGACCCGTGGGGCAGCCTGATCGAGGTCGCCCCGGCCGGGGTCGCGCCCTGACCCGTCAGACGAGCGGGCCGCGTCAGACGAGCGGGCCGCGTCAGACGAGGGGGCCGCGTCAGACGAGGGGGCCGCGTCAGACGAGCGGGCCGCGTCAGACGAGCGGGCCGCGCACGATCGAGTCGCTGGAGTGGGCGGGGTTGCCGTCCAGCGGCTCCTGCGACACGTCGACGAGTGAGTAGCGGGTGGTGTCCAGCCCCGCCGGGACGTCGAACGTGCCCTCGGTGCCGTCGAGCACACCGAGGCTGACCAACCCGCTGAGGTCGTCGCGGATCAACCAGACCTCACGGAAGCCGTCGTCGGGCACGCCGGCCGCCAGGCTGACCACCAGGCGGCGGGTGCCGTCCGGCTCCTTCTCCAGCCGGGCCTCGCCCGATGCGCCGGGCCAGGCCGGCAGGGCGTCGAGCGTCGCGTTCGCCACCGTCGAGCCGGTCGGCGCAGTCCCGCGGCGCATCCAGGTGGCACCCGCCCCGACGCCGATGACGAGGGCCAGGCATGCCGCCGCGGCCGTCCACGCCCAGCTGCGCGGTCGGCGGGCGCGCAGCGGCACCACCACGGACGCATCGGTGCTCGGGGGAGCGGTGGGCGCGGGGGCCGGTCCGGGCGCGTCGACGGAGGCATCGGCGGTGGGCTCGGCCGTGGGCCCGACGGCCAACTCGGCGGTGGCCGACCGTTCGCCCAGCGGGTCGGCGGCGAGCTCCGGCGCCAACCCCAGCTCGGCGTGCACCGCCCGCCACACCGCCGGGGACGGCACGCTGGGCTGGTCGTCGTCGGTGAGGGACCGGCCGACGGCGACGGTCCGGCGCAGCTCGTCGACCGCCGCGGAGCACTCCGGGCAGCTCGCGAGGTGCTCGCGACCCGACGGGTCGACGGCGTCCTGCTCGCCGAGGGCGAGCAGCGCGAGGATGTCGGGGTCAACGTGCGCCACCGTCCACCTCCAGTCGCTCTCGCAGACGTGCCAGCCCTCGTCGGACGTGGCTCTTCACGGTACCCAGCGGCATCGCCAGCTCGGCGGCGATCTGGCTGTGAGTCAGGCCGTGGTCGAAGGCGAGCCGCAGGATGGTGCGACCCGGGTCGCCGAGCTGATCGAGCTCGTCCGCCAACAGGACCCGGTCCAGGGCGGCATCCGCCGGCGCACCCTCCCCAGGGTCGGTGACCAGGGACGTCGCCAGCGCCCGTTCGGTGCGCAGGTGCCGCACGCGCGCCCGGTGCGCATCGGCGATCGCGTGCCGCGCGATGCCGACCAGCCAGGTCGACAGTCGTGCGCGGTCGGGGTCGAAGCCGCTCCGGCCACGCCACGCACCGACGAACACCACCTGCGTGACGTCGTCGGCGTCGGCCGCCGATCCGAGCGAGCGACGCGCGACGGTGTGCACCAGGCCGGCCCACCGGCGGTAGGCCTCGGCGAGCGCTGCCTCGTCGCCGGCCCGGAACGCACGGGCGACGTCGAGGTCGGCGGCGTCGGGACCCACCTTGCCCCCTTCTCTCGCGGTCGCACGCGGAGTGCGGCGCGGGACAGTCCGTGCCGACACCGTAGCCGGACCCCCCGGACGCGGCACGTTCAACCGACCGGCACGGCCGTCACGATGACGTTGTCCCGGTAGTGGCCGGTGCCGCGGTCGAAGGTGCCACCACAGGTCACCAGCACCAGCCGGGGACTTCCCGTGCGGTCGAACCACTGGCCGACGGGCGCCTCGCGCTTGTCCACCCGAACCACCTCGACCACCTGGTAGCGGTGCGCGGCGCCATCGGCCGTGGTCACGCTCACCTCGGCGCCCGGTGGTACGTCCCGCAGGCGGGAGAACTGCCCGAGCCCCGACGTCCACGAGTCGACATGCCCCGCGATCACGGTGGCCCCGGCCGGCGAGCCCGGTGCCGACCCGAACCGGTACCAGCCCGTCCGTTCGGCGGTGTCGGGCAGCGCCATCTGGCCCGCCTCGTCCACCCCCACCGGGTCCACCGGCAGGTCCACCCCGACCGCCGGCACCGCGAGGCGGACCGGGGCGGGCGCGGTTGCGGCCGGGGCCGACGCCCCCAGCCCCGCGTCGACGACGGGGACCAGGGGCACCGGCGGCTGCGCCGCCGCCGTCGGGGCCGCCGCAGCGGTCTCGATCGACGACGGCGCAGCGGTGGGCTGCCCTGGTGGCGGGGCGTCCGGGGAGCACCCCGCCACCAGGAGCAGTGCGCCCAGCAGGGCGACTCGTGACCTCACCGCATCGATCGGTCGGCGCGACGACGGGCGAGCGCCGGCCCACCGAGCGTCCCGCGGGCGATCGCCGCTCCCACCACGAGGAGCGCAGCGAGGGCACCGAGCGGCAGCCAGCTCGGCGTGCCGGAGTCGGCCGCGAGGCCCACCTGACCGGCGGGCACGCCGGCCGGGTCGCCGTGCAGGCCGGTGATCGTCTGGACGGCGAGGGCGAGCGTCGCCGGGTTCGCCGTGGCGCTGCCCCAGGCGTAGACGATGGTGCTGGTGCCCTCGGTGATGGCGACGTCGGCCGGGCCGAGCAGCGCCGGGCTCATGGTGCCGGTGGCGACGACGCTGGCGGACACCGTCCCGGCGGGCAGGGTGAGCACCTTCTCGTTCGGGTTGGTGAGGTTGCTGATCACGGCGGAGCCCCCGGCGAGGATGTCCACGCCCGGCGCGGCCGCGACGTGGCGGACGGTGAGGCGGCCCTGGCCGGCGGCCAGCGGGGTGACGTCGTTGGTGAAGAGCGTCGCGGTCGGTGTGCCCGACGCCGACAGGTACGCGACCGCCGTGTAGTTGCCGTTCGCGGCGAGGGTGAGGTCGACCGGGCCGATGGCCGGCGAGGAGGCGTCCGCCGCGTCCGCCGCGGTGATCGCCACCGAGTACGTGCCGGCCGGCAGCGACAGCGGCCCGGCGAGGCTGCGCGGGGTGAAGTCGTCGAGCGTGCGCTCGCCGTTCACCCAGACGTCCACGGTCAGGCCCGGCACACCGTGCAGGACGGACAGCTGGGCGTCCCCGGCCGCCGCCTGGGCAGGCACGGCGGCGAGGACGACGAGGGCAAGTGCTCCGGCGGCGCCGGCGAACATTCGTGCGTGCATGGGATGCCTCCACGTGACGTCGGGGTGGTGCTGACGTCAGTGATTCGTCGGCAGCGGCGGCATCGGATGCAGCTGGAGGCGACGAGTTTCCCGAGGCGGTGGGTGCTCGGCTCCGGTGCGCGAGGGGGCGGCGCGGCGCAGCCTGTCACCCGTCCGGCCGCGGGTCGCCATTTGGGATACCCCGGGGGGTAGCGGTAGCGTGGTGCCGCACGGTTCCGCCGAGTGTGCGGCACCGTCGACGGAGAGCATCGATGGAGATCCTCATCCTGGGCGCCGGCACGGCCGGCACCATGGCCGCCGCGGGCCTGCGCAAGCACCTGCCGGCCGGCCACCGCATCACCGTCGTCGACACCGACGACCGCCACGTCTATCAGCCCGGCCTGCTGCTGCTGCCGTTCGGCGTGTACGACGAGAAGCAGCTGGTCCGCTCCCGCCGGGCCGTGCTGCCGCGCGGTGTCGACGTGGTCACCGGCGAGGTGGACCTCGTCGACCCGGCGGCCCGGACGGTGACGCTCGTCGGGGGAGCGCGGCTGCCCTACGACCAGCTGGTGATCGCCACCGGCACCAGCCCGCGCCCGGACCAGACGCCGGGCATGACGGACACCCCCGGGGTGCACGAGTTCTACACGCTCGAGGGCTCGATCGCCACGCGCGAGGCACTCGCCCGGTTCTCCCGTGGCCGGCTCGTCATCGGCATCACGGAGATGCCGATCAAGTGCCCGGTCGCGCCGCTGGAGTTCGCCTTCCTCGCCGACGCGCACCTGCGCCGCCGCGGCATCCGGGACCGCGTCGACATCACCTACGTCACCCCGCTGGACGGCGCCTTCACCAAGGCCGTGTGCAGCCGCGAGCTGGGACACCTGCTGACGGACCGGGGGATCACCCTGGAGACCGACTTCATGCTCGAGCACATCGAGGACGGCAAGCTCGTCTCCTACGACGAGCGCGAGATCGACTTCGACCTGCTCGTCACGGTGCCGGTGAACATGGGCGCCGACTACATCGCCCGGTCGGGCCTGGGCGACGAGCTCAACTACGTGGCGACCGACAAGCACACGCTGCAGGCGATCGGGCACGACGACATCTGGGTGCTCGGCGACGCGGCCGACCTGCCGACGTCGAAGGCCGGCTCGGTGGCGCACTTCGCCATGCACACGTTCCTGACGAACTTCCGCGACCGGCTGGCCGGCCGCCCCCTGTCCGCGTCGTTCGACGGGCATGCGAACTGCTTCATCGAGTCGGGCGACGGCAAGGCGCTGCTCATCGACTTCAACTACGACACCGAGCCGCTGGCGGGCAGCTACCCCGTGCCGGGTGGCCTGCCGCTGCTGGCGGAGAGCCGGCTCAACCACCTGGGCAAGCTGGGCTTCCGGTACCTCTACTGGAACGCCCTGCTGCCGGGACGTCGCCTGCCGGTGCCGGACCAGATGTCGATGCGCGGCAAGAAGGTCCCCGCCGGCGGGTGAGCCCGGCACGGCACGCTCCCACCACCACTTCCGACACACCACGAGAGGTGCACATGCCCGTCACCACCATCGCCGGGCGCGAGGTCCACGTCGACGCCGAGGGATTCCTCACCGAGTTCGACGAGTGGGACGAAGCGCTCGCTCCGACCCTTGCCCACGCGATCGGCATCGAGCTCACCGACCGCCACCTGGAGGTCGTGCGATTCCTGCGCGAGGACTTCCGGACGCAGGGCGAGACCGCCACCACGCGCCGCGTGCAGACCGTGGGCGGCTTCCCCGTCAAGGAGCAGTTCACCCTGTTCCCCGCCAAGCCCGGCAAGAAGATGGCGTACATCGCCGGCCTGCCCAAGCCGAAGGGATGTGTGTGATGGAGGACTTCCTGGCCCCCGACTTCGGGGGCTCCGAGCCCAGCGGCCGCCACATGGCGATCATCTGCTCCAAGGGCAACCTCGACATGGCCTACCCCGGGCTGATCCTGGCGAACGCCGCGCTCGGCGAGGGCGTCGAGGTCGACCTGTTCTTCACCTTCTGGGGCTTCGACATGATCATGACCGACCGCGCCGACGACATGGCGTTCAGCCCGGCCGGCAACGCGGCGATGCGCCTGCCGGTGGGCAACATCCGCATGCCGCAGGCACTGGCCCCGGCCCCGGGCATGACCGGCATGGCCACCCGCATGCTCAAGAAGCAGATCGCCGAGCTGGGTGTGCCGACCGTTCCGGACTTCCTCGACCAGATCGTCGCGTCGGGTGGCCGGCTGTGGGCGTGCCGCATGTCGGCGGACATGTTCCACGTCACGGAGGCGGACCTGCGCGACGACGTGGGCGGCATCATCAGCGCCGCCGACTTCATCGAGAAGACCGAGGGCGCGCAGATCCTCTTCATCTGACCGGGTCGTTCGCTCCGACCCGGGCCGTCGGTCGAGGCCGAGGGGCCGTCAGTCGAGGCCGATGACGACCTTGAGGCCGGCTCGATCGGTCGCGACCCGGAACGCCTCGTCGGCGTCCTCGAGCGGGAACCGGTCGCTGACGACGGACCGCACGTCCACCAGGCCGCGGCGGACCAGGTCGAGCGCTCGCGGATAGGTCTCCTTCATCCGCCGGACCAGCACGAGCGCCAGGCCCTTGCGGCGCGCGAGCCCGGCCTCGAAGCTCGACCGGTCGGCGTCCGGGATGCCGATCAGCAGCACGCGCGCGCCAGGCCGCGCGAGCGTCAGGCTGCTCGCGATGGCGTCGTCGTTCCCCGCCACCTCGAACACCACCGAGGCGTCGGCGGGCAGGGAGGCCAGGTCCGCGGGCGCGACGGCGGCATCCGCGCCGAGGCGCAGTGCCGCCGCGCGCCGGTGGGCCAGGGGCTCCACCACGACGACCTGCCGGGCACCGAGGCTGCGCGCGAGCTGGACGAGCAGCAGCCCGATGGGGCCGGCTCCGACGACGGCGACGTCCGCCCCGGCGGCCGCATGCGACAGGTCCCACGCGTGCAGCGCGACCCCGAGCGGTTCGAGCACCGCGCCGTCCGCACCGGTCATCGTCGCGTCCAGCGGGTGGACCAGCGAGGTCGGCCACGCCAGCAGCTCCTGGAGACCGCCGTCGGTGAGGCCGTGCCCGGCGAACCGCACCTGCGGGCATAGGTTGGTGTTGCCCTCCAGGCACTGGGGGCAGGTGCCGCAGTGGATCGCGGGGTCGACGGCCACGCGTCGTCCGGCGTAGGGACCGCTCTGCGCGACCCCGGCGATCTCGTGCCCCGGCACCACGGGACGGACCAGCACGGCGTCGCCGATGCTGCCGTGGCTGTACCAGTGCAGGTCGCTGCCGCACAGCCCGACATCCGTCACCCGCACCACGGTGAGGCCGTCGCCGCCGGCGGGGGCGACGCCCTCGGTCAGGCGCAGGTCGTGGGCACCGTGCAGGAGCACGCGTCGCATCGCTACCGTCCGTTCGTTGGTGAAGGCTGCGTCAACGGTCGCAGAACCGACCGAGGGCCGCGAACGTGGGCTGCAGCTGGGAGTAGAGCGGCTCGTACACGGGCGCGAGCTCGTCGTAGCGCGCGCCGGCCTCCGGGTCGGGCGTCACCTCGACCGCGTCGTCGTCGACCAGCATGGCGGGCCCGAGGCCGAGGTACCGCAGGGCCAGCAGGCCCGCGCCGAGCGCGCTGGCCTCCGCCGCGGCGCTGACCAGCAGTTCTCTCCCGGTGGCGTCGCTGACGATCTGGGTCCACAGCCGGCTGCGGGAGCCGCCGCCCACCACGCGGATGGTCCGGACGGGGCACCCGGTGGCCGCCTCGATCCGCGCCAGCTGGAGCCTGATCTCCAGGGCGACACCCTCGAGGATCGACCGGTACAGGTGTGCGCGCGTGTGCCGCCCGTGCAGACCGATGAAGGCGCCGCGGGCCAGCGGGTCCCAGTGCGGGGTCTGGGCGGCATTCCAGTACGGCAGCGTCAGCAGGCCTTCGCAGCCGACCGGCACCTGCTGCGCGGCGGCGTCGAACTCCTCGGGGCTCGTCAGTCCCGGTCCGCCGAAGCCGTCCCGGAACCACGACGTCAGGTAGGAGGCGGCGTTGAGGAAGGACTCCAGCGTGTACGTGCCCTCGGTCATGCCCGCGAGGGTCCGGAAGTCCCGGCCCCACACGTACTCGTCCGACCGCACCCCGATGACCATCGACGTGCCCAGGTTGAGGTAGGCGACCCCGGCGTCCGCGGCGCCCAGGGCCAGCCCGGCGGACTGGCCGTCGCCCAACCCGGCGACCAGCGGGGTGCCCGGGGGGATCCCCAGGTCCGAAGCCACGGCGGGCAGCACGGGGCCGATCGCCGTGCCGGCCGGGACGAGATCGGGCAGCTGGGCGCGCCGGACGCCGGCCAGTGCGAGGAGGTCGTCGGACCAGTCGCCCGTCCGCAGGTCGAGGAGTCCGAGGGTGTCGGCCGACGCGCCGCTGGTCGCCCAGCGTCCGGTCAGCCGCAGCGCCAGGTAGGCCTGCACGTCGCCGACCCCGGTGGCGCGCTGGAGGACCTCCGGTTCGTGCCGGGCCAGCCAGGCGAGCTTGTAGATCGCCGGCGTGGTGTCGGGTGGCTTGCCCGATGCCTCGTGCACCGCCGTGGTGCCGAGCTCCGCGATCTCGGCGTGCGCCCGCGAGTCGATCCAGAGGATCGCCGGCCGGAGGGGGTGGCCGTCCGCGCCCAGGCAGACGAAGGTCTCACGCTGATGCGTGAGGCACAGCGCCCGGACGTCGTCGGGGGAGCCCAGCTGCGCGACGACGTCACGGATCGCCGCGCGGGTGGCGGTCCACCAGTCCTGCGCGTCCTGCTCGTGCCACGACGCGTGCGGCCGGGACGTCTCGAGCGGCGCCGAGGCCTGGGCGAGCACCCGGCCGCTCTCGTCGAGGGCGAGCGCCTTCGACGCCGTGGTGGAGCAGTCCACCGCGAGCACCACACCGCCGGACGTGCTCATGCCGTCCCGCCGGCCGCCGGCGCCGCCGGTCCCGTGCCGGCCGGCACGCCGCCAGGCAGCACGTGGGCGTGCGCGCCCCACGCTCCGGTGTCGGTGTCCACCGGCACCTGGGCCGCCGGGCAGGCGAACATGTGCGCGCCGGCTCCGACGGTGCGCACGTCGTCGTCGCCGGGCAGGGTCACGTCGGCGGAGGTGCCCGGCGGCAGCGTGACGTCGAGCCGGAACACGTCGTCGGCGATCCGCCAGGACACCTCGGCCCGGCCGTAGGGGGTCACGTGCGCCGTGCGCGCCCAGGTGATGCCCCCGCCCGGACGTGGCGCCACGCGGATCCGCCGGTAGCCCGGCGCGGCCGGCGCCAGACCGCCCACCACCCGGTGCATCCAGTCGGTGATGCTGCTGAACACCGGGTGGTTGAAGGAGAGCATGTCGCCCGGGTTGAGCGAGCCGTCCGCCAGCAGCGAGTCCCAGCGCTCCCAGAACGTCGTCGCGCCCAGCCGGACCGCGAACCGCCACGACGGCACGTCGGTGTTGCCGAGCAGCCGGTAGGCCAGGTCGGAGCGACCGTTGTCCACGAGCACGTCCATCAATGCGTAGGTGCCGGGGTAGCCGGCCTGCAGGCGCCCGCGTCGGCGCAGCAGCAGCACCAGTCTGTCGAACGCGGCCTGCCGTTTGCGCGCCGGCACGGCATCGACGAAGAGCGCGAGCGCGTAGGCGGTCTGCGAGTCGGCCGCGATCAGGCCGGTGCCGGTGACGTAGTCCGCATCGACGCGGGCGAGCAGCAGCGCGTGCAGCACCCCCAGCTCGCGGGCGACGTCGACGTCGCCGACCACCTGGGCTGCGGCGCGGGCCAGTGCCGCGGAGCGCACCGCGCCGAGCGCCATCACCACGTCGTACTCGGTCAGGCCGTTCTCGGGGTTGTCCGGCGGCGCGGTCGGATCGAGCCAGTCGCCGAACTGGAACCCCGGCGTCGGGAAGCCCGCGAGCACCTCGGCGCCGACGCAGCGCGCCCACGCCGCCATCGACGGCAGCTGACGCGCGAGCATCTCGCGGTCCCCGAACCGCTCGTACACCGCGGCGGGCGCCATGCACGCGGCGTCGCCGAACGCCGCCACGGGGTAGTCGCCGGGGAACGGCACCAGCGGCACGTCGGGCACCACCATCGTCGGGCTGCCGTTGGGGCGCTGGTCCAGCGCGAGGTCCTCGAGCCACGACGCGTGGAAGCCGGCCGTGTCGTAGAGGAACGCCGCCGTCGGGGCGACGTGCGCGGCGTCCCCGACCCAGCCGAGCCGCTCGTCGCGCAGCATGCAGTCGGTGGGCACGTCGAGCATGTTGTCGGCGATGCTCCAGACGGCGTTCTCGTGCAGCCGGTTCAGCTCGTCGTCCGAGCACTCGAACCAGCCGGTGCGGGCCAGGTCGTTGCGCACCATCCGGCCGGTCACCTCGGTGCGGACGACGACGCCCGCGGGGTCGTCGATCGACGCGTACCGGAACGAGCGGAACGTGAACGTCGGCTCCCAGTCCAGCTCGCCGGCGGCGCCGGGCGTCACGCGGTCGGTGTTGGCTGCGGTGCGCTGGGGGCGCAGCGCGAGCTCGCCGCCGTCCAACGCCTCGGCGACGCGCACGGTCACCACGGCGCCGGGCGCGCCGCGCAGCACCAGGGCGACGTGCCCCGTGAACACCTGACCGAAGTCGGCGATCGTCCGGCCGGACGGGCTGGTCAGCCACCGGACCACCGGCATCGAGGCCACGCTCCTGATGGCCGGGAACTGCGGCCCGACGAGGTCCACCTCGGGGAGCGGGTCGACGTCGACGGCGTCCCAGCCGGAGTCGTCGAAGCCGGCGCGGTCCCAGCCCTGCGGCTCGGCGTCGGCGACGTACGTCTCGCCGTCGTAGAACGAGGTGCGCTCGATGCCGCCACGGCCGGCGCGCCAGCCGCGGTCGGTGGTCACGCGCTGCGTCGAGCCGTCGCGCAGGGTCAACTCCAGCTGGACGACGACGCCCGTGCGGTCGCCGTAGTTGTGCCGCAGGCCGCCCTGCCACCAGCCGAGCCGACCGGCGAACCAGCCGTCGGCGAGCCGCACGGCCAGGGCGTTCGCCCCGGCGCGCACCTGCGCGGTGACGTCGTACACCTGGTAGCGGAGCCGGTGCCGGTAGCTGGTCCAGCCGGGGGCGAGGCGGTCCAGGCCGACCGGCCCACCGTTGAGGCGGCACTCGTACACACCCTGGGCGGTGGCGTACAGCCGCGCCCGGACCACGTCACCGGCGTGGAACTCACGTCGCAGGTAGGTGCAGCGCTCGTCGTCGGCCCGGGGCGGCCGGACGGTCGCGGCCGTCCAGTCCGCACGGTCCAGCAGACCCGCCTCCACCCGCAACGGGTCCGACCAGTCGCCGGGGCCGTCCGGCCCCCAGACCCGCACGGCGACGTCGACGGTCTCCCGCGAGCGCAGCGGGGGCAGCGGCCAGCCGACCAGCACCTGCTCCGCGCTGTCCACCCGCGGCGCCTCCTGCCAGACGCCGCCGCGCGACGCGCGTACCTGGTAGGCCGCCTGCATCCACCCCGTCTGGTCGGTGAGCACCTGCCAGGACAGCCGCGGGGTGGCGACCCCGACCACGCCGTCGGTGACGTGCTCGGCGCGCAGCCGGGTGACCACCGGCGTCGTGACCCCGCTCACCGGCCGGCGAAGAGGCTGCGGGCCTGCTCGTACCTGGCGGCCAACCGGGTGTAGACGGCGGCCTCCGCCGGGTCGCCCTTGGCCAGGTCCGGGTGTGCCGCGCGCCAGGCGAGGATCGAGTAGATCTCGCGCTCGAAGAACCGCGTCGGGTTGAAGCCGGGCACGTAGCTGCGGATCTTCGTGTTGTCGTACACCTCGGAGTGGGACAGGTCGCCGTCCAGCAGCCCGGACCAGAACCAGTCCGGCTCGGCGATCATGATCAGGTCGGTCGGCAGGTGCAGCAGCACCGGCTCGACGCCCATCGCGTGCCCGATCGCCAGGTAGATCTGGTTCCAGCTCAGCACGTCGTTGCTGGTGATGTGGAACGCCTCGCCGAACGCGCTCGGCCGGCCCAGCAGCCCGACCAGGCCGACGGCCAGGTCCGCGGCGTGCGTGTACGTCCACAGCGACGTGCCGTCGCCGTGCACGACCACCGGATCGCCGCGCTCGATGCGGTCGATCACGGCCCAGCCCCCGGCGAGGGGGGCGATCGCCTCGTCGTAGGTGTGCGCCGGCCGCACGATCGTCACCGGGAAGCCCTGGTCGGCGAAGGCGGCGAGGAACACCCGCTCGGCCTCGACCTTGTCCCGCATGTACGCGTGGTCGGGGTTGTGCGCGTACGCCGACTCGGTCACCGGACCCTTCGGCAGCGGCCGGTGGTACACGGAGGCCGACGAGATGTGCACGTAGTGGCTGGTCCGGCTACCGAACAGGGCGATGTTGCGCGCGGCGCCGGCAGCGTCGTAGCAGAGGAAGTTCACCACCGCGTCGAAGTGCCGGGCGCCGAGTGCCGCCTCGACGCTCGCGACGTCGTTGACGTCGCCGGTGAGCACCTCGACGGAGGCGGGCAGCACGCGCACCGCCGAGGAGCGGCCACGGTTGAGCACGCTGACGTGCATCCCCTGGGCCACGGCCTCCTTGACGCAGGAGTAGCTGATCGCGCCGGTGCCCCCGACGAACAGCACGCTGAAGGAGCCGCTCATCGCTGGCCGGCCAGGGCGTCGTCGTCGATCGGAGCGCCGGAGTACCAGTCCTCGAACCCGACCTCGACGACGCAGATCAGGATGTCGTCGTGCCGCACGCCGGCGGCCTCCAGGTGCCGCACCAGCGCGGTGTACATCGCCCGCTTGGCGTCGACCGGGAACATGTGCACCATCGTGATGCGGACCAGCACCAGGTCGCGGCGGTCGGCGCCCCCGAAGTCCGGGGAGAACACCAGCTCACCGTCGCCGTGCGGACGGAACACCTGGAAGAGGTCGCCGGGAGGCATGTCGAGACCTTCGATGAGGCCGGCGTGGATGGCCTGCGAGATCGCTGTGCCCTTCTCCTCGAACAGCTCGCGACGTAGGTCGACCTGGACCATGGGCATGGTGTGACTCCTTACTTGAGAGCGCCGGCGGCCAGGCCGCGCTCGAAGTTCTTCTGCATGAGGATGTAGGCCAGGACGGTCGGGATGGCGGTCATCACGGCCGCCGCGAGGATCTTCGTCTGGTCGTTCGAGAACTCGCCGATGAAGAACTGCGGCAGCAGCGTGACCACCTGGTTGGAGCGGTTCTGCAGGAACACCAGGGGCAGCAGGTAGCTGTTCCAGGCGTTGATGAGCGTGAGGACGACGATCGCGGAGGCGATCGGCTTCGTCAGGGGCAAGATCACGCGCCGGAACATCTGGGGCACGTTCGCCCCGTCGATCCGGGCGGCGTCCAACAGCTCGTTGGGGATGCCGTCGTAGAAGCTGCGTGCCAGCAGCACCGCGAACGGCAGCTGCAACGCGGCGAGCGGCAGGATCACCGCGAGCAGCGTGTCGTACAGCTGCAGCTTGGTGAACGTGACGAACAGCGGGGAAAGCAGGATCACCTCGGGCAGCGTCAGCGCCACGAGCATCAGCCAGAAGTAGATCTCCTTGCCGAACACCCGCAGCTTCGAGAAGCCGAAGGCCGCCGTCATCGCCCCGACGTAGACCAGGGCGATCACCGACGCGGACAAGATGATGGAGTTCTTGAAGAAGGTCGGGACGACGCCCGTCTGCCACACGACGACGAAGTTGTAGATGCCGCGCCCTGCGAACGCGCCGCGGACCATCTCGATCAACGGCAGCAGGAACGGGATGGTCATGAGGGCCAGCACCAGCTGGAGGATGACCTTCGAGCGGAGGTGTCGGGTCTCGAACATCTATTCGCCCACCTTCTTGCGATTGGCCCGGCCGATGATGATCGCGCCCGTGATCGCGAGGACGAGCAGGACGACCGAGATCGCCGCCGCGTAGCCGATGTGTGCCTGGCGGATGCCCTGTCGGTAGATGTACGTGCCGAGGAACTCCGTCGAGTGGTACGGGCCGCCCGTGGTCACCAGGTACGGCACGTCGAACGTCTTGAGCGCACCGATGAAGCTGAGCATCGCGAGCGACACCGTGGCGCCCTTGCACCCCGGCCAGACGATGTACCAGAGCGTGCGGAGGTTTCCGGCGCGGTCCAGCCGCGCCGCCTCGAGCAGCTCGGGTTCGATCTGGCCCATCGCGGCGTAGTAGAGGATGAACCAGAGGCCGGTCCACTGCCACACCGTGATGAGCATCACCGCAGGCAGCGCGGTGCTGGCGTCCGCCAGCCACGGGTGGGCCAGCGAGTCGAGCCCGACGCCCTTGAGCATGCTGTTGAGCATCCCGTCGTCCGCGAAGAAGAGCCGGAACACCGGCGCCATCGTCGCCGGCGCGAGCACCGTCGGGATGAAGATGATCACCTTGTGCAGCGTGGGGAACTTCACGTTCGAGTGCATGATCGCGGCCAACGTGAAGCCGAGGATCGTCTGCAGGCCGAACGTCACCACCCAGAAGAGCGCGGTGTGCCGCAGCGCCGCCCAGAAGATCGGGTCGGCCAGCATGGCCGTGTAGTTGCCGAGGCCGACGGCCTCCGCCTTGGGGGAGAGCCCGTCCCAGTCGAGGGTCGAGATGTAGAGGGTGTAGCCCACCGAGTAGTAGATGAGACCGACCACGAAGATGAAGGCCGGCAGGATCCACGGCAGGCCGTTCATGGAGTTCTTGTTCCGCCGACGAGGGGCGGTGCGGCCGGCCGGCACGGTGCGGCCGGAGGTGGTGACCGTGGGGTTCGTCGTCATGGAGCTGCCCTTCGTCCGGGAGAAGGTGGTGGCGGGGCGCGGCCGAGGAGGGTCACGCCCCGCCAAACCTTGCTCAGCCCTTCGCCTCCTGCGCCTTCTGCAGGTCGGCGGTCGCCTGGTCGGGCGTGGCGTCGCCGGCCGCGACCTTCGCCAGGGCGTCCATCAGGGCCTGGTTCATGTCGGCG
>Ga0302263_10000128_pt1 | contig 31739 bp, 31 predicted proteins | sample II_Fen_N1_4_FD_194564 | JGI IMG/M metagenome (GOLD analysis project Ga0302263, IMG submission 194564) | Peat permafrost microbial communities from Stordalen Mire near Abisko, Sweden - II_Fen_N1_4 | ecosystem: Environmental > Terrestrial > Soil > Wetlands > Permafrost | place: Sweden: Abisko... | reverse complement strand
TCGACGACCCTGATCAGCGAGCGGGCCGGAGTGTCGCGCGGCGCCCAGCTACACCACTTCCCGACCAAGAACGACCTCGTGGTCGCCGCGGTCGAGCATCTCACCGAGGTGCGCGGAGCGGAGCTCGCCTCGGCTGCCGCCGCCGTCCCGCACGGCCCACATCGGACGCGAGATGTCCTCCGAATGCTCGGCGACCACTTCGCGTCGCCGGTCTTCACCGCGGCGCTGGAGCTGTGGGTCGCCGCCCGTACCGACCCGGCGCTGCTCGCCGCCGTATCCCCCCTCGAGCAGCGAGTCGGTCGCGAGACACACCGGATGACCGTCGACCTGCTGGGCGCCGACGAGGCGCGCCCCGGCGTCCGCGAGCTCGTCCAGGCAACCCTCGACCTGGTGCGTGGGCTCGGCTTGGCGGCCACCATCACCGACGACACCCGGCGCCGCAAGCGGATCCTCGACCAGTGGGCGCACACCCTCGACGAGGCGCTGGCATGAGCGCTGTCCTGGACGCTGTGCTGAACGACCTCGCCGCCGAGGGCGCCCGCCTCGAGGCGCTGGTCGCCGATCTCCCCGACACCGACTGGCGACGCCAGACCCCGGCGGCGGGATGGGACGTGGCCACCCAGGTGGCCCACCTGGCCTGGACCGACGAGGCGGCCTACGCGGCCGCGACCGACAAGTCCCGCTGGGACGCGCTCGTCCTCGAGGCCATGGCCGACCCGGAGCATGCCGTCGACCGCGCTGCCCTCACCGGGGGCCTCGCAGCCCCCGCGGTGATCCTCGAGCGCTGGCGGACCGCCCGGTCCCGGCTCGCCGAGACCCTCCGCACCTACCCCGACGGCCAGAAGATGCCGTGGTACGGCCCCCCGATGTCGGCCACGTCCATGGCCACGGCCCGCTTCATGGAGACCTGGGCCCACTCGCTCGACGTGCACGAGGCACTCGGCGTCGAGCCCGAGGTCAGCGACCGGGTACGACACGTCGCCCACCTCGGAGTCCGGACCCGCAACTTCGCCTTCTCCGTGCACGGGCTCGAGGCCCCGACGGAGGAGTTCCGGATCTCGCTCACGGCACCGTCCGGCGACCTGTGGGCCTGGGGTCCCGAGGACGCCGCGCAGACGGTGTCCGGTGCGGCGTACGACTTCTGCCTGCTGGTCACCCAGCGGGTCAACCGATCCGACACGTCGCTGGTGGCGGTCGGTCGCGACGCCAACACGTGGCTGTCCATCGCGCAGTGCTTCGCCGGCCCCCCGGGCGAAGGACGTGAGGCGCGATGAGACAGCTGCGTGTCGGCAACTGCTCGGGCTTCTACGGCGACCGCCTCTCGGCGATGCGCGAGATGCTCGAGGGTGGTGAGCTGGACGTGCTCACCGGTGACTACCTGGCCGAGCTGACGATGCTGATCCTGGGCCGCGACCAGCTCAAGGACGCCTCGCTCGGCTACGCGCGGACGTTCGTGCGCCAGGTCGAGGACTGCCTCGGTCTCGCACTCGAGCGTGGCGTGACGATCGTCGCCAACGCCGGTGGCCTGAACCCTGCCGGCCTCGCCGCGAAGCTCGGCGAGATCGCCGGCGCGCAGGGGCACTCGCCGTCCATCGCCTACGTCGACGGCGACGACGTCCGCTCGCTCGCCGCTCAGATCGGGCTGAGCCCCGGCGCCCTGACGGCCAACGCCTACCTCGGCGCCTTCGGCATCGCCGCCGCGCTCCGCGCGGGAGCAGACATCGTGGTCACCGGACGCGTCACCGACGCCTCCCTCGTCGTCGGGCCGGCCGTGGCTCGCTTCGACTGGGACCTCACGGCGTACGACGAGCTGGCCGGCGCCGTCGTGGCCGGCCATGTGCTCGAGTGCGGCACTCAGGCGACGGGCGGGAACTTCTCCGGCTTCCTCACGGGCCCCCGGGCCGATCGATCCCTGGGTTTCCCGATTGCCGAGCTGGCCGAGGACGGCTCGTCGGTGATCACCAAGCACGACGACACCGGGGGCCTGGTCAGCCTCGACACGGTGACCGCGCAGCTGATGTACGAGGTGCAGTCGGCGCACTACCTCGGTCCCGATGTCACCACCCACCTCGACACGATCGCGCTCAGCACCGACGGGCCCGACCGGGTACGGGTCTCCGGCGTCCGCGGCTCGGAGCCGCCTGCCCGGCTCAAGGTCTGCGTGAACGAGCTGGGTGGCTACCGCAACGCCGTGGAGTTCGTGCTGACCGGCCTGGACATCGAGGACAAGGCCGCCTGGGTCCGCGCGCAGCTCGACCCGCGGCTGACCGCTTCGTCGGTCACGTGGTCGCTCGGCCCGGTGCCGCCCGACGACGCCGACACCGAGGAGGGCGCCTCCACCCTGCTGCGGTGCACCGTCCAGGACTCGTCGCCCGACCCGGTGGGCCGCGCGTTCAGCAGCGCCGCGGTCGAGCTCGCACTGGCGTCGTACCCCGGCTTCACGATGACCGCCCCTCCCGGCAACGGGACGCCGTACGGCGTCTACCGCGCGGAGTACGTCGACCGTTCGGCCGTCACGCACACCGTGCACCACGCCGACGGCCGGACCGAGGTCGTGTCGTGAACTCTCCGCTCGGCACGTTCGTCCACGCCCGGTCCGGTGACAAGGGCGGCGACGCCAATCTCGGGCTCTGGGTGGCCCACGACGGCTCGCCGGCGTACGACGACCGGGTCGCCTGGCTGCTCGGGCTGGTCACTGCGGACTTCGTCCACGCGCTGTTGCCGGAGACGGCTCCACTCGAGGTCGAGGTGTTCGCGCTGCCCAACCTCGGCGGCGTCAACGTCGTGATCCACGGGTTGCTCGGCCGGGGCGTGGCCGCCTCGACCCGCTTCGACCCCCAGGCCAAGGGGCTCGGCGAGTGGGCCCGTTCGCGGTACGTGGACATCCCGGAGGCCCTGCTGTGACGGGGCGACGTTTCATCAAGGTATGTAGGGAGGCCGGCTCTTCCCTCGATGAGCTCATCGTGGGAAGTGCTGATTCGCCTACATACCTTGATGAACCAGTGACTGGGCGGGCCCGGCCATGACAGAGCGGAAGGCGCTGCGGGAGACCGCCCGCGAGTTCACCCGTCGCGAGGTCGTGCCGCATCTCCAGGACTGGGAGGACGCCGGCGAGGTGCCGCGAGAGCTCCATCGTGCGGCAGCGAAGCAAGGACTGCTCGGCATCGCCTTCCCCGAGGCCGTCGGCGGCGAGGGCGGCGACCTGCTCGACAGCATCGCCGTGCAGGAGGCGATGTTCGAGGAGGGGGCGTCCAGCGGCCTGATGGCGGCGCTGTTCACCAGCGGCATCGCGCTGCCGCACGTCGCGGCGAGCGGCGACCGGGATCTGGTCGACCGCTTCGTCCGGCCGACGCTGGCCGGCGAGCTGATCGGCAGCCTCGCCGTCACCGAGCCGGGTGGCGGCTCCGACGTCGCCGCGATCCGGACGACGGCTCGCCGCGACGGTGACCACTACGTCGTCAACGGCACCAAGACGTTCATCACCAGTGGCGTACGCGCCGACTTCGTGACCACCGCGGTCCGTACCGGCGGACCCGGCCATGCCGGCGTCAGCCTGCTCGTCGTCGAGAAGGGGACGCCCGGGTTCACCGTCGACCGCAGCCTGGCGAAGATGGGCTGGCACTGCTCCGACACCGCTGAGCTCGGGTACGCCGACGTGCGGGTGCCGGTGCGCAACCGGGTCGGTGCGGAGAGCTCCGGCTTCACCCAGATCGCCGAGCAGTTCGTCGTCGAGCGGATCGCGCTCGCCGTGCACGCCTACGGCGTCGCTGCCCGCAGCCTCGCGCTGACTGCGGCGTACTGCCGGGAGCGCGAGACGTTCGGCAGGCCGTTGCTCGCCAACCAGGTGGTGCGCCACCGCTTGGTGGAGATGCGGCGGCAGGTCGAGGTCGCGCGTGCCTACACCCACGCGGTCGCAGCACGCCATGTCGCCGGGGAGGGTGTGATCGCCGAGGCCTGCTTGGCGAAACAGACCGCGGTGGACGCGTCGACGTACGTCTGCGACCAGGCCGTGCAGCTGCACGGCGGCGCGGGCTACCTGCACGGGACCGAGGTGGAGCGGCACTATCGCGACGCCCGGATCCTGCCGATCGGAGGAGGAGCCACCGAGGTGCTGACCGATCTCGCTGCACGACTGTTGGGATACGCGCCGTGATCAGCACCCTGGTTCCGTGGATGTCCATGGGCGGCGAGGTCTCGCTCCACATGGAGGCCAGCCCTGAGGAGGTCTGGGCGCTGGTCAGCGACGTGACCCGGATCGGGGAGTTCTCACCCGAGACCTTCGAGGCGCGCTGGCGACGCGGCTCGACCGGGCCGGAGGTGGGCGCCCGGTTCAAGGGTCATGTGAAGCGCAACGGCGTCGGTCCGACGTACTGGTCGGCCTGCCGGGTCACCGAGTGCGTACCGAACGAGGTGTTCGAGTTCGTGGTGGAGGTCGACGGCCCGATGGACGGACCGGTGAACCGCTGGGGCTACCGGCTCGCACCTGACGGCGACGGCACCCTTGTCACGGAGTACTTCAAGCTCGGCTCCTCCTTGCCGCTGAAGGCGTACTGGCTGGTGCTCGGTCCGCTCCGCGGCCGGACCAACGCGAAGGGGATGCGCACCACGCTGGAGCGGATGAAGGCGGTCGTGGAGGCATGAGCAACCGGGAGGCCATGCTCGAGAAGCTCACTGACCTCGACGCCGAGCACGCCAAGGCGGTGGCCGGCGGCGGGCAGAAGTACGTCGACCGGCATCACGCCCGCGGGAAGCTCCTGCCGCGCGAGCGGATCGAGCTCCTCATCGACCCCGGCTCGGCGTTCCTCGAGCTGTCGCCGCTGGCTGGCTGGGGCTCCGACTTCTCGGTGGGCGCGTCGTTGGTGACCGGGATCGGTGTGGTCGAGGGCGTCGAGTGCCTGATCACGGCCAACGACCCGACGGTCAAGGGTGGCGCCAGCAACCCGTGGACGGTGAAGAAGGGCTTCCGGGCCGCCCAGATCGCCGAGGAGAACGGACTGCCGACGATCTCACTGGTCGAGTCCGGTGGCGCGGACCTGCCGACGCAGAAGGAGATCTTCATCCCCGGCGGCAAGGTGTTCCGCGACCTGACCCGGGCGTCGGCGCGCCGCCAACCCACGATCGCGCTGGTCTTCGGCAACTCCACCGCCGGAGGCGCCTACGTGCCGGGCATGAGCGACTACACGGTGATGGTCCGCGAGCAGGCGAAGGTGTTCCTCGGCGGGCCGCCGCTGGTGAAGATGGCGACCGGCGAGGAGTCCGACGACGAGTCGCTGGGCGGCGCCGAGATGCACGCCCGCACCTCCGGCCTGGCCGACTACCTCGCGGAGGACGAGCACGACGCGATCCGGATCGGACGCCGGATCGTGGCGCGCCTCAACTGGCGCAAGCCCGCAGCGTCATACGAACAGAGCCATAGAGAGCCCCGCCCGTATGACGTCCCGGGGTTCGTCGAGCCGGACGAGGACGTCGACGGGCTGCTCGACCTGATCCCCGCCGATCTCAAGGAGCCGTTCGACCCGCGCGAGGTGATCGTCCGGATCTGTGACGGGACCGGGCCGGGCAACGAGCGACCGTTCGACGAGTTCAAGCCGCTCTACGGCACCTCGCTCGTGACCGGCTGGGCGCGCCTGCACGGCCGTCCGATCGGGATCCTCGCCAACGCCCAGGGCGTGATCTTCAGCGAGGAGGCGCAGAAGGCGACGCAGTTCATCCAGCTCGCCAACCAGGTCGACACCCCGCTGCTCTTCCTGCACAACACGACCGGCTACATGGTCGGCGCGGAGTACGAGCAGGGCGGGATCATCAAGCACGGTGCCCAGATGATCAACGCGGTCAGCAACTCGAAGGTCCCCCATCTCAGCGTGATCATGGGCGCGTCGTACGGCGCGGGGAACTACGGCATGAACGGCCGTGCCTACGACCCGCGCTTCCTCTTCACCTGGCCGAGCGCCAAGTCCGCGGTGATGGGTCCCGCCCAGCTCGCCGGCGTCCTGTCGATCGTGGCGCGGGCGGCGGCCGAGGCTCGCGGCCAGGCGTACGACGACGAGGCCGACGCCGGGATGCGCGCCTTCATCGAGCAGAGCGTCGAGGAGCAGAGCCTGCCGTTCTTCCTGTCCGGGATGCTCTATGACGACGGCGTGATCGACCCGCGGGACACCCGGACGATCCTGGCCATCTGCCTCTCCGTCATCGAGAACGCCCCGATCCGGGGAGCCGAGGGCTACGGGGTGTTCCGCACGTGACGTCGAAGTCCTCGACCAGCGCGACCCCCGTGCGCCGTCTGCTGGTGGCCAACCGCGGCGAGATCGCGCGTCGCGTGTTCGCGACCTGCCGTCGCCTCGGCATCGAGACGGTCGCCGTCCACTCCGACGCCGACGCCGGCCTGCCCTACGTCCGCGAAGCGGATGCCGCCGTCCACCTCCCGGGGAGCGCGCCGGCCGACACCTACCTGCGCGCCGACCTGCTCGTCGAGGCCGCACGACGTTCCGGCGCCGACGCGGTCCACCCCGGCTACGGCTTCCTCTCGGAGAACGCCGACTTCGCCCGTGCCGTGATCGCCGCCGGGCTCACCTGGGTGGGTCCGAGCCCGGAGTCCATCGACGCCATGGGGTCGAAGGTGCGGGCCAAGGAGCTGATGCGGAAGGCCGGCGTACCCGTCCTCGAGGCACCGGCTGACCCCACCGAGAAGGACTTTCCCCTGCTGGTGAAGGCATCGGCGGGCGGCGGCGGGCGTGGGATGCGCATCGTCCGCGACCCGCGGAGCCTGCCGGCCGAGATCGAGGCGGCGAGTGCCGAGGCGGAGAGCGCGTTCGGCGACGGCACCGTCTTCGTCGAGCCGTACGTCGAGCGCGGACGTCACGTCGAGGTCCAGGTGGTCGGCCATCCGGCCGGCGTGCTCGTGCTCGGCGAGCGAGACTGCTCGGTACAACGACGTCACCAGAAGGTGGTCGAGGAGTCACCCGCGCCCCGGCTGCCCCTCAAGACCCGCGGTGCCCTGCACGAGGCGGCACACGCCGCGGCGGCGGCGATCGGCTACCACGGCGCCGGCACCGTCGAGTTCCTCTACGACGAGGCCGCCGACCGCTTCTACTTCCTGGAGATGAACACCCGCCTCCAGGTCGAGCACCCGGTGACGGAGCTGGTCCACGGCGTCGACCTGGTCGAGCTGCAGCTGACCGTGGCCGAGGGGCGTTCGCCCGACCCGCGCACCATCGGTGAGACCTTCGGCCACGCGGTCGAGGTGCGGCTCTACGCCGAGGACCCGGTGGCCGACTGGCAGCCGCAGAGCGGCCGGTTGACGCTCGTCGACATCCCCGGGGTGGACGGCGAGTTCGACCTGCTCAACCGGCCCGGGCTCCGGATGGACTCCGGGTTCGAGACCGGCAGCGAGGTGTCCACCCACTACGACGCGATGCTGGCCAAGCTGATCTCCTGGGCACCGACCCGCGAGCAGGCCGTCCGGCGGCTGGCGGCCGCGCTCCGGGGGGCCCGGCTGCACGGAATGGTCACGAACCGCGACCTGCTGGTCGACATCCTCGAGGACCCGTCGTTCGCGGCGGGCGAGGTCAGCACCGCGTTCCTGGCCGACCGCCCGTTCGCGCAGCCGGAGCCAGACGAGGGCGCAGCCGTAGCCGCAGCCCTGGCCCTGGCGGTGCGCGACGGCGCCGCACGCCGGGTGCAGCGCGGCGTACCGGTGGCCTGGCGCAACGTCGTCAGCCAGCCCCAGCGGACCCTCCTCACCGGGTCGTCCGTCTCAGCGGCCACGAGGGGTTCCGCCGGGGCGGACGGCCCGATCAGCGTGGAGTGGTGGGGCGGGCGGGACGGCTACTCGGTCGAGGGGCTCACCGTCGTGGAGGCCGCCACGGACCGGGTCGTGCTCGAGCGCGACGGCCTCCGTACGTCGTACGACGTCGCGGTCACCGGCGACACGGTCGAGGTCGACGCCGTCACCGGCCATGTCCGGCTCACCGTCGTCCCGCGGTTCACCGACCCGGCCGACGCCGTCGCCAGCGGCAGCCTGTTGGCACCGATGCCGGGGACCGTCGTCCGCGTGGCCGTCGCCGAGGGTGACGCCGTCGAGGCGGGCCAGACCGTGCTGGTCCTCGAAGCCATGAAGATGCAGCACACGGTGACGGCTCCCCAGGCCGGCACCGTGATCCGGATGTCCGTCCAGCCCGGCGCCCAGGTGGCCGCCAACGAGGTGCTGGCGGTCGTCTCGGCACGCTCGACCGACGGCGAGGGCGACCCCGTCGACGTACCCACACAGGAAGAGGGAGACGCATGACCAGCTTCACCGAGTCCGAGGAGCGCCAGACGCTGCGTCGCGAGGTGGCCAAGCTGGCCGGGAAGTTCGGCCGCGAGTGGTTCACCGAGAAGGCGAGGGCGGGGGAGAAGACCACCGACCTCTGGCTGGAGATCGGCAAGAACGGCTACCTCGGCATCAACATCCCCGAGGAGTACGGCGGCGGTGGCGGTGGCATCGGCGACATCGCCGCGGTGTGCGAGGAGCTCGCGGCGCAGGGCTGCCCGCTGCTGCTGATGGTCGTGAGCCCGGCGATCTGCGGCACGATCATCAGCCGGTACGGCACCGAGGAGCAGAAGCACCGTTGGCTGCCCGGGATCTGTGACGGCACGGGCACCATGGCCTTCGCGATCACGGAGCCGGACGCCGGCACCAACACCCACAACATCACCACCACCGCCCGCCGGGACGGCGACGGCTGGGTGCTCAACGGCCGCAAGATCTACATCTCCGGGGTCGACGAGGCCGACAACGTGCTGGTCGTGGCGCGCACCGAGGATGCGCGGACCGGCAAGCTCAAGCCGGTGCTCTTCGTGGTCCCGACCGACGCCGAGGGCTTCGAGGCTCGCCCGATCCCGATGGAGATCGTCAGTCCCGAGCTGCAGTTCCAGGTGTTCATCGACGACGTACGGCTGCCGGACGACGCGGTGGTCGGCGACGAGGACGGCGGGCTCGTGCAGCTCTTCGCCGGGCTCAACCCCGAGCGGATCATGGCGGCGTCGTTCTCGACGGGGCTCGCGCGGTTCGCGCTCGAGCGAGCGGCGTCGTACGCGAAGGAGCGCACGGTGTTCCAGGGACCGATCGGCTCCCACCAGGCCATCGCGCACCCGCTCGCGCAGTCGAAGATCGAGATCGAGCTCGCGCGGCTGATGACCCAGAAGGCGGCCGCGCTCTACGACGCCGGAGACGACATGGGTGCCGGCGAGGCGGCCAACATGGCCAAGTACGCCGCCGCCGAGGCCGCCTGCGACGCCGCAGACCGCGCAGTGCAGACCCACGGCGGCAACGGGATCACCCAGGAGTACGGCATGGCCGGGCTGCTGGTCGCCACCCGCGCCGGCCGGATCGCACCGGTGTCGCGCGAGATGATCCTCAACTTCGTGGCCATGCACTCCCTGGGGCTGCCCAAGAGCTACTGAGCCGTCACGCCGACCAGCGCACCGCGTCGTACGCCCAGTCCGCCGGGGGGTGCACCCCCTGCAGCTCGGGGCGCCCGTCGAGCAACTCGCTGAGGCCGCGCATCGTGCGGTCGGCTCGTTCGCGCGCGGCCTCGGGGCCGTGGGGGCGCCCGCGTCCGGGCGGCGTGCGGGTGGTGACGTCCGGTGGCTGGTCGGTCGCTGGCATCGGTCCCCCGTCGTTCGTCCGGCGCCTGGTGACGCCCGTGCCTCCAGGATGTCCGGTCCGTCTTTCGGGCCGGTTACTCCATGTGAACTCCTGGTGAAAGGTCGCCGGGGCACCGGGCTTGCGGCCCCGAGCCGAGCGTGCCTCAATGGCTCTTTCGCATCTCGAACCGACGCGGAGGTAGCACGTGGCCACGACGGCGGACTGGCGCTACGTGACCGATGGTGGTCTCGAGACCGACCTGATCTTCCACCACGGGGTGGACCTGCCGGAGTTCGCGGCGTACCCGCTGGTGTGGACCGACGAAGGCCGGGCGCTGCTCCGGGCCTACTACGACGGGTACGCCGACGTCGCGGGCGCGGTCGGCGCCGGGCTGCGGCTGGAGACCCCGACCTGGCGGGCGAACCCGGACTGGGCGGCGCTGCTCGGGCACGACATCCGCACGGTGTCCGACGCGAACCGGGCAGCGGTCGAGCTCCTGCAGGGGATGGCCCACGAATGGCGTGACCGGGTGCCCGACATCGTGGTGACCGGGATGGTCGGTCCGCGGGGTGACGGGTACGCCGTGGGAGACGCGGTCGATGCCGACGAGGCGGCGGACTACCACGCGCCCCAGGTGCGGGCGTTCGCCGAGGCGGGTGCCCAGGCCGTGTGTGCGCTGACCCTGACCGATCCCGGCGAGGCGCTCGGGGTGGTGCGCGCGGCCGACTCGTTCGGGCTCCCGGTCGGGATCGGCTTCACGGTCGAGACCGACGGTCGGCTGCCCGACGGCACCACCTTGCAGTCGGCGATCGAGCAGGTCGACGCCGTCGCGCCGCCGGCGTACTACCTGGTGAACTGCGCCCACCCGCAGCACGTGCTCCCGGCGTTCGACGACGACGGGCCGTGGGTGGAGCGGGTGCACGGACTGCGCAGCAACGCGTCCAGCGCGAGTCATGCGGAGCTGGACGAGGCCGAGGTGCTCGACGAGGGCGACCTGGCCGTGTTCGTGCCCGCGCATCGCGCGCTGGAGGACCGGCTGCCCGCGCTCGAGATCGTCGGCGGGTGCTGCGGGACGGACGCGCGGCACGTGGCGGCGCTGTGGGGAGTCCACTGAACCACCGGCCGGGTCCTCAGCGCAGGGGCACGAACCGGTAGGAGCCGTGTCGCGTCACCTGGGTGTCGCGCATCGACCGGAGCACACGCAGCATCGTGCCGGCGACGGGGATCACCATCACCCCGCCCGTGTGGAGCTGCGCGACGAGCTCCTCGGGCAGCTCGTTGGGCATCGCCGACACCAGGATCCGGTGGTACGGCGCGGCGCTGGGCAGGCCGAGCACCCCCGGGACCGCCGGGTGGATGCTCGCCCAGGGAAGGTGCTGGGCGTCGAGGTGCTCGGCGCCCATCTCGACCAGCGTGGGCTCGAGCTCGACGCCGAGCACGCGGCCCGTGGGGCCGGTCAGGTGGGCGAGCAGCGCGGTGGTCCAGCCCGAGCCGGAGCCGACGTCGAGCACCCGCTGGCCCTCGTGCACGTCGAGCAGACGCAGCATGGCCTCGACGGTCCGGGGCTGGCTGTTGGTCTGGCCGTGCCCGATCGGGACGGGACCGTCGTACGACGCGCGCCGGCGCTCGCTCCGCGGCAGGAACTCCTCCCGCGGAAACGCCAGGAACGCCTCCGCCACACGGTCCACACCCCGAGTCAAGCACGGCGACCACGGGGTAGTCCCCGATCAGATGGTCGTGAAGTCGGCTGATCCGCAGCCATCTGATCGGGGACTACCCGGTCAGCGGCGGGGTGGGCGGGGGACGAACAGCGGCACCCGGGCGGCGTACTCGTCCCAGCCGGGGCGGGTGCTCATCGTCTTCTCGAGGAGCTTGGCGCCGGTGACGTTGCGGATGAAGTAGGTCATCGCGAGCGGCGACAGCACGGTGACCAGCGCCGGTAGCCAGCCCGACGCCGCGCCGCCGGCGAGCCAGATGCCCCACCACACACACGCATCTCCGAAGTAGTTGGGATGGCGCGTCCACCCCCACAGTCCGCGGTCCATGATCGGCGCGCGGCCGGGGTCGCTCTTGTACGACGCCAGCTGGGCGTCGCCGACGGTCTCGAAGACGACCCCCACGACCCAGACGGCGACCCCGGCGGCCACCAGCGGCCACGAGACGAGGTCGAAGTGACCGGCGGCCACGAGGGGCAGCGCGATCAGGCAGATCACGAGGCCCTGGGTCAGGAAGACCTTGCGGATCGCGGTCCCGAAACCGCCCCCGTCGAGCAGCTCCTCGTAGCGGGGGTCCTCGCCCTTGCCGCGCGATCGACTCAGGATGTGCCAGGCCAGGCGGCAGCCCCAGAGGGCCACCAGGGCGAACACCAGCCAGCGGCGCCACGGCGTACCGGTCCCAGCGACGGCGCAGCCCAGTCCGATGGCCACGAGCGCCAGACCCCAGGTCACGTCGACGACCGAGACCCGGCCGACGGCGCGCGCGACCAACGCGGTCACGACCATCGCCAGCGCGGCGATCGCGACGGCCAGCAGCGCCAGCCCCCACCAGGTACTGATCACCAGGGCCGCTCCAGGGGCAGGCTGTGCGCGGCGCCCGGGCGGACGCAGAGGATCTGGTCGACCCCCATCCGCCCGTCGCGCACCTCGAGGCCCCCACCTCCGAGGTACGCGACGGTCTCTCCGACCGGACGCATGTACATGTCCGGCGCGATGAACGACTCGACGAACGGCCCGCCCCCGGGATGCCGGCCGTTCCTCGACATCTGCTGCGCGAGCACGCGTCCCCCCGGCCGCACCGCCCGACGCAGCACCTCGACGTACGTCGGGTACGTGCGCTCGCCGACGTGCTCACCCATCTCCACGGACCCGACCGCGTCGAAGTGGTCGCGCTCGGGAACGTCGCGGTAGTCCTGGAGCCGGATCTCGACGCGTCCCTCGAGCCCGCGCTCGCGGATCCGCTCGTCGATGAACCGCTTCTGCGCGGCCGCGATCGTCACGCCCGTCACCCGGGCACCGAAGTGCTCGGCGGCGTGGAGGTACAAGGAGCCCCAGCCGCACCCGACGTCGAGCAGGGCGCTGCCGGAGTCGAGCCCGAGCTTGGTGCAGACCAGGTCGAGCTTGGCCCGCTGGGCGGACTCGACCGACTGCTGCGGGTCGTCGCGGTAGTAGGCGCACGAGTAGGCCATCGAGGGGTCGAGGATCAGCGCATAGAACTCGGTGGAGAGGTCGTAGTGGTGGCTGATCGCCTGCCGGTCGCGTCGGGGCCACACCGTCCGCCGCCGACGTCGTACGACGGCTGGCGACGTCGGCGGTCATGCCGGCTCCCCGCGGTCGAGCACGATCTGGTTCACGTCGATGTAGCCCGAGCCGAAGCCCGCCCGCGAGTAGTCCAGGTAGAAGTGCCACATCCGGACGAACGTCTCGTCGAAGCCCAGCGCCAGGACCTGCGCGCGGGCGGCCAGGAACCGCTCGTCCCACTGGCGGAGGGTCTCGGCGTAGTGCGAGCCGAACGACAGCCGGTCGGCGATCCGCAGCGTGGTGTGCCGACGGGTGATCCGGTCGATCACGTCGACCGAGGGCAGGAAGCCCCCGGGGAAGATGTACTTGTTGATCCACGTATAGGTGTTGCGGGTCGCCAGCATCCGGTCGTGGCGCATGGTGATCGCCTGGATGCCGACCCGGCCGCCCGGAGCCAGGACCTGGTCGAGGATCCGGAAGTAGTCGTCCCAGAAGTCGTAGCCGACCGCCTCGATCATCTCCACCGACAGCACGGCGTCGTACGCGCCGAGGTGCGGCGAGCCGTTCGTGACCAGCTCCCGGTAGTCGAGAAGCTCGACGGTCACTCGGTCGGACAGCCCGGCCTCGGCGATCCGGTGCTCGGCCAGCGCCTTCTGCTCGGTCGAGAGCGTGATGGTGTGCACCGTCGCGCCGCGGTTCGCGGCATGGATGGCGAGCTCGCCCCAGCCGGTCCCGATCTCGAGCACCCGGGAGCCGGGGCCGACCTCGGTCCGGTCGAGGAGCCGCTCGATCTTGCGGGTCTGGGCGTTGCGCAGGTCGCCGCCGGGTTCGGGTGCGGCCATCAGGGTGTGGTCGCCGGCGCGCACCGCCTCGGTGGCGAACAGCCCCGCGGAGTAGCTCAGGCCCGGGTCGAGGAAGAGCTCGAAGAGGTCGTTCGACAGGTCGTAGTGATGGGCGATGTTGCGCTGGGAGTTCGCGCGGGTGCTCTTCTCGTGGCTGGGCGGGCGCCGGACGGCCAGGGCACGCAGCTTCTGCAGGGCGGGTGGCACGAGCGTGGGCATGTCGGCGGCGAGCACGGAGAGGAAGCCGCCGAGGTCGTCGGCCTCCCACGCGCCGGTCAGGTAGGCCTCGCCGAAGCCGATCAGCAGGCCGCGGCCGAGCCGGTCGAAGAACTCGTCGGGCCGGTGGATCGTCATCTCCGGGCCACCCGTACCGAGGATGCGCCCCTCGAGGTGGACGGTCACCGGGAACCGGCCGATCCCGGCCAGGAAGAGCCGCCGCGCGACGGCCGCGGAGACCGTGGTGCGCAGTCCGGGCTGGACGGGCACGAGGTCGGGCCACTGGTCGAGGGCGGGTCGGTTCAGGTACGTCGTCATCGGTCATCCTGCGAACGCTGGTCGGGGCGGGGCTGTACCGGCAGGCGTCTCAGCCAGAGCCAGATGCCGTGCATTCGGATCAGGGCGGCTCCCCGGATTGCCGCCGGTGCCGCGCGGCGCGCCGAGGCCGTCGTACGCCGGCCGGCCAGCGATGCGGAGAACGTCGCACCGTCGTCGGTGTGGAGGGTGATCGCGATCAGCAGGTCGTCGCCCGGCACCGGCGCCACGACGTCGTACCAGCCGTCGGTGCCGTGGAACGGCGAGACGTAGAGCTGCTTGTCCACGCGCGCCCGGCCGTGCTCGTCGGGATGGACGAGGTAGGCATGCCGGCCGCCGTAGGTGTTCTGGACCTCGACGACCGTGCCGGCCGCAGCACCGGTCCGGTCGAAGCACCAGAAGACGCTGATCGGGTTGAAGCCGTTGCCGAAGGCGCGGGCGTGCGCGGCCATCAGCACGCGACCCCCGGTGAGGTCGATGCCATGCGTAGCCAGGAACGCGTCGACGTTCGCCCGGATGGTGGCGTCGGGTGAGCCGATGTGGTCGCGAGCCTCGAAACGGCCGAGCCGGCCGTGGTCGGGCAGCGCGTCCAGGTCGACCAGCCAGACATGCGACCGGTGCTCGAACTGCTTGCGGAACGGGCGCCGGCGCGTGTGCCGGATCGTCGCGTCGTACAGACCCGGCGTCGGCAGGCTCGGGCCGTCCCACGGCAGACCGAGGTGCTCTGCGGCGGCGGCGCCGGAGCGCGCGCCGTCCTCGTGGAAGCCCCACCCGTGGTAGGCCCCGGCGAAGGCGAGCCGTTCGGTGTTCGCCTCGGGCAGGCGCCGCTGGGCGGCGACGGACGTGGGGTTGTACATCGGGTGTGCGTAGTCCATGCGCGCGACCACGGTGCGCGGGTCCACGAGGTCCTCGCCACCGAGAGTGACCAGGTAGTGGGTCTTCGTGGGCAGCCGCTGGAGCCGGGTGAGGTCGTAGGTCACGGTCACCGCGCCCCGGTCGCCGCGCGGGCGCAGGAAGTTCCATGACGCCTGCGCCTTCCCGGCCCGCGGGAGCAGGGAGGTGTCGGTGTGGAGCAGGGCGATGTTGTCGGCGTACGGGATCGCGGACAGTGCCTCGCGCTGGACGTCCGTGGGGTCCTGCAGCATGGCCAGCGCCTGGTCGGGGTGGGTGGCGATGACGACCGCGTCGTACGACGACGTCAGGCCGTTGCCGTCGGTCACCTCGACGCCGTCAGCCGTCTCGCGGACCGAGGTCACCTTGGTACGGACGCGGACCTCGTCGAGGCCGGTGGCCACCCGTGCGACGTACTCCCGCGAGCCGCCGACCACGGTCCGCCACTGGGGCGAGCCGGTGACCGAGAGCATCCCGTGGTGGGCGAGGAACTCGAAGAGATAGCGCGCGGGGTAGTCGAGGGCGACCTCGGGGTCGCAGGACCACACCGCGGCGACGAGCGGCTCCATGAACTGGCGGCAGAAGTACGCCGAGAACCCGCCGTCGGCGAGGAAGTCGCGCAGCGTCTGGTCGCCGGATGCTCCGGCTGGCTGGTCGAGCAGGGCGCGGGCCCGGCGGTGGAAGCGCGGCACCTCGGTCAGCATCCGGAGGAACCCGGGCCGGCGGAGGTTGCGGCCGGTGGGGAACAGCCCACGCAGCCCGAGCGCGCCGGCGTACTCCAGCCCGGTCGTCTCGTCACGGACCGACATCGACATCTCCGACGGCTGGGTCCGGACGCCGACCTCGGCGAAGAGGCGCAGCAGCGTGGGGTACGTGCGCTCGTTGTGGACGATGAAGCCGGTGTCGATGGCGAGCGCACCGACGTCATGGGTGTCGGCATGGCCGCCGAGCCGGCTGTCGGCCTCGTAGAGCGTGACGTGGGCCGTCTTCGCCGCCACATGGGCCGCCGTCAGACCTGCCACGCCGGACCCGATGACCGCAACCCGTCGGGGTCGGTTCATGTCGTCCCGTTCCCGGTGGTGGACGTCGGCAACGGGAAGAGGGCGATCGGGTCGGAGGTCGGCTGCGCGGACCCGGTCTCGGGCTCGACCGAGACCGCAGCGGCCTGGGCGGTCGCGGCGTCCCCGGCGAGCACGGTCGGCTGATCGGCGTCCGGCATCAGGCCGGCCGACACCATCCCCAGGCCGGGCTGCTGGAGCCACATCTGGTACGTCGTGCCGGGCTTCGGTGCCGGGACATCGCTGCCGACCATCACCGCGCGCTTGAGGGAGGCCGAGCGCACGATGGTGAGCTTGCCGCCGCCCGGCACGGGCTCGGTGACGCGGACGGCGTCGGGTGCCTGCATGATCTGGTCGGCGAGGTTCGTGGTCGACGATCCGGACCAGGGGTGCCACGCGAAGGTGCCCACCGCCAGCAGGATCAGCGCCACCGAAGCGGCCACCAGGAGCGGGAAGGTGCGACGGCGCAGGGTGTGCACGGTGCCCGGGGCGGACGCAGGGTCGGCCGGGGTCGTGGTGGGTGCGGTCACGGGAGGCAGCGGCCGGATCGAGCCGATCCCCGACAGCACGGAGTCGCGGAGACTCGGGGGAGGGGTCTCCGACGAGGTCTCGGCGACGAGCGCCGCGGTCTCGGAGAACGACCGGACCTCGGCCCGGCACTCGGGGCAGACCTCGAGGTGCCTCTCGAACTGCGAGCGCTCCTCGTCGTCGAGGGCATCGACGGCGTAGGCACCCGACAGGGCGTGGATGTCGCTCATGCCTGTGCCACCTCTCCGACGCCCAGCGCGTCTCTCAGCCGGATCAGGCCGTCCCTGATCCGGGTCTTGGCAGTGCCGATCGGGAGATCGAGCATCCTGGCCACCTCGGTATGCGTGTAGCCGCCGAGGAACGCGAGCTCCACGGCCTGTCTCTGCTTGAGAGTCAGGTCCGAGAGGGCGGCCCGGACCCGCTTGGCCTCGAGCGACGCCGAGGCGGCCTCGGCGGTGGAGTCGTGGTCGACGGTCTGCTCCTTGTGGGAGTAGGCCTCGTCACGCCGGCTCGACGCCTCGGCCGAGCGGACCCGGTCGACGGCCTTGCGGTGCACGATCGTCAGCAGCCACGAGATCGCACTGCCCTTGGCCGGGTCGAAGCGAGCGGCGTGACGCCAGCACTCGAGGTACGCCTCCTGGGTGACTTCCTCGGCCTGCGCCCGGTCGCGGAGCACCCGGACGGCGAGGCCGAACGCGCGCGCCGAGGTGGCGTCGTACCACTCGGCGAAGGCGCCCTCGTCCCCAAGACTGGCCCGCTTGAGCAGCTCGGCCAGGTGAGCGCCGACCGACCCGCCCCCCTCGGGGGGTGGGTCGGCCGGCACGGACCTCAGATACGTCACGTCAAGGATCCTCGCGTCTCCTGTGGCTGATGTCAGGACCGGGTCACATCTTCGGCGGCATGAGCACGTTGTCGATGATGTAGACGGTGGCGTTCGCGGTCTTCACGTTGCCGCAGACGATCGAGGCCTTCTGCGTGCCGACGACGAAGTTCGGGTTGTCCCCGGAGATCGTCAGGTCGTCGCCCTCGAGGGTCTTGTGGGTCCCGGCCAGCTGGTCGGGCGTCAGGGCGCCGGCGATCACGTGATAGGTCAGGATCTTCGTCAGCGTCGGCTTGTCGGCGAGCACGGCCTTCAGCGTCTTCGGCGGGATCTTGCCGAAGGCGTCGTTGGTCGGAGCGAAGACGGTCAACGACTTCTGCGAGTTGAGCGTGTCGACGAGCCCTGCCTTGGTCACCGCCGCGACCAGCGTCGAGAGCACCGGGTTGGCGCTCGCGGCGGAGGCGACCGGCGCGGTGGCCATGCCGTTGAACGAACCCGCACCGGTCGCCGGGACGGCGGTGCAGCCGTCACCGAAGGTCTGGGCGGCCGCGTTGCTGGCATCGCCGGCGGCGGGCGAGCCACCGCCGGTGGCGGTGGAGCTGCTGTCGTTACCGCCACAGGCGGCAAGACCGAGGGCGCTGGACAACGCGATAGCCGCGATCCCCGAGCGTCGGAGCGTGGTGTTCATGATGACCCTTCCGGTCTGTGTTTCCTGCTGTCGTAGGTGGTTCGGTACGGCGCTCCGACCGGATGGGTCTCAGGTGACGGAAACCTGGATCTTCTGTACCCCGCTCGCGCCGTTCGGGAACGGCGACGTGCGTGCGGTCGTCTGGACGTGGCCCTCGCGGTCGGTGGCGCGGCAGGCCAGCTGGTGCTGCCCCGGTCTCGCGTCCCACTCGAGGTACCACTGGCGCCAGTAGTCGTGGCCGGCGCTCGGGCCGAGCGTGGCCTTCTGCCAGCGACCGCCGTCGACCTGCACCTCGACCGTGCCGACGCCGATGGGCTGGGCCCAGGCGATCCCGCCGATGAAGGTGCGCCCCGCCTTGACGTGCTGCAGGCCCTGGGGGGTGTCGATCCGGCTCTCGATCTTGATCGGGGCGTCCTCGGCCCAGCCGCGGTCGGTCCAGTACGCCGAGTGGTCGGCGTACGTCGTCAGCGTCATCCGGTTGATCCACTTGCAGGCACTGATGAAGCCGTAGAGGCCGGGCACGACCATCCGGGCCGGGAAACCGTGAGCCCGCGGCAGCGGCTCGCCGTTCATGCCGACCGCGATCATCGCGTCACGCCCGTCGGTCGCGAGGGCGAGCGGCGTACTGATGGTCATCCCGTCGACGTCGGTCGAGAGGATCTGGTCGGAGCTGCGTCCGACGCCGGCCTTGTCGAGTAGCGTCCTGAGCGGCACGCCGAGCCAGCGGGCACCACCCACGTAGGGTCCGCCGATCTCGTTCGAGACGCAGGTCAGGGTGATGTCGCGCTCGATCAGTGGCATCGCCAGCAGGTCGTCGAACGAGAAGCTCTGCGACCGGGCGACGTCGCCGTCGATCACCAGCTCCCAGGAGCCGGCGTCGACGATGGGCAGAGAGAGTCGGGTGTCCACGCGGTAGAAGTCGTCGACGGTGGTGCGGAACGGCGTGATCCCGGGGACCTTGCGGTCCAGGCCCGCGGGAAACGCCTTCGCCGGGCTCTTCGGGCGGGGGAGGGTGACGTTGCCGATCGCTGCCCGGGAGTGGGCGATCACGCGACCGGCGTACCCGCCGGCAGCCGCGACGACGGCCACGCCTCCGATGCCGAGCAGGACGGCGCGGCGGCTGGGGGCCGTCGAGCCCGCACGGGTGTCGGTCGTGCCGCGGTGCTGGTCGAGGTGGACCAGCAGCCAGAGGGTGGCGACGCCGACGACCGCGGTGACGATCCCGGGCAGTGCGTCGACCGGGTGTACGACGGGCCGGCTCAGCGCGGCGTACAGAGCCACGCCCACCAGCAGGACGAGGACCCCCGCGCCGTAGCGGAAGGCGCGGTGCGCGAGCGCGCCGGCGACGCCGGCCAGCACGAGGACCCCGATCAGCACGGAGCCGACCAGGATCGTCTTGTCGTGGGTGCCGAAGTGGGCGATCGCCCAGTTCTTGACCGGTGTCGGTGTGTGGTCGATGACGGTCTCGCCGACCGCGAGCACCGGCGAGGACTCGGGTTGGGTGACCGCGGCCACGAGGTGTCCGACGCCCATGCCCGCCAGGGCGGACAGGACACCGAACAGGGCGTAACGCAGTTTGGTCAGCACACGGAGTGGTTCGTCGCGGCGGCCATCCGGGATTGCGCCGGGTCGAGAGCCGACGCCCCGGTCTCGGGGGCTGCTGAGGGAGCGCAACTGCGCCGCGCGGACACCTGAATCGGTCGCGCACATGTCAGAACCACGCCGTTGCGCCGCTTGGGCAACCCCGGACGGATGGAAGGATGCGCGGCATGACCGACGAGCTCGTCCACTACGCCCTCGCGGACGCGGTGGCCACGATCACCCTGGACTCACCCCACAACCGCAACGCCCTGTCGCGGCAGCTCGTCACGGAGCTCTTCGAGCGGCTCGAGCGGGCCGGAGCCGACCCGGACGTGAAGGTGGTGCTGCTGCGGCAGGAGGGGAGGGTCTTCTGCTCCGGGGCCGACCTCTCCGAGGCGACGACGGTCGGGATGGCCGAGGGTGCCCGCCGGATCGTCGAGCTGCAGCGCCTGATCGTGACGATGGACAAACCCGTGGTCGTGCGCGTCTCGGGGGCCGTCCGGGCAGGCGGCATCGGGATCGTCGCGGCCAGCGACATCGCAGTCAGCGCCGACGACGCGACGTACGCCCTCACCGAGGTCAAGCTCGGCCTCGCGGCCGCGATCATCTCCCTGACCGTGCATGCCCGGATGACCCCACGGGCAGCGTCACTGACGACCCTCGGCGGGGAGACCTTCAGCGGTACCCAGGCGGCGGCGTACGGCCTGGTCACCACCGCGGTGCCCGGCGCCCAGCTGGACGACGCGGTCGCGACCGTCTGCGCTCAGCTCGCCACCGGCGCTGCCCAGGGGCTGCGCGAGTCCAAGCGGATCCTCAACGCCGACCTCGTGCGCCGGATCGACGCGCAGGGCGACGAGATGGCGGAGCTGAGCGCGCGGCTGTTCGCCTCCGACGCGGCGCGTGAGGCGATGACCGCGTTCCTGAACCGGAAGAAGTAGGCAACCTTGGGCCGTGCCCGAGCGGTATCCAGGGGCATGACCACCACGACAGCCGTCGACTCGGGAGGGCGCGTGCACGAGGCGACCTTCGACGACTTCGTCGCTGCCCGGTCCCGGGCGCTGCTGCGGACGGCGTACCTGCTCACCCATGACCACGCGCTCGCCGAGGACCTGCTGCAGACCTCGCTGGCGAAGGCGTGGTTCGCCTGGCGGCGGATCGACGGGAACCCGGAGCCTTACGTGCGCAAGATCCTCGTCAACACCTATGCCTCCTGGTGGCGGCGGAAGTGGAACGGCGAGCACCCGACCGATGAGCTCCCCGAGCGCGCCACCGAGGAGACCGGCGCCGAGCCGACCGACCTCTGGCGCGCCATGGAGCGGCTCCCGCGCCGGCAGCGGGAGGTGGTGGTCCTGCGCTACTTCGAGGACCTGACCGAGGTCCAGACCGCCGAGCTGCTCGGCTGCTCGGTCGGGACCGTCAAGAGCCAGTGCAGCAAGGCGCTCGCCAAGCTGCGCATCGACCCTGCCCTCGCCGAGGTGGAAGGAAACACCCTGTCCGACCTCCGCGACACCCTCGACGCGCACGCCGAGCAGGTCCCCGACGGCGAGGCGGTCGCCCGTACCGCCGCCGTGCGACACCGCGTCTCCGTCGTACGCCGGCGCCGTGCCGTCGGCGGCGGCGCGATGGGTGAAATCTGGGTTCCTGCCGACCGGTCCGTCAGGGCCCACCTGGCCCACGACAAGGGGCCGTTCGCCGTCGCGCTCTACGAGCGCGCCGACTGACCGGTCCGCACCGTCCACGACCGGGACGCCGTGGTGCTGGGCGATCAGGGCACTGAGCCGCCTTGAGGCTCTCCCGCCGTGTAGAGAGCGGCTTGACCCTCCCCGAGGGGTACGACCTGCGGCGCTGACACGGAAGGACCCGCCCCCGAATCGGGTGGTCCTGCACCGGGCTGCGGAGCGAGCGGATACGATTGTCGACTCGCACCATGGGGATACCGCCACCGGCGGTCGGGGATCCGAGGGGAACGCTTTCTTGGCAGACGATGTGCTGGCGGCAGAGCTCGCCGCGGAGCAGACGTTCGTCGATCGCGTGTACGTCCAGCTGGAGAAGTCCGCGCGCAATGCGCGGGAGCTGGCACGCGAAGGACACGGCCGCGGACGGCTCGGTCACGAGGGTGGACTGGTCGAGCGCGACGCCATGGTGTTCCAGGCGGCGAAGCGGATCGCCCAGCTCGACGCTGCCCACGAGGGACTGGTGTTCGGGCGGCTCGACCTGCGGCCGGCTCTCGACCCGGAGCCGCGCTACATCGGTCGGATCGGCCTGCGCGACGAGCAGCGTGACTCTCTCCTGATCGACTGGCGCGCCCCGGCCGCCGCCGTCTTCTACCAGGCCACGGCCGCCGAGCCCCAGGACGTCGTACGCCGGCGGGTGCTGCGGTGTGCCGGGCCGACCGTGGTGGGCGTGGAGGACGAGCTCCTCGACGCCGGGGCCGAGACCGACCTCCCGATCGTCGGCGAGGGGGCCCTGATGGCGCAGCTCTCGCGCGCCCGCGACCGGTCGATGCACTCGATCGTCGCGACCATCCAGGCCGAGCAGGACAAGGCGATCCGGGCGCCGGCCAAGGGAGTGGTGGCGATCAGCGGCGGCCCTGGCACCGGCAAGACGGTCGTCGCGCTGCATCGCGCGGCGTTCCTGCTCTACTCCGACCGGCGTCGCTACGAGACCGGAGGGGTCCTCGTCGTGGGCCCGTCCGGCGTCTTCATGCGCTACATCGAGCGGGTGCTGCCGTCGCTCGGCGAGACCGCGGTCGCGCTGCGCTCGCTCGGCGAGGTGGTCGGCGGGTTGCGCGCGACGCGCCACGACGCCCCAGCCGTCGCCGCCGTCAAGGGCTCGGTCCGGATGGCCGAGCTGATGCGCCGTACGTCGCGCCAGCAGGCGCCGGGCTCGCCCAAGGAGTTCCGGGTGTTCTGGCGCGACGACGTGATCCTGCTCGACCGCGGCCAGCTCGGGAAGCTGCGTCGCCAGCTGATGGGGCAGGGCCAGCGCAACCGGCAGCTCCCACGGATCGCCTCTGCGCTGCTCGACGTGATGTGGCGGCAGGTGCGGGGAGAGCGTGGGCGCGACCGCGGGCGCGAGGCCTTCGACGACGACATGCTCTCGTCCGACGCGTTCGTGGAGTTCGCGCTCTCGTGGTGGCCGGCGCTCGGTGCTACCGAGGTGCTCGGCTGGCTGCGTGACCCGGAGTTCCTGGCGCGGGTCGGCGAGGGCCTCGTCTCGGCGGAGGAGCAGCGGCTCCTGGCCGACTCCTGGCAGGACGACTCCCTCTCGGTGGAGGACGTCCCGCTGGTCGACGAGCTGCGCTACGCGCTCGGCGACGTACCCGACCGGCGCGACGAGGACCACGAGCTCGACGACTTCCTCGGCGGCGACCTCGCGGGTGGGCGTGAGGAGCTGACCACGGCGTGGGAGCGGGAGTACGGCCCCGGCGCCCCGGTCTGGATGCCACCGACGCACTCCATCGAGGACGACGGCTACGCCCACGTGCTCGTGGACGAGGCGCAGGACCTCACGCCGATGCAGTGGCGGATGGTCGGACGTCGTGGCCGCGCCGCGACCTGGACGATCGTCGGCGACGCCGCCCAGTCGTCGTGGCCGGTGCCTACCGAGTCGGCCGCCGCCCGTGCCGCGGCGATCGAGGGCAAGGACCTCCACGAGTTCCATCTCTCGACCAACTACCGCAACTCCTCCGAGATCTACGACTACGCCGCGGCGTACGCCTCCCGCGTCGGGCTCGACGCCGACCTCCCGACGGCGGTGCGCTCGACCGGGGTGTCACCTCTGGAGGTGCCGGTCGGCGACGGCCTCGCCGCCACGGTGCGGGCCGAGCTGACCGCGATCCTCGGCCAGGTCTCCGGAACGGTGGCAGTCGTCACCCCGATCGCCCGTCGCGCCGAGGTGGCGGCCTGGCTGTCGTCGTGGGAGGAGTTCGCCGACGCCGCCCCCCACGCGGCGACGCCGGAGACCGCCGGCGACGACCGGATCGTGGTCCTCACGGGCATCGAGACCAAGGGCCTGGAGTTCGACGGCATCGTGGTCCTCGACCCCGACGCGATCGAGGCCGAGTCACCGACCGGCCGCGCCACCCTCTACGTCGTCCTCACCCGCGCCACCCAGCTCCTCACCCTGGTCCGCTGACCAAGCCCACGACCTGTAACGCGGGGCGGTTTCAGCTGGTCGTTGCACCACGGTTGATTGGGTGTCCGCAGAGTAGCTCTTCGAGTCGCTGTGCCGGGGTGGCCCAGCCGAGGGTCTCTCGGGGCCGACTGTTGAGTTTGCGGGCGACTTCGTCGAGGTCGGCTGGGGTGAACTGGCGCAGGCTGACGGTCCGGGGGAAGTACTGGCGCAGGAGGCCGTTGGTGTTCTCGTTCGATCCGCGTTGCCAGGGGCTGCGTGGGTCGCAGAAGTAGAGGTCGATGTCGGCCTCGTACCCGATCCGCCGGTGCAGGGCCATCTCCTTGCCCTGGTCCCAGGTCAGCGACCGACGGAGCTGGTCGGGCAGGGTTCGCAGCACGGGGATCACGGCCTCGGCGAAGTCCTCGGCGGTACGTCGTTTCGGGAGATGCACCAGCATTACGAACCGGGATGCCCGCTCGACCAAGGTGCCGATCGCCGACCCGCCGCGGGTCCCGAGGATCAGGTCGCCTTCCCAGTGACCGGGCACCGCCCGGTCGGTGGCTTCGGCGGGTCGCTGGCTGATGTGGATGGTGTCGACCAGCCGGCCTTTGCGGCGTTCGGGACGGTGCTGGGGCTTGCGCACGGCTCGTCGGGTGCGTAGATGAGCGGCCAGCTCGCGGCGCAGTTCGCCGCGGCCCTGGACGTAGAGGGACCGGTAGATCGTCTCGTGGCAACAGCGCATGGTCGGGTCATCGGGGAACTCCACCCGTAGAGCGTGACTGATCTGCCGCGGGGACCACTGCACGGTGGTCAGCTTCGCGGCCACGAAGGCGCTCAGTCGCGGGTTCGCCGCCAGCTTTCCCGGCTTGGGGCGGCGGGCCCGATCCTCGGCGCGGTGTTGAGCCTGTAGCCCGCGGTAGGTGCCGTCGCGGTTTCTGTTGCGTGCGATCTCGCGGCCGACCGTGGTGTGGCAACGCCCGATCCGCCGCCCGATCTCTCGGTGGCTCACCTGCTGTACATGCAGGATCGCGATCTCCTCCCGCTCGGCCTGGGACAGGTAACGCCTCGATGATCGCGAACGTGGCTCCATCACCCCGCCAGCCTCGGCGAACAGACGCTGTCCCCGGTCGCCGGACACGCCGGCCGCGATCCCCGCCTCCCACGCCCAATGGCCCGCGCGTACCTCGTCCCAGAACCGCTGCCGGACCTCACGAAGAACCCTCGCCATCACCACTCCTCACCTCGAGTGGTGCAACGACCCTCCGAACTCAAGCCGCGTTACACGGCTCCCGGCGGGGCTGACCCCCGTCCCGGGAGGGCTACCCTCACCCCAACCTCACGCAGCAGGAGGCTCCATGTACTTCATCGTGGTCAAGTTCGAGACGCTGCCCGAGTGGAGCGACCGCTGGATGGACCTGGTCGCCGACTTCACCGCGGCCACCCGCGCCGAGCCGGGCAACCTGTGGTTCGAGTGGTCGCGCAGCGTCGACGACCCGCGGACCTACGTCCTCGTCGAGGCCTTCACCGACGACGGCGCCGGGCCGCACGTCACCAGCGAGCACTTCCAGAGAGCGCTCGTCGACCTGCGCCAGGGCCTGGCCTCCACGCCCCGGATCGTGAGCCGACAGGTCGACGGCTCGGGCTGGGACGTGATGGGCGAGATCACCATCGACTAGCCCCGAGCCGGACCGGTCGGTCGGCATGCACGCACCTGCGCACGCGGCTCACGAACGTCGCTCGGGCTAGGGTCGCGAGCATGGACCTGCCCGTGATGCCGCCGGTGCGGCCGATGCTGGCCAAGAGCGTGAAGGGGATCCCCGACCCCGCCCGGTACGTCGTCGACGGGATCGAGGGACTCAGCTTCGAGCCGAAGTGGGACGGCTTCCGCTGCCTGGTCTTCAAGGACGGCGACGAGGTCGAGCTGGCCAGCCGCAACACCAAACCGCTGACCCGCTACTTCCCCGAGGTCGTGACCGCGATGCGCGAGCAGCTGCCGGCCCGCTGCGTGCTCGACGGCGAGATCTTCGTGGCCCTGCGCGGTGACGACGGCGTCGACCGGCTGGAGTTCGAGACTCTGCAGGAGCGGATCCATCCCGCCAAGTCACGCATCGACCTGCTGGCGGAGAAGACGCCGGCCGGGTTCGTCGCCTTCGACCTGCTCGCCCTCGGCGACACGTCGTACGTCGACCGGCCGTTCGCCGAGCGCCGCGAGGCCCTCGAGAGCGCGCTGGCCGGGCTCGACAGCCCGTGCTTCCTGACCCGGACCACGCGCGACCCGGCCCAGGCCGAGGACTGGTTCCGCCACTTCGAAGGTGCCGGGCTCGACGGCGTCGTCGCCAAGCCGCTGGGCGCGACGTACGCCGAGAACGCCCGGACCATGCTCAAGATCAAGCACGAGCGCACCGCTGACGTGGTCGTCGCGGGCTACCGGGAGCACAAGGCCAGCACGCCCGAGCGGCCGCTGCTGGGCAGCCTCCTCCTCGGCCTGTACGCCCGCGGCGAGCTCCAGCACATCGGCGTCAGTGCCAGCTTCACCGAGGCCCGCCGGGCCGAGCTGATCGAGCAGCTCCAGCCCCTCGTGGTGCCGATCGAGGAGCATCCGTGGGGGCGTTGGGCGGAGTTCCTGACCGCCAACCCCGATCGCGTGCCCGGCACCCAGAGCCGCTGGAGCCAGGGCAAGGACCTCAGCTTCACGCCGCTCCGACCCGACCTGGTGATCGAGGTCGCCTACGACCACATGGAGGGTCGCCGCTTCCGGCATACGGCCCAGTTCCGACGGTGGCGCACCGACCGCGACCCGGAGAGCTGCGGCTACGACCAGCTCGACGAGCCCGTCTCGTACGACCTGATCGACGTGCTCGGCGGCTGAGGGCACAGGGCATGTCCGATGGGCCCCGGCCGATCGGGCATGCCCTAGGCTTTCGGCGCCACGATCCACCGCCCCCCGGGAGCTGACATGAGCGAGACCTACACCGTCGTCCTGCTGGTCGAGCAGGCGCTCACCGCTGCCGACGCCGCCCAGGTCCGGTCCCTGCACGAGGGGCTCGACGCCGACGTGCGCTACCACGTGCTGTTCCCGGCCGAGGACGCCGCCGCCCGCGTCGAGGCCGCCATCGGCACGCTCGGCAACGACACCATGACCGGCGCCCCGTCGATCCCGCCCGATCCCGAGATGATCGAGATGGTCCGCGAGGAGACCGAGCGCGAGACCAGCCGCGACCTCCAGGCCACCCTCGAGGCGCTCCACAGTGCCGGCGCCGAGGCCGAGGGAGAGGTCGTCGACGAGGACCCCATCGAGGCGCTGGCCGCGACCGTGCGGACGGTCGACGGGCGCGAGGCGATCATCCTGACCCGACCGCACCTGGTCTCGGAGTTCTTCCACCGCGACTGGTCGTCCCGCGCGCGACGCGCGATCGGCGTACCCGTGCTGCACCTGCTCGAGCACGAGAACTTCGACGAGCAGGCCGGTAGCGGCGAGGGCGTCACGGGCTTGTGACCGCGACCGGCTTCGCCGGCCGTGCGCGCCTGGCGAGTGGCTCGGCGCCGACGTCGTCGGTGATGCCGTACCGGGTCACCGTCGCCGCGGGCTCGCTACGACTCGGGCCGGCCGCGACCGCCGGCGTCGTCCTCGACGTACCCCTCTCGCGGGTACGAGCCCGCCCGCTCGGCCGCGCCGGCAGTGTGGTCGTCGACGTCGACGAGAGCCCGCTCCTGCTCAACTTCAGCGAGCACCGGGCGCCGGCGGACGGCGCCGGGGCGACCGCGAAGGCTCGCCGCGTGGTCGACGCCGCCCGCGGACGCCGTCGCCGCGACCGCTTCCTGCGGGCCCTGGCCAGGGGGCGGCCGTGACCGCCGCCGGCATCTTCTTCACCCACGTCCGGTCGCCGCGCGTACGACGCCACTTCCGACGCCTGGTCGCGGAGTCGGGCGGGCAGGTCACCTGGCACTTCATCTTCAACCCCGACGCCGGGGCGCGACCCACCGCGCCGTTCGCCTACGACGACCCCGCGGACGTGATGGCCGGCCGCTACCGCGCGATGGAGCGCAACGGCGGGGTGCAGGGCGGCTTTCTCGACACCGCCCTGTTCCCCGTGCTGCGGGCTCTCCGGGCCGACCACCTCTGGGTGATGGAGTACGACGTCGACTTCGCCGGCCGGTGGGGAGATCTGTTCGCGCCGTTCGCCGACAACGACGCCGACCTCCTCACCACCACGCTCATGTACCGGCACCAGGACCCGAACTGGTCGCACTGGCCCAAGGCGAAGGCGCCGGCGTGGGTCCCCGAGGACCGGATGGTCCGGGCCCTGCACCCGCTGATGCGGCTGTCCCGCGAGCTGGTCAACTGGTATCCCACCGCGATGGCGGACACCGAATGGGCTGGCCACTACGAGTTCACCCTCCCCACCAGCGCGCTCGCCGCGGGAGCGCGGATCGAGGACCTCGGCGGCGACGGACCCTTCACCCCACCCGAGCGCCGCGGACTCACCTATCTCGGCAGGACACCGGCCGGCTCCCCCGGCGGCATCACGTTCGGCTTCCGCCCGGTGCGCCCGCGCTACTTCCACGAGGCGCCGGAGCAGTTCGACCGGCCCGGAATGGTCTACCACCCGGTCAAGCCCGGCGTACGGGCGTGGTCGGAGGCGTCGAAGAACCGTCCCCTGCCCAAGCGCCGCCAGGGCGAGACGCCCTAGGTCACCGGCAGCTCGCGGTAGCGCCGGCGGTTGGTGCGCAGGCTCCGGCGCAGTCGCCGGGCGGCAGCCGGGTCGACCGCCTCGCCGCGCTCCCGGACCACCTCCAGCAGGGCTTCGGTCCGGGCACGCAGCCGGCGTCGCTTGACCAGCAGGTCGACGAGGACGTCGACGTCGGAGGACCCGTCGCCCGGGCTCGTGAAGGTGCGCGACTCAGGACCGGGGATCCACCCCGAGGTGTTGGCCTCATGGATCCGGTGGTCGATCAGGACGTCGGGCAGGATCCGGCGCTGCCCGAACGCCGTGGCCAGGAGCGCGACCCAGAAGTCGTGCGACACCCGCGACATCGGCGGTGGCCAGTCCCAGGTGTCGATGAAGGCCCGGGTGACCGCGATCGTGCAGCCCTTCAGCGCGACCGTCGGCCCGAAGCCGCGCTCGGCGAGCACCCCGAAGAAGGACGGCTCGAGGGGGGAGCCGTCCGCACCCTGCAGGGAGAAGTCGTGGAACAGCGCCGCAGCCTCGCCGACGGGCGCAGCCTGCTCGACCGTCTCGAGCTTGTCCGGGTGCCAGACGTCGTCCTGGTCGGCGAAGAAGAGGAGGTCGCCGGTGCAGGCCCGGCTCACCGTCACGAAGTTCTGCGCGTAACCCAGCCGGTCGCCGGCGGGCAGCACGCGGACGGGGAAACCCGCACGGGTGGCGAACTCGTGGAGGACCGCGAGCGTGTCGTCCGTGGAGCCGTCGTCGCGGACGAGGAGCTCGTCCGGCAGTCGCGTCTGAGCGGCCAGGCTGTCGAGCATCTGCGGCAGGTAGCGCTCGCCGTCGTAGGTGGCCATGGCCACCGAGATACGTCCCGGGCGCGCCGGGTCCGGCGGTGGCGACTGCATGGCGTGAGCCTAAGGGTGAGCCGGCGACATCCCTCGTGCCCCTCCCGCTCGGTGGTCAGTCGGGGACCCGGTTGCCCTGGTCGTCCCAGTGCGCAGCCACCTTCTTGCTGGGCTGCACCCGGGGGGGTTCGCCGGGCATCTTCGGATAGTCGGGCGGGTAGTTGAGCTCGACCGCGCCCTGCTCCTCGAAGAGCCGGAGCAGGGGCTCGAGGGAGTAGTGCGTGTCGTCGATCGCGGCCCACGGGTCGCCGTCGACCAGGCGGTCGGGCACCGTGAAGAGGTTGTACGCCGCCGGGTCGGTGACCGTGGCCAGCTCCTCCCAGCTCATCGGGGTCGAGACCGGCGCACCGGGGATGGGCCGGAGGGAGTACGCCGAGGCGATGGTGCGGTCGCGGCAGTTCTGGTTGAAGTCGACGAAGATCCGTTCCCCCCGCTCCTCCTTCCACCAGGCCGTGGTCACGCCGTCGTCGCGTCTCTCGAGCTCGCGACCGAAGCCGATGGCCGCGTGCCGCACGTCGACGAACTCCCACCGCGGCTCGATCCGGACGAAGACGTGGACACCGCGGTTGCCGCTGGTCTTGGCCCAGCCGCGCAGCCCGAGCTCCTCGAGCAGCTCGCGGGCGACGCCGGCCACGCGCACGGCGTCGACGAACGTCGTACCGGGCTGGGGGTCGAGGTCGATCCGCAGCTCGTCGGGCCGGTCGACGTCGTCGCGGCGGACGGGCCAGGGATGGAAGGTCAGGGCGCCCATGTGGGCGCACCAGACCGGCACCGCGATCTCGGTCGGGCAGATCTCCTCGGCCTTCCGGCCGCTCGGGAAGGTGATCTCGACGGACTCGAGGTACTCGGGAGCGCCCTTCGGCACGCGCTTCTGGTAGAACGCGTCGGCGTCGCGGTCCTGCGGTCCGGTGGCGAGCTTCATGCCCGGCCGGACGCCGGACGTCCAGCGCTCCAGGGCGGTCGGGCGATAGCGCAGCGCCCGCATCAGACCGTCGTCGACGCTCGCGAAGTACTCCGCCACCATCAGCTTGGTGACCTCCGGCGTGCGGTCGGTGGCCTCGTAGATGACCCGGTCGGGGCTGCTCACCCGCACCGCCCGCTCGCCGTCCGGACCCTGGACCAGCACCTCCGCAGCAGGCGTCTTCGGCATGCCGCCAGGCTAACCGCTCGCGACGTCAGCACATCGTCACCATCGAGGGCTGGTGCGGTGCGGGACGCCGACTACCGTGGAGGCATGAGCTACGACGTGGAGAAGACCGACGAGGAGTGGCGCGAGCAGCTCTCGCCCGAGGAGTACGACGTCCTGCGCCGGGCCGGCACGGAGCGGCCGTTCGTCGGCGAGTACACCGACACCGAGACCAAGGGTGTCTACCGCTGCAAGGCGTGCCAGCACGTGCTGTTCGAGTCCGACACCAAGTTCCACTCCGGCTGCGGCTGGCCGAGCTTCTACCAGCCGGTCACCGACACCGTGGAGTACATCGAGGACGTCAGCCTCGGGATGAAGCGGGTCGAGGTGCGCTGCGCGAACTGCGGTTCACACCTGGGTCACGTCTTCCCCGACGGCTATGGCACGCCCACCGGCGACCGCTACTGCGTCAACTCGATCGCGATCACCCTAGAACCCGCCGATCAACCCGCCGAGCACCCCTGACCCCGCCGGACGTCATACGAAGCGAGCCTTCTAAGGCTCGGAGCGTATGACGTTGCGGGCAAGTCAGGGGAGGCGGGCCAGCAGGTCCGCGACGGGGGTCCGGGCGCCGGTGTAGAACGGGATCTCCTCGCGCACGTGGCGGCGGGTCTCCGAGCCGCGCAGGTGACGCATCAGGTCGACGATGCGGCCGAGGTCGTCGGCCTCGAAGGCCAGGATCCACTCGTAGTCGCCGAGCGCGAAGCTCTGCACGGTGTTGGCGCGTACGTCGGGGTAGCCGCGCGCCATCTGCCCGTGCTCGGCCAGCAGGCGGCGGCGCTCGGTCTCCTCGAGGAGGTACCACTCGTAGGAGCGGACGAACGGGTAGACGCACAGGTGCGCCTTCGGCTCCTCCTCGGCCAGGAACGCCGGGACGTGGCTCTTGTTGAACTCCGCCGGACGGTGGAGCGCCATCTGCGACCAGACCGGCGCGAGGCGGCGACCGAACGCCGTACGACGGAGGCGGTGGTAGGCGTCCTGGAGCTGCTCGCTCGACGGCGCGTGCCACCAGACCATCACGTCGGCATCGGCGCGCAGGCCTCCGACGTCGTAGGTGCCGCGAAC
>Ga0302263_10000127_pt1 | contig 31814 bp, 17 predicted proteins | sample II_Fen_N1_4_FD_194564 | JGI IMG/M metagenome (GOLD analysis project Ga0302263, IMG submission 194564) | Peat permafrost microbial communities from Stordalen Mire near Abisko, Sweden - II_Fen_N1_4 | ecosystem: Environmental > Terrestrial > Soil > Wetlands > Permafrost | place: Sweden: Abisko... | reverse complement strand
CAGCGGCAGCTTGAGGAGCTCGGCCATCTTCGGCTCGATCTCCTTGCCCATCCACTCGAGGTCTTCCTTCGAGAACTTGCTGAGGTCGTTGAAGTCGAGCTTGGGCAGCTCGGCGTTTGGCATATCGAACTTGCCGTGTTTGGCCTCCGCGCCGTGGCACGTCGAGCACCCGAACTTCTCGTAGTCCTTCGGGTCGTGATTCTGAAACAGCGGCTTCATGACCGGCATGACCTTCTGCTTCATGAACGCGACCTGCTGCGCATGATCGAGCTGCGCGAACGGGACGTCGGGCAGCACGACCTCGGCCTGGGCCTCCTCAGCTTTGGGCATCGTGGACGTGGCCGGAGCCGCGGAACCGCACGCGGCGGCGGTGAACACGAGGATCGAGCAAAGCAATCTCATGCGCGCGAGAATGAACGACCGACCACGGTGACGCAAGTTCGCCGCGCTCCTGCAATACATGGCAATACCAGCGAGGGTCACGGAGCCGCTGCATCACGCCTTGCGACCGACCCCCGCAAGCACAGTTGGCGTAGCCTGTCGACCTGACTTGCAACGTGGCGTCTTGTCAACCGTTCCTCACGGTGACGCCAAGACCTCGCGCTGCGGCGTAGCTCTGCGGATCGCGCCGTGATACCAGAGTGGCGAGCTCGTCTCCCGCCATGAACGATACAGCACGTTCTGAAGTGACTGGCGCGCAGCGCGCAACAGGGAGTCACCGCGCCGCGCACCATGGCCAGGGCAAGCAGGAGCTCGCCGCGCTGTCGCTCGGAGCGCTCGGCGTGGTCTACGGCGATATCGGCACCTCGCCGCTGTACGCGATGAGCGAGTGTCTGTCGCGCACCAAAGAGCACGCGATGCACCCGCTCAAGAACGGCATGTACTCGCCCGACCACGTGCTCGGCGTGCTGTCGCTGTTCTTCTGGGCGTTGATGCTGGTCGTCGTCCTCAAGTACCTGGTGTTCGTGCTGCGCGCCGACAACAAGGGCGAAGGCGGCATCCTGGCGCTCGCGGCGCTGGTCCAGCAGCAAGACAAGAAGCCGCGCCGCACCAAGCTGGCCGTCCCGATCCTGCTGGCGTTGTTCGGCGCAGGCCTGCTCTACGGCGACGGCGTCATCACGCCGGCGGTCTCCGTGCTCGGCGCGGTCGAGGGCATCTCGGAGCAGAACCCGGCGTTCGGCGAGCTCGTCGTGCCGATCTCGGCGGCGATCCTGATCGGCCTGTTCTGGGTCCAGCGCATCGGCACCCACCGGATCGGCGCGGTGTTCGGCTGGGTGATGCTGCTGTGGTTCCTGGCGATCGGCGCCGCCGGCCTGCCGTTCATCCTCCGCCACCCCGAGGTGATCCAGGCGGTCTCGCCGCACCACGCGGTGAGCTTCCTCGCCAGCAACGGCTGGCGCGGCTTCCTGCTGCTCGGCTCGGTGGTGCTGTGCATCACCGGCGGCGAGGCGCTGTACGCCGACATGGGCCACTTCGGCCGCACGCCGATCCGCGTCGCGTGGTCGGTCGTGGTGTTCCCCGGCCTGTTGCTCAACTACTTCGGACAAGGCGCCTTGTTTCTCGAGGACGGCGCCAACGTATCCAATGGATTTTACGACCTGATCAGCGGCACGCCGTTCTTAATTCCGATGGTGATCCTGGCGACGATGGCCGCGGTGATCGCGTCGCAGGCGCTGATCTCCGGCGCGTTCTCGCTGACCAACCAGGCCGTCCAGCTCGGCTACCTGCCGCGCGTCAGCGTCGTGCATACCTCGCACAAGCACGAGGGTCAGATCTACATCCCCGAGGTCAACTGGCTGCTCATGATCGCCAGCGTCGCGCTGGTGTTCGCGTTCCGCTCGAGCTCGAACCTGGCGGCCGCGTACGGCATCGCGGTGACCGGCACGATGGCGATCACCTCGTTCCTCTACTTCCTGGTCATCCGGCACAACTGGAAGTATCCGCTGTACCTCGCGCTCGCGCTGTTCATCCCGTTCGTGACGATCGACCTGGCGTTCTTCGCCGCCAACGTCGAGAAGATCGCCGCGGGCGGCTGGTTCCCGCTCGCGGTCGGCGTCGGCGCGTTCGCGGTGATGACCACGTGGTGGCGCGGCCGCCACGAGCTGTCCAAGCAGATGGAGAGCGGGACGATCCCCGACGAGCTGTTCCTGGCGGACATCGCCGAGACCCCGCTGCCGCGCGTGTCGGGCACCGCGGTGTTCATGACCTCGGGCACCGATGGCATGCCCAACGTGCTGCTCCACCACGTCAAGCACAACAAGGTGCTGCACCGCCAGGTCGTGCTGCTGTCGATCTCGACGGAGAACGTCCCGTTCGTGGTCGGCAGCTCGTCGCTGAGCGTGCGCGAGCTCGGCCACGGGTTCTTCCGCGTGCTGGCGCGCGTCGGCTTCATGCAGCAGCCCAACGTCCCCAAGATCCTGGCGCGCTGCGAGCGCCAGGGCCTGGTGGTCAACGCCAGCGAGACCACGTACTACCTCGGCCGCCAGACGCTGCTGACGAGCGGCAACGCGCGCATGGCGCACTGGCGCAAGATCATGTTCTCGTTTCTATCCAAGAACTCGCGTGCCCCCACCGAGTTCTTCAACTTGCCGCCCAACCGGGTGGTCGAGCTCGGCCTGCAGATCGAGCTGTAGCCCAGCGCGCGTCAGGACGCGCCGGCCTCGAGCACCGCGAAGTCGCTGAAGCCCACCGGCGCCGACGGCGCCAGCATGGCGAGCTGGCGCAGCCGCTCGGTCGCGAACCGGCCGGCCAGCGCGTCGTACAGCTCGCGCGGCGCGCGCTCGCGCAGCGCCGGCAGCAGGCACTGCTCCTCCTGGGCGGCGTGGCGCTGGACCAGATCGCGGAGATGATGCGCCCGCGCCCGCCAGGCCGCCGTCCCGGGGCACGCCGTGACCAGCTCGGACAGCGCGCGCTCCTGGGCGAGGTGGGCCCCCCGCGCCAGCCCGACCAGCGATTCCACGCCGGTGATCCGCTCGAATCCCGCCAGGACGATGTCCTCGGCCTCGGCGTGCGCCGTCAGGCCCAGGCGCACACCATCGAGCGCCGATCGGACCTGAGCGACGGTCGAGATCGGGTCCATCAGGTGGGTCAGCCCCTTCTGCAGGTCTCCGTGATCTCGCTGGAGGAGGGTCAGGAAATCTGTCGGCATCCCTGCGAGCGCTGCAGTCGCGATGCCCACCACGTGGTTGGTTGTCGGGCGCCCACCGACGCGCGCAACGCGCAGGGATCGTGAGGTCCACGCCGCGAGGTCGTGCCACCGGGGATGCGCGGTCGGGCACGACGGGCCCCGCGGCACGTGCGGCCGTGCTCGGGGTGGGGCCGCGCTCGGGAAACTCCGCACCGGCTTCTGTAAGATGGCATCCACCTTGAGGCTGCGCGATATGCTGCACCGGATGCCCCGGCGCCTGCTCGCTCCCCGCGGCGCCGCGGCCGGCGCCGTGGTCGTCCTGACGCTCGTCGCGATCGCGCTGCTCGCTCCCGTGCTGTCGTCGAAGGACCCACTCGTCAGTGACGTCGAGCATGGGCTGACCGCGCTGGGCGCGCCGCTCCCGCCGTCGCGCACCGCGGTGCTCGGCACCGATCAGCTCGGCCGCGACGAGTGGGCGCGCGTGATCGCCGGCGCCGGGACGTCGCTGTCGATCGCGGGGCTCGCCACGCTGATCGCGCTGTCGATCGGCGTCGCGGTCGGCCTGGTCGCGGGCTACGCCGGCGGCGCCATCGACAACGTGCTCATGCGGCTGGTCGAGCTCGTCCAGGCGTTTCCGTTCCTGCTGCTGGCGATCCTGCTCGCCGCGCTGTTCCGCGAGGCCGAGCTCGCGTCGTCGAGCGCGCCGGTGTTCCTCACGATCGGCGTGGTCAGCTGGACGACGATGGCGCGCGTGATCCGCGGCAAGGCGCAGGTGCTGGCGCGCGGCGACATGGTCACCGCCGCCCGCGCGATCGGCGCGAGCCCGGCGCGGATCGTCGTGCGCTACCTCCTGCCCAACGTGACCGGCCTGGTGATCGCGGTCGCCGCGATCGCGTTCGCCCAGAACCTGCTCGCCGAGGCGGTGCTGTCGTACCTCGGCCTCGGCCCGCCGCCGCCGGCGCCGACCTGGGGTCACATGCTGTACGAGGGCCGCGCGTACTACCGGATCGCGCCGCACCTCGTGCTGGTGCCGGGCATCGCGATCCTGGTCGCCGTGGTCGGGTTCAACCTGATCGGCGACGGCCTGCGCGACGCGCTCGACGCCAGGGAGCGGCGATGACCCGGGCCTGGTTCGGCCTCGCGCTCGGCGCGGCGATCGCGGCCACGGCGTGCGACCCGCCGGATCGCGGCCCGCGGTTCCGCGCCGCCGGCGCCACCGTGCCCCACGACGGCGGCAGCCTGCGGTTCGCGATCCAGAACGAGCTGCGCACGCTCGACCCGGTGATCGGGTTCGACGACGTGACGTTCTTCGCGCTGCACCCGCTGTTCGATACGCTCGTCGACTACGCGCCGCACGCGATCCAGCTGATCCCCCGGCTCGCCGAGCGCTGGACGATCTCGCCCGACGGCCGGCGCTACGTGTTCGAGCTGCGCCCCGGCATCCGGTTCAGCGACGGCGCGCCGATCACCGCGGCGCACTTCAAGTACAGCCTCGAGCGCGCGCTGACCAGCCCGGACTCGCCGTTCACCTCGTTCCTGTTCAGCATCGCGGGCGCGTCGGACCTCGCCGCCGGCAAGGCGACGAGCTGCGCCGGGATCGCGACCGAGGGCGCCGGCCGGCTCGTGATCACGCTCGACCACGTCGACCAGGCGTTCATGACGATCCTCGCGATGCCGTTCACCGCGCCGCAGCGCCCCGAGCACGTCGCCGCCGCGGGCGACCAGCTGCGCCGCCGCCCCGACGCGAGCGGGCCGTTCGAGGTCGCGAGCTGGGACGAAGGCAACCGGCTCGTGCTGCGCCGAAACCCGCGGTACTACGATCCGGCGCGGGCCCACCTCGACGAGATCGTGATGATCGAGAACATCGCACGCGACACCCAGTTCCAGATGTTCGAGCGCGGCGAGCTCGAATCGGCGGCGCTGCTCGCCGCGCCGGACTACCTGTTCGTGATGGCCGAGCCGGCCTGGCGGCCCTACGTCCACCGCCTCGTCGGCATGAACGCGTTCGGCTCGCGGATGAACGTGCGGGTCGCGCCGTTCTCCGATCGCCGCGTCCGCCAGGCGCTCAATTATGCGCTCGACAAGGACCACCCGACCCGGCTGCTCAACGGCGCCACCGTGCCGTCGCACGGCATCCTGGCGCCCGGGATGCTCGGCCGCGATCCCGACCTGCCGCCCTACCCGCACGACGTCGCCAAGGCGCGCGCGCTGCTGGCCGCGGCCGGCTACCCCCGCGGGTTCGACGCCGAGTACGTCACGCTCGCCGACGAGGAAGCCGAGAAGGTCGCGGCCTCGCTGCAGAGCGACCTCGCCGAGGTCGGCGTCCGGATCCACATCTCGGTCATGGCGTGGGCGACCTACAGCGCGGCGATCGGCAAGCCCGGCGGCCCGGCGTTCTCGTACGCGAGCTGGCTCGCCGACTACCCGGACTCGAGCAACTTCTTCGACATCAACTTCGCCTCGCGCTCGATCAAGGACGAGGGCTCGTCCAACACCTCGTTCTACGCGAACCCGGCGCTCGACACCGTGCTCGATCAGGCGCGCCAGGAGCTCGACGCCTCGCGGCGCGCCGCGCTGTACCGCCGCGCCGAGCGCATCCTGTACGACGACGCGCCGTGGATCTGGAGCTACCACAGCCAGACCACCGAGGTGATCCAGCCCTACGTGCGCGGCTACGCGCCGCATCCGATCTGGATCCGCGACTACACCTCGGCGTGGCTCGACGTCGGCCCCGACGGCAAGCCCGTGCCGCGCGCGGATCCTCCATGATCCGGATGATCGTCCGGCGGATCGCCTGGGCGCTCCTCGTCGTGTGGTTCGCCGTCACCGCCGCGTTCCTCGCCACGGTCGCCATCCCGGCCGATCCGGCCAAGGCGCTGCTGGGGCCGCACGCGACCGAGGACACGGTCCAGCGGGTCCGCGCGCACTACTGCCTCGATCGCGGCGTCTGGGCCCAGTACGGCTGCTGGATCACCCGCGTCGCTCACGGCGATCTGGGCGAGAGCTACCGCAGCAAGCGCGCGGTCACCGAGATCATCGCGAGCCGGGTGGGGCCGACGCTGCAGCTCGCGGTGGCGGCGATCGTGTTCCAGCTGGTGCTCGGCGTGCCGCTCGGCATCGTCGCCGCGATGCGCCGCGGCCGCTGGCAGGACCACGCGGCCAACCTGCTCGGCCTGGTCGGCCAGAGCGCGCCGCCGCTGTTCGTCGGCACGGTGCTGCTCTACGTGTTCGCCTACCGCTGGGGCTGGTTTCCGATCAGCGGCTATGGCGCCCCCGGCTGGGACCGGCTCGCCCACCTGGTGCTGCCGGCGATGACGCTCGCCGCCGTCGGCGTGGCCTACTACGCCCGCGTGGTGCGCGCCGAGCTCATCGATCAGCTCGGCGAGGACTACGTGCGCACCGCGCGCGCCAAGGGGCTCGCCGAGCGAATCGTGATCGGCCGCCACGCCTTGCGCAACGTGCTCGGGCCGCTCGCAACGCTGGTCGGCGTCGATCTCGGCTACCTGCTCGGCGGCGCGGTCGTCACCGAGTTCATCTTCGCGTGGCCGGGCCTGGGCCGTGAGGTGCTCCAGGCGATCCTCGAGATCGATATTCCGCTGATCCTCGGCGTGGTCATGGTCAGCGCGACCGCGATCGCGCTCGCCAACCTGGTCGTCGACCTGGTCCAGCTGTGGATCGACCCGCGGCTGCGCGACACCTGATACGCTCGGCGAGCCCATGCCCCCAACCGCCGCCAGGACGGGTGCGCACGCGCGCGCCCGCCACTTCGTGATCCTGCTCGGCTGGGTCAGCCTGTTCGCCGACCTCTGCTACGAGGGCATGCGGGGCGCGCTCGGCGGCTACCTCGCGCTGCTCGGCGCGAGCGCGACCGCGGTCGGACTGGTCGCGGGCACGGGCGAGGCGCTCGGCTACGGCCTGCGCTACGCCAGCGGCGCGCTCGCCGACCGCACCGGCCGCTACTGGGCGCTGACGATCGCGGGCTACGCCACCAACCTCATCGCCGTGCCGCTGCTCGCGCTGGCCGGCAGCTGGCCGATGGTCGCCGCGCTGGTCGGCCTCGAGCGGCTCGGCAAGGCCGTGCGGTCGCCGGCCAAATCGACCCTGACCTCGTTCGCCGCGGCCGACGTCGGCGCCGGCAAGGCGTTCGCGATCAGCCAGGCCATGGATCAGGCGGGCGGCCTCGCCGGCCCGCTCGTGGTCGCTGGCGTCCTCGCGTGGCGCGGCGAGACCATCTCGGGCTACGCGTGGGCGTTCTGCTTGCTCGCGATCCCCGCGGCCATCACCCTCGCGGTGCTGCTCCGCGCGCGGCGGCTCTACCCCGATCCGCGCGCGCTCGATTCGAGCCCCCCCGGTGAGGCGGCCGCGCTCGGGCCGCGCTACCGGCTCTACCTCGTCGGCGTGGCCCTCGTCGCGATCGGCCTGGCCGACTGGCCGCTGCTCGCCTACCACCTCGAGAAGGCCCGCGTGCTCACCGGCTCGTGGCTCCCGGTCGCCTACTCCGCCGCGATGGCGGTCGATGGCGTCGCGGCGCTCGCCGCGGGCTATCTGTTCGACGCCAGCCGCGCGCGCGGCGGCACCGGCGCCGGGGTGGTGGCCGGCTTCGTCGGCGCCGGCGCCGCCTACGCGCCGCTGGTGTTCGCCGCGACCCGGCAGGCCCCCTACCTCGCGATCGCCGGCGTCGCGCTGTGGGCGATCACCCGATCGGCGACCGAGTCGATCGGCAAGGCCCTGATCGCGGCCATCGTCCCCCAGGGCGAGCGCGGCCGCGCCTACGGCCTCTACTACCTGGTCTGGGGCGTCGCCTGGGGGGCGGGCAGCCTCCTGCTCGGGGTGCTGTACGACCGCGATCACGCGATCGCCGGCGCCGTCGCGGCCGCCGCCCTGGTCGCCGGCGCCGCGGTCGTCACGGTTTCGGCGCGCGTTCGCCCGGTGACGCCAGGTGGTCACGCTCCTCCGGTGTAGGTCATTGACCCCGAGGTAATCGCGAGAGGCTGTGGCACGCGGCCCCCCCAGCGGCGAGACCTGGGGGCCACAGACCTGGGCAGACCTGCCGCCAAGCAATTGAAACCGCAGGATACCGTGCTTGGCGTGCCGCTCGCATCGCGCGCGACCGTCGAGGCACCCCCGTGAAGTACCGCGCCGTTGTCCCGCCCCCGCAGCCCGTCTCGGACGGTGGCGCTGTGTACGGTGAGGCCTCGTCGGATCGATCCCCTACTATGCATTACATACAGCTGTTCCGAAGTCTCCTTGTCACGATCGCACTCGGGTCCACGATCGGCGCGTGCAGCTCGGATCACGCGGCCCGCGCCGGCGACGCCGGCCCCGGCAATCCCTCCGACGATGCCGGCGGCAACGGCCCCGCCCCCCTGCCGTTCGAGGCCGTCCGCCCGCAGTCGTACGTCTCGAAGGTGAAGTACCTGCTGACCGGGCTGGCCGTGACCAACGACGAGCTCGTCGCCGTCAACGCCGACCCGAGCAAGCTCGCGGCGCTGATCGACACCTGGCTGGCGTTGCCCGAGGCCGACACCAAGCTCATCCAGTTCTTCGGCAACGCGTTTCAGCAGACCCAGATGACCGGCGACTCGTTCACCGATCAGATCGGCGACATGACCGCCGTGCCCGACGCGCTGCTGCCCAACCTGCGCGAGGGCTTCGCGCGCACGGCGCTGCAGATCATGAAGGATGGCGCGCCGTTCAATCAGACCGTCACGACGCACACGTTCATGATGACGACCGCGCTGGTCCAGTTCTACGCGTTCCTCGACGTGCGGCTGCGCGACGACAAGCAGAACGACCGCGACAAGCTGTCGCCGCCGCGCACCGCGGACTTCGTGTGGACCGCCGTCGACGACTCGGTCAAGCACATCCCGCTGGAGGACTCGGTCAACCCGGCGAGCCCCAACTACCTGTCGTGGTCGGTCGGCCCGTCCTCGGTGCTGGGCCCGGTCGGTAGCCAGTGCGTGCCGCGGACCTTTCACTCGGGGCAGTACAGCAACGCCAGCGTGCACCTGTTCCTGCTCCAGTACGGCACGCTCGGCAAGGCGCCGGTCACCCCCGCCGGCTGTCCGAACTCCTACGGCATCAACAACCTGACGCCGATCCTCACCGCGAGCGACTTCTCGGACTGGCGGCCCGTCACGATCACGACCGCCACCGCGGCAAATCCGTCGAACATCAACCTGTTCTACGACGTCCCCAGGCTGCGCAAGGCGACGTCGATCGTGCTCGACGTCCCGCGCGTCGGGTTCTTCACGACGCCCTCGTTCTTCGCCAACTGGCCGACCAACGTCAATAACCTCGCGCGCGTCACCACGAACCAGACGCTGATCACCGCGCTCGGCCGCAGCTTCAACCCCGAGACCACGAGCACGCCGCTCGACGAGACCGGGATCAACACCCAGCACGCCGACCCGACCTCGGTGTGCTACGGGTGCCACAAGAACCTCGATCCGATGCGCGGGTTCTTCCGCCACACCTACTCGCTCACCTATCACGAGCAGCTCGACGCCACCGAGCGCAACGACGTCGCCTCGTTCACGTTCGGCGGCGTCAGCACGCCGGGCGGCGACAACACCGCCGACGCGCTGGCAGGGATCCTCGCGACCCACGGGTTCTTCCCCGGTGCGTGGGCCCAGAAGCTGTGCGTGTGGGCCAACTCGGCGCCGTGCTCGGTGAGCGACCCCGAGTTCACGCGGATCGTCGCCGCGTTCACCGCGAGCAACCTCAACTTCCACACGCTGGTCCGCGAGATGTTGAACTCGCCGCTGGTCACCGCGGCCAAGAACACCCAGACCTTCGCCGACCGCGATCCCGTGGTCAGCGTGGCGCGCCACGACCACTTCTGCCAGGCGCTGCAGGTCCGGCTCGGGATCGACGCGTGCACCCTGCCGGCGAGCAAGAAGACCAAGCAGGCCCAGCTGCTGTCGTCGAACATCCCGGCCGATGGCTACAACCGCGGCGCCGAGAACCCCAGCCTGGTCTGGGCGCCCGGCCTGTTCCACCGCTCGACCGTGGAGAACCTGTGCCAGTACATCGCCGCCCAGGTGATCGACGTCGCCGGCGCGAAGTACCAGAGCGCCAGCAAGGACGCCGCGATCGCCGACTTCGTGGCGAACCTCATGGGGCTGCCGCCCGCCGACGACCGCGCCGCGCCGATGGCGCAGCTGCTCACCGAACACTACACCGCGGCGATCGCCGCAGGCGGCAAGCCGGCCGACGCGCTGAGCTCGACCTTCGTGCTCGCCTGCACCTCGCCGCTCGTCACCGGAATCGGACTCTAGGAGCCATCATGATCACCCGCCGCCGCCTGCTGATGACCTCGCTGTTCGGCTCGTCGTACCTCGGCCTGCGCTCGCTCATGACCGGCCTGCCGATCGAGTTCCTGCTGCGCCCGACGCGCGCCTGGGCCGATCCCCCGCCGCCGGCGCAGTTCCTCGTGCTGTCGACCGATAGCACCGGCGATCCGATCAACGCGAACGCGCCCGGCACCTACGACCTGCCGGCGAGCTACCCGAACCAGCCGCTCCACCCGACCCAGGCGTCGATGGCGGCGACGCCGATCACGCTCGGCGGCACCCGCTACAACGCGGCGCTGCCGTGGTCGACGCTGACCGCGCTCGACCGCACCCAGTTCTTCCATCACTCGACGCGCACCAACAACCACTCCGATCAGCAGAAGGTCATGTCGCTGATGGGCGCCACCAAGGGCAACGAGATGGCGGTCTCGGTGTACGCCAAGTACCTGCAGGGCGCGCTCGGCACGATCCAGGCCCAGCCGATCGCGCTGTCCCGCGAGGTCGTGAGCTACGCCGGCGCCACGGTGCCGCGGCTCGCGCCGAGCGCGCTGACCCAGCTCCTGGCGCCCGCGCTGGCCGGCCTCATGACCGATCTGCAGAAGCTGCGCGACGCCGACCTCGATCGCGTCAACGCGCTGCTCAAGGCGGGCGGCACCAACGTGCAGCGCCAGTACCTCGACCAATACGCCACCTCGCAGGCGCAGGTCCGCCAGATCCCGCAAGATCTGCAGAACCTGCTCGCCGCCATCAAGACCGACGGCCCCGACGATCAGGCCACCGCCGCGGCGATCCTCATCAAGATGAAGGTCTCGCCGGTCGTCGTCATGAGCATCCCGTTCGGCGGCGACAACCACTCCGACCCGGCGCTCGCCAACGAGGCCAAGGAGACCCCGACCGGCGTCGCGACGATCAACGGCCTGCTCGCGACCCTCGCCTCGCTCGGCCTCTCCGACCAGGTCACGTTCGCGACCCTCAACGTGTTCGGACGCTCGCTCGCCCAGGGCGGCAACCAGGGCCGCTCGCACTGGTCGAATCACCACACCGCGGTCGTGATCGGCAAGCCCTTCAAGTCGATGGTCGTCGGCGGCCTGGTCCCGCTCGGCGAGGATCTCGGCGCCGCGGGCATCGACTCCGCGACCGGCGCCGCCTCGACCAGCGGCGATATCGCGGTCGACGACTCGCTGCCCTCGTTCGCCAAGACGCTCGGCCGCGGGCTCGGCGTGCCGCAGGCCTACCTCGACGACAACATCCGCGGCGGCGCGGGCATCGGCGGCGGCAAGACCGTGACCGGCGCGCTCGTGTGATCGGGCAAGGAGCGCGCTCGGCTAGCGCGCCGCGCGGAACAGCTCGAGCACCGACACCGTGATCGCCGAGACGCCGGTGCGGATCGTGCGCTCGCGGTCGGGCGCGAAGCCGGCCGTGTGGAGCCCTGGGGGCGACGTCCCGCCGGTCTTGGCCCTGGCGAACGCGGCCGGCTCGACGGCGCCGACCCACAGCAGCGCCGACGGGATCTGCGCGGCGCGACCGAACGCGCCGAAGTCCTCCGACGGCATGATCGGGTCGCTCGGCACGACGCTGCCCGGGCCGAGCGTACGGCGGAGCGCGCCGCCCAGCCGCTCGATCAGCGCCGGATCGTTGTAGAGCGCCTGCGCGGACTGCTTGGGATCGACGAACACCGTCGGTTCGCGCGTCGCGCCCGCGGCCGCGGCTTCGGCCTTGGCGATCCGCGCGATCGAGGCCAGCAGGTGCTTCTGGACCTCGGGCTTGTACGACCGCACGGTGAGCTCGATCCGCGCGTCATCGGGGATGATGTTGCGCTTGGTGCCCGCGTGGAACGTGCCCACGGTGATCACCGCCGGATCGAGCGGGCTGAGCTCGCGCGCGATGATGGTCTGGAAGGTCACGACCGCGCGCGCCGCCATCACCACCGGGTCGATCGTCGCCTGCGGCGCGGCGCCGTGGCCACCCTTGCCGTGGAACGTGATGTCGACCGCGTCGGTGTTGGCCAGCGCGTAGCCCGGCGCCAGGCCGACCTGGCCCGCCGCGTGGGCCGCGGTGTCGTGGATCGCGAGCGCGAAGTCGGGCCTGGGGAACCGAGTCAAGAAGCCATCGTCGAGCATCGACCGCGCACCGCTGACCAGCTCCTCGGCGGGCTGGCCGACCATGACCAGCGTGCCGTGCCACCGGGGCTTCATCCCGGCGAGCAGCGTGGCCGCCCCGACCCACGACGTCATGTGGATGTCGTGGCCACACGCGTGCATCACCGACACGGTGTCGCCGGCGTCGGTCTTCGTCGTCACCAGGCTCGCGTAGGGCAGCCCGGTCTGCTCCTTGACCGGCAGGGCGTCCATGTCGGTGCGAACCAGCACCGTGGGGCCGGCGCCGTTGCGCAGCACGCCGACGACGCCAGCGCCGCCGACGTGCTCGGTCACCTCGAACCCGAGCTCGCGCAGCTGCGCTGCCAGCTTGGCCGCGGTCCGGTCCTCGTGCGTGGACAGCTCGGGGTTGCGATGCAGATCCTGATACAGGGCGTCGAGCTTGGGATAGGCCACGTCGAGCCCCGCCAGCTCGGCCGGGCCACCGGCGCGAGCCGCGCGAGAGCCCGTGGCGACGACCAGCACGGCGGACAGGGCGATCGCAACGCGTGAAACCAAAGGGCGCATGGCGCCGGAGCATACGCCCGCGCGCGCCCGGACGCGCGCGCCCGGGCAGATCGTGCCCGCGCAGGTCACGGCGCTGGAGGATCGGGGCCGGTCCCCCGCACGCTGGTCGCGGCCGCGCGGCGCTCGATCGCCAGCGCTTCGTCGTCCTGGTGCTCGGCGCGCAGCGCGCACGCCAGGTCGGAGAGGTTGCTCGCGTACATCGGATGATCGGGACCGAGCGCGAGCTCGCGGATCGCCAGCGCGCGGCGCAGGTGGGCGACCGCGAGCTCGCCCCGGCCCTCGGCGAGCTGGGCGCTGCCCAGGCTATGCAGCTCGCGGGCGACCTGCGGATGATTGAGCCCCAGCGCGCGCTCGTCGATCGCCAGCGCGCGCGCGAACCACGCCGCGGCGCGCGCCGGGTCGCCCTGCGCCAGGGTCGCCACGCCCATGCCGTGGACCGCCTGCGCGGTGCGCGGATCGTCGGGGCCGTGCGCGCGCTCCTCGATCATCAGCGCGCGCTCGAAGTGCTCCGCGGCGACGTCGATCTGGCGCTGCTCGTGCGCGATCCCGCCGAGCGCCTCCTCGAGCTCGGACTCGATGTCGGGGTCGCCGCCCATCCGCGCGATCGCCGCGGCCGCGAACGGCGCCATCGCCTGCGCGCGCGCGTACTCGGCCTTGCCAAGGCCTACCAGCGAGACCAGCGCGGTCCGCGCGCGCGCGGCGATCTCGTCGTGCCGGCCGGCCTCGGCGGCGAGCACGGCGGCCTGCAGCGTGGGCTCGGCGTGGGTCGCGTCGCCGAGCTCGACCTCGAGCGCGCCCTGCAGATAGTCGGCCTCGGCCTCGAACGGCCGGTAGCTCAGCGCGCGGGCCGCGGCCGCGATCGGCCGGACCCGCGCCAGGGCGGGCGCGTACGACCCGGTCTCGAACTTGGCGCGCGCATCGGCGAGCTGCGGGGTCAGCGCGGCGAGCCTGGCGCGGGTGGCCGCGTCGCGCGGCGGCGCGATCACCTGCTGCAGCGCCGCGACGTCGGCGCAGGCCGCGATGTCGGGCAAGCTGGCGGCGGCGCCCACGGCGCGGGTGAGCATCGCCAGGTCCGCCGTGGCGAGCGTGCCGATCAACGCGGCCGCGTCTTGGCGCCGGCGCTCGAGGCAGGTCATCCGCAGCTCGAGCATCGCCTCGGTCTGCTCGCCGAGGATCCGCGTGGCGCGGCAGGTCGCCGTGTGCGCCTCGGTCCACCGGGTGGCGTAGCGGTCGAGCGAGGCGGCGACCTGGCTGAACGCCTCGGTCGCGAACAGCGCGTGGGTCGCCGCGAACGCCGCCCGGAGCGCGGCGCGGCGATCGGGGGACCAGGTCGCCGCGTACGCCGCCGCGGCGCCGGTGCAGCGCTGGTCGATCGCGGGCGCGCTGTGCATCGCGTACCAGCCCACCACCGCGACGCCGGCCAGCGCGGCGGCGCCCGCCCACGCGCCCCAGCGGCCCGCGCGATCGGGCGGCGTCAACGCGGCGAGCAGCTCGGCGACCGAGCCGAACCGCGCGGCAGGGTCGGTGGCGAGCCCGCGCTGCAGCGGCGCGCGCAGCCAGCGCGGCAGCCGGCACGAACCGACCAGCAGGCGCAGGCGGGTCGCCCGCGCCCCGGCGTCGGCCACCTCGGCGCAGGTCAACCGCTCCCCGCGCAGCGCCGTGATCAGCGCCACGCAGAAGCTGAACTGATCGCTGCGCTCATCGGCGAGCGCCCCGTCGTACAGCTCGGGCGCCATGTAGTACGGCGTGCCGACCAGGATGCCGGGCACCGTCAAGTCGGGCTGCGCCGACGCCGCGGGCGCCGGCTGCGAGCGCTCCGGATCCGCCGGCTCGGTCGAGCTCCCCACCTCGGCCGGATCGGCCGCCGCTGGCCGCGGCTCCGTCACCGGGCGGATCGGCGGGGGCATCTCGCGGGGGCTCGCCGCGCGGGCGAGGCCGAAATCACCAACGCAGACCCGGCCGTTGTTGCCGATCAGCACGTTCTCCGGCTTGAAGTCGCGATGCACGATGCCGGCCGCGTGCGCCGCCGCCAGGCCCGCGCCGGCGGCGCGAAACACGTCGAGCACGGCGCGCTGCGAGCGCGGCACCGCCAGCCAGCGCGCCAGGGTCTGGCCCTCGACATACTCCATCGCGATGAAGATCTGATCCCCGAACGAGCCCACGTCATGGACCGCGACCACGTTCGGATGCGCGAGCCGCGCCATGGCCTGGGCTTCGCGCCGCAGCCGGGATTGCATGTAGCGATCGCCCCACCGCCGCAGCACCTTGACCGCGACCATCCGGCCAAGCTCCGGATCCTGCGCCGCGTAGACCGCGCCCATGCCACCGGCACCGACCTCGCGCGCGATGACGTAGCGGCCGACCTGCGCGCCGATCGCGAGCATCGAGGGCCGCGACGCGACCGCGCCACGCGTCGCGGCCGCTGGCTCAAGCGGCGACGGCGAGCCGGTGTGCACCAGCGCCCCCAGCGTCGCGCGGCAGGGACCGCAACGCGACGCGTGGCGCCGGACGATCGCGCGCGTGGTCGCGTCCGCGCGGCCATCCACGAAATCGATCAAGATCTCGATTCCCGGACACCCATCCGCCATGGGGGCGGCCCTACACGCGCACCAAGCGCCGGACGCGCTCGAGGCGATCAACCATCGGGATCGGGCTCGCACAGACAACGAGCGAGTCGCCGACCCTACCAGCAGCTTCCATCACGCCCACAATAGCATCGATCGCCCTCGCGGCAGCGGGTATTCGCCTCATGCCATCCCCCCGTCCGACTGTCTCTCGCGCAGCGCCGGTCTCGAATGCAACTCAATCAATCAAGAACTGTCGATCAAAGGGGTTCGGGAGGGCTGGGCCGGGACAGGCGGGGACAAAGTCTACCGCGGGCGTCGCGGCGCGTCGTCCGCTCGACGTCGACCTGGGCCTTGACCGTGACGGCCGTCGTCGCGGTTTTCGTGGTACGTGGCCGTGAACGTTGAGCCTCCGGACGCGATCTCCGCTCGCCCAGATCGCATCCACCGATACGAAGCGCTCGCTGGTGCGTGCGCCCGAGACGCTGGTCTGGAGCACCGCCGGCTGCCCAAGATGGGGCTCACGTAGTCGGCCGCCCCCCGATCCGTCGCCGAGGGGCGCCATCGAGCGCGAAACGGTCCGCAGCGCATCGCTGGAGGCCGGCGGCGGTAGCGGCAGCGGGTGCCGCCAAGCGATCGGATGGTGGTGGCAGCAGGGCTGCTGTCGGACCCGTCATGTCCAGCAATGCTGCCGAGCGCAATCGGCTCGGCGACATCCTCTACAGCCTCCAACGCAGCTGACCTGGGGCCGGCGACGCGCCGGCTTCTCACCTCGTGACGGGGTCTGGCTCGTCAGGAGCCCGGCCGGATCGGCGCACCGCCTGGCAGGCCGACAGAACCGAGATCAGCGCGTCGCCGTGGCGAACCGCCGCGATCGCGTCGTCGGCCACCTTGGGTGGTTCCTGGACTCGTCGGCGGCGGTTACCGCCGGCGGGTCGCCATGGGCTTGATGCTGGTCGCCGGACGGCGCGCGCAGACTCTCAGTGGCCCTCGTGAAGCGTGGCAGTCAATCTATGAGTGCACATCAGGTGCTCGTTGGCTTCGGCGGCCGCGGTTCACGGCTGCGTCGCGTCAGGCCATACAGCAAACCGATCTCGCGATCGAGGATCGCGCGAGCAGGCCCACTATCGATCGGCCAACCCCACGCCTCCGCGACATCGAGCGCGCCGCGGATCTCGCCCGCACTACCATGCGCCATGTCGAAGAACCGTCTGGGATCGCGGCCACTGCGGCGGCTGCCTTCGGCGATGTTATGCGCAACGCTACTCGCGGCGCGTTCTACTTGTTCCGCGGCATCGGGGCTGTGCTTGCGCAACTGCGCGACGACGGGACGGAGCGGCGGGGGGAGGAGGCAACTTGGCGAACAAACCTGCGGCGTTGCCCCGGCCGCCGCCCAGGGTGCAGGCTCGCGTGTCCACTATCATTGCCATTGCAACGAGCCAATCCACCTCGCCCAGTTCATCAATCGAGGGCGGCGCCTGCGCATCGCCGCGCGCGCGGCACGCGGGTTGGCTCATCGATCTCGCGCGGTCTCGTGACGCAGCGGACCATCGTCGCGCACCGCTCCGGTGGGCGACGATGCCTCGCGCCGCCGTGGGCCGACTCGAGCCGCACTGCAGCATTGCCGCGATCCGTCACGCCGAGAACGGACTACCGGTCCCATTGCAGTGTTTCGTCGTGCTGGAGTACGGTGGCTGCTACTCCTTGGAGCTCAGGCAGCCCGCGGGTTGTCAGTCTCCCCTTACATTGAAGAGGATCGTCGATGAAATTCAATCGTGTGGGCCGGGCAGTTTGCGTAGCCGTGGCCCTTGCTGCACTGGCGTGCGGCGATAGCAATCCATCCACCCCGCAGGGCGATGCCGCCCCGCAGGGCGATGCCGCCCCGCCGGGCGAAGTCGCCCCGCGTGGACTGAGCTACGCGCAGGCCGATCTCGCGGCCACCGTGGGCGTGGCGATCGCGCCGGATGTGCCCGCGGTCACAGGCACCGTGACGTCATGGTCGGTGAATCCGCCGCTGCCCGGTGGCTTGAGCCTCGACGCGAGCGGCGTGATCAGCGGGACCCCCACGGCGGCGTCGCCCGCCGCGACCTATACCGTCACGGCCGCCAACAGCGCCGGCGCCACGGACGCCGCGCTGCAGATCACCGTGACCGCGCCCCAGGCCGACGCGTGTCGCGAGATCCCCGCGTTGCCGCCGGCCTACACGAGCTGGCCCGCGCTCGAGCCGGCCGTCGCGCGGGACGCCGACATCGAGGCGCAGGTCGCCGGGATCGTCGCGAAGATGACGCTGGCGCAGAAGGTCGGCCAGATGGTCCAGGGCGAGATCGCCGGCACGTCGCCCGCCGACGTCTCGACGTACTTCCTCGGCTCGATGCTCAACGGCGGTGGCTCGTGGCCGGCCGCCGCGCGTCACGCCTCGGCGCAGGCCTGGCGCGCGATGGCAGACGCCTACTTCGATGCGTCGCCATCGATCGACGGCGTCAAGATCCCCGTGCTGTGGGGCATCGACGCCGTGCACGGCAACAATAACGTGTACGGCGCGACGGTGTTCCCGCACAACATCGGCCTGGGCGCGGCGCACGACGCGTGCCTGGTCCAGCAGATCGGCGCGGCCACCGCGGCGGAGGTCCGCGCCACCGGTCAAGACTGGGCGTTCGGCCCGACGCTGGCGGTGGTGCGCGACGACCGCTGGGGCCGGACCTACGAGGGGTTCTCCGAGGACCCGGCGATCGTCCGGTGGTACGGCGAGGCCGCGTTCAAGGGGTTCGGCGCGATCGACGCCGACGGCAAGCGGCTCCACGGCGTGCTCGCCACCGCCAAGCACTTCATCGGCGATGGCGGCACCACCGCCGGCGTCGATCAGGGCAATAATCAGCACGCCGAGAGCGAGCTCATCAATCTCTTCGGCCAGGGCTACTTCGGCGCGCTCGGCCGCGGCGGCGGGCAGACCGTGATGATCTCGTTCAACAGCTGGAACAGCGGCACCGGCGACCACCCCGCCGAGGGCAAGATCCACGGCAGCAAGTACCTCATCACCGACGTGCTGAAGGGCCAGATGGGGTTCGACGGCCTGACCGTCACCGACTGGAACGGCCACGGCCAGGTGGTCGGTTGTACCAACAGCGATTGTCCCCGGGCGGTCAACGCCGGCATCGACCTGTTCATGATCCCGGCGCGCGGCGATCTCATCGCCTTCATCACGAACACGATCGCCGAGGTCGGGCTGCCGGCCGACGATCCGAAGCACATCCCGATCGAGCGCATCGACGACGCGGTCACCCGCATCCTGCGGGTCAAGGCGCGCGCCGGCCTCCTGGCGTCGCCGCAGAAGCCGTCGCAGCGCCAAGACGCCAACGACGCCGCGCTCCTGCATCGCGATCTCGCCCGCAAGGCCGTGCGCGAGTCGCTGGTGCTGCTGAAGAACGACGCCGCCGTGCTGCCGCTCGCGGTGCCCACCACCAAGCGGCTGCTCGTCGTCGGCAACGGCGCCGATAGCTTCGCCACCCAGACCGGCGGCTGGACGATCAGCTGGCAGGGCGCCGATCTCACCAACGCCGACTTCCCGGCCGGCGTTGGCGATACCGTGCTCGCCGGCATCCAGGCCGCGGTCGGCGCGGACAAGGTCGACGCGTTTGCGACCGCGGCCCAGATCGCCGCGGCCGCCCCGGACTTCACGCAGTACGCCGCGGTGATCGCGGTGGTCGGCGAGACGCCGTACGCCGAGGGCGCCGGCGACATCACGGCGAGCATGACGCTCGGCAAGCAGGGCAAGTACCCCGCCGCCGAGATCCAGGCCGTGCTCGCCCAGGTCACCGGCCACGACGTCCCGGTCGTCACCGTGCTGCTTTCGGGGCGCCCGCTGTGGGTCAACAAGGAGATCAACGCGTCGACCGCGTTCGTCGCAGGATTTCTGCCCGGCACCGAGGGCGCCGGCCTCGCCGACGTGCTGTTCCGCAAGCCCGACGGCTCGGTCAACTTCGACTTCTCGGGCAAGCTGTCGTACTCGTGGCCCAAGGCCGATTGCCAGACGCCGCTCAACGCGGGCGACGCGAGCTACGATCCGCTGTTCGCGCTGGGCTACGGCGCGAGCTATGCCGGCGGGCCGGTGCCCGTCGCGCCGCTCGACGAGACCGCCGGGCCGTTCGGCTGCGGCCAGACCGCGGTCGATAGCTCGGTGCTCCAGATCCACAACAACACCGGCGCCGTCGATCCGTACAACCTGTATCTGGGCGCGAACCCGAACTATAACCAGCTGGTCGAGTCGCCCGGCACGACGCTCAACGCGACGGTGGCCAGCGATGGCAACCGCATGACCGTGACCGGCAGCTCCACGCTGACCGTCGATCTGCAGGGCGATGGGCGGCGCGCGATCTGGGCCGGCGGCGCCGACGGCTTCGCGCAGATCTACATGCAGGCGCTCGCGTCCACCGATCTCACGTCGTTTCTCACCAACGACGGCGCCCTGGTGTTCCGGGGCATCCTCAACGCGCCGACCACGGCGCAGCTGACCGCGCAGGTCACGTGCGGGTACCCGTGCCTCGGCCAGGTCGACATCACCAGCCTGCTCGGCGCGGTGGGCGCGACGACCACGTTCAAGATCCCGCTGGCATGCTTCCACGCCGCGGGCGCGGACTTCTCGCAGATCAACGCGCCGTTCCAGCTGCAGACCGACCAGGCGCTCGACTTCACGTTCGCCGAGGTCAAGTGGGTGCAAGGCGCCGCCAACGATCCCGACGCGGCCGCGTGCCCGACCCCGGGCATGGCGCTCGCGGCGCCGCCGGGCGGCCGCGAGCTGTCGTTCCTTGGCCCCGACGACGCGATCCGCGCGCCGTACACGCTCTACATCGGATCGCAGGCCGACTACGCCGTGAAGGTCGAAGGCGGCGACCTCGGCATGCTGAACGGATCGAAGAACACCGCCGAGCCCACGGCGCCGTTCCTCCTGACGATCACCGCCGGCGATCCCGAGGGCGATGCGCCGCCAGTCACGGTCAACCAGCCCGGCGACGGCAAGGACACGGTGTGGCGCACCGGCGGCGCGCAGGTCTACTTGCAGGCGCCGGACCGCGACCTCATCACCCCCGCCAACCAGGGCTGGAACCTGAGCGGCTACGTCAACAGCGGAGGCATGCTCGCGTTCGACGCCAAGGTCAACGCACCGCCTCAAGGGAATGTCGCCGCGCGGATCGATTGCAGCTATCCATGCCGCGGTGAGTTAAATGCGACGGCGCTGTTCACCGACCCGACGCTCGGCGACGGCGACGCGCACACGTTCAAGATCCCGCTCGAATGCTTTCAGGGAGCTGGCGCGGACTTCACGCAGATCAACACGCCGTTCCTGCTGGCGACCGACCAGCCGTTCGAGCTGACGTTCGCGAACGTACGCTGGCTCCCGGGGCCGGTCACGGCCGACGCGGCGCACTGCACCAACAACACGCTCTCACCATGAGCGCCGGACTGCCCTGGCATTCTGATAGCGTGGTTGGGTGGAAGTTACCGAACCGAAGCGTTCCCACGAACCAAGCGAGCTCCCCACCGCCGTCGCCATGACCCCCGACGGGGTCACCGCGACCGATCGCGCCCGCGATCGCGCCAAGACCCGACGGCTGTACACGCTCGTGATCATCGCGATCGCGCTCGGCGTGGTGCTCGGGCTGTTCGCGCCGGACACCGGGGCGAAGATGAAGCCGTTCGGCGACGCCTTCATCAAGCTCATCAAGATGACGATAGGTCCGCTGATCTTCTGCACGGTCGTCACCGGCATCGCGGGCATGCAGAGCATGAAGGCGGTCGGCCGGGCGGGCGGCCTCGCGCTGATCTACTTCGAGGTCATGTCGACGGTGGCGCTGGTGCTCGGCCTCGTGATCGTCAATCTGATCGGGCCCGGCGTCGGCATGAACATCGATCCGAGCAAGCTCGACACGACCGCGATCAAGGCGTTCACCGGCGCCGGTCAGAAGCTGACGTTCACCGACTTCGTGCTCGACATCATCCCGGATACGATGGTCGGCGCGTTCACCCGCGGCGACCTGTTGCCGGTGCTGCTGGTGGCGCTGCTGGCGGGCTTCGCGCTCCACCGCGCGGGTGAGCGCGGCAAGCCGATCCTGCGCGCCGTCGAGCAGATCGGCCACATCGTGTTCGGGATCGTCGGGATCATCATGTACGTGGCGCCGATCGGCGCGTTCGGCGCGATGGCGTTCACGGTCGGCAAGTACGGCGTCGGCGCGCTCGCCTCGCTCGGCGCCCTGATGGGCTGCTTCTACGCGACCTGCCTGGTGTTCATCTTCGTCATCCTGGGTTCGGTCGCCAAGCTCACCGGGTTCTCGATCTTCCGGTTCGTCCGCTACATCCGCGACGAGCTGTTCATCGTGCTCGGCACGTCGTCGTCGGAGTCGGTGCTGCCGCGGATGATCGCGAAGATGGAGACGCTGGGCGCGAGCCGGCCCGTGGTCGGCCTCGTCATCCCCGCCGGCTACTCGTTCAACCTCGACGGCACGTCGATCTATCTCACGATGGCCGCGGTGTTCGTCGCGCAGGCGACCAACACGCCGCTGGGCGTGTGGCAGCAGATCGAGCTGCTCGCGATCCTGGTGCTGACCTCGAAGGGCGCCGCCGGGGTCACCGGCAGCGGCTTCATCGTGCTGGCCGCGACGCTCGGATCGGTCGGCCACGTCCCGACCGCCGGGCTGGCGCTGATCTTCGGCATCGACCGCTTCATGTCGGAGGCCCGCGCGCTGACCAACGTGATCGGCAACGGCGTCGCCACGCTGGTCGTCGCGAAGTGGTGCAAGTCGCTCGACCACAAGCAGCTGACCGACCAGCTGCACGCACCGTCGGAGTGACCGCGCGCTACAGCGTATCGCTCGCGATGCACACCTGCGCGTCGAACGCGGCGAGGCTGGTCGCCGGCGCCGCGTGGGTGCCGACGATGGCGCTGTCGTCCGGGGTCACCTTGCGCGCCGTGCAGGTCGACGGCTCGGCCACCACGGCCGGGAACGGCGTGTTGGTGATGCCGGTGATATCGATGTTGTCGATGTCCCAGCCGGTCAGCGCGGTGTTGTCGTCGCTGCCGAGCCGGAACCGCAGCAGCACCGACTGGCCGGCGAACTGCGTGCCGAAGTTGAGCGTGAGCAGGTTGCGCGCCGGGAACCCGGGGCTCCGGCCGCTGAACGCCCGGCGGCCCTCGAGCGGGTTGTCACCGCCGAGCGAGAGCGTGCCGGTGTAGCCCGGATCGACGCCGAGCGTCGCGACGTCGGCCCAGCTGGCGCCGCCGTCGGCCGAGAGCTCGATCACGCCGCCGTCGAACCACGCCGCGGCCGAGCCCTCGAGCGCGAACGCGTGCGAGATCTTGACGATGAACGGATCGGTCGGGCTGACCTGCAGCGCCGGCGAGACCAGCTGCGTATCGGACGGCTGGCCGGCGTCCTTGCCGAGCAGCGAGTGGTTGCCGGCGGCGTCGACCGTACGGCCCCACAGCGAGGTCGCGAGCGCGCCGGTCGGGGTCCACGGCGACTGCGTGGCCTCGACCGTATCGATCTTGGCCGCGGCGGTGAGCTCGTCGATGCCGGTGATCAGCGTGAGCCCGGCGGTCACGCCGCCCGGGCTGCACGTGCCGTCGCCCGCGAGCCGGACCGTGATCGTGATCGGCGTGTTGCGCGGCGCGGTCGGCAGCAGCGTGACCGGGATCGCCAGGTCGAGCGTGTTGAACGGGCTCACCGAGGGCAGGTGGATCGCCGCGCCGATCCGGACCCCGGTGTTGCCGGTCGTGGCCGTGACGCTGACCTGCTCGGCGTCGACGATGCCGGCGTTGACCAGGGAGACGTGCAGCGTGCCCGACTCGCCCGGATCGAGCACGCCGTCGTGGTCGCACGACACGCCGTCGTCGACCAGCGTCAGGCCGCTGACCTGGAGCCGCGCCGCCAGCGTGCCGCTCTCGACCACGCCGACGTTGGTGGTGACCGCGTTGCCGGGCACCACCGCGCACGTGCCGGCGCCGCGGCCGGCGAACGCCGCCGCCAGGAGGATCATGTCGTCGGTGTCGAGCGCGCTCGCCGCGGCGAGGATCGCGTCGCGCGCCTCGGTGAACGTCGCGTCGGGCGGCGTGAGCAGGAGGCCCGCCACCACGTAGTCCGACATCCGGCGGCGCGCCACCGGCACGTCGTGCGCGTCGATCAGGACGTTGAACGCCTCCCACAGCAGGCTGGCCCAGACCTCACCCGCGTTGTGGGGCTCGCTGTTGCGGCCTCCCGGGAAGCCCGGCGTGGTGGTCGGCAGCGGCACGCCGTCGGCGATGTGACGCAGGCTGAGCGCGTTCTTGGCGTGATCGATGCTGTAGGGGAACCGGCGGATGCCGTAGTACGCGTTGTCGGGGGTGCCGTCGTTCAGCGCGAACACGCCCTCTGCGTAGCTGCTGTCGCGGTTATCGCCCTCGCGCAGCATCAGCATGAGCGCGTTGAAGTCGCCCCAGCCCTCGCTCATGCCGCTGCACTGCCGCCCGGAGCCGCAGTCCGCGAGCCGGTGATGCAGGTAGTGGCCCCACTCGTGCGCCACCACGGTGTTGTCGACGTCGCCGTCGCGCTCGGGCCCCAGGCCGCCGGTGTTCCACAACAGCATCAGCATCTGCGGCGAGTCGCCATCCGACGGCGTGCCCATGAAGGCGTTATTGCGTTCGCCGAACGGCGCGCCGAACTGCGCGAGCAAGGTCAGCGGGTCACCGCCGACGCCGCCGCGGCCGTAGTTATCGACCTGGGCGTTGCCCGCCGCCTCGGTGAACCCGGAGTCGTACCACCAGTCGTGCATCCAGTTGGTGAGGAAGAACGAGTTGACCGTGCCGGCGTGGAGCTGGGTCTCCGCCGACAAGGGCTCGATCGTCGGGTCGTAGGTGTAGTTCAGCACGCGGCCGGCGCGGACCTGCGGCCGGATCTCGCCTTCGTCGAACGTGCCCGAGCCATCGAAGTCCGAGAACGCGTCGACGTTGTTGCCCGACGTCGTCGTCGCGTCGTCGGCCAGCCACTTGTCGTGGGGCTGGTTGAACGCCTCCATCACGACCAGGTTCTGCTTGGAGAACCCGGGCGCGAAGCCGTTGGGGAACCCGGCCGGGTGCGGCGCCCAGCTGTCGAGCGCACCGTCGATCGGGCGGCGGTTGCCGGTGGTCTCGGCGTAGGCGCGGTAGACGTAGGCGTCCGCCTGGATCAGATCGGCCTCACCGAGGATCTGGTGATCGGCGTCGCCGACCAGGTAGCTGCGCCACACCGGAACGAGCGTGGGCTTGCCCTGGGGGTCCGGCGGCGCGGCGCCGCGGACCTCGAGCGCCCAGGCCGGCACGAGCGCGTCGCCGACCTTGGCGAGCTCGCGCCGCGCGCGCACCTTGGTCACCTTCAGCGCGGGATCCGCGGCCACGGCGAGCGTCTGCCAGCCGGCCTGCGCGGTCGCCGCCGCGAGCTCGGTGACCGCCGGCCGCGCGCGCGCCGCGCTATATAGATGATCGAGCGCGCTGTTGAGCACCTCGCTCGGCGACGACGCGAACTGGGGCTTGTTCACCGCGCCGAGCAGCGTGCCGGCGACCGCGGCGAGCGAGCCGTCGGGGTGCATCATCACGCGGAGCTCGCCGCCGTGGACGGGGATGCCGTCGACCTGCTGGGCGAGCTTGACGACCGTGGCGCCGTTGCGCAGGCGCTGGGTGCCGTTGCCGACCAGCGCCATCGATGGCACCTTCTGACCCCACAGCGGCGCGAGCGCCGCAACGTGATCGCGCGCGGCTTGCTCCGGCGGCTGGCCGGCGACCGCGGCGCGCGGAATCAGCGAGCGCATCAGGCGAGGCGCGCCGGAGGCGTCCTTGGCCATCACGGTCATGCCCAGGTCGACGGCGGTCTGATCGGTCGGCGCGGCCGGTTGATCGCCGCCAGGAGCGGCGGGGTTGGAGGGATCGGTGGGGTCGGGGTTCGACGGTGGCGTGGTAGGCGCGTCCACCGCACACGCGGCGGCAAACATCAGGGAACCGAGAGCGAGCGAGCGCAAACGAAACATGCAGTGCCTCCTTCGACGACGGTCGCCATCCTGCATCAAGCAAGTTCGTGGAGGGGCGTTTCGCCACTAACTCGCGATGTGATTGCGTATTGTGGAGGTCGCAGTCTCGATCCCCCACATGGTGGGCGGGCCGCGCTGGCGACCAGTATGGGGGCGAGCTCGCCGAGCGCCGCAAACCACGCCTGACAGCCTGCGCCCTGTGGATATCAGTTTGTCGGACTGTCGAAATCCGCTGTTCGGGTATCGTGATCACGGTTTCTGCATCCTGGTTGGTTTAGATTGCCGATGCCAACCAGCCGCACGTCTCGTCGAGGGGGTTTCATCCATGGTCCGGTCTCGTCCGATTGCCCTGTCATCGCTTCTATTTGCGGCCGCGTGTGCCGCAGGTTCATCCCCCACGCCGCCGTCCGGTGGATCCGGGGATCCGGGGTCCCCGGGCTCGCCGGCGCCGAGCCAGCCCGCCTCCGCGAATGATCAGGCCGCGACCGCGCTCGGCGTCTCGATCGTCTCGAGCGACGCCGCGGGCGTGCCCCGGTTGATCCGATCGATCGTCCCGCGCGCCGCGCCGGCCGGGATGGCGCCCCAGGCGATCGCCCGCGACCACGTCGCGGCGCTCGCCGCGCTGTGGGTCCCCCAGGGCAGCCCGATGGCGCTCGTCGAGACCGCCACGCAGCGGCTGCGCAACGGCGCCACGGTCGTCAAGTTCGACCAGCAGATCGACGGCGTCGTGGTCCACGAGGGCGAGCTCGGCGTCCTGCTCCACACCGACGGCGCGCTCGCCGCGGTGTCGGGCACCCTGCTGCCCCAGACGATCAAGCCCGCGTTCGTGTCGTCGGCCAGCCAGGCGGTCGGCCGCGCGCTCGACCAGCTCTACGGCAAGGCCCGGCCGCAGCCGGCGATCACCGAGACCGGCGACGCCGCCGGCTGGACCACCCTCGCGATCGCCGCCGATCCGGTGGTCCAGATCAGCGAGGCCCGCGCCCGCCGCGAGGTAGCCCAGGTCAACGGCAAGACGCTCGAGGCCTGGTCGCTCGAACTGGTCGGCACGGCGGCCCCCGATCCGCGGGCCGATCTCAGCATCCCGCAGACCGCCGGCCATCGCTACCTGATCGGCGACGCCAGCGGCGACATCGTCGAGGACACCGACCTCGTCCAGCGCGACGCGTTCGTCTATCGCGTCTACGCAGATACCACCGGCAATCGCCGCCCGCTCGACGGCCCGCTCCAGAGCTTCGCGCCGCACCCCACCGGCGTCCCCGATGGCTCGCAGCCCGGGCTCATCCCCTCGAACCTGGTCGTCCTGGACTCGTTCAACGGGCCGCTCGACAAGTGGCTCCCCGACGACGCGACCACGACCTCGGGCAACAACGCCGAGGCGTTCGCCGACCTCGACGCCAGCGCGTCGTTCACCGCCGGCGACATCCGCCCCGAGGTCCGCGCCGGCCGCGTCCTCAACTACCAGTACGACCACCAGGCCGAGCCGCTCGCCACCGTCGACCAGTCCAAGGCCGCGGTGGTCAACGTGTTCTTCATCGTCAACTGGATGCACGACTGGTGGTACGACTCGGGCTTCACCGAGGCCACCCGCAACGCGCAGGCCAATAACTTCGGCCGCGGCGGCGTCGCCAACGATCCGCTGCTGGTCCAGGCCCAGGCCAGCGCCAACGCGGGCCTGCGCAACAACGCCGACATGACCACGCCGGGCGACGGCGGGCGGCCCCGGATGCGGATGTTCCTGTGGACCGCCGGCACCGCGACCTCGGTCGCGACCCCCGGCGGCCTCGTGGTCCACGGCGAGGCGTTCGCCGCCGGCCCGCGCAGCTTCGACCTGACCGGCGAGCTGGTCATCGGCGTCGACGGCACCGCGCCGACCAACGACGGCTGCCAGCCGCTGACCAACGTCGCCGGCAAGATCGCGCTGCTCACCTACACCGGCGTCTGCGGCTCGCTCGCGACGGTCAACAGCGCCAAGGCCTCGGGCGCGATCGGCGTGATCCTCGCCGACGGCGAGCTCGACAACCCGCGGTCGTTCGCGGGCAGCGCCCCGGCGAACCTCCCCGGGTTCCCGATCGGCAAGTCCGACGGCGACGCGCTGCGCGCGGCGCTGGCCGCGGGCCCGCTGACCGTCACGATCCACAGCGAGATCACCGGCGCCGAGCGCGACGGCGACTTCGACAACGGCATCGTCGCCCACGAGTGGGGCCACTACATGCACCACCGGCTGTCGTCGTGCGGCGGCACCGCGCAGTGCGGCGGCATGAGCGAAGGCTGGGGCGACTTCAACGCGCTCCTGCTGATGCTGCGCGAGGGCGAGAACCGCGACGGCGTCTACGCGATGGGGCCGTACGCGCTCGACGACGGCACGCCCAACACCGCCTACTTCGGCATCCGGCGGTTCCCGTACAGCACCGATCGCACCAAGAACGCGCTCAGCTTCCGCCACATCGGCGACGAGAACCCGCTGCCCACGACGACGCCGGGCCTCCCGAGCGGCGCCAACAGCGAGGTCCACAATACCGGCGAGATCTGGGCGACCATGCTGTGGGACGTCCTCAACGTGCTCGCCGACGAGCACGGCGTCACGATCGCGCGCCGCCGCATGACCGACTACGTGGTCGCCGGCCTGCTCATGATGCCCGCCAACGCGACGTTCACCGAGGCGCGCGATTCGATCCTCGCCGCCGCCAGCGCGCTCGACACCGACGACATGACCCTCATGGCCGCAGCGTTCGCCGGCCGCGGCGCGGGCTCGTGCGCGGTGGCGCCGCCCGTCACCTCCGCGACCAACGCGGGCGTCGTCGAGAGCGGCACGCTCGCCGCGGTCCTCCAGGCCGGCGGGCTCCGGCTGGCCGACGATGGCATCTCGTGCGACCACGACGGCGTGCTCGATCCCGGCGAGTCGGGCTCCTTGCACGTGACCCTGGCGAACACCGGCCTGTTCGCGGCCGACGAGGTCACCGTCACCGCGACGACGACCAACACCGGCGTGCGGCTCGGCGCGCCGCTCGACGTCGCGTCGGTGCTGCCGCACTCCAGCCTCGACGTCACGATCCCGGTCACCCTGCTGGCGTCGGCGCCGCGCAACACCCCGCTCACGATCACCGTGCACGTCGCCGGCCTCAACACCTGCACCCGCAGCGGCATCACGCTGGCGCTCACCGTGCCGACCGGCCTCGACGAGGTCGCCGGCGCGGCCAAGATCGACCACGTCCAGACCGTGATCACGCCGTGGACCAAGGCCGGCACCGCGGTCGCGACGACCTGGAGCATCGCGACCGACGCGACCGGCAACAAGGCGTGGCTGGGCGCCGACCTCCCGACCGCCAGCGATGCCCAGCTGGTCTCGCCGGCCCTACTGGTCAGCCCGACCGACCCGTTCGTCGTCAAGTTCTCGCACGCGTTCGACCTCGAGAACCGGTTCGATGGCGGCGTCGTCGAGCTCTCGACCAACGGCGGGACGACCTGGACCGACGCCGCGGCGCTCGGCGCGACGCCGGGCTACACCGCCGCGCTGCTGTCGGGCTCCGCGCTCGGCGGCCGCTCGGCGTTCACCGGCACGAGCCCGGGCTACCCCGCGCTGCGGCTCACGACGCTCGACTTCGGCACCCAGTTCGCCGGCCAGTCCGTGCTGCTGCGGTTCCGGGTCAGCAGCGATGGCAGCGTCGCCAACCGCGGCTGGCTGGTCGACGACATCGACGTCAGCGGCATCACCAACACGCCGTTCCCGGCGGTGGTGGCCGAGCCGTCGACCTGCACGGCGCGCAAGGCGGGCGACGAGGAGAGCGTCGTGGTCGCCACGCACCTGGCGCCCGTGACGAGCCTGGACGCGTTCGACGCGGACGCCTGCATCGCGCTCGACGCGCCGGCGCTGTAGGGATCGGCGGCGCCCGGCCGGGCGGCGCCATGCATGTCAGTCGTGCGGCGGGTAGAACCGCTGCTGGGCCCAGAGGGCCACGTGGACGAGCCCGATCAGCGCGGGGACCTCGACCAGCGGGCCGATCACCGCCGCGAACGCCGCGCCGCTGTGGATGCCGAAGCTGGCGATCGCCACGGCGATGGCCAGCTCGAAGTTGTTGGACGCGGCGGTGAACGACAGGGTGACCGACTGCTTGTAGTTGGCCCCCACCCGCTTGCTCATGACGAACGACAGCGCGAACATCACGACGAAGTAGATCAGGAGCGGCACCGCGATGCGGACGACGTCCAGCGGCAGCTGCACGATGGCCTCGCCCTTGAGCGAGAACATCACGACGATCGTGAACAGCAGCGCGACCAGCGTGATCGGGCTGATCCGCGGGATGAAGCGCCTCTCGTACCAGTCGCGGCCCCGGGCGCGCACGAGCACGCGGCGCGTGAGGTAGCCGCACGCGAACGGGACCCCGAGATAGATCGCCACGCTCCGGGCGATCTCGCCGATCGAGATGTGCACGACCGCGCGCTCGAGACCGAGCCAGGTCGGCAGCAGCGTCGCGAAGAAGTAGGCGTAGACCGAGAACAGCAGCACCTGAAAGATCGAATTGAACGCGACGAGCCCGGCGCAATACTCGGCATCGCCCTTGGCGAGATCGTTCCACACGATCACCATCGCGATGCAGCGCGCCAGCCCGATCAGGATGAGGCCGAGCATGTACTCCGGCCGGTCATGGAGAAAGGCCACGGCGAGCCCGAACATCACGAACGGCCCGACGACCCAGTTCTGGAACAGCGACAGCGCGAGCACGCGGCGATCGCGGAACACCTTGCCCATCTCGTCGTAGCGGACCTTGGCGAGCGGCGGGTACATCATGAGGATGAGGCCCGCGGCGATCGGGATCGACGTCGAGCCGATGCTGAGCCGGTCCAGCGCCGCCGTGACGCCGGGAGCCACGAAGCCGAGCGCGATCCCCGCCCCCATGGCGGCGAAGATCCACAACGTCAGGTAGCGGTCGAGCAACGCGAGCCTGCCGGCGACGCCGGTGCGGGGGGCTGCATGGAGATCATGTCGCTCACGACGCGCACGCGCTCGGACCACACGACCTGCGCAGCCTGGCGTGATCGGCGCGCAGCGCCCGCTCGGCGCCGAACGCCCGGGTCAGCACGTCCAGCGCCCCGGCGACCGTAGCGTGGTCCTGCTCGGTGAGCGCGTAGTAGACCCAGGTTCCCTCGCGCCGGCTGTCGACGATGCCCGCCGCCTTGAGGATGCCGAGGTGGCGCGACGCGGTGGACTGGTTGAGGTCGAGCGCCGCCTCCAGGTGACAGACGCACAGCTCGCCGTGAGACAGCAACGCGACGATGCGCAGCCGGGTCTCATCGCCGAGCGCGCGAAACAGCCTGGTCAAGGGCCGGACATCGATCGCGTTCGCGCTGGACAACATGGCATCGCTATATCACGATATCCGCATGTACACGAGCCTGCTGTTCCTGTGCGTCGCAAACTCGGCGCGCTCGCAGATGGCGGAGGGCCTGGCGCGCGCGCTGTTCGGCGGCCGGGTCCGGGTTGCGAGCGCCGGCAGCCAGCCCAGCCGGGTCCATCCCACCGCGATCGCCGCGATGCGCGAGGTGGGCATCGACATCACGGGCCAGCGCAGCAAGTCGGTGGACGAGATCGATCCCGCGAGCGTGGGCGCGGTCATCACGCTGTGCGCCGAGGAGGTCTGCCCCGTGTGGCCGGGCAAGATCACCCGCATGCACTGGCCGCTCCCCGACCCGGCGAGCGCCGATCCCGCCATGCCGGCCGAGGTCCTGCTCGCGAGGTTTCGCGTCGCGCGCGACGCGCTGCGCTCCCGGCTCTGGGCGTTCGCCCGCACGAACGTCCCCACGGCAGTCTCGCTGGGCCGGCCGACCGGCGACGAGATCGGGGCGATCGAGGCGCTGGTGCGCGAGGCCGGGCTGCCGGCCGAGGTGGTGCGCGAACGCTTCCCCGATGCCTACACCGTGGCGCGTCGCGACGGTCGGGTCGTGGGCGTAGCGGCGCTCGAAACCCACGATCGATGCGGCCTCTTGCGCTCGGTCGCGGTCGCCGCCACGGAGCGGGGCCGCGGCACGGGGACAGCGCTCATCGCCGATCGACTCGCCGCGGCCGCGGGCCACGGCCTGGAGGGCGTCTATCTCCTCACGACCACCGCGGCGCCCCTGTTCCGCCGGTTCGGCTTCGCCGACG
>Ga0302263_10000125_pt1 | contig 31914 bp, 20 predicted proteins | sample II_Fen_N1_4_FD_194564 | JGI IMG/M metagenome (GOLD analysis project Ga0302263, IMG submission 194564) | Peat permafrost microbial communities from Stordalen Mire near Abisko, Sweden - II_Fen_N1_4 | ecosystem: Environmental > Terrestrial > Soil > Wetlands > Permafrost | place: Sweden: Abisko... | reverse complement strand
TCCAAACGAGTTTTTTCCCTCTTGTTACTATGTAACTGCTCGCGAGTCTCACTCTCGTTATTGACTGTTCAATCGCTTAAACAGCGATCAAACCTGCACAAGTCATTACTTCCGAACTGTCAAAGAACTTCGCTCCAAGGAGCTTTGCATCCAAAGTCGAATGAGCATTGCTCGAGACCTTTTCTGCGGCCGACTCGCTTCTCAGCGGGCCGGGATGACAAATATACGCCAACATCGAACGATGTCAACGGTGAGGCATGACTTTTTTCAAAAAACATTTCCGATCTCGTTCATTCACAACGACTTGCCGCGCCAGCCCTGCCCGGAGGGGCCGCAGGCGTCCCTCCCCCGATCTGTTCAACCCACGTTCCGGGGAGGACCGACCGAAGTCCTGAGGGAGCCCGCAGGGGAGGCGGTTTTGCGGCACGCGGAGGCATTCCTAGAATGGGCCGCAAAAGGCGCCCAGAAGACAAGATCCCGCTCCATGCCCATAGCGGCGAGCATCCCACCACTTCCCTTTCCCTCATCGTCCCAGGCTCAGGGATCGAACCATGGAAAGAAAGCGGCGCGACATGACGGGAACGACCATTGCCATTCTCTTCAACCTGGGCGGCCGCGCTTGGCTGACGCGCGACCTCGTGCTCCAATACCGGACCTGGCAAGGGACGGAGCCGCAATGCCGCATCACCAAAATCAACCAACGGGGTTTCATCCAAAGGCGGCCATGTCGTCTAGCCCTGCTATACATACAGTTTCGCGGGGAAACGATACACGGGACACGAACGGCATCGGAGCGAGCAGCGCATCGTCTTCCTGGAAACCAGCCCACAGGAGTTCGGGAAGACCCTGAAGGAGAGCACCAGGGAAGGCCTGGGTCAATCGCCGCAGCGGCACAGGCCGTGCTTTTCCAGGGCATCCCCTCCGCTTGCCTGTTCCGCTGGATCGGCACGCTTTCCTTCTGCGTGGTCGTGACGCTGGACATCGTCCTGCGCGGCGGATTCCAGCCCGCCAGGTGGAATTCCTTCCCTCCCGGGATGCCGAAAAGGCAGTCATCCGTTCTCCCCAAACCGGGAATGCGGTAAATACCTTTGTGACATGATCAATCCGAGACTCGTCCGCGAAGAACCCGAAGCCCTCCGCGCCGCCTGGAAGCGTCGTGGCCTGGATGCCCCCGTCGACCACATGGTGGAGCTCGACTCCCGTCGCCGCAGCCTGATCAGCGTGGTGGAGGCCGCCAAGGCCGCCAAGAACGCCGTCTCTGCCGAAGTGGGCAAGCTCAAGCGCGAAGGCAAGGACGCCTCCGAGGCGATTGCCGCCATCAAGCTGCGCGGCGACGAGCAGGTCGAAGCTGAGACCGAACTCGCCGCCATCGAGAAGGAGCTCGAGGAGACCCTGATGGGCCTTCCCAACCTGCCGCACGCAAGCGTCCCGGACGGCCGCACGGCCGAGGACAATGTGGTGGTGCGCACCTGGGGCGAGATCCCCAAGGTCATCGACAATCCCAAGGATCACCTCGCCGTCGGCGAGCACCTGGGACTGTTCGACTTCAAGCGCGGCTCGAAGATCTCGGGCGCCGGCTTTCCCGTCTTCACCGGCTGGGGCGCACGCCTGGAGCGCGCGCTGATCTCCTGGTTCCTGGACGTGCACCGCGAGGCCGGCTTCGTGGAGATCCAGGCCCCGCTCCTGGTCACCCGCCAGACCATGACCGGCACCGGACAGCTTCCCAAGTTCGAGGAGCAGATGTACCGCGCCGACAAGGACGACGACCTCTTCCTGATCCCCACCGCCGAAGTGCCCCTCACCAACCTGCACGCCGACGAGATCCTCGACCCGAAGACGCTTCCTGTCAAATACGCCGGCTACACCCCCTGCTTCCGCCGCGAGGCCGGAAGCTACGGCAAGGACACCAAGGGCTTCCTGCGCCTGCACCAGTTCGACAAGGTCGAGATGGTCATGTTCACTGCCCCGGAGAAGAGCTACCAGGCCCACGAGGAGCTCACTGCCCAGGCCGAGAAGCTCCTGAAGCTGCTGGGACTGCACTACCGCGTACTGCTGCTGTGCGCCGGCGACATCGGCTTCGGCGCCGCCAAGTGCTACGACCTCGAGGTCTGGGCCCCGGTGGAGCAGAAGTGGCTGGAAGTGAGCTCGGTCTCGAACTTCGAGGACTTCCAATCCCGTCGCGCGAACATCCGCACCCGCGGGGAGGACGGCAAGGCCGTGCTGGCGCACACGCTCAACGGCTCGGGTCTGGCCACGCCGCGCATCCTGGTGGCCCTTCTGGAGACCTACCAGCAGGCCGATGGCTCCTTCCTGGTCCCCGAGGTGCTGCGCCCCTACCTGGGCGGAGTCGAGAGGCTCGTGCCCTGACCGGAGTCTCGCTCTTCGGCCGTGCCATGGCGCGCCTCCATGCGCTCCTGGCACAGGCCTACCAGCGCGCCCCCTACCGCACCCGTGTCGGGGGGATGCTGGTCGCCTTGAGCATCGCGGGGCTGCTCCTCCTGGGGCACGCGGCCTTGGTGCGCGAACTGCAGGACAGTTCGGTCCACATGGCCGACCGCGAGGCCTCGCTGTACGCCTGGGCCCTGACCCAGCGCCTGCAGCACCGCCAGGACGACGACTTCCTCCAGGACGTGATGCGCGGTTCGGAAGTCCCATTGGTGTACACCTCGCTCGACGGAAGCGTGCGGCACTGGCACAACCTGGTGCTGGAAGGGGACTCGATCCCCAATCCCCCCACCACCCTCGACGAGAGCCAGCTCGCCTCGATCGAGGAGTTCACGCGCGAATGCAGCCGCATCGGGCACGTGCGGCCCATCGTCGTGGGCGGAACCCCAGTGGGCATCCTCTACCATGGCGGCTACGTGGCGGCTTGGCGCTTTCCCGTATTCTTCGCCTCCGGCGCCTTCGTGCTCGTCCTGCTGGGCTTGGTCGGCTGGACCACCCTCAAGATCATGCAGGGAACCGAACGCAGTCTCCTGTGGGTGGGACTGGCCCGCGAGACGGCCCACCAGCTGGGGACGCCCATCTCCTCCCTGATGGGATGGATCGAGCTGCTGCGGCTGCGCGCCCAGCCCGGCACCAAACCGGAGCGGTTCAAGCAGATCGCCGACGAGATGGACTCGGACCTCGGACGCCTGCGTCAGGTGGCAGACCGCTTCTCGCAGATCGGATCGCGCCCCGACTTCCGCTCGGTGGACCTGGAAGCCATCGTGCAGGGAGTGGCCGACTACTTCCGTCCGCGCCTCCCCCACCAGGACCGCACCGTCGTGCTGGACGTGGAACTGGGCGGAACTCCGCGCATCCAGGCCAACACCGAGCTCCTGGGCTGGGTGTTCGAGAACCTGATCAAGAACGCCTTGGACGCGATGGACAAGAGCGAGGGCCGCATTGTGATCCGCACCAGCCACGACCCAAGGGAGGGCGTGGGGTTCGAGGTGCAGGACAACGGCAAGGGCATGAACCGCGACGAGCAGCGCAACGTGTTCCTGCCCGGCTGGACCACCAAGAAGCGCGGCTGGGGGCTGGGCCTGGCCCTGGCGCGCCGCATCGTGGAGCAGTACCACGGCGGCAGGATCTGGATCCGCAAGTCGAAGCCTGGAGAGGGCACCGTGTTCTGCGTGCGCCTGCCATTGGCTCCTCCGGACCTCAACGAGGAGAGCTGAAGCTCCCCCCGGCTACTTCAGGCCCAGGAGAGCATCCACGGCCGAGAAGCGCCGCTCCAGCTCGAGCAGGTCGTCGACCCACAGCGGGGCCTCGCGCGCAGCCGTCTCCAGGACGTCTCCCGTGACGCCCTGGCGATTGTACAGGCCCACGGTCTGGTCTTCCGTGGTCGGACGCGGCTTGTTCCAAGGGCGACGGCAGGAGCGCAGGTAGCGCAGCCGTCGCCAGCTCAGGTTGGAGCGCAATTCCATCAGTTCCGGCAAAGGAAGGATCGCCACCCGCTCCAGGACCTGCGGCACTTCCACCGGAGGCAGGGCGAACTTCCCGCTGCGGATCGCCGTGGAGAGCTCCTTGCGAAAGCCGGCCACGTCGACTTCGGGCGCAGCCCATTCCAGCTCGATCTTCAAGGAGTTGCGTTCCTCTTCGAGCGTCAGGCGCGAGCAGGTCCGCTCCAGCACCTCATCCATGCGGTCGCACAGGCGCGTCGTCTGCGCCTCCAGGCCGCAGGCGTGGCTGTCGCGCGCCGCCTGGTGCATCTTCACGACCCACGCCTGCAGGGGATCCTTTTCCGGCAGGGCTTCGCGCCTTGCCTGGATCCCGGCGAGGCGTTCCTTCAAGGAAACCGTCACGGCTCCTTCACTCACGCCTGCGGACCTTCCAGACGGGCACAGAGCTCGACCAGGACTTCCTGGGTACGCTGCGAACTCTCGCCCAGCACGCCCGAGAGCGACTGCGAGAAGCCCGACAGCACCTTGCCCAGGGCGTCGAGGAAGGCCTTCTGTTCCATGAGACCGTCCATCGCGGTCTGGGTGCCGGGAGCCATGCCCTTGTCGGCCAGGCCGCCCGCCATTCCCTCGGCCGCGCGGGTGAAGACCTCCACCGAGGCGCCGAACTCCACTTGGTTTGCGCGCAAGGTCGAGAGCGCCTCATCGAGGATGCGCACGCTGCCTTCGAGCTTCTCGGGCACGACGGCCATCAAGGTGCCGGCCGTCTCGAGGTGACCGGTCAGCGAAGCCAGCTGGGCTCCGTGGGCCACGAGCGTCTCGCCCAGCGGGGCGACCGCGACGAGACCTTCGAGGATCCGTTCGAGGGCACCGTCCTGCAACTGGAGTCCGACTCCAGGCACACTCGCAACCACGGCACGCGGTTCGCCGGCCGGAACCGATCCCAGCGCCTGGACCAGCGTCTGGTGACGCAGGTCGTCGCACTCCTCGCGCGACTGGAAATGCTTGGTCTCGTCCTCGCGGAGGGCTTCCAAGGCAAGGCTCTGCCCCACCAGGAGGTCGGCCTGCTTGGCGATCTCCTCGCGCAAGGTCTCCAGACGGAGATAGATGTCCCCCTGCAGTTCCAGGGCGCGGGTGGAGCCGTTTTCCAGCTGATGCCGCACGGCTTCCAATGCCGTCGGGACGCGCTCGTCGAATCCTGCCGCGGCGCCTTCCGTCGCGGGCTTGGCCGAGGCCAGATCGTCGCGCAGCGAGAAGACTTCTTCCTGGATGGCCTTGAGACCTTCGGAAAGGCTGGAGAGGTCGACCGGAGGCACTTCGACGATGGGCGAAGGAGCCGGGCGGGAAAGCTGCTGCTCGATGGCCTGCAGCTTGTCGATCACCGGGGCGAAATCCACGACGACCGAGGCCGGAGCCGACTCGCCCGAGACCGAACGCTCGGCCATCAGCTCGAACAGGGCCGTGATGTCCTTGCGCAGCGCATCCAGTCCCGAGAGGTCCACACGGGTCGAGGCGATGGCGGAGGCCACGCGTTCGTTGCCCTGCTTGACGATCGACTCGAGTGCCCCCAGATCGAGCGAGACTTCCGGGGAGGCCTGCTGGAACTTCTCGCCCAAAGCCCGAAGATCAGCACCCAGAGCGGTTTCCAGCGCCCCGAGACGCAGGACGATGGCTTCGTCGTCGGAGGTCGCACCGACAGATTCGCGGGACTCGAGCTTCGAGCCAAGGTTTGCGATCTCACTGCGAAGCACAGACTCAAGACCTGAAAGATCGACGTTCACGACCGGGGCTTCCACCACCGCTGATTCACGGGACTCGAGCTTCGAGCCAAGGCTGGCGATCTCGTGGCGGAGCACAGACTCAAGACCTGAAAGATCCACATTCACGACCGGGGCTTCCACCACCGCTGATTCACGGGACTCGAGCTTCGAGCCAAGGCTGGCGATCTCGCTGCGAAGCATCGACTCGAGACCTGAAAGATCGACGTTCACAACCGGGGCTTCCAACACCGCTGATTCACGGGACTCGAGCTTCGAACCGAGGTTGGCGATCTCGCTGCGAAGCACAGACTCAAGACCTGAAAGATCGACGTTCACAACCGGGGCTTCCGTCACAGCAGGTTCGCGGGACTCGAGCTTCGAGCCAAGGCTGGCGATCTCGCTGCGAAGCATCGACTCGAGACCAGAAAGATCGACGTTCACGACCGGGGCTTCCACCACCGCTGATTCACGGGACTCGAGCTTCGAACCGAGGTTTACGATCTCGCTGCGAAGCACAGACTCAAGACCTGAAAGATCGACGTTCACAACTGGGGCTTCCGTCACAGCAGACTCGCGGACTTCGAGCTTCGAGCCAAGGCTGGCGATCTCGCTGCGAAGCATCGACTCGAGACCTGAAAGATCCACATGAACTTCCGGCGATGTCGCCTGGAGCTTGCTGCCCAAAGCGCGCAGATCGGCACCCAGAGCCGTTTCCAGGGCACCCAGACGCAGCACCACGGCCTCGTCCGACTTGGAGGAAGACTGGAGCTTGCGCAGCTCCTCGACCAGAGGGGACAGATCCACGGCGGCGGCGGGAACGGGCTTGAGACCCTGCGACAGAGCCTGGGTCTGAGCTTCCAGGGCGGCCGGCAGCACGCGCTCGAGCGACTCGAGCCGGTTGGCCAGGTCCTTGAACGGCGCTTCGGGAAGACCGCTTGCCGTGATCGTCACCGCTTCGTGAGGGGCCAGGGCGGCGCAGACCGCACCGGCCAGCAGCGCCGAGGCGCACCAGAGGAGGAACCCTCCATGTGGAGCGGCCGTGGCCGCGACGACCGCACCGGAGACGGCTCCGAGCAGGGTGGTGATGACAAGACGCATGTTCATGGGGTCCCCTCATTGATGGCTTGAGGCTGGAGGAAGCCTTCGCCCAGCAGATAGAGCGCCCAGCGCTCCTCGCAAGCGCCCAGCAGGGCCTCCAGCAGAATTTGACAGAATTCGGTCGTGCAGAGCCCGAAGCCCACGATGCCTGCTCCCGGCAACCCTGGACGCTCCCAAGGCGCTCCCAAGCGCGCGAACAGTTCCTCGGGGCTGCGCCCTTCGAGCTTGTCCCAAGGCAGGATGCGTTCGCAGAAGGCCTGCTCCACCAGGGACGGCATCTTCGTGCGCCACTGGTTGAGACGCTTCAGGAAGGAATCGCGCGTGCCTTCCTCGAGGAGCGGCAGCATGAGCGAACGGTTGCCCGGCACCACGCGCCCGTGCCAGCGCTTGGCCAGGGTCTCCTGCAGATGCTCCAGACGGCTGTGGGCCTGGACCAGGTAGCGCTCGCACTCGGCCACCAGGGCATGGCAAGCCAGATGGAACACGGCACGCGCCTCTCGCTTGCCGCCCTTGCCGGGCAGCTTCCAGATTCCCGGCGCCACCTCGACGAACCACCCCGCCTGGATGAGCTGACCGCCCAGGGTCTTGAAGCCCTGCCGGTCGGGAAGGTCGGAGCGCACCCGCTCGAGCTTGGATTCCAGCTCCATGCGCAAGGCGGACAGGCGCAACCGGAACGCCGCCAACCCTTGGGCATCGGGAGGCATGATCTCCTGATCCTCGGGGCCCAGGCTTTCCAGCGCGGTCCGCAGCACCACGGCATGCCCCGGCGCGAGCTGCGTCGAGAGCAGTCCCAGCGCGTCGGTCGCTGAAACGGCGCCCAAGGGCTGGGGAGCGGCTCTCAGCCGCTCAATGGCGGCTTGAAGATGTCGTACACGAGACTCGATGGGAGGATCCTTCGATGGTCGATTGGAGTGGTGTCGGGAAAGCACGGCGCTCCTCGGATCCGAGAAGCGCCTGTGCATCGCATGAAGGTCTGACTAAAAGAGCGAGGGCTTGCGTCGTTCAGGTGCTGGCGCTTGACGAGGTTCTGTCGCCTTGGCAGCCGATGCCTTGGCGTCATGAGCCTTCGTCTCGGGGGCATGCGGCTTGGCAGCGGCCGGAGCCTTCGCTTCGGCGTGGGTCGGCTTGGCATCCGCCTTGGACTCGGACTTAGCCGGAGCCGCAGGGGCCGCCATCGCAACCACCGTATCCCCCTTCACGCGATCCCAGGCCTTGGAGCCCTTCACGACAAATTCTGTCCGCATCTCCAGGCAAGTGCCGTCAGCCTTGGGCTTGCCGCAGGCCTGGATGGTCTGCACCCCCGAAGGACGCGGCCATTCGACCACCTTCTGAGGCTTCTGCGCGACCTTCATGATCTCCAGCCACACGGGCAGGGCGATCATGGCGCCGGTGTAGCCGGGTCCGAGCTTCTTCTTCTGGTCGAAGCCGACCCAGATGCCGCAGGTGTACTGCTGGGTGAATCCGATGTACCAGGCGTCGGTGTAGTCGTTCGTGGTGCCGGTCTTGCCGCCCGAGGGCCACTGGAAGCCCGAGGACTGGATCTCGCTTGCGGTGCCGCGCCGCACCACGTCGCGCAACATGTCCAAGGACAGGTAGGCGTAGTTCGAGTCCATCACCTGCACGTTCTTGGGACGGAAGCGCTCCAAGGCGGTCTCCTGGCGGCTCACGATGCTGTCGATCATGTGCGGCGTGCGCTTGGACCCTAGGTTGGCGAAGACGGAATAAGCCGAAGTCATCTCCCAGAGGGTCACGTCGGCCGAGCCCAGGGCCAGGGCATAGACCTGGGGAAGGTCGCTCTTGATGCCGAAGCGGTGGGCGAACTCGACCACGCCCTTGGCACCGTATTTCATCTCCACCTGGATGGTGGGCATGTTCTTCGAGAGGGCGAGAGCTCGGCGCAGCGTGACCGGACCCTCGTACTTGTTGTCGTAGTTGTGCGGCGACCAGATGCGGCCGGCGCCGTCGTCGATGGCCACGGTATCGTCCAGCACCACATCGGACGGCAGCGCGCCCTGCTCGATGGCCGATCCGTAGACGAAAGGCTTGAAGGTCGATCCCGCCTGACGCAGCGACTGGATGGCTCGGTTGAACTTGCTCTCCTCGAAGTTGCGCCCGCCGGTCAGGGCGCGGACGGCACCGGTGGCGTTGTCCAGCACCAGCGCGGCCGCTTGGACCGTATTGTAGCCGATCGAGTCGGCGATGCGCGCGCTGTCTTCGTCGCTCTTCACGTGACGACGCTTGAGGTAGATCGAAAAGAGGGAATCCATGTGCAGCCCCACGACGGAGTCCGGCATGTTGAACATCTTGCCCATCTTCGCCACCGAGGAGGCGCGGCGGTTCACGCGCACCTGCAGCTTGGAAGCCATCTTGGCCACGGCCCGGTCCGCCTCCATCTGGATGGCGCGATCGACCGTGGTGTGGGCCACCAGGCCCGAGTGGTAGAGGGCGTCCTCCCCCCAGGTCTTCTCGATGTGCTGGCGCACGGCTTCCAGGAAATAGGCTCCGTCGGTGTTGGCCCGGCGGAAGGGCACGATGCCCAGCGGCATCGACGCCATGTCCTGGTACTGGGCGGAAGTGATGTACTTCTCCTCCTCCATGGTCTTGAGCACCACGTTGCGACGGCGGCGCGCCGCGTCGGGATGCTTGTCCGGACGCAGCTTCTCGGGCATCTGGATCAGGCCGGCGAGCATGGCGGCCTCCTCCGTGCGCAGTTCCCACACGTTCTTCCCGAAGTAGACCTGGGCCGCGGCTTGCACGCCGTAGGCGCTGGCGCCCAGGTAGACCTGGTTCAGGTAGTATTCCAGGAGCTGGTCCTTGGTGTAGTAGCGCTCCAGCATCACCGCCGTGATGGCTTCCTTGATCTTGCGGGCGTAGTTCTTCTTCTGGTCGAGGAACACGTTGCGCGCCAGCTGCTGGGTGAGCGTCGAGGCTCCTTGGGACTTCCTGAAGCTCTTCATGTTCGCAAGGACCGCTCCGCCCAGGCGCGTCATGTTGATGCCCCAATGCTCCTCGAACTTGCGGTCTTCGATGGCGAGCACGGCCTGGCGCATCACGGGAGGGATGGAGTCCAGCGCGCACCAGGTGCGGCGCTCCACGAAGAACTCGCCGAATGGCTTGCCGTCCTTGTCCAGGATGCGCGTGGAAAGGATCGGGGAGATCGTATGAAGGTCGTCGAGCGAGGGGATCTCGTGGGAGTATTTCCACACTAGGGCCGCCACGCCGGAGACTCCCAGCACGCCCACGGCAAGGAACGCTGCCACGAAGATGGAATAGAGCCGCCACGAGAACCAGGAAGTCGCCTTTGGACGCATAGTGCGGAAAGGTAGTACCACACGCCTGCATCCCCGCCATTGACAGCCACTTGCAATGGAGGAACGCGAGTCGGCCTTTCCTGGCAAGATCAGGCATGCAGGCATTCCTGCCCGTCGTAGCGGCCTGGCTAGAAGATCCGCACTCCTACCGTGAGATTCATGAGCAGCGTGTAGGGATTGCCCGAGGTGTGTCCGACCTGGGAAATTTCCGGAAGCAGTCCCCCTCCCTTGATCAGCCAGTTGTTCCAGTTCATCTTGGCGATGAGCGTCCCCTCCACGAACCACAGCCGCCCCGGCTTGTCGTTGTTGAAGACGTTCATGAGGGAAAGTCCGAAGAGCGGTCCTTCGCTCTGCATGCGCATGCTCTTCAAGCTGTCGGCCAGGCCAGGGGTCAGGATCCGCTGAGGATAGCCCACGCTGGCTCCGTATCCGCTCAGGAGCTTGATCCAGGGATTGAACTGCCGGTGCTGATGGTAGTGCGGCAAGCGGGCACGCACGGCGAAGAACAGGGCGGTCTCCCACATCCAGACATTCAGGGCAAGGCTATCTCCCTCCGCGCTGACCGCCTGCATGTTCTCGTAATAGTCGAAGGAGACGATGGAGCCCTGCTCCAGGCAATAGGCATCGCGGTCGCAGTAGCCCACAGAGGTCATGAAATGGGGACCGTAGCCGTGCAGCTCGATGCTCTCGTTCTCCGTGTAGTAGCGCGAGCGGGTGAATCCACCACCTGCCAACAGGCTCCAGCCGTCCTTCCAGGTTTCGATACCCATGCCCAGTTCCGGGGCTCCAGGCGCATCGGGACCGCTCATGGCGAAGAGGCTTCCGCTCCCCGCGAGGAGCAGCAGCAGGACTCTAGCGGAACGAGACGACAAGACGGCCTCCCACGGTTTCGCGCGCGACCTGCGGCTCGAGCTTCACCTGCCAAGCCGAACCGGGCACCAGCGTGAAAGGATTGAAGAGGTAGCCCATGCCCCGGACCGGCGCATAACGGCTCTCCAGGCACAGCAGGGAAAGATCCTCCAGCCCCATCCCCAGCACGGCACCCAGCACCGGAGTCTGATAGATGTCCTGAAAGCTGGGACGCTCGGTCCCCGTCTCGATGGTGAACTCGAAGAGGAGCACGGAAAGTGTCGAAAGGGCCAGCGAGCGTGGACGGGAACTTCCGAAGGAACGGTAGTAGCCGTAGTAGAGAGACCCCGTCATGGTGTGCATGACCAGGTTGAAGTCGTAGAAGTCCTTGTCGAAATGGGGATTTCCCGGATTGTCCAGCCAGTTGCGCAGACGTCCGTTTTCCTTGAGATTCTCTCCTTGACCGACCAGATAGTAGCCCCATTGCCCCCCGTAGAGCAGGGAAACCTGCTTCCAAGCAGGCCATTGTTCCTCGGTTGGCACCAGCAGATGGCTTGCCGAGCGTCCCTCTCCCAGAGCCGATGCTGCATTGGCCAGCAAGAACAGGAGCAGGCACCGCATCAAAGGCGCCGCTCTCGAACATCCGACCTTGGTGCGAATCTGCATGGAGCGAGTGTATCAAGCAGATCCCGGACCGTCAATGCATCCTTCCCCGGGCACCCTCGCCTCAAGACCCAAACGGCGCAGACGACCAATCGGCCGGCAATCATGGAGTATTTGTTGCTGGATTCATTCGATGCGATTGTTTATCTTGATCGCACTATGGATACGTTCGAAATCGTTTTTCCGTTCACGGTGCTGGCCATCGTCGGCATCCTGGCTCCGACCGGCATGACTGCCTTCAACTGGTTCCTGAACCGCAACCGCACCACCTGGCGCTCCAAGGACGAGCCCTACGAATGCGGCCTGTCCTCCACCGTGGGCTCCGCGGGCGATCGCATCTCGGTGAACTTCTACCTCGTGGCCGTGCTGTTCCTGGCCTTCGACCTGGAAGTGGCCTTCCTCTACCCGTGGGCCGTGCGCTTCCTCAAGGGCGGCTGGGAAATGCTCTGGGCCTTCCTGTTCTTCCTGGTCCTCCTGGAATCGGCATACCTCTACCTGTACCGCAAGGGTGCGCTGGACTGGCGCAAGTAAGCGCCTCCTCAAGCCGTCGCTTCGAGCCCACCCTCCGGTGGGCTTTTTTGTTGCCTGATCAGGGATATGGATCGGAACATTTTTACGCTTCCTTTATGCCATTCACCACAGCGAGGACCTGAGCCATGAGTCGCCGTTCCGTTTCCCGCAAAGGGTTTGCCGCCCGCTATGTCGAACTCACCTCGCGCCACCCGTGGATCGCCCTGGGCCTTTTCCTGGTGTTCACGCTGTTCATGGCCTTCATGGCCTCGCGCCTGCGCATCAGCACCGACCTCAAGCTCCTGCTGCCCGAGAAGACCCCCTCGGTCCAGGCCCTGCACCGCTCCGAGAAGCGGCTGGGATCGACCGACTTCTACACGCTTGCCTTCGAGGATTCCGATCCGGTGAAGCTGGGGCGCTTCCAGAAAACGCTGGCCGAGAGCCTGCAGACCTGGAAGCCGGTCAAGTGGGTCCAGTACGACGAGGACCGGACCTTCTTCATGCGCCACGCACTAGTCTATCTGCCGGTGGATCAGCTTGAGGACCTGGAGCACCGCCTGACCTCGATGAGCAAGGGCTCCGCGAACTACAATCCGCTGCTGCTGGACCTGGGCGACGAGCCCTCGGCTCCCGCCAACCTGGACGGATGGCCCGAGCGGATGGCCCTCTACAAGCAAGGCATGCCGATGGACGTTGTGGAAAAGCTCCTCTCCACCATCGAGAAGGAGACCTCCAAGCCCAAGGCATCCGCCCCGACGCTCGAGCAGCCCGGAACCCCGTCCGCCTCGGCTCCCGCCCCTGCCCTCCCCGATTCCCTCAACGACCGCATGATCGGCTGGCACGCCGAGAAGGGCAAGTGGGTCGGCGTGGTGATCGCCCAGCTCGAGAAGCCCTCCACCGACGCAGCCTTCGCCCAGGAAGCCCTCGACCAGGGCCGCAGCCTCTCCGAGAAGGTCCAGAAGGCCATGGGCATCTCCATCCGCTTCAAGGTGGTGGGCGCCTACTCCGATCCGTCCTCCGAGCTCGAGGACATCAACTCGGACATGTGGATCTCGTCGCTGGTCGCGATGTCCCTGATCCTCGGGCTGCTGCTCTTCTACATGCGCCGCCCCGGCAACGTGCTGGTGGTGTTCGTCCCGCTGGTGTGCGCCATGGCCTGGATGATGGGCGCGGCCGAGCTCGTGTACGGCCGCCTCACGGTGCTGACCTCCTTCGTGTTGGCCCTGCTCTCGGGCCTGGGGATCGAGTACAGCATCCATGTGTATTCCCGCTGGATGGAGGAACGACGACGCGGCTACGATGCGCAGGAGGCCATGGTCCTCTCGCTCAAGCACACCGGGCGCTCCCTGGCCTCGGCGATGCTTGCCGCCATCGTGTGCATGCTGGCCCTGCAGATCGGGCATTTCCAGGGCTTCAAGGAATTCGGCATCGTGGTCTCGATGGGCGTGGCACTGGCCTTCCTGGCCTCGATCACGCTGCTGCCTCCGCTTCTCTTCGCGCTCCTGGGCATCGGCAACGGACTGCGCAGCCGAGGCTGGAACCGGATGTCCTGGTTCTTCCCCTCCCAGGAACACACCACCGGGGCCATCCTGGTTCCGCGCCTGAAGTGGCGCCCGTGGGTGCTGTGGAGCTGCTTCGGCCTGACCATCGCCATGACCGTCGTCCTTTCGCTGGGGCCCAGCGTGCAGTTCGAGAACGACTTCAAGAACCTGCGCAGCGGCAAGGGGAAGTTCCACTGGCTCACCTCCAAGATCGACTCGATGCTCACCGACCAGTCCAAGAAGAAGAAGGTCCTGGAAGGCGGCATCAGCTATGGACGCGCCGTGGGCAAGGGCAAGAACACCTCGCCTTCCGTGGTGCTGGCCGAGAGCGAAGAGGCCATGCGCACCGTGCACGACACCCTGGGCGCGCGGTTCGGCTCCCCCGCCGACACCATGCTCAAGAGCTTCGTCACCATCCAGTCCTTCGTGCCCCGCAAGGAGGAGCAGCTCAAGCGCCTGGATGTGCTCGGACGCATCCGCACCCTGCTGGACGGACCCGGGTTCGCCAAGGCCGACTCCAGCGAAAGGGCCAAGCTCAACACCCTGCGGCAGTACACCGTGTGCGACACCTTCGGGTTCGACTCGCTCCCTGCCTACGCGCGACGCTTCCTGACCGAGGCCGACGGCAGCCACGGCAAGTTCGGCCTGATCTACGCCGACATGCGCGAGTCGGACGCCATCGAGAGCAAGAAGTTCCAAGACCGCTATTCGCACTTCGAGACCGGCAAGGACACCGTGCTGGTGGCCTCCACCGGCTTCATCTACGCCGACGTGGTCGACATGGTCAAGCACGACGTGCGCTCGCTTGCGCTCTTCGTCTTCCTCTTCCTGGGCGTGGTGGTGTTCCTGGACACCCGTTCGTGGCGCGGCATGGTCGTGAACATGGGCTACGTGGGCCTGATCTCCTGGTGGACCTACGGGGCCATGGGATGGATGGGCCTGAAGCTGGGCATGTTCAACATCGTGGTGCTGCCGGCGCTTCTCTCGAACACGGTCGATGCGACCATCCATCTCTACCATCGCCGCATGGAGTTGGGCAAGGGACGCATCGGGGAGATCCTGCACAACGCGGGATCGTCGGTGCTGGCCGGTACGCTGACCAACGCCTTCGGTTTCCTGTCGCTGGTGGTGGTGGGGCACAAGGGCCTGAACACCATCGGCATGCTCGCGGTGCTGGGCTACGCGGCCGGCATCTCGATCCTGTTCCTGACCATGCCGTTCCTGCTCGAGTACGTGTGCCCCAAGGAACCGCAGGCGGGACACGGAGAGGACTGACCGTGGGACTTGCGCTCCTGCTCCTGGCGACAGGACTTGCCGCCGGGGCGGGACGCGGCTCGGTGTGCATCGCAGCCCTGCCGGAACAGGACGACCGCCACGCCCGGACATCGCCCTTGGCGAGCCGGTCCGGCGAGCTCCCGTTCGAGGCTCCCGAAGCGAGCGGACCGACGACCGTCCGGATCGACTCGCTCGAGGCGATCCGCGTCCCGGAACGCAATGCCGTGAAGATCTCCGGCCTGGCGTTCGACAGGCGCCATCTCGTGGCGATCCGAAGCGGCGGGAAGTCTGTCGCGTCGTTCCGCTTCCGCTTCCAGGACTACGGGAAGCCCGACCTCTGCCTGTGGTACAAGCAGGGCTACGGCCAGTGGGTGCTGGACGACAAGCCAGCCCGGATCAAGGGCTGCACCTGCGGGAAATAGGCGTTTGGGCCCCTTGGGCGTCAGCACATGCGCCTCGAGCACGATGCACGTGAAGGTGCCTGCGAAGGCATCTTGACCGGTCGTCGCGGGCCGTGACCTCCACCTTGCGCTTCTTGCCGACAGATTCTGTCAAACGAGCCTCGAATACGACCTTGCCGCACAGTTTGTTGTCGATTCCCGGTGGGTGTCCAGCTCCATCGCGACCTCCTCCGAAAGACTCGAAGGTAGATCCTTCAAGCCAGGCGATCGCCACCCGGATCGGCTGGTCCCCACCAGGATTTCCCGCACCCGCATCAGCGCAAATCCCAGCAGGTTGCGGCCCGGCCAGCGGCGCGGGTCGCCGGCCGCACGGTCGGCCTCCGAGAGTCCGATCCCCCAGACCTCATCGGTGGGACTGGCCTCGGCCAGCACCGCCGGGGCGGTCGAGACAAGCCATTCCCCGAAGCGCGGATGCTGCCGGAACTTGAGGAGGTTCCCCTGGGTCACGATCTCCTGGGCGCGTTCCTCCCAGAGCGCGGGATCGAAGCCGCGAACCCGACGCCCGTACTCCTTGGCCTGCCAGGAGGTGCGGCACTTGAGGATGGCCTGCCCCATGTCCTCGTCCCTGAAGAGACGAGCCTTGCCGTGCATCATCCAGTGCTCGGCGGTCGGGAAGCGTAAGCCCTCGTGCTCGAAGGGGAAGCTTCCCCACTGGCTCAAGCAGGCCGGCCCCGGCTCCCCTTCGCAGGAACCGCCGGAATCCGGAAAGAACAGGACCGGGAGCGGACGCTCCGGATCCCACGCCTTGGCAAGCGCATCCTTCGAGAGGATCCCGCCCCGGCTCAAGGCCGCTTCTCGATCTCGCCAGGAACCTCGAGGCAGCGCAAGCTTCCGATCGAGACGTTCATCTCCAGGACCGTGAAGCCCTCCGCCTTGCCCGCGAAGCTCTGTCCCACCAGCTTCCGCAGCAGGAACTCCTCGGCAGGAGTCGGTTCACGGCTGGGCACCAGGGTCGCCTGGGAAATGCGCCCCGATGGCTCCACCAGAAGGCGAAGACGCACATTGACCGCTCCGGCAGACGCCGGCCAATCGATCCCGCCGACCCAGGTCTGGAGAGACTTCAGGAGATCCGCCTGCACCCGCTGCGCCTTTCCGAAGGGAACGGAAAGATCCCAGACCTGCGCAGGGATCGGAGAGCAGGGGTGATCGGATGCGGCCAACTGCTCGGTGAATCCCCGCTCCAGGTAAAGCCCAGCCATGCCGTTGTTGTCCTCGGTGAGGATGTAGACGGCCTGTGGATTGTCCAGGTAGCCTTCGATCCTTCCGGAACCCAGGTCCATCGACGACCCCATGTTCCCGCGGTTGCGCCCCACCGCACCCTGGCTGACGCCCCGAGGCAGCTCCACTGGCACGTCGATGCGCATGCGCTTGCCCCCTTTGTTCACCACGCTGTCCATGACCGCCACGAACGAGGTCCACGGGGAGAGCAGACGGTACTGGAGCGCAAGCTCGGTCCCCTTGGCCTCGTCGCGCGTGTTGGGATTGGTGAAGAGGGCCAGGCGACGGCGGGCCCACAGACGCGGCAGGGCCGGATGGAGCGTGTCGGCGGCGGCGAAGTCCACCGGGACAGAAATTGTCACAGCCGCACCGCGCCGCTTTCCCTTGATCGAAAGGATCCCTTTCCCAGGAGCCTCGAAGCGGCCTGCGACCACCAAGGGCGATCCCAGGAACAGGTCATGGATCGTCTGCGGTTCGAGATCGGCGACCTTGAGATCACCCCAGTCGAGAGCGATGTCGCTCAGTACCCCGACGCTCAGGCGCGCCAGGAAGCGATCCAGCATCTTGGACGGATCGCGCCCCAGTTGCAGCGGCAAGTTCAAGCCATGCCCTTCCTTGGCCGCCCCTTCCAGCAGATGGTGGTTGACCGAAGTGCCCACCTCGAAGCAATGGAGCGTCGCGCCGGGCTTGATCCCGTCGTGGATGGCCCGGAAGATGTCGTCCTCGTTGCCAATGTAGCCGTCGGTCAGGAGCACGATGTGCCGCGCAAGTCCACGGGAACGCGGCGCGTTCAATGCCTCGTTCAGACCTTCGAGCATCTCGGTGCCTCCATCGGAATGCAAGCCGTTGATCCAGGACAGGATCTTGCCGCGATTCTCCTTGGTGACGGCAAGCGAGGTGTCAGACATCTTCTGCGCCGCATTGGCAAAGCTCACGATCTGGATCCGGTCGACCGGACGCAGGTTCTCGACCACATACCGCGCCGCTTCCTGGACCGTGCCCAAGGGAGCGCCGTCCATCGACCCCGACTGGTCGATCAGAAGCAGGATCTCCTGCCCTTCGGTCACGGTGTCGGGCTTGACCGGAGGCTCGACCATCAGGAGAAAATGTCCACCCTGGCCAGCCGCAGCCTTCTGGGAAAGCAAGGTCGCCTGGATGTCGCTGCCTGCCAGGCGGTACTCGAGGCGGAAGTCGCGATCGGGAAGGTCTTCCTGGTTGGCCAGGTCCACCTTGACCGGTCCCGTGAAGGTCTCGCCGACCTTTTCGCCCTTGGCCTGGATCCGATGCCACACCGACCGCAGTTCCCGGACCGGAAGTCCCGCGTCCAAAAGGACCTCGATGGAGAAACGGTGGGGATTCTCTGCGCCCGAGGGCAGCACCGGCGGCGCGACCCCGGCGACCTGCGCATCGCTCATGCTGGCCGGGCAGAAGCGTGGCCCCACCACGGTCGGGAAGACGAAGGCATAGAGGCCGTCGTCGGGCTCCAGCGAGAGGTCGTACTGGAGATGGACCTCCACCTCGGTGCGGGACGGAATGTTGGCCACCGACTGGGTGAAGACGTTGGGCCGCTCCTGCTCCAAAAGCGAGGTGGTCTTGCCTGCCTCGCGGGCCGCCTCGTAGGTCTTGCGGGCCGCTTCCCGCGTCTGGAGCTTGCCGCGCACCTCGCGCCCGGCCATCTTGAAGGAGTATTCGCTCACCGCCGCACCGGTCGGGAGCGGGAACGTGTAGATGGCCTCGATCGCCTTGCCATTGCGGTTCTCGAAGCGCTGGAAGACGTCCACCCGCGCCACCATGCCATCGATCCGGGCCTGGACCCGGGTCGCCTTGAGAGGGAGTTCGAGAGGGGTTGCCGGCTCCTTTGCCGGAGCCGCCAAGGTTGCCGAGACGGCACAAAAGAGCATGGAGAGAAGAACGGGAAGTCTCATAGAGTGAGAATACGTCCGGATTCGGCCTTCAAATGGCGGCTTTTTCCCGCTGTGAGCAACATCACAACGCAGCGTTTCCCGATCGGGAACGGAAATCAGTGTACTGTCCACCACCCCCCCGAAATCGATGCCCGCAAACCTCCGTCTGACCATAAGTTGTGGAACATTCACTGTACACGCCTGTCAGGACGGGGCCTCATGCTAGACTATTCCATCCACTTACGCCGATTTCTTCTGTTCGTGCTGCTTCTATGCGGAGCCTCACGGGCCGAAAAGACCTTGATGTGGTTGACCGACTGGTACCAAGGCAACCTCGACAGCGTCAGCCTACCCTCCGTCTACATTCCCCATTACGGGGATACCGGAGCAGCCAAGGACGGGTTCTACTTCGGAACCTCCGACCTGGCGCTGACCAGGACCACGGCGTATGCGCCTGCGATCCGCGTGAACCTGAAGGTCGTCAACACCGGCAAGCCCGACAGCCTGAAGGTGCCCAAGGAGCTTTCCCGCTGGTGGTTCTCCCAGCCGAACTTCAATACGGGCAATTTCCGCGGCGGCATGGTCAACGTGATGGTGAAGTTCAATTCCTTCAACCACACCTATCAGCCCGGCCCTCCTCCCAGGATCCAGATGGACAAGGGCACCGGTACCGGACAGAGCGGACAGATCAACCAGAGCTCCGCTTCGGTCCCCGGCCTGATCGACAAGTGCATCGACAGCTACAACGCAGACTCCCTCTGGCTGTACATCCCATCCGCCGACTCCGTGATCAACCCCGGCTACGCCGGAAGCTCGCTCACTTGCCTCGACCACAATCCGTTCTTCGTCAAGGTCGGCACCATCCACGTCTACAACCCCTGGCCCGGCAAGAGCCTGTACGTCCAGCAGGGCGGCTCCTGGCGCCCCCTTTTCCCGGAACCGGGACGCTTGGGATGGCAGACCACCACCATCTGGGCAGACCCACGCTCCGACACCGCCTTCAAGGTCCGCATCGCCAGCGGCAAGCCCGGCACCATCTCGGGCGGCATCCAGTACATGGACGCCTCGGGCCTGGCGACCAACGCCACCGGCCCTGCCTTCGACTTCTCCGCCTTCCCCCGCTCCGAACAGTGGATCATGCCCCCGACCTCCACCGGCGCCAAGCCGAACGTGACCACTGCGGCCCCGGCCATCAAGACCGTCCTGATGATCCAGCGTCCGAACTGGAGCGCCTCCGCCGTGCGCGTCCTGTGGAAGGGCAACGACGCCCGCTACATCGCAGGCTCCACATCCTACTGCAACTGGTATGCGCTCCCCCTCTACGAAGGCGCCGTCCCGGACAGCATCGCGCTCCAGCACCCCTCCGCCGACACCCTGTACGGAACCACCGGCATCGCACAGACGCCTTCGCCGCTCTCGAGCTACACCGGATGGATCCAGCTCAAGGGCAAGATCGCCAGCGGTGACACCACCTGGATCGTGGCCCCGAACATCGGTGGCGCCTCCATTTCCGCCCGCCCCGCCGCCCAGCTCACCACCTGCGACACCAAGGTCCTGGCCTTCTCGGCCTACGACTACGCCGATGGCCTGGACAACACCTCGCCCTACTTCTACGCCCCCTTCGCGGAAGCGAAGTCCGGCGTCCTCTATCCGAGCGGCTCGAAGAAGGGTCAGCTCACCGACAACTGCCCCGACGCCGGCGGCGGCGCCTCCAAGGGCCTGGTCCTGCCCAGCCTGAATGCGGCGGGACGCCCCGACTGGAGCGGCAAGACCGACTGCGACATCGGCGACAGCCTCGGCGGTCCTCAGCACTGGTTCGATCCCCTGACCATCAAGGGAACCCGCGTCAACGCCTTCAAGTGCGTGCCCCTTTCCCTCAAGCTCGACCCGCTCGACGGCTACTACAAGTATTCCAGCGGCGCCTTCTTCCCGCTGGACCAGAAGACATCGGTCCCCTACGGCCCAGCCAACGGCAACAACTTCCACTTCGCCATGCATGCCAAGGCCAGCTTCGAGTACGTCCGCGGCCTGACCTTCAAGTTCAAGGGCGACGACGACGTCTGGATCTTCATCAACAAGCGCCTGGCGCTGGACCTGGGCGGTCAGCACGGCGAGATGCCCGGCGAGATCAACCTGGACAAGCTCGGCCTGATCGAGGGCAAGTCCTACCAGTTCGACATGTTCTACTCGGAACGCCACCAGACCGGCTCGAACATCGGCATCCAGACCACCATGAACCTGGTGCCCACCATCGACGTGGTCTTCGACACCACAGCCTCGGCCGGCTCGATCCAGGACATCAAGGTCAAGGTCGTCGAGACCTCGAGCGATCCGTCCGTCTGCCCCGAGGAAGGTGCCACCACCACCCAGAAGACCACTCCGGGCCGCTCCTACGTCTACCTGCTCTATCCGGACGGAACCCAGGAAGAGGTCGACACTCTCAAGTACAAGGATGCGGGCCTGTCCATCTCCAACGTGTTCTCCCGCATCGAAGTGGACACCGTCAAGCTCAAGAAGTCGGGCTTCTTCGTCCAGAGCGGCCAGTACCAGGTCCTGATCTCGATCGGCACCGAAAGCCGCACGGTCCCCTTCTCGATGGTGACCAAGAACATCAGCACCGTGGCGACCATCTACGACCGCGACGGTGACGGACGGGCCGACAGCGCTTTCGTGAACGGCGACGGCGCCTCCCCCGCCTTCAAGGCGACCTTCGAGGCGGTGATCCACTGGCCCAAGGCCTCGGGAGCCGACGACTCGGTGAAGATCACCGGGACAGGCCTGGCCGTGGGAGCCTCCGACAGCACGCTGGCCCTGACCTTCACGCCGCGTGAGTTCCGCACCGCCTGCCCCTCGGGCGGCTGCGCCGGGGACATGGGACGCGCCTGGGGCATCGACGGCGACACCATCAAGAACCGCATCCTGGAAATCCGCGACGGCATCGCACCCGTAGCCGATTCCGCCTGGCTCGTCTACGACTCCACCGGCACCGGCAAGGACACCCTCTACGTGCGGGCCAGCGAGATCCTCTCCCGCTACGCGGGAACGACGATCCTGCCTGCCGCCACCAGCGGCTGGGCCCTGCTGGGCAACGCCGCGACACCGCGCCTGCTGCCCGATGCCGGCGCCACTTCAGGCAACCTCGTGGCCATTCCTCTCGATCCTGCCGCCAACCCGATCAACTCCGGCGACTCGGTGCGCCTGGGCGGCTATGCAGCCGATGCCTTGAACAACGCGCCCGGCGCCCTCTCCGTGTGGGTTCCCATCGCATCCAAGCCCCGCGTGCGCGCCTGGATGCTGGACCGGGACGGCGACGGCACCCCGGACTCGGTCGCGATCACCACCAAGGGAAGCTTGGCCCAGGTCGTCTCGGCCAAGATCCATTGGAAGACCGCCGACGGCGTCGACACCGTCCTCGTCCTGGCCACTCCCGCCGGCATCGACGGCGGCTTGAAGTTGCCTTCCAACACCACGTTGCAGAACGCGACCTTCTGCAAGGGCTGCACCGTCGAGATGAGCGATGCCAGCGGTGCCATGCCAGCCATCACCCTGATCGACTCGGTCGCCCCGGTGGCCGTGAAGGCCACCCTCATCACCGCCGGAACCGGCTTCCCCGACACCCTCGAAGTCGTCGCCTCGGAAGGCTTCGTGGTCGACGGCAAGGACTTCGTGAAGCTTGCCACCGATAGCGCCGGAGCCCAGGTCTCCATCGCGGCCGGCGACATCACCTCCTTCACCGTGGTCGGCAGGACCCTGCGCATGGTCGTGGCCAGCGGCGCCCTGGACGTGACCCGCGACTGGCTGCGCCTGTCGGCCGGACTCAAGGACTCGAGCGGAGCCACCGTCGGAGCCTCCTCCAAGTGGGTCCCGCTCAAGATCCGTCCCAGCGGCTCGGCCAGCCTGTTCGACGCCGACGGCGACGGCCGAGCCGACTCGGTGGCCTTCTCGGTGCGCGGCTCCATCGCCTCCCTGAACGTGACCGAAGCCGTCCTTTCCTGGAAGGATGTCGACGGCCGCACCGTCACCCGCACCTGGTCGCTCGAAGGCAACACCAGCGGAAGCTTCGGGCTGCATCCCGCAGACGCCACCCTGCACTTCCCCTTCGGAGCCACCTCCTGCCCCGGCGCCACCTGCACCATCCGCCTGGGCGATGTCGAATGGCCCCTGATCGACAAGGTCGCCCCCATCGCCACCGGAGGTCGCTACGCCTTCGGACAGGGTTCGGCCCCCGACACCCTGCTCGTCAAGCTCTCCGAGACCGTCACCAACCGTTCCACCGATCCGACCTGGATCGAGTTCGGCGCCACCGGAACCCTCGCAGGTCCCGTCACCCACGCCGCCGCTTCCGTGCTGGCCTCGGGCGATTCCGTCCTGCTGATCGTGCCGGTCGCCAAGGCTCCCGGACTCCTCGTGAACCAGGTCCGCGTGGCCGCAGGAACCGCCGCCGGCGAACTGCGCGACGTGAACGCCACCGTCGCCGGAAGTACGAGCCCCTGGGCGCCCCTTGCCTACGGCGTGGCACCGCTGGCCGTCTCGGTGAAGGATCCTTCCGGCCAGGGCAGCCCCGATCAGGTCGGCATCCGCACCGTCCGCACCGTCCCGGTGGCCGCCCTGGCGCTGGACTCGGTGAAGCTGATCTGGGACAACGCCGAAGGAACGACCCTGGAGCTGCGGAGCCTGCCGTTGACCGGCGCCTTGCTCGACACCGCCACCCAGAGCTGGAGCCTCACGCTCCCGCAGCCGCTCCCCTTGGGAGCCACCGGCTGCACCCTCTCCAGCTGCGGCGCCCTCGGCTTCAACGCTTCGGGATCGGCGCCTGCCCTGCTGATCGACTCGGCCGCTCCGGTCGCCCTCTCGGCACGCCTGGGTTACTCCAAGCCCGAAGTCGCCCAGGACACCCTGGAGATCCATCTGTCCGAGGCCTGGACCAACGGCAATCCCGCCTCGATCAGCCTGGACCAGGTCCTGGCCCTGGTCGGCACCACCGCCCAGCCCAAGACCCTGGTGAACTATCTCGGCTGGAACCTCTCGACCGACGGCAAGACCCTGACCCTGATCCTGGACACCGCCAAGAGCACCCAGCTCGGTTCCGGGGATTCGGCCTGGCTCTCCTCGATCCTGCAGGACGCCTGGGCCAACCACCCGGGAGCCAACACCCGACGCGTGCCGCTTGCCATCGGCCTGCGCCCGCTCCAGCTCAAGATCGGCACCTGGCCGCCGGTGCGCAAGAACGAGGGCGAGAACGCCTGGAAAGCCCCGATCGAGGGCACGCCCCAGTTCGAGATCCTGGTCCGTCCCCAGGGCACGAACGCCCCTTGGCAGACCGTCGTCAACGGCGCTTTCGGCGGCGCTCCGGTCAACGACACCAGCCACCTCACCGGCATGCTGCTGACCCTCAACCGTCCCCTCTCGGGCGTCCTCTACGTCTATGACAACATCGGCGTGGCGGTGGGCCGCATCGACCTGAAGGACCTGTCCAAGGCCTGGAACACCGACTCGACCAGCAAGGACCAGGTCCGCGAGGTCTGGATCACCTGGAACGGCACCAACCAGAAGAACGCCTTCGCCGCCTCGGGCGTCTACCTGCTGCGCCTGGTGGCCCTGGTCGAGGTGGACAAGAACAAGGTCGAGGTCCACAACCTGGTAAAGAAGGTCGGCTGGAAGCACAAGTAGGCCCCTTTTCCCGCCCTGTTCGGCCTGCGGCCTCGCCAAGCCGCTTCGCCGCCCGCTCCGAGGGACACGAGATTCGTGTCCCTTCTTTTTTGGGCGGCTGCAGGGTCTTGGCCCCCGATTCCCGCTGCGGCGCACGGCGCCTGCGCGGCGGGGGCGACGGTCGGGGGGAGGTGTTCAACCTCTTGCAACAGTTTCCGGTCGTCCCGTCCGGATCCGGCATCGCACGGCGGGGAAAAACGGTAGAATGGGATCGTGGCCGACTCCATCGACACCTTGGACTACCGGGACCTGCTGCAGGGCGCCTACGAAGCCCGCAAGGCGGACAACCCGCTCTATTCCTACCGCCTGATGGCCGGGAAGCTCGGCCTGAACGTCAGCCATCTCTACCGGATCCTGCGCAAGGACCTGCATCTCTCCCCCGACAAGGTACCGGCCACCTGCGACCTGCTCAAGCTCAAGGGGCGCGAGGCCGAGCACTTCGAGCTGCTGGTGCAGTACGGACGCGCCCGCTCGGAGCGCACCCGCAACAAGCTCCTCGAGCGCATCCTGTCGCTGCGCGAGCCCTCGCGCCGCGCCCTCAACGCCGCCGAGTTCAAGGCGCTATCCCGCTGGCAGGCTCCCGTGGTGCGCGCCCTGGCCCTTTCCGGCGAGACAGACCCGGCCCGCATCGGCAAGCGCATGCTTCCGGCCCAGGGCAAGGCCGTGGTGGATTCCACCCTCTCCGACCTGGAGACCGTGGGCCTCCTGCGACGCGGCGACGACGGATTGTGGGTCTCCGGGGACCTCCATCTCACCACCGGCACCGCGTTCCGCTCCGAGGCCGTGCGCCAATACCAGCGCGAGGTGCTGGAGCTGGCCGGCTCGTCGCTCGCCCGCATCGCCCGCGACGAGCGCGACATCACCTCCCTCCTGGTGGAGGTGGACGAGGAGGCCCGCGAGGAGATCGTCGAAATGGTCCGGGAATGCCGCCGCCAGATCGTGCGCCGCATCGAACGCTGCGAGAAACCCGACCGCGTCCTGCAACTGACCTTCGCCGCCTTTCCCGTGGCCGGCCCCACCGAGGCCAAACCATGAGAACATCCCTCTTCCCGAGCCTCGGGCTATTCCTGAGCCTGGCCGGATGCGCCAGCCTCGATCAGACCGCCGGCGGCTCGAGCTACGAGACCGAGAACGCCCTGACCGGACGGATCTCCGGCTCCACGCTTCCCGGCGACACCGTGGAATCCTTGAACCGGGGACGGCAGACCGTGGCGGCCCCGGACGGCAGGTTCCTGCTGGATTCCCTGCCGATGGGCGTCCACGTCCTGCACGGACGGGCATCCGGAGGCCGCGCCTACGTGGCGCTCCAGGACAGCGGAACCGTGAGGTCCGGCATCCTGCGTCCCGAAAGGAGCGGAGAGATCCTGCTCGACGACTTCGAGGACGGCGACTCCCGCAACCGCTACGGTGCCTGGCTCGGCGACGGCTGGTGGTGGATCTCCGGCGCATCGGCCGTCCAACTGCTTCCTGCCGGGATCAGCCCGTTTCCGGCACGTTCCCTGGTCGTGGACACTGACGGCAACACCTCCCTGCACTTCTCCGCGACCTTTGCGGGGAACTCCACCGCCGACTGGGCCGAGACGGGAGTCCACCTGGGAAGCGCCCCGTACGACCTGACCAGCCTCGTCGCCGTCCGCTTCCGCGCCAAGGGCAGCGGCACCCTCACCGTACGGCTCCTGACCGACGGCGCCACGGCCGGGCAGAACATCGAGACCACGGCATCCCTGGGCAGCGGATGGAACGACTACGAGATTCCCCTTTCCGCCTTCCAGCTTCCCGCCTGGAGCGGCAGCTCCGTGGACTCCGCCGGACGGATCGCGAAGCTGCGCAACTGCACCGGGCTCTCCTGGGCCTTCACGGCAAGCGCCGAACTCTGGCTGGACGACGTCCGCCTGATCGGCCCCTCGCCCTCCACCCTCTGGGGCGCGCACTCGCCTCCTTGAACACCGCAACCCAACTCACCCTCCGCACGAGGAACCCCATGATGAGACAAAAACTGACAAAAGCCTTGGCAGGCCTGCTGCTTGCCGGGACGGCGGCCATGGCGGCCACCGGCTACGACTGGAAGAGCGTGGTGGTGGGCGGCGGCGGCTTTGTCGACGGCTTCGTGTTCCACCCCAAGGTCAAGGGACTGATGTACTCCCGCACCGACATGGGCGGCGCCTACCGCTGGAATCCCGCCAGCTCCTCCTGGACCCCGATCACCGACTGGATCGGCTCGGTCTCCGACGACATGGGCATCCTCTCGGTCGCCCTGGACCCCAACGACGGCTCCAAGGTCTACCTGCTCTCCGGCAAGTATTCCAACGCCTGGTCCAGCGAGTACGGCCACGTCCTGGTCTCCAAGGACACCGGCAAGACGTTCACCTCCACGACCCTGCACCTCAAGAACGGCGGCAACCTGGACGGACGCGGCACCGGCGAGCGCCTGGCTGTCGACCCCAACAAGGGAAGCATCCTTTTGCTTGCCGGTTCGGCCTGGGACACCTCCAAGGACGGCACGAGCAAGGGCACCTTCAAAGGCGCCCTGTGGATGAGCACCAACTCCGGCGTCTCCTTCGACTCCGTGGCCACCGGCCCGGTCGGCAACGGCACCTTCGCGCTGTTCGATCCCACCAGCGGCTCGGCAGGCAGTGCCACCAAGACCATCTACGTGGGCATGGACAAGTCCAATGCCGGGGCCGCAGCCCTTTGGCGTTCCAAGGACGGCGGCGCCAGCTGGGCCGTCGTGCCCGGCACTCCGGCGGGCCTCATTCCCTCGTCCGGCTCGATCTCCGGCAGTTTCCTCTACGTCAGCTTCAACAACGGACTGGGACCCAACGGCGTCACCTCCGGCAAGCTGATGCGCCTGAACACCACCACCGACGCCTGGACCGACGTCTCCCCGGTGAAAAGCTCCACCTTCGGTTACGGCACACCCAGCATCGACCTCCAAACCCCCAGCCGCATGATCGTGAGCTCCGTGGACAAGTGGACCGGTGGCGACGATGTCTGGCTCTCCCGCGACAACGGCGAAACCTGGACCTCCACCCTGCTCTCCGGAACCCTGGACAATTCGTTCGCCCCCTGGAAGAGCACCCGCTCGCCCCACTGGCTGGCCAGCGTCCAGATCGATCCGTTCGACTCCACCGTCGCCCTCTTCGGCACCGGCTACGGCGTGTATCGCACCCGTGACCTGCTCTCGGCAAAGCCGACCTGGTCGGCCGCCGACTCGAACCTCGAAGAGACCGTGGCCAAGCAGCTGGTCTGCCATCCCTCCAATGCGGCCCTGTTCTCGGCCATGGGCGACCAGGGCGGCTTCCGTCACCTCTCGCTGACCAAGGCCCCTGCCGCGGTGCACACCCCGGACGTCGGGACCACCCTGGCCCTCGAGATCGCCTGGGCCAATCCCGCCATCCTCGTGAAGGCCCACAACGCCGCCAACGCCGCAGGCACCGTGGGCAGCATCTCCATCGACAGCGGCAAGACCTGGACGGGCTTTGCCAAGCAGCCCACCGGCGTCAGCGCCGCCTCCGAGGCCAACAACTGGAACGGCGGCGGCGGCATCCGCAGCATCGCGGTGAACGCCGACGGCAGCTCCATCGTCTGGACCGCCATGGGCTCCACAGGCGCCTTCGTCTCCAAGGACAAGGGAGCGACCTGGACCGCCAGCACCGGCGGCACCGCCACGGCCGCCACCGCCACGCCCGTGGCCGACCGCGTCAACCCCCTGAAGATGTACGTGCTCGACCTCGGCACCGGCGACGTGCTTGCCAGCACCGACGCCGGCGCCAGCTTCACGGCCGGCGGCTCCACGATCAAGCTCGACGACTGGGAATCCGGCAACTCCAGCATCGTGACCGTTCCCGGCTACGAGGGCCATCTGCTGGTCGCCGGCGACCACGCCTGGGGCGGCGGCGGCCTCTACTTCTCGAAGAACTCCGCAAGCTCCTTCGCGAAGGTCAGCTCGGTCTCCAGCGCCTTCAAGGTGGGCGTGGGCAAGGCGGCTCCCGGCAAGACCTTCCCCAGCGTCTTCATCATGGGCACCGTCGGTGGCGTCAGCGGCTTCTTCCGCTCCGACGACTCCTGCAAGACCTGGACCCGCATCAACGACGCCCAGCACCAGTTCGGAACCATCCACCACATCGTGGGCGACATGAACGTCTACGGTCGCGTGTTCCTGGGCACCGAAGGCCGCGGCATCATCTACGGCGAACCCACCGGCACAAGCCTTGGCATCCAGACCGTCGCCTCGGTCGCCCCAGCCCGCTCCAGCCTGCTGCGCACCGGCAACCGCCTGGTCTCGAGCCAGGGCCTTGCCATCGTGCTGCGCGACCTGTCCGGCCGCCTGGTGCGCCAGGGAAGCGAGACCTCCGGCCTCGACCTCACCGGCCTGCCGCGCGGCGTCTACCTGGCCCGCAGCGCCTCGGAGAGCCTTACGGTCACCATCCTCAAGTAAAGGGTCCGTCCAGATCCGAACCGGGGCGCGTGCCGCGAAAGTGGCCGCGCCCTTTTTCATGCCCTCGCCCGGAGTCATCCCCTGCGCCCGAGCCCCTTGCTACCTTGGCCCCATGACAACAAATCCGACAGCTCCGGCGACACCGGACACCTTCACCGGCTACCAGAAGTTCGTGATCGCGATCCTGGCCTTCCTCCAGTTCACCATCGTGCTGGACTTCATGATCCTCTCCCCGCTGGGCGCCATCCTGCTCAAGGAGCTGGGAATAGGCACCCAGCAGTTCGGCCTGGTCGTCTCGGCCTACGCTTTCAGCGCCGGCATCTCCGGGATCCTGGCGGCGGGCTTCGCCGACCGCTTCGATCGCAAGAAGCTCCTCATGTTCTTCTACGCGGGCTTCCTGGTCGGCACCTTCCTGTGCGGCATTGCGCCCGACTACCATTTCCTCATGGGCGCCCGCATCGTGACGGGCCTCTTCGGCGGCGTGATCGGCTCCATCTCTTTTGCCATCATCGCCGACCTCTTCCCGATGCAGATGCGCGGGCGCGTGATGGGCACGGTCCAAAGCTCGTTCGCCGCCAGCCAGATCCTGGGCATCCCCGTCGGGCTCTTCCTGGCCAACCATTTCGGCTGGCACGCCCCGTTCCTCTTCATTGTCGCCATCGGCCTGGCCGTGGGCGTGCTGATCGCCCTCAAGCTCAAGCCCCTCACCGGCCACCTCGAGGCCGCAGGCCACCGCCATCCGCTGCGCCACCTCTGGAAGACCGCCTCCAATCCCCGCTACCTGGTGGGCTTCTCGGCCACCATGCTGCTGGCCACGGGCGGCTTCATGATGATGCCCTTCGGCAGCGCCTTCTCGGTCCACAACATGGGCGTGCCCCTGGAGCGCCTGCCCATGGTCTACATGATCACCGGCCTGGCCGCGCTAGCCGGAGGCCCGCTGCTGGGGCGCCTGTCCGACCGCATCGGCAAGTACCGGATGCTGGTGATCAGCACCCTGCTGTGCAGCCTCGTGGTGGCCTGGTTCACGCACTTCGGGCTCACGCCGCTGTGGCTGGTGATCCTGGCCAACTGCCTGATGTTCGTGACCATCTCGGGCCGCATGGTCTCCAGCATGGCCCTGACCTCGGCCATGCCCGCCCTCTCCGACCGCGGCGCCTACATGTCGGTCAGCTCCTCGATGCAGCAGATGGCCGGCGGCGTCTCCGCCTGGCTTGCCGGCATGATCGTGGTCCAGACCTCCACGGGGCGGATCGAGCACTACGACACCCTGGGCTGGGTGGTGATCGGCGCCATGCTGCTCACGATGGTCCTGATGTACAACGTGAACACGCTGGTCCACCGGCCGAAGCTCTGATCTTTTGACGGAATCTGTCATCCGACGGGTTCCGGAAGGCCCTTCTTCCCGCCCTGTTCGCCCATGACCTCTGTTTGACAGGATCTGTCATGGGCTCGCCAAGCCGGGCCACTGCCGCGAGACCGCGGCCGGTCTTGGCCCTGCGGGCGACGGTCGGGGGGAGTCTGTCGTCCTTGTCCTGCGGACGCACCGTGATTTTTGACAGAAATTGTCTTTAAGCCGGTTTGCAGGCGCTCCGCCCTGCACCCGGCCAAAGGGGCTGTCCGCGCCCCTTTGGAAACCGCGGCCAGGGGTTCCACCCCTTGGAACCCAGCAAAAGGATCGCAGGCAGTGAGCCTCAGTGGTTAGGGCTGCTTACGAAACCCGCTTGCGAAGGCGAGGCGCCTTCGACGCAGGACCCACTGGTCTCAGCGGGTGAAGTGCAACGGCATCGTCCGGCACCACTTTCGGTTGGCAACGACAACCTTGTGCGCTCGATGGGGCAGCTTGCCCCACGCGATCAGGATCGCAACATGGGGCCCCACTCAGGGTACTACACACGGCCACGTGGCCATTTCGTCCGCGCCGTCACAATCATTCCATCATTTTCACGATTTCATCGATCGAGATTGAAGCAACGATGGCGATTTAACAATGTCTTACAAGGGGGCGTACATCCGGCCGTTGAGAATGGGATGGCGTAGGCATGGCACTTACCTAAATACAGCATGGCTAGCGTACATGCCATCCCAAGTAAGAAGTTGCATAACCGCCACCAATCCACCTATCTCAATGCGGGCATAAATAATTCAGAAAATTTCTTCCTAAACTCTCCTTCACGTTTGACAAATTGCAAGTTCCACTCATCGGAAAATCCGTCAATATATGGTATCGGAGAATTCAATATCATTTCAGCATAATCAAGATTCTCAGAAAGTTGGTCACCCAAATATTTTGACAAGCAAAGCAAATGACCAAGCCAGCTTAAAGAACCCGTTCCAAATGATGCCAACCCAACACCAGGATAATCCGGCGATGCCGTCCAATAAGGCGTTTTCGCATGCGACAAACGCCTTACAATATCTGCGTACGACAAATATCGAAAGCCCTTCAAATACGCAAAAAACTCATCGAAAGCAACAAAATCAGGGAAAATATCAACGCCACATTCCACCCCTTTAATCAGACTTTCAACACCATATCCAATATCATCTTCATCAATAGATAATTTCTCGCTCATTTTCATAAACGCAGCATCTTCATCATTATCCATCCTAAATACATACAGTTTTTCAGGATGAATGCGCCACGACACATACTGTGAGTACTTTGTCGAAAACGAATTAAACGCCATTTCCACCTTGTAAGCTCCTGGAACGCCACTCCACCCCGAAAGAGAACGAAATCCAATCGTAAGATCAAGGCACACGTCCACGCCTCGCCGATAATGAATATAGGATCCTCGATGAGCTACCGCTGAAAATCCGCGCGATTGACACGCTTCATCAATCGAAGCCGCAATCAACTTCGTCATTTTTCTCTTATCCATTTATTTCCAAATCTCCGTGTAGTTAAAACTCTTTGATACACTCCCGTTGCCACTAATCTTACTTACAAAAACAACGTCTAGCTTAGCACGTTCCAACCTAGGTTTATGCAAACTCCTGACAGTAATTTTTTCATTAGTGAACATACTAACAAACTGATGTCAAGCCATTCTGCGCGTAAGAGATCACATCAAACCGCTCCCCTTCGAGAATACGTCTGCGAACTCGTTCAATGGGATCCAGCTCATACCCGAGATCCAAGACGATCCGGCGCCCGTACTCGCTGTGACCCGTCCCCCTCTGGGCGGACATGGTTAAGCAGCCATTTTTGCTTCAAACTCGATGGGGCTGCAGCCACCGAGCGTGGTGTGTCTGCGGGTGGAGTTGTACCATCCGTCGATCCAATCTAGCAT